>Ga0209429_10000414_pt1 | contig 28856 bp, 43 predicted proteins | sample BarGraNGADG00212_3_FD_184493 | JGI IMG/M metagenome (GOLD analysis project Ga0209429, IMG submission 184493) | Arctic peat soil microbial communities from Barrow, Alaska - Barrow Graham LP Ref core NGADG0004-212 (SPAdes) (version 2) | ecosystem: Environmental > Terrestrial > Soil > Wetlands >...
TGGACTAGGCAAACTTCATCGAACTATTAGTCATACAACGGCTATGATTTTAATGATATCGTGTATGTTAGCAATAGTGTTAAGCATGCTTCCATATTTGCTTTCAAATAAATGTCCCTTGGAAATACTTATTCGAAAACATCCTATTCGTAATTTAATTCGAGTATATAGGCCTACACCCTTTGTATATTTTATTTTAATTGCAATAATGTCACTTAATGTTTTTAATTATCTTTTAGCATTTAACTTAATACATTTATTTTAATGATTTACGGAGCAATCGTACTTTCGTTTTTAATCACATTAGGATTTTATCTTCATGATAAAACTCAATACAAATTGTGGGAATTCTTTTTAGGAACTGCTGCAACCACTATAGTTGTAGTTATTTTTAAATTATGTTTCAACGCATTTGGCGATAGTTACACCGAAACTTGGGGTTCTACAATTGTAAGTGTTTATGAACAGGAACCATACAACTATTGGCATTCAGAAACATGCTATCGTCAAGTTGCTTGTGGAACTTCGACAGATTCCAATGGAAATACTACAACACAATATTGTTCAGAACCATACGATTGTTCTCACCAAGTTGATGTTGGTCCTCATTGGTATGCAGTAACTGACATTAAAGAACAAATTTCAATTACTGAACATCAGTATGATTCTTTATCTTACATTTATGGAGGAAAGAGATTTATTACAAATGAAAATAACAACTATGATTCTAGAGACAAATGTGTATCATCTAAAGGTACAAAATTTCAAGGAAAACAAGTAGGACAAACATCATATGAATATCGAGTTGATTGGCAAAAAACAGAAACTACTCGTAAAGCAATTGCAACTCAACATAAATACACAAATAAAGTAAAATCTTCAGACTTAACAATTTTCAATATTTCTTTAGTTAATAAAGTACAAGCAGACTCGATGGGTCTTTTCAATTATCCTAAGTTAAAAGATGAATTTACTTATCCTACAATTTTAGGAACTAAAGTGTCTCCAGCGATTAATGAAAATTTCCGCAAACTTAATGGAAAGTTTGGACCTACAAGTCAAATGAGATTATGGGTTCTTGTATACGAAAATAAGCCTTCAATAATTGGCAATTATCAGGAAAATTATTGGGTACGTGGAAATATGAATGAATTGGTTGTATGCATAGGAAAACAAGATACAACAATTCAATGGGTAAATGTATTCTCATGGACCACTAACGAAGCTTTAAAAATACAGATAAGGGATTATATTATCAATCAGAAATCAGTGACTGAGAAGCATTGGAATGAACTCTATATGTACATGGATAATAATCTTAATACTTACAAGCGTAGAGATTTTAAAGAATTTGATTATCTTAAACGTAGAACAAAACCTTGGGAAATTATCCTTGCATACATATTCGGAATTGGAGTTGCAATAGGAATGAATTTCTGGGCATCCACAAATGATTATAAAGACGAAAACAAATCTACATTTCTAGATTATAATAGTTATAATAAAAAATATACAAACTGGCAATGAAAAAAGTTTTATTTATTGGGGACATTCATGGAACAACTGAATGGGAAGAAATCGCAAAAAATGGTTTGAAACAATTTTATGAAATTGTGTTTCTCGGAGATTACATCGATAGTTTTTATAAAAAACCAGTTGATCAACTATATAATCTGAATAATCTTGTTAAATTTATAAGAAAAAATAAAACACAAGTTACAGCATTAATTGGAAATCATGATTATGCAGTTATTAATTCACATTCTGCTATATCCGGATATCAGCATTTGCATGCTCATGAATATAAAAAAGTATTTCAAGATAATGTTGATCTTTTTCAAATAGCTTGGGGATATACAAATGATACAACAAAAAAATATACTCTTGCAACTCATGCTGGATTAACTAAAAATTATTGGGAACGATACATACTTCCTCAAATTAATGAAGGCGGGTTTATTCATAAAATTACAGAAGGAAAAGAAATTCAAATGCATGAAGCATTGAATTATCTTAAAGACAAAAAAGATATTTTATGGAAAGTTGGTTTTGTTCGTGGTGGTTTTGGAACTCCAGGCGTTTTATGGGCTGATTATACTGAAGTTATTGATGATCGATATTCTGGAATAAATCAGATATTCGGACACACTCCTCAACCAACAATTAGAGTTGATCAATATGGTGACGATTTAGTAGCATGTGTTGATAGTTGGGGAAATAAAAAAGGAACGAGTTTACTCATGACTTTATAATTTTAATCATAGATAATAGAAAGGAACTCTTGGAGTTCCTTTTGTTGTTTAAATAAGATATACATTAACTGATCACAGGACATAATCCTGTGATTCGTGTGTTAAAATACTATCATTTTCAGAAGATTCAATGAATTTCTTAACAGTTTTTTAACATCACTTTTATATTCAAATTATTAACTCATAATATAGTATTCACCTATATCTTCTTAGTGTATACTGTTAATGTGTTGTTAATTGCACTAACCATACATTTATCACTCGTTTCATCGTATATATAGAATATAGTAAAACCTATGTATTTAAACTAAAAAAACGATTAAAAACTATGGCAGGAAAAAATTTATTGATTCTTGAACGTTCAGCTCAGAATCTTCAAAAGATTACCCGCAACGGAAAAACGATGTTAGAGGGTGTCTTCGCCGAGTTTGGAATTGAAAACCGCAATGGACGTATTTACGAAGAAAAAGAGTATTTACCTCACTTGGAATATCTTAAAAAAGATATCGCTAACGGCAACTTACTTGGTGAGTTAGATCACCCTGAAAGATTTGAAGTTGCTTTAGGCAGTGTTTCACATAGAATTTCCGAGTTATGGTACGACCAACAGAAACGTCAAGTTTTGGGTCGTATTGAAATTTTGGAAGGTACTCCAAAAGGACAAATTGCCAAATCATTATTAGAGGCAGGCGTTCCACTTTCAATCTCTTCAAGAGCAGCTGGTACTGTTAACGAAGACAAAACCGTTGCAATTCAACAGATTTATACTTATGACTTAGTTGCTAAGCCAGGATTTGAATCAGCTCAATTGCATAAAGTTAATGAAAGTGTAAACCCAAGACAAAAGGAAATCGATGAAATGATTATAGCCTTAAACGAAGGTGTAACGTCTCGTAAACAACACAACATCAATTCAAAGTTCGGTAAATTGAATGAAAACATTTCAATTCTTGACTTAACAGATAAAGTTCCTATCACATGGCACGGACATGCCGGCATACGTGAAGAAGCTTTAGTAGCTCAAGAAGAAGCCAAACAGGCAAAGCAACAAACAACTAAAATTAATGAAAATAATCAAATGGCAGAAACAAAACCAGGAGTTATTAATGAAGAAACTGTACAGCAATGGACAGGCTTATTCACAAAAGAACTTAGCGCCATAAATTCCAGATTAGACGAAATTCAAGAGAGTGGTAGCACTACAGATCTTACAGCAATCAAAAAGTATATCGAAAAGATACGCAAGATTCAGGAAGATTCATTGAATTGGCAATCTGAGATCGCTAAGGCTGTAAATGAAGTTGCTACTTACGCTGATACATTAGCAGATAAGAGTAATAAACATTATAAACTAACTAAGAAGATTGTTGAAACTGTAGACTACAACGCAAAAACGCTCAATGCAACACAAGATTGGACAGGCGAAGTAGCTAAAGTAACAAATGCAATCGGAGAAACTGTAGATCACAATGCAGAAATGCTTAATGGTCTTAATGAATGGTCAACCCAAATTGCTAAGGGTGTCAATTCACTTAATGAATGGGGTACAGAAAAAGCAAAAGCTATCAATGATATGCATGATTGGGTTGGCACTCAAGCAAAAGCTGTCAATGGCATGCACGAATGGACTTCATCAATCGCTAAAAACTTCAATCATTCAGTTAATTGGACTGAAGAAATGTTAGGAAGAGCAATTTCTAAAGAAGACGCAGTCAATATGATGAAATATGTCGACTTAGTATCAGAATCTAAAAATGATCCAAAACTAAAAGCAAAAATCGACGAAATGCTTAAAGTTAACTCTATCACTGCAAAACCTCTTAACGAGGCAAATCTTAAAGGCATCATGGTTATTGACACCGTTGGAAAAGTTGGTAATGTAAAAGTTGCTGATCTTTCTTCTAAAAACACAGGTGTTGAATTCGATGACAAAACCAAAACTATAGTAGCTAAAATGAGAAATGTCAAATTTAGCAAAGAAAAAATGCCAATTGGTAATAGTAATTTACAAGCGCCATTAAATGCAAAATCTGAAAAGGTTGGTAGTGATGGCATGAATAATGAACCTAAAGACCTTAAAGCTAATCTTAAAACTTCTAAAGTTATTGGTGGTAAAGACACTGTAGGAGGCAATCCAAAAGTAAATATTGCAAAAGCACAAAATCTTAAATTAAACGTTAAAGCAGGCGGAAAAGGCTTGGTTAACGAAAGTTTTAATAAAACTGAAGATATTCAATCAAGACGTACAAGACTCGATGAAAAACTTTCTTTGATTATTAACAATCTCGAAAAAGAAAAGACTGTTGACGAAAGCGTTAAATCAGAATTTCCATTCACACAACTTTTAAGTGGTGAGGATAGAAGCAAATTTGCAAATCTTGATGCATCCGATAAACAAAAGGTAGTCACTGAAATTTCTAAAGTTCCAACAACCGATTCTAAAGTAATTGTTAAATTATGGGAAAGCGCATTATCAAATAATAAAGTTGATGAACCACTTTGGCTCAAACTTGCTCCTAAAGTTTACAGAGACGCTTTTACAAAAGCTCCTCAAAATATCAAGGAAAGTCTTAATGCTAAATCAGAATACTTTACTTTAAACACTCAATATCAGATTGATAATTTCTGGGAAACTAGCGATATTATTCCTCGTCCAGTTTATACCTTAAATGAATCTATTGCTGCAGTAACAGGCGAAGAAGCAGATCAAAAATACGATAGCGTAGTCGCAGGAGTTGCAGAAGGAATGAAACGATACATGAATGTGTAATTAGTGCATTAAGTATCAAAAATTAACGTTTTAGTAATAATAAATAAAATATCAAAAATAAAAAATAAAAATAACTTTAATAAAAATGAAACAAATAAACGAACAACAGATAGTTGCTAAATGGTCTCCAATGATCGAGTCTACAACGGGTCTTAAAGATCCTAAGAAACTTTCATGGATTGCCAAATACGCACACTATCACGCATTAAACGAAGCTGCAATGGGTGGCGTTAGCACTCCTTATGCAACTCTTTACAACGTTCCTGGAATAGGTAATGCAATGCCTGCACAACAATCAGCAACAACTGGTAACCAATTCTATCAGAACGCAACAAAAGGTTCAGGTGACAAATGGCCTGCACTTCTTCCAATGGCTCTTCAGGTGGCTGCAAGAACAATAGGTTTCGACCTTGTTAACGTAGTTCCTATGCCAGGTCCAACAGGTGTTGTATCTTATTTAGATTACGTATACGCTGGTGGTAAACAACCATACGGTGCTCAACCAGGAACTCAAGCACGTCCTAATCCAAAAGAAGCATCTAATCCACTTTATCCAGGTGTAAAAGTTGCAGCTCCAGGACTTTATGAAGCTCCTCTAGCATTCAAACTTCAACTTAAAGCAGCAGATGCTTCAACATTTACAACAGCATTAGTTGAAGGCGCAGCAGTTCACTTCTCTAATGGCGGAGCTACTTTAGAAGCTGTTTATATTGGCAAATCAAGAATTGATGCTTTCCCAATGTTTAGAACAGGTGTATTCGGCGGTGGCGCTGCTAACTTGGCAAGTATATTCGATGGCAATATAAATACTGATGTATCTTATGGCACATTCGTTTCCAACACAAGTACTGGTATTACTACTTTCCCAACACTTATCTCTACATTAGAAGATCAAGTACAAGGATTTGTAGGTGCAGGTCCAACAGACTCAGATCGTTGGGAAGGTACTTTTGTAACTGGAACTACTCTTTACGAACCTATGGAAAGAGGCGTTGGTGAACTCCAATACCCAAGAGCTTTAGGGCTTCAATTATTCACTAGATTTGTACAAGTTGGAACATTCCAAGTATCAGTAAGTGTTACTCAAGAGCAAATTCAAGACCTTAACAAACAATGGGGTATTGATGTTATTGCAATGGTAGAAAACGCTGGTATCAACGAAATTTCACAAGCTATTAACAAACACATCCTTTCAAGATTATTCGGTCTTGGCTGGAAAAACCACATCAATGGCTACGCAGTTGAAGGTATCAACCTTAACATGAACTGTGCTTCAACCGGTTCTCTTACATCAGTTGCTTACGCTTATCCAAGTGGCACTGAATTAGCTTCTTTTGACAATCAATCAATGCCTATCCCTGGATTCGCAACTTACGCATCAGTACTTGGTGCTACTTTCGAAAACCAAGATACTATGATTAAGAGAGTTATGGCTAACATCCTTGCAGCTGGTAACATCGTAATGCAAAGAGGTCGTAGAGGCCCAGCAAACTTTATCGTAACAAACGTTAAAATTGCTACAGCTCTTCAATCAAACAGTGGTTACACATTCTCACCAATCACTAATACATTCACTCAGTCTAACGGTTCATTGTACCCACTCGGAACAATCGCTGGAATGACTCTTTATGTAGATCCAAACATGATCTATGCAGACACCAGAGTACTTGTAGGACGTAAAGGTGCAGCAGACGAACCAGGTGTTATATTCGCTCCTTATCTTATGGCTGAAAGCGTTAAGCTTATCACTGAAGGTACAGGTGCTCCTAAGGTAATCATCAAAACCAGATACGCTTTGGTTGATGCAGGTTTCCATCCAGAAACTCAATACATTACTTTATTCATTCAAACTAACGCAGGTTCAGTTATTTAATCGTAACTAAATACCAGATAAATAAAAAGAGAGGCAACCGTCTCTCTTTTTTTTTCAAAATAAAATAATTATACGAAAATGACATACGAAAAAACTAATGCGCAATTAACAACAGATGTTAATGCACTTTTAGGCATTGATGCATCACAAAATTTTGTAGTAGAAAAAACTAGTGCACAATTAACAGCAGATGTCAATGCACTTTTGCATCTTAAGGATCCATCAGTAAATTTTGCAGGCGAAAAAACTAATGCTCAATTAACAGCAGATGTTAACACACTTTTAGGTATTAAAGATCCATCAGTAAATTTTGCAGGCGAAAAAACAAATCTTTACAATGCTGACACGACAACACACAGAAAAGCTAAAGATGGTTCAACACATCGAAGAGTTAAAGATGGCACAACCTATAGAGATATAGATACTTCAACCTATAGAGATACAGAAGAACTACCAATAGCTCAACCTAATGATGGTATAACTTATACTCCAGAGATGTAAATAATTCAACTTACATAAGTTATTTTAAAATAGAAAGAGGATCGAAATGATCCTCTTTTTGTGTTAATATTTTTTGATGATTTTTTTTATTAATCTAATCTTCCGCCTCCAAGTTTACCGATATAATAGGTTTCAACAGGATATTTTAAAATTGCGCCAAACGTATCAAATTCTTCTCGACTTAAAAATTGGTTTTTAATCATTTTTTCATAAACAATGTAGATTTGATCAGAATCTTTTCCACCTATTTGTGTTGGATCTTCATGAACGTCATAGATGATATATTTTTGAGCTTTACCTAATTTTAAGAAAAATGGACGTCTCGCTCTCCAGGAACCATGGTTAGGCCAATGATTATCTGCCGGAAGTATATGAATCATTCTTCCACCTATATTACATAATTTATCAGCATTTTTAAATGCCATATAAAAATCTGCAATATGTTCTGAAGTTCCAAAATCAGATACAACATCAAATTCTTTTCCAATTATTACATCTTTATTTAAATCAATCATTAATGAATTTCCATGTCCATTTAAATCAATCGATAAATATTCCCATCCTTTGTTTTTCCAATATATTTTTGTGTATGATAATTCATCATACGGAAAACATGACATGAATTGTTGATCCCCGAATTCACATATTGATTTGTATTCAGGTTTTATCCATTTTTGAATAAAATTCAATGATTGTGTTGTAACTCCCATTGTATTATTTTTTTATTTTAACAAATACTTCGTCAGCTTCTAATTTTCCCATCATATAATAGCCTTTGGATATAATGTAATTAGTTTGTGCTGTATCATTATAATTATTCTCAATAGTTATTACTTTAATATTAAATTTATCAAAGTCAATAGTTTTGATAATTTTAAATTCGTTTCCTTCTGTATCTAAACTAATATAATCCACATTTACAATATTATTAGCATCTAATATTTCATTAAGAATGACAGTGTTTATTTCTATTTCTTCTACACTTCCACCCCTTGTTTTTACTTCTAATGCAATTCTTTGTTTATGTCTTTCATCATATTCATCAGATAAACCACTTAACATATTAGCTGGACCTACAACCTGCGTAAATCTTCTATGTGTGTTAGATTCGCCTACTCCTGCCATTATTTTTATACAATTTCTATTTGTATCAAGTTGGTTAAATAATGCTGGCATAGGTTCAAAACATATTCCTGTCCATCCCAATTCTTTTTCAAGATAAAATGTATTAGATAGTGTTTTACCATCATTTGCGCCAATATCAACGAAAACACCATTTCTTTTATTATTAAAATATGAAATAACAAAAGCATCTTGACCACTTTGACTAAATTTCCTATTAAGCTTGTGAATATTCATTAAAGCATCCATAATTTATTTTTTTTGTCTATGATGATTTACTAATTGATTGTAAGGAGAATTTTTAAAAAGATTTATTTCTTCATTTCCATACTGACATGGATCTCTATATCTTTCAGCATTATATTTAATACTCATAAGAGATAAGACAGATTGATCATGTCTATGATCTTTAAATCCTGACAGATTTGAGCCATACATATTTAGCTCATCGGTAACAATTCGCGGATCTCTTAAATATCGTTGCCATTCTTTTAAGAATTCAATATTGCTTATATTTTTTTTCCACAAATGATAAGATGCTGTAATCATAATTGCTTCCCAGTATTTATATTCATCACAATTAGTTAAAACAAAACAATCTTTTTTCGTCCATGTTTTATTTTTATGACCACCAGCTATTTGAAATAAAACTTTATCTTTTTCATTAGCAATATCAAATACAGGTGTTAAATCATTAATAACTTCTACACCGGCATCGCTATACATTACAACATCATCTTCATTAAGAAATTCAAAGGCTTTAAGAATAATATATGGCTTCCATATCCAATAGCCGACACCTCTAGGATATTTTAAAATATATGAATTTTTTGTCCAAAATTCGGTTTTTTGTAATTCTTCCTTTGTATGTTTAAACACCTTATCAACCTTTCCAACAGCTAATGCCGAAGTTGCTAGTAATTCCATGCTTTTATAATATTGTTGATCTCCAAATGTTATAAGTACTTTTTTCATTATTCTCGTCGTAAATCTTGTCTATCTATAAATCCTCTTTGTAATTCTGAAAAATCTGCAATCTGAAATGCGCATTTAGGTTTTCTCATATATGCACGCAAGGAATTTTCTTGTCTAAACATTATATCGTTAATAGCATCATCATTTGTAGTTTTAAATGATAGCATTTCATTACTAACTTTATTAAATCCTGTATCACGAACAATGTATGCTTGTAATCCATCAGTAAATCCGGGTTTAATTAAATGAGTTGTTATTATTTCAATTTTTTGTTGAGACCAATTTCTAATTGCTCCACCCAAATATATCATTTCCCAATCTAAATTTTTAGATTCTTCTTCTATTTCGGCTAAAATGTCTTGTATATCGGAAGTAAATTCCACATCGTCTTCAACAATTAAAGCGCTTTTAGCTCGAATTGTTTGTGCAAATTTAAGGGCAGCAATATGTGATAATGTGCAGCCTATTTGAAAACGATTAAATTTGTTTGTTGGGTGATTTGTTAACTCATCTCTAAATGAAAAATAAGAACGATGAGGCGGTATAATTGAAACGATGTTAGGAGTTATTTTTGCTCCATCAAATGCTGGAAGATAGTAAACGTTGTCAAATCCTCTTTCTTTTAAGTGGGATTCTAGTCGAACTCTACGATCCTTTCTTCTTTCTAGACTAATTGCTATTACAATATCGTAAATCATTATTTTTTAACTGCATTAATTAGCCACGTTTCAAATCCTGACAAATTTGTTTCTAAATCTTGTTTTTGTTCTGGCGTAAACACAGGTTTTTTGTAATATGTATCAAAATATTCTCTATTCTGATCTATTCTTTTAATCTCATCCATCCATCCTGTATATCTCATAACATTTATAAATGAATCCACATTCCAATCTCTTGAAACTTTAGGGTCTCCACAATAAATTGGCATAGCGCCTACAAGAAATGCATCCATCAATTTTTCTGTACAGTAATATGGGTATTGTGTATTTTCATACACTAGCATAAACTTATGAGGATTCGCCAAAAAGAATTTATCTTTTGCATCTCTCCAATATTTTCCATTTGAATAATTTTGAAGTATTGGATCATTTGTCAATACTTTTCCGTATGATGAAACTTTCTTATACTGATTGAGTTGCTGATATGCTGCTATTCTCATTACATTAAAAGGATTAGAAACTGTAAATGCTGCCCATCGTACAAATTCTTCTTCTTTGTAATTGAGTCTATTGTAAAGACGATCTTTTAACTCAGGTTTTAATAAAATATAAATTTGCCACAATGGAAGTCTATAGTTTATTTCGCTATGAGGATCAAAAGAAATACTGTAATCTGATTTAAATTGTTCAGATCTCCAGTTTTCTGCAAGTATTAATACTTTCTTACATTTATACTTAGGCGTTTCTTGCATCCTATTAAAAATAGAATGAAACAAAACATCAGGCTTAACTGAGTCTATTACAACTTCAAAATGTTTTTTAAGAATAGGCGATATAAAATTCTCTATATTCCATTCAGGCCAGAAATCTGCAAACCATACTTTTAATTTGTCCATTTATTTAATATCTTAATTTTCCTGTGAAAATGTAACATAAAGGATTTGATATCACATACCATATACGTGTGTACCATTTCGATGTTGTTTTAATATAAAAAGTTGTTGTGCGTGGTAGACTATCTATGATAGAATCTCCGCAATGAACTTGTGATTGTTTTGCCATTTTATTCAAGTTTTAAGGGTTTTTGCATCTCTATGAAAGCGTCAGTATCTTTAGGGACAACATCAAATGAAATAATATTGTAATTTGTAATTTCTTTATTTTCATTGATTTCTCCAGTTCCTCTTGATCTTACAACATATAATTCATTAAATTTTTCTATATCGTTGTCAATTAAGCCTAAAAGCTTTCGACCGTTAGGTGTGTTTAATATTTCTACAGTTCCTTCGATTGATTTTCGTTCTTCATTAATATGAATTTCTTTCACCTTATGAGAGGCATCACTTAAATTTCCTTTAAAATTTTCAGCATTTGGATATCCTAATTGTCCAAACATTGGAATTTCATGAGAAAGTTCTTCAAATTGTTTCACAATATCTTTTGCACATTCTTTTGTGTACATTCTACCATTACTATTTTCTACATCGTAATATAAAAATGTTCCTTTAATTTTCATTTTATTCAAATTTTTGTGTTATCCATTTTTTATTTTCATTATCCCATTTATAACTTCCATAATCTCTTCCTGGAACATCATGTGTAATATCTCCAAATTCTGCAAATTTGTTTCCTGATGTAATTTCATCATTCTCATCTTTGATGATTTTAGTGTTTTCGTTATTCAACTCGCTCATACGTTTTTTCAAATATTTTTGGTTTACAAGGATAGAATTCTCCTTCAACGCCTTTAATGATCCAATCATTTAAAGAGGCTGTCATATAGCCTTCCATTGTAGGAATTCCTAACAAATCGTTTGCTCTTTCATTTTTATTTTTCTTATATGACATGTTTTGAATAGTGGGAATAATGTTTGAACAAAATTCTCTTATTTCTTCAAGATTTTCTCCTGTCCATTGAACTGCGTCAATTACTACTGGTTTTTTTCTAAATTTACTCATAATCATTTTTATTTATAAAGTTGTATTTTAGTGTAGCCTTCTGCTTCTCCCATCCCTGGTTCTGAAATATAATCTACATAACAATGTCCCGTTTTCATGTTATGAAACTCATACGCGGTTATATCTTTAGTTTCGTTTTTTCCTTTTAAGTATGCTGCGTATTCTCTTGGAGTTTCAAATCCTGTTTTTTCAAGATGTTCTTTCGTTCTTATACGTGATTCTGCTTCTTCTTTACGCCATCTTAGGCCATCTTTTGAAACTGCATCTATAACGTTTTTGCCATCATGTATGATATACCAGTCATCAAAAACTTGTTGTTTCTTACGATCACCTGGTTTGTCGCCAATCCATACAAACATACGAGTGTACCATTCAGTAACTCCCCAACAATCACATCCTGTGTTTTCATGTTCTTCGAAAACAAATCTGTACATACAGTCTTGAACTTTTTCTATAATTTCTTTATTCATAATCTGCATCATTTACGCCAAGCATAAATACTGTGCGATATTTTTCATAATTTTTATCTTCACCTCTAATGTTTGAAGTAAGTGTTTTTGATGGTATAATTAATGGAGGACTTGCAACATAAAAGTTAAAGTCTTCACTTGTCATCATGTGATATGTGATACTATCAGCAATCATAGGTGATGCATCAACAATTGAAATATATTTTTCCATTGCTCTTCTATTCATACCATACGCTAAAATAGACCAACATGCATAGCCTTTAGTCCATCTTGGTTTAACTCTAATATTCTGAGGAAGCATTTCATATAAAAATGAATAAAGAAGAATTCCATCAGCATCTTCAGGAATTGTATTCATATACTTTGGAAGTAATGTATCAAAATCTTTATGAAAAGCACAATCGTCTTCAAAAATGAATATGCTTTGTACTCCATCAAGTAAAGCTGTTTTAATCACGTTATAGTGTGATTGCATTGCTCCCAATTCATTTGGAAATTTTTGATTGAATCTTACTTGTCTCCCGTCAGGAGAATTATATCGTTGACAGTAAGGTTCGATAAGTTTAGCTGCATATCCTGGAACTACTGGGCGATAAAATTCAGCACTAATCTGATGGTAAAAGAATTGCCCGCACATATATTTATATTTGTCATCTCTCTCCTTAAGACATATGCAAACAACTTTTTCGTATTTATCATTTATTAGACTCATATTTTTTAATAAGTTTACGTTCCAATTCCTATATGGCCATCACCATAAATACTACCATCAACACAAAGATCTGAAATATCTATATTTAGTTTTTCGGTTGTAGTTCTAATATTACCATGTACTATCAAATTTTGTTTTGGAGGATTAATACCTACAGCTCCACTTCCCGAAGATGGAATAAATAATTTTTCCTTTGGTTCTTCATAAAGTCCAAATTTTGCATTAGGATAATTCATATACTTATGATTTTTTATTTCTATTGTATATTCGTACCCATTTCTTTTCAAATACCAAAGAATAAATTTTATCATATCATAATATGTTTAAACCTGTTAAAACTTTACATAATAATCTTTCCATCCATAGTTTATATTCATAAATATAGTGAATGTTTCGCTTACGATCATAATAAGTTGCACATGTGCCAGTTTCTTTAAGAAAATAATCTCGCTGCCATGTCATTGACATTGGCGTAGGATTCGAACCTCTGTATTCTTCAAGCCACTCAGCATATTTATGTGTTAATCCACCTTTATAATTGCATCCGAATTGAGGTCCTCCAGTTTTTCCGTATGTTGGAGCATAGCCTGTTTCACTTTTGTATTTAAGTCTTAAATCCAGTTCTGTCATAGCTTTAACAAGTCATTTTGTTTTAACATTATTTCTTCAAGTTTTGCTAATACATCCGGAGATGGTATTGTAGGATATATACATTCTATTTTTGATTGTTGTCCAGTAGTACCAGGAAGAACAATAGTTCGAATGATCGTATCTGTTTCATCCTGTAAACTTTGAGAAAATGTTTTATCAAAAAGAGCTCTTAATTCAGCAAGTCTTGTTCTTGCTTTTAATTGTGATTGCAGTCCAAGAGGAATGTAGCATGCTAAAATAATTAATTGTTTCATGATAAAAATATTTTAAGATTATGTTTATATTCAATTTTTCTATATAAATGATTTGCGCTATCACCTACTGGGGTTAATACATATCTTATTTTAAATATCATCTTTGGAGCTCCTATGCCTTCAACTTGTAATACTGATTCAATTCCATAAGCATAGATAAAAAGTTTAAGTCCCGGATATTTAGCAGGTGTTTTGCATCCAATGTATACATTCGTATCGCCATAAAGCATATAAGGATCAACATAGATAGTTATCCCCGCTATCATTCCGATAGGATAGGGCATTCCATTGCTTGATTTTAATTCTTGCTTTTCCGAAATTACGGTGTATTCACTGTGCATTTGTAATGAGCATCCAGTTTTAACACTACATATTGCAAAATTTCCATACCCAAATTTTCCGTTAAAATTTATTTTATTAGATTCTTCTATAATTGCGTTTAAAAGATCTTTAACATTATTAACTTTTATTTTCTTTTTATACTCAACATCTATGCGGCTTCCAAGAAGATTCTTTTTAAAACGAAATTTATTTGAAAATTTATATGCCCAATCTTTTACTTTATCTACTGAAGTATAATCACTTAGATAATTTTTCTCTGCTATTTTTCCAATTTGAGCTACTGTAGATTTTGAAATACCTATAGCAGCTTCATGCATCAAAGCGTTTTTAACCATAACATTAACATCAATATCAAAATCATCTTCCAATTTCGTAATTTGATCTTGTGTTACGCTGCAGGATACTTCGAATGTTTCAGTTTGAATATCTTGCTTAACTTCGGTAAGATTAGTTTTTTCTTTATTTGTCCAATCGAAATAGCCATAAGTATATTGAGGTAGATCAATAATTTGTACCTCTATAAAGTCTTTAAGAGGTGATAATTCAATAATTTTTTCGACAATTTCTTTTGAATTTGGTTGTTTAGTTTCTTCTTCAATTTCGGGTGTAACTACTTTTTTTGTTTTTTTCATTTTAAAATAATGTTTTAGATTTTATAACTTTTGTTTTCTCTAACAAAAACACATCATCAAGAAGTTTTTGAAATATCCATTGACTGTCGCAATGATTTCTTGTAACTTCAAAACTGCATTCTAAAAACTTCTTATGAAGAGTCTTGTTAGAATATATATCGTTTATTTTTTGGACCGTTTCCTCAACATTGGTCAAATCTTTTTTAACAAATAATCCGTATTCATCAAGATCAACGAATCTTTTTTCTGTTTTCTTACCATCTTTGTAAATCCAACAATTTTCTGCCCAATGATAGTCAAACATAGGAACACATCCTACACCAATGATTTCACATTGTGCGTATTCAAAGTTATCGCCATAAGCGTCAGCATTCAAGTGATAAAAATCTGCACCCACAAGTGAGTTACTTAAAGTCTCCATTCCATCTACATAATCATAGGGTCCGTATATGTAAACTTTATTGAGATCTCTTTTATCGTTATCAATTTCAAGTCCGTTTTCAATAACTTTTTTATTCACTTCAACCATGCGATGATTTGGTTCTTTTGACCCTGAGTCTAAATCTTCATAAAATATTTTAAGTGCACCCAGTGACCTCTCGACACCTTTCATCTCAAGTAATAGGTTATTTTGTTTAGCGAAAGGAAGGAACCCGTAGAGTCTCTCGGGTTGCTTGAATGTGGCAAATCGACCAAGGTAAGTGATTTTCTTGAAATGCTCGGTCTTACGATATTTCGCCAACTGTTCAAAGTTAAAACCTACATGAAGTTGAACAAATTTGTTCTTAATGTCTGTTCCGAATAAAGTAATGAGTTTGTTAAAGAATGGTGACGTAATGCTATGAGATACAATGCCATCACATTGATTACAAATTTCAAAGAAATTAGCATTTCTCCAAATCGATGCAATTTTATGATCATTTTGAAAGACAATCTTCTTTGTTTTGATTCCTTTTACCATTTTCAAAAAACCATCTTGGGCCCATTGAGCGTGCTTAACGCTTGGAACTGAATTAATAAACACATAATCAAACCCATTTAATGTTTCGTAAAAAGTGTTGATGTTTTCTTTGGTAATCATTTCATATGCTGGCATATCCTGTGATTTTCCTCTTCCCCATTTCTTATCATCAACAACATAGACTTTGTGTTCTATGTCTTTTGTTTTAAGAAAGTTGCAAATTTCGATCATATATCGCGTAACGCCCGCGCCCTCGATCCCTCGACCCAAAATTAATGCTATTTTCATGCCTTTTTATTTTTATTTTGTTCTTCTAATTTTCCAGATATCTTGCCAAAGAAAAAGAAATTTATCAATGCTTGTTTTAATTGTTTAACATTATCATTAGTAACTTCATAACCCATTGAAGTTAATAGCTCTTCGCCTAACTTATGAAGTGCATCCATTTCTAAATCATATCCCGATACTCCCTGTACTTCTGATAATTGATACCCAATCATACGAGCTCTTTTAGTAATTTCTAATAAATCATTTTTCATATCTTCATATTTCTTTAATTAATACCAGTTCCTATTATTTCCTGCTCCTCTTAATATGCCTCTTATGACGCAATATATAATTGCCAGTATACATAGTGTTAATTTAGTCTTCCAAAAAAGTATACAAAATATAGCGCATGTAATGGGCCCTGCTCCAAATATAAGGCTTATGATGACTAAAATTGTAATCGCTGTAAATGCTGCTGTTGAAATCATATATCTCTAAATAAATGATTTAAATGTTTCTGTATCTCTTCCATACCATCTACAGTATATTGATTACCATCTAATCTTTTCACTAATAATCTTGGCGGCATAGGATCCTCTATAAGAACTTCTTGCATAACTGCTACTGATTTAATTCCTACTGATTTAAGAGTTTCATCATTTATTGATTCTGAGAATCTTTTTAAATAATCAATATATTCTTCTTTTAATGTTTTCATATTATGCTCTTTAAAATATTCTCTTAGTATTTCACAAACTTTTTCGTTAGATATCCCATATAAAGCTGCCATACGTTTAATATTTACATCAGGTATTTGACTATAATTTGCTTCTTCCTTTCGTTTTTTTGCAATTTCATTTGCAGTTCTAACTATACTTGTTATAAGCTGATTATCGGCATTTGTTTTCATATTAAAATAAACTTTTAGTTGTCGGTATTTTCTTTGCTTGTTTTGGGTATATTTTCAACAAATCGTTGATATTAAGATATTTCATTGGTTTGTTATTGAGATAATTGAATGTGTCATTCATCATAGCTTCTTTGTCTGCAAAGTTAAAATGTAATAAAGGTTGCTTTTTAGGATAAAGGGCTTTCTTAACAAATTTATACATTATCCAATCAGTATCTTTTGTATTCAACTTATCTCTAAGCTTTCCTAATTCTGAAGGAGACACGCAAGTGATTGGAATTTTCTGAAGATAATCATGATTTAATGAAGCGAATACATCATCAAAGAATGGAACTTCCAAATAGAATACTGAAAAGTCACAATTTCGATTACATTTTGATTTTTTATTGAGCTTATCAATAAAATCTGATTCGCTTTTAAGCAAACGAATAAAAGAAGCAAATTTAGTTATGAACATTTCACTAACTTCTTTAATGTGTACTTTAGGAACAAAGAAATTTGTTGCCATCATGTTAATAGGTTCGCCTGATATATTATCTTTGTACCACTTATAAACTATTGGCCATTTTCTTTTGTAGTCTTCGATTTTAGGCCAAGTGTCTCTGTCATGTACAATCTTATCGTGTTTCATCATTTCATAGAATGACTCGTCGTAAACTAATACATCATCATCAGTCATGTATAAATCATCATCCATCATACCTAATTCGGCTATCATATTTAAAAAATACATTTTCTTACAATAGGGCGCATTTGTTAAATACAAATCACCATAAAATTCAATGATATTTTTTCTCGTAAAAATTACCGTTTTTGATAAATCAACAATCTTACTAAATTGCTCAATATCTTTTTCATCTTCTTTATCTACATACAAAATGAGATTCTCTTTAAGAATATCATGTAGCTTATTTTCATAAAAAAGTTTGAAAATCTGCAGTTGATGTGTGGTAACAACTGTAATCATTTATTCTTTATTTAAATAATTAAGAAGCGCTTCTCTTGGAGTATCTTTCCATTTTGCAGCTTCAATAAAAAATTGTGATTCAACATCTTCTGGCTCATCACCTGAGACTACGCTTTGAAAACCTTCAGATGTTACTGCCCAATGACCATTATCATCATAAAGAAGATTTGGAGCATGTCCTAAGTTACTAAGTTGTTCCATGATAAAATCAAACAGAAGTTGTTCAAAGTACGTTTTGATGTACACCATAATTTCATCTGCTAATTCATCAATCTTTTTTTCATCTTCAGTACGATCATATCCGTCTTTATCATATTCTTTGGATTCTTCGTTCCAATGCAAATTCTTTTTATCAATCAAAGAATAACGGAATTTGTTCAATGATTCAATTTCGTCTTGAAATGCTGAGTTATAGCTCATAGTTTTTTATTTAAATATAATCAAAATCTTTGATATTATATCTCATAAAGCAGTTAAAGTTTTGTTAAAAACACACGAAAAGGAACATTAATGTTCCTTCTCATTGAATTACATTGAAATTATTTTTATTCTACATTTTCAGCATCTAATATATTCATTGCGCATTCTTCTGCGTCTCCATCTAAAGTAAAACAACTTGAAACAATATCTCGATGTTTTGCCAATAAGTCAATAGCTTCATCTTCTGTGCTGCCGGCATCAATAAGTTCATTTATTATCCAATTTTCATATTGTGAAATATTTCCATCTTCAGATCTTGGATAACTTTCCCCTTCAGAATCTTCAGGACTTGGATAACTTTCCCCTTCAGAATCATCATCATCTATTTGTTTATCTTCAACCAGCCATTCATTTAAATTTTTAACTGCATGAACTGCATTTAAATAATCTCTTTGACTTTCACCTAAGAATTTTTTGATCTTCGATGATTTATCAGTTTCTACTTTAGATTTTTCTGTTTTTTCAACTTCTTTCTTTTGAAGTTCTTTAGTTTCTTTATATTTTATAATAGCATTTTTCATGCCGCCTTTGAATGTATCATTATAGAAAGACGTGAAAGCACTTACTACGTTGCTTGAACCAGTTCTAAGAATTTCTTCTCTTTCATCACCAGCTGTATCGTATACTACAAAGTATTTTTGTGGAGCATTAAGATCAGCAGTTGGTTCCGACATTTCTGGAGATTCTGCAGGCATTTCTGGAGTTGTTTCAGGTGTTTCCAATGGTGTTTCTTCTGGAGTTCCTTCTGCTGGCAATCCTGAATCATCAGTGCCAAGATCATCTGCACCTTCGATAGGTAAGCCATCATCTGCAGGTTCGGCACCAGGTTCTGACACGTTTGTATCTAAACCTAAATCGTCAGTTGTATCTTCAGATCCTTCAAGAGGTAAGCCATCGTCGTCAGGTTCTACAGCCTCATTGGCAGGATTCGGAACCATTTTTTCTTCAAAGAAATTTTCCTGTGGTTCTGCTTCAGGTTCGATATTGCCTGCCGGTTGTATTTCTTTTCCTTCAATTATTTCTTCTACAGGTTCGTCTGTAGCACCCATTCCGCCATCAATACTACCATCTGATAAAGTTGATACTGGAAGTGTAAGAACACCCACAACATAGTCGCTATCATATAGTTTGTATACGTCGCCTTCACCTTCTTCTGCAAAGCCTTCTTTGGTTTTCTTGTTTTCTTCCCAGAATTCTTTGTATTGAGTGATTTCGCCTTTAGCGCCATTTTTGAAATCTTCGAAGTTTTTCTTCAATTTTTCAATAACTGCTAAACCATCTTTTTCTTTGTCTTGCAAAGTAGATTTGTCTTTTTTATCAGGAGTGCCAGGTTTGTCTTCCTTTTCTTCGGTTTCTTCCTTTTCATCATCTTTATCTTCGTCTTCTTCGTCGTCCTTTTCTTCGTCCTTTTCATCCGTTTTCTCTTCGGGTTCAAAATCTTCAAAGGTTCTTAAATTTTTAAAGAATTGGTAGTCTTCGTATTGACTTAATGATTCACGAACATGTTTCATATTGTATAGTTTTGTTTTATATATTCAAGCTTTTTTTACCGGAATATATATAAAAATAAAAGTTACACCTATGAAGTATAGTGAATACATACAACTATTAGACGTTTTGGAAGAACAAGGAATAACTCTTGAAGAATTTCAAGCAAATCAACAATTATATGAAGGCCTCATTGGAAATGTAGCTGGAAAAGTTTTTGGATTACTTAAAAAAGGAATGAAAACTCTTATTTCTAAAGGTGTTTCTCAAGAATATATTAAGAAACTTAATGATTCAGCTAATAAGATCGTGCAAATGGTTCAGGACAAATTAGCTACCAAGAAAGATGCAGAAGGAAAAGGCGGAGAAGGTGTAATTCAATCTATAGAAAAAAATGTAGAAACATACAAAACAACTTGGTCAAATAAAAATAATAATGCTCAAGTTCCGCCAGAATTACAAACAAAACTCGATAATAAAAAAAATAAAGAAATAGCAAAATACATTAATGGTCAAGTAACTGTATACTCAGATAAAGTAAAAACCTCAATTAAAACAAAAAAAGGTTTATCAGACAACGATAGAGAAAACTTACAAAATTATTGGGATCAGTTAATGACCAAAATTAATGTTGATGTATCTGGAAAATTAATTGAAAATGGAATACTTGAAGATGATGATGCATATTCAGTTTTCAAAGATATTTTAAATATTAAGAAAATGGGTGTAGGCGGTGAAGAACCCAAACCAGCAAACCCCGATTTACCTAAAGTAGGAAATGTATATACAGTACTTATTGGTCAAGCTCCTACAAAAGTAAAAATAACAAAAATTGATAACAAAACAATTTATTATGTAGGACTTAATTCTGGACAAAAAGGAATTAAAGGAGAAGTTCCTATTACAGCTGCAAAAGATTTTAAACCTGCATCTTAATTAAGAAATTAAAATATTATAATGGCAAAAACTTCTATATCAAATGACGCTAAAAGAGCCGCAGAAATGTACAAAAAAGCTGATGAGTTATATGCAAGAATAACGAAAAACTTTGAAAGTATTGAAAGCGGTGAAGTTAAATACTCGACTGATAAATTCAAATTTATCAAACTTCAAAGTGATTTGAAGCAAGTAAGAAATATGCTTACCAAAATAGATACTGATAGTCTTGTTGCTTATGTGGGACAAGAAAAAGTAAACACAATGGAGAATAACATAACTTTCATGATTGAAAACAGTGAATACATAGAAAAGCGTCTTATGGCTGATCAATATGTAGATGACCTTTATGTTCCTGTTAAACATTATCTTGAACAATTTATGGGTGATGAAAGTAATTACAAAAAATGGGCAGCAAATATTAGTGATTTAGCTAAGAAATTTGTTGGAATGATGGCACACCCTAATAACATTGATAATTTCAAAGGTTATCTTAAAAGAATAGTGTTAGGAACAATGACTTTAAGAGAATTTAAAAAGATATTCGAATCAAGCAAACATAAAATGATTGCAATATATGAGCCAAAATTGGGCGCTAAATTCGAATCATTCACAGAATATAAAAACTATAACTATGAAGCATAAAATTAAACCATTAGAAGATTATTTACAAACAAAAGCTATCAACGAAGAATTTTCAAATCCTTTCGATAAAGATAATACAATTGAGACGAAACCATCTCATATTGCTGATAAGGGTGGGATGTTATCGCTTCGTAAAGAAGTATTCAATATTAATCGTGTTGAATATTCTAAGAAAAATAATGGATCATTTATAGTAATGGCAAAAACTCAATTTGCCAAAGGAGAAATAGTTGAAATTGCTCCGATTATCTTTGTAGGATTGGAAGCGAAAGCAGTTCCTCGTTTAAAAGATTACATTTACGAAATTGATAAAAAGAAACAAATTTATGGCGTAGTTTTGGGCTATGGATCTTTATACAAACACAGTGAAACTCCTAATATAACTTTTGCATATAATAAAGGTAATAAGCAAATGTATTTCATTTCAGCAAAAACAATTAATGCTGGAGAAGAATTAACAATTGATTATGGAAAAGATTACTGGGCAGAACGTTCAGGATTTGGAACAATGGCACCACAAGAAAATCCAGTTCAAGGTGGAGAAGCTGTTGCAAAAGGTGAAAGCGAAGAAAATGAAAGCATGGTTCAACCAAATTCTCAAGATATCACCAACATGTCAACAGCAAAACAATTTGGAGAACCAAACAGTCGAATGAACCCCGCAGTTACTGGAGTTGCCATTAAAGGAATTGGCCAACAATAAAATAAAATTTAAACTATGAAAGCTAAATTAATAAAAGAATCATTAAATGAAACAGAATGGTTTCCGGGAGTGGGTGCTTATTTATCAAAAATTCGTAGAAAATTGTGGTTTAAAGGATTTAAGTGGAAAGATACAGAAGACATAGTAATAGAATATACTGATCGTGTAGTAGAGTTTTTACGCACTCATGATAAAGGAGATAAAATCGCTTTAAACAATATCGTAGAAATAATTGCCAAAAAATATATTAAAAATCATGAAAAAAATAGTTAAAGAATCGTTAAATGAAAGCTTTAAAAATATTTGAAAAATTTGAGGAAAAAAGTGATCCTATAGCGGATATGGGTATTGGCATAGGGAAGTTAAATATCTATACTGAAGTATGGGCTATTATTACTAATGGTGATTCAGAAATATACGAGATATATCTTAAAAAAGAATATGCTTTAAGAGAATGTGAAAAAATAAATAAGCAAACATATGTATTTAATCAGCATAGAAAAGCTGAAGTTAAATCATTAGGTGATGCCATTGATCTTATAAAAGATGTAGTTAGAGATAACGCGGAAGATCCAGGAGAAGATTATTAAAATAAAAAATAATAAATATGAAAGCTAAATTAGTTAAAGAAGATTTAAACGAAGAAGGAAAAGATTTTGAATACACAGGAAGATTTAATCAACCAGGCAGGGCAAATTATTCGCCTTCTCGCCAAAAAGAACGCCTTAAGCCTTCAACTCAAGGAGCTTATGCACACTCTCAAAAAGAAGAAATACTTCAACGAATTGAAATATATTGTAATCAAGTGATAAATGATGCAGAAGAACTTTCTAATAAGTACAAACATGATGAAATAGAATTAGATACACTAAATAATGCTAATTCTGGTGCACGTATAGCAGAAGATATTTTAGGCCTTCTTAATAATTAATATATGTATATAGACGGTATCAAAACCATTCTAGCAGACATTAAGTCTGTACAACTTTCTTTACTCCAAAAAGGAATAGAGAAAAAAGACAATAAAGCAGAATATTTCAAAAAGAAAACCGTGAAGTTTGTGTTACCTACAAGTTTTCCAAGAACTGACGAATATTTCGAAGCGTTACTTGGTGATATGTTTAAAGATCTTTTAGTTGATGCACCAGATGATGCAGATTATCTGGGCTTATGGATTGAATATGATACCATAACATTAGATAACGCCATATCTCTCCAGTCACTCAAAGACATCCAAGAGTATTCTAAAGGTCCAATAACTCCTTCCTATGAATTTTTCAAAATGACTTTACCCAAAGAAACACCCAACGGTTTCAATGAATCGTGTAATTAGTCAATACAAGATGACTTGTAGTTTAAAGACAGAATCTCAGTATTAAAGCTGAAGGAGTGAGTGTGGGAGCTCACCAGGCCATCTTTTTTAAAATAATTCATTCAATTTTTTATACTCGAGTATATCACGAAGCAGTTAGCAATAACTGTTTTTTGAGCATGAAAATATTTAATATATAGAACAAAACTAAACTAAAATTATGTATATAATAAGTAAAATATTTTACTAAAAAATGGACGAACAAGATTCATCTAACAAGGGGCATTTTCAGACCACAGAGCTCTCTGAAAATACCGAACCTCCTTTAGCAAGCTCCCCGAAATCAATCGATTTTAAAAATAAATTCTACCCTACATCATCTTTATCAGAATGGAATGACTGGAAATGGCAAATCCGTAACAGCATAACTTCTTATGATGAATTGAAAAGAATTTTCGGAGATTCTGAATACGAATTATCCGAAGACATTAATCTGCCATTAAGAATCACTCCATATTATGCGAGTACAATTTCTTCATTAAATCAAGGAATTGGTAAGTGTGTTATTCCAACCAGTAACGAACTTATTGTTACACCTAATGAAGTTAATGACTCATTGCATGAAGAACAACAAAGTCCAGTAGCATGTATAGTGCATAGATATCCAGACCGTGTCTTGTTTCTAACAACGGACTTTTGTTCTTCAAATTGTCGATACTGCACAAGAAGTCGACTTATTAATCGTGAAACAATTTCACGAAAAGTTTGGGATAAAGGAATTCAATATATTAAAGATCATCCTGAAATACGAGATGTATTGTTATCAGGTGGTGACCCACTTACAATGAGTGATGATAGTATTGAGTATCTTCTTAAAGAAATAAGAGCTATTGATCATGTTGAGTTTTTACGTATTGGAACAAAAGTTCCTGTCGTATTACCTCAAAGAATTACTCCTGAGTTAACTAATATGCTTAAGAAATACCACCCTTTATTTATCAGTATTCACTTTAGCCATCCGGATGAAGTAACTCCAGAAACAAAACAGGCTTGTGAAAGACTTGCAGACGCAGGAATTCCGTTAGGGTCACAAACCGTTTTACTTAAAGGCGTTAATGACAGTGTGGAAATCATGAAGAAGCTTATGCATAATTTACTTATGATAAGAGTACGTCCTTATTATATCTACGCGTGCGACCACGTAGTAGGTACATCACATTTTAGATCACCTATCAGTAAGGGTATTGAAATCATTGAAGGATTACGAGGCTGGACAAGTGGTTATGCAGTTCCTCAGTTCATTGTTGACACGCCGGGCGGCAAAATCCCACTTTTGCCTGAATATTTTGTAAGTAGAGAAGGAAACTGTATAAAATTCCGAAACTATCAAGGAAAAGAATTCACATATTATGAAGATTAAAGCGAATATATAAATAAAATGTATTGTTTATATGCGTGCCAAATTCATAAATGAAAAATTTAAAGAAAAAAGCGATCCTATAAAAGATATGCGTATAGGCATACGAAGTAAGAATTTTCCAAAAGGATTTGAACCGATATTTATTTTGAAAAAACGATATCCTGGAATGGATTGGCCAGTAGGAACAGTGTTCGGACAAGTTGATGGGTGGGATTCATTAAAAGTATATGATAATAAGGGTTCAGAACACGGAAATACAGCATGGACAATGACGTATTTTATACCGTGGATAGGTACATTCTTTGAAAAATTTTAAATTGTGAACATGAAAAAAGTTAGAGAAGAATTATATGAAGAATTAAATGAATCATCTGCTACAAGCAAAAAAGGATTTCATGATAATATCGAGCAGGACACATTAGATAATGAGAATTTTCGTAAGGTACTCTATACCGGAAAAAATATGCAACTGGTTTTAATGACATTAAAACCTGGCGAAAACATTGGAATGGAACATCATCCTGCTGATCAATTTTTTAGATTTGAAGCCGGAACTGGAGAATGCATCATCAATGGAAATGTATATAAAGTAAGAGATGGATATTCAGTTTTAATCCCAGGTGGTGCAGAACATGACGTAATAAATACCGGCAAAGTAACTTTGCAAATGTACACATTATATTCACCACCAAATCATACAGATCAAGTAGTTCATACAACAAAAGAAGTTGCAGAAAAAGCTGAAAAAAGTGGAAAAGATAAATTTAGAGGTAAAACAACTGAATAAAATAAAAATACAGTATGAAGGCAAAATTGGTTAATGAAAATTGGATTGATAAAAGACCGAAACAGGAAGTTTGGGCAGCAGATAACGATGAAGATGGATATGGCCCTAATGCAGAAATTCTACGTAATGTTGATGATTCGGATGAAAAGATTTTTTCAAAAAATGATGTTAAAAAAATACTTAGATCTATTGTAGGATATTCAAAGGAACAAGGCAGATTATGTGGAGATTTAGATCAAAAAATAAGAATGCTTGCTAGAAAACATAACATAAAATTATAAATATGAAAAAATTACTATACGAAACTTTACATGAATATATAAACGAAACTGAAGGTCTTTTTAAAGGACAAATAGATACTGGTCTCGAAGCTAAAGATGTTGATCAAAAAGAATTCTTAGTAGGGTTAGCAGTTGAAAAAATACATTCTGACAACTTGGCAGTTCAAAAAGAACTCGTACTTCAAAATTTAGCTGACAATCCCAAATTTTATAGTGAAGGAATGAAAAAAGGACTATTTTCGGCACCAGCCGCAATTAACACATACAAAAAATATTTTATAGACAAGGACGAACCCGAACAAAAATAAACACAAAAATGGCAGTAAAAAAAATAATTAAGCCAACAATTAAACCAACACCTAAACTAGCAACTGAATCAACATTTTGGGATAAAATTAAAAAATTCCAAATAATAATTAGTCTTATCATAGTTCTTGGTGGATTTTTAGTAGGATATGTGACGTTACTAAATGATGTTAAAGAACTTAAAAAAGAAGTTGCGGAAAATACCACACAACTTAAAAAAATGAATGACATTTTGTCGGATCAACAACTTCTTAATGGAAAGATCATTCAATATATGCAAATGAAATAAATAAATAAATAAATAAACAATAATAAAAATTATGAAAAAACAATTACTAACAATTTTGACAATTTTGGCATTTATGATTCTTGCATCATGTAATACAAAAAACCCAAACTCTAAACAAGGTATATCTATAATGTATGTGGAGGACACTACCAAACTATCTATACAAGAAAAGAATCAAATTATCATTATTAAGAATCAAGAAGCGATAATAAGAAATCAAGAAAACTTGTTAAGTCGTCAAAAAGATGAGTTTAACAATCAAGGAACTGTGTTAGGTAATCAAAAAGGTATGCTAAACAATCAAAACGGTGTGTTGGGCAATCAAAAAGATATGCTAAACAATCAAGGAAGTGTACTAAAGAATCAAACAACCGAGATAAAGAATCAAAAAAGCATATTAATAAGACAAGATTCAATAAAAAAAAAGGATTCAGTGATTAATATACAAATGAAATAAATAAATAAACAAACAAACTAAATAAAATAAAATTATGAAAAAACAATTATTAACAGTATTAGCAGTAGCATTTATGATTTTTGCATGTAATTCATGTACTCCAAAAAGTCCTGCAGTAAAACAAGAAATAGTGTACACACAAGATACTTCTAAGGTATCTCAGTCAGAACGTAATCAACTTATGATTATAGCAAACCAAGAAGCGATAATAAAAAATCAAGAAGAGATAATAGCAAATCAAAAAACCTCGTTAAAAAATCAAGGAACCATGTTAAAAAATGAAGATACAATTAAACAATCTACTGATAAAACTAAATAAAATAAAAATATGAAAAAAGTAATTTTAGTAATTTTAACAATTTTGACATTTAGCATTCTTATATCATGTAATACAGGCTCTGTGAAGCCAGAAAAACAAACTATATCTGTAACGTACACACAAGATACTTCTAAGGTATCTCAATCAGAAAGGAATCAAGCTTTGATTATTAAGAATCAGGCAGAGATAATAGCAAATCAAGAAAACTTGTTAAAAAATCAAGATACAATTGAAAAAAGTGTAAATAATGAATATTCACAAAATACAGAAAATCTTATTAGTGAAAGCAAAAATGTAAGTTCTATGTATATGCAATTGGAACAAATAGGAAAATATTTAAAAATACAACAAAAACAAATCGATTCAATGATTGTAATCAAAATGAAATAACTAAAATAAAATAAAATAACTAAAATAAAATTATGAAAAAACAAATATTATTGGCAATTTTAGCAACATGGGCATTCATGATTATTGTATCATGTGTTGCATGCACTTCTAGTTATGCACAAGGAAAACAAAATATATCTATAGCGTATACGCAAGATACTTCTAAAATATCTAAGTCGGAAAAGAATCAAACTATAATTCTTAAGAATCAAAAACATATGATGCAAAATCAAGGAACCATGTTGCAAAATCAAAAAACCTCATTAAAAAATCAAGGAACCATGTTAAAAAATCAAGATTCAATTAAAGATAATATAACTGATAGTACACAACAAGTTATTAGCAACAACAAAAATGCGCCTGCATTAAATCTTCAACAAACAATATATAATAATAATACATTAATATTTGATCAATTAGAAAAAACACAAAAAACTTTAAAAATGCAACAAAGAGAAATCGATTCAATGATTGTAATTCATAAGAAAACAAAACATCTCCAAAAATAGAATTTTTGGCTCGACGCTTCTCAATCGAGGAGTGTTTCGCGTGTCTGCTTATATTCAAAATATAATTGTTAATTTTTAAAACAAATTACATCCGAATGAATATAATTATCAAATAAACTAATATAAACTACATCGCCATGAATATATTTAAAAAAATATGGTATTCTGAACGTTTTATGACGGAAGATCAAAAAATTGTTAATACAACATTAAGAGATGTTACAGAATGGATAGAAAAAGAAAAAACACCACCAGAT
>Ga0209429_10000415_pt1 | contig 28853 bp, 21 predicted proteins | sample BarGraNGADG00212_3_FD_184493 | JGI IMG/M metagenome (GOLD analysis project Ga0209429, IMG submission 184493) | Arctic peat soil microbial communities from Barrow, Alaska - Barrow Graham LP Ref core NGADG0004-212 (SPAdes) (version 2) | ecosystem: Environmental > Terrestrial > Soil > Wetlands >...
GCATTCCTCTGGTATCATTACCAATAATAAATAACGTCGGGGCCTTTCTGCCCTCATTTATGACTTTTATGCTAAAACCCTCAGCAGCTTTGCTTGATGATTCGACAATAACCTGATTAAAGGGCCCTTTATTTTTAAATGAGGAGGCTATACCGACAGCAATGACAGGAGTTGAAGAATCCGGCCATTTTACCGTTGTGGTCAGTTCAATCGTAGTCCTTTTTTCAACCTCCTCAACCAGCATTTGTAAAGCAGCTTGCTCCGGCTGGGATAGTTGAGACAGATCCTGTGAAATGACTATTGTGGAAGCGGAAAAATCATTACCATTTTTTACCTGTTGACTGAAACCAATATTACCCAGGTTCAGGTATATAATTACCATAAAAATGGTACCTGTCATCCATTTAATACCCAAAATTTTCTTCATAGCATTTTGTTTTAGTTAAAAAAGCATCGTACTCCAGTATGGATATTGCAAGGTGCCATTTCTAATTCCATCGGCCATCTTTACAGGTTTGCTCCATTCGCTATTCTATTTTGTAGAAAGCCAGATGCACATACCTTTATTACCTTCATGTATACCTCCAAAAGCAAACGACATGAATTTTTCAGGCGTAACTTCTACAATTTTAGAAGCATAACATTGTGCAAAAGGAGGTGGGTTAAAGATAAACTCATCACTAACCTTTTGTAAAGTAATTTGACCGGTACAATAAGTAATTGCCGATAAAAAAGTAATTGAAGCACAGCTACATAATATTTTTATAAGGTTGTTTTTATATTAAATGATTTGATTTATTAATACCCATCATTCTGTTTCAGTTCTGCACCAAAGTTAGCATCAATAGCAGTTTGAGGAATAGGCCACCAATTATGATAGTCCTGGATGGAAGTTCGGCCAGTTGGACGAAAACCATATAAACGCACTCTTTCTACCAGTTTTCCCATTCGTATAAGAGTTCGCCGACGAGGTTCTTCGGCGACTAATTCGCGTGCCCGTTCATCCAGAATATAGTCAATAGTTACATCAGCAGGAGCTACAGGTGTTGCCATTGCTCTGGCACGAACAATATTGATATCATTTGCAGCATTCTCAGCATCTCCTTTTCTTAAGTAAGCTTCGGCACGAAGCAAATAAGTTTCTGCAAGCCGATACACATAAAGATCGTTATCCGTTTTACCAGAGGTATTACTGCCTCCCCAAGGCTTTCCTTCAACCTTACGTGTATAGGGATATATACTTCTACAAGTGTCTTCATAAGTGGTTTTTGGCTCAATAACCTGACCAAAATTCGATGAAGCAGGATTATTGTAATAAAATACACGCCGCCAATTGAATATAGAATTTCGCATGTCAGTACCACCTTCCCATATAGTATTTGACAAGTACCATGATGGACGAACACGACCTGTTCCTCTACCCATGCTGTCCGTAGCGATCTGCAATTTGCGATCAGGACTTGCTACATGGGTCAAAAAGGGTGCCCAATTGCGCATCCATTGATTATTTCCTCCACCAGTGGTGTAGTCTTCGATTTGATATGCCCAAATTACTTCTAAATTACCGGCACTTCTATTATAGTTGCCGGTACGAAATAAATCTGAGAATACATCGCCTGACTTTGATTTCTGACTACCAAAACGAGTTGTCATAAGTTGGTATAAACCTGAATTAATAACACGAGATGCTGCGTCAATAGCTTTGTCATATTCCCCCAGGCTTATATATACTTCGCTTAGTAAATGATCAGCCGCTGCCTTTACAATTCGTCCCTCATTAGCTTTAGGAACAGTAGGGGGCAGCCATTGTGAGGCAAACTCTAAGTCAGCCTTAACAAACTGTAACACTTCTTCCCGGCTGGCTCTTGTATAGTCAAACTTAGGGACTGCTATTATGGTATCTACAATGGGAACGCCACCGTACAAGTTCGCCAGAATATTATACGTATAGCCTCTGATGAAGCGTGCTTCAGCTATTACAGCATTTCTTTCAGCATCAGTTGCCCAAATATTTGACGACTCAGGTTTGTTGGCGTACATAATGATCGTATTAGCCTGTGGAAATACATTTGTATAAGCCCAATTCCATTCAAAAACAACCTCTGATGTTATGGGAGTCAGATACGATACCCAATTAGCGTAAGTAGAATATTCCGTTCCGGAATCATCTGCTAAATCAGTACCAACAATATTCACTGCATGCCAGGTGAAATCACCATTAACTTCCAGCCTAGCTTGATATATAAGACCAATGAGATAATTTTCGAATCCTTGTTTTGTTTTAAGCACAATATCTGCGTTTAGAGATGATTTTGGCGTTTCGGTAAGTAAATCTTCACTGCATGAATACAAGCAGAATGCAATGGACGGCAATAACAACCATCTAATTATTTTTCGATGCAATTTTATTCTTAAAGTTTTCATAATATTTTTATATAATATATTATTATAAAACAAATTGATATAATAATGATTTAGAAACCTATATTTAATCCTAATGTAAATGTACGCGGCATTGGAAATAGGTTGCTGCTACCTTGCTCAGACGTGTAGTCGCCTCCACTTTCCGGGTCAGATCCTGGAAATTTGGTAAAGGTATATAGATTCTTAACACTCAGATAAATCCGGAGGCTTGACAATTTGACTTTATCCAAGGTCATCTTATCTAAGTCATAGGCAATTGAAGCGTCCTTTATTCGCACAAAATCTCTACTTACATACCAATTAGTACCGAGAGGATTATTATAAAGCAATGTAGGTCGTGTATTAGATTTATTTTCAGCGGTCCACCACCCTTCATCTACTTGGTTAAGGGCTCTTCCGGGTACAAGCGGGTTTATGAGATTAAACATTCCAGACCAACCCAGCATACCACCTACAAATACAGATAGGGATAAATGGCCATAATAAAAGTTATTCCTAATACTAAAATCATATTTAGGATTCGTTCCCGAACCAACAATCGTACGGTCTTGAGCATTTCTTATTCCTTCTCCAGTTAAATCTTTGACCCGAACAAAGCCTGGTGTAGAGCCAGCAGGAATATCAGTATCGCCTTCCTGATAAATCCCATCGAAAACGTAGTCATAATAAGAATGTATAGGATAACCTATAAACCAACCGTTAGCCACGACATCATCTTCCTTGCCATCTCCATTAAGATCAGTACGAAACAAGTGAACAATTTCATTTTTATTGTATGCATAAGTTGCAGAACTATTCCACAGGAATTTATTTCTTTTGATGTTAACCCAGTTTAGTGATAGTTCAATTCCCTTATTATTGACTTCCCCGATATTCGTCAATATACTGGTGTATCCGGTCATGACAGGAATAGCTCGTGATACTAATAAATCTTTGGTATTACTGTTATAAACTTCAAATGTTCCACTAATGCGCTGTTCAAATAGGGAAAAATCCACTGCTGCATTAGTTGTATAAGTGGATTCCCATTTCAAATTATTATTCCCGAGAGTAGCCTTGACCACACCGAGAGAACTCGTACCGCCATCTCCAAAAACATATCGTTGTAATGTAGACAGGCTGAGCGATTGATAAGAAGCGATTGCCTGGTTCCCTATGGATCCATACGATACCCTTATTTTCATCATATCAATAAATTTAACCGTCTTCAAAAATGGCTCCTCAGAAATCATCCATCCCAAGGCGACAGAAGGAAAGATAGCGTATTTATAATTAGTTGCAAAAACTGAACTTCCATCACGTCTGGCTGTGAGAGTAAGCATATACCTTTTCTTAAACTGATAATTCAAACGGGCCATAGAAGATATCCCTTCACTACCTGAAGCAGTAGAAGAGTTAGTAAATATGGAACCTAAACCAAGGTTATTAAAACCAAGTACATCTGTACTAAACAGGGAAGCATTGGCTGTTGTTGATTCGGATTCACTATGGTTACGCCCATATAAAAGCGTAAGATCTATAGCATGATTTATACCTATTTCCCGCTTGTAAGTAACTATATTTTCTAATACCCAGTCAAAACTCTTCCCATTATATTTAGAGCCGCTAGTCATATTATCAGTTCTACGTGGGTCTTGACTAGTGAAATTATAAGTATTATTCCAACGATAGTTTGGGGAAAAATTTAAGCGGTATGATAGTCCTTTGATGAAGGGTATATCTATCTGGGTAAAAAAGTTACTAAATACGTTGTCGGAGGTTTGAACATTCGTACTATAAAATGAACCATATAAAGGGTTCGTTACGGCGTTTTCATCTGATACAATATATCGTGTCGGAGTTCCATCCGGATCGTAATATGTTCCGTAAGGGCTTGAACGATACGCCTGTTGTACGTCAGCCTCCTGGCCTGAAGGATCGCGGTGTGAAAAGGATGAAGTAAAGCCTATATTCAGCCATTTGGTTATCTGGTTATCAATATTAGCTCGAAATGTAACACGCTTTTCCTTATCGTTATAAATTAAACCTTGTTCAAAGCTCAGGGCGCTAGAAATATAATAAGATGTCAAGGCGGTTTTGCCTGATACACTCAAGTCATAGGAACTGATTGAGCCCTGTTGAGCAATCATATCCCATGCATTATGACTTATTCCAGCATTATAATTAGTTGCTTCATCAGGAGCTAAATAGCTTGCGATGTTAGCTGGATCTGCTTCCTGATTATTTATCTTACGCCATTGAAGTCTTCTTTCTATATACCTTTCAGGACTCAATAACTTTAATTCATTCCCCACATAAGATAGTCCATAGAACGCATTGAAGCTGATTGTGGGCTTTTCGGTTGTACCTTTTTTGGAAGTGACCAGAATTACACCATTTGCAGCTCTGGATCCGTAGATAGATGCGGAACTGGCATCTTTAAGTACTTGTAGTGATTGAATGTCATCGGGGTTAATGTCCGACAGGGAACCATAGAAGGTGATGCCATCAAGAACGACCAGCGGATCATTTGAACCACTTAGTGAATTTTGACCACGAATGAGAATAGCCCCAGTCTGACCAGGTCGTCCAGTGTTGGTAAATTGAACTCCAGGAACTCCAGTTAGTGATTGAGAGATATTAGTATTTGGTAAAGTAGCAATTTTAGCCAGGTCAACTGAAGCTATTGATCCGGTAATATTATGTTTGGATTGAGTTCCATACCCTACTACAATTACTTCTTCAAGACCTTTCAATACACCTATGAGGACAACATCAACAGTTGTTTTACCGGCTACTGGAATTTCCTGGGCAACATAACCAATAAACGAGAATACCAGAATTGCATTCCGGTCAGTCACAGATAATGAGTACTTTCCTTCAGCATCTGTAATAGCACCAATAGTTGTCCCTTTTACCTGGATGTTTACCCCAGGCATTGCATCGCCGGTCTGATTATCATTAACTTTGCCGGTAACAGATTTGGTTTGCTGTTCCTCGAAAGAGCCTGGGTCCATGTCAGCCGTGGGATACAGAATGTAATTGCTTGCAAAGACCTGTGTTAAACCCACAACAGTTAAAATGAACATTAGAGACATAATTTTAAAGCATTTAATGCTCCAAATCGGAGGCATCAGACTTCTGATTCTCGATTTTTTTTTCATAGTTTTAAGTGATTTGGTTATTAAATAGTTCCATTAATAAATTGTCAGATATTTTACCCGAAAACATTATTTCGTTATCTGTTTTTTATTTTTAGTTCCTTTGACTTTTCATTGTTTATTATATCATTTCTATTGTCTTATTATAAACATGGCTTACACTTCCGGTTTATCACCTTTTCTATTTGCTTCTTAAAAATCATAATCATTTTTTAGTTAATATTTAAAATAGATTAATGCATTATATACTATATTGATAATGATTAATCGTTTTATCGTTTTTTAAAAAATTACCTGCAGGAACTTTGAATAATCAACTTTGATTCCAGAATAATGTGTGAGATCTTAGATGATTCTATGTTGTCAAAATAACCCATAAGTAATTTAACTGCTTCATTAGCCATTTCTTCAATTGGTTGCTTAATATACGTAATTGGTGAATAAAATAAATCGAAACAATCACCTCCATCAAATCCAATAAAACCCAGATCCTCTGGAATCCTTATTTTATTCTCATTTACACAGTATAAACCTTCGATAGAAAGTAAATTTGTTGAAAAAATTATTGCATCAACACTTTTATTTTTAACAAATAAACTCATGCAAGCATTTGAAATTTCAGACTTGGCATTTTTTGAACCAATTTCAATTACACAAATACTATCAGACAAATTATGCGATTTCATAGCTTCTATATATCCCCGAATTCGATCTTTCATATGAATTAGGGATAATTTATATGCTACTATCGCTATCCTCTTGAATCCTTTTTCAATAAGATGAGAGGTAGCATTATGAGTAGCCTGGTAATTATCCAGAACTACATAGTTACTACCAATTTCCGGGAAGAACCTATCGATTAAGACCAACGGAATTTTTTTTTGAAAAAGAGTTTTAATTTGCTCGCTTGTTCCTTCTGCAGGGGCAATTAGGAAACCATCTACTTGTCTGTTTAAAAAGGAATTTATTATTAACTCTGATTTTTCTATCTCTTCATCTGAACTACCAATAATTACGGTATAACCATATTTCATTGCTTCATTTTCGACACATCTCGCAAGTAGACCAAAAAATGGGTTAGAGATATCTGCAACTATAAGACCCAAAGTTTTAGTCGAACCCTTCCTTAGACTTCGAGCAATCTCATTGGGTTGATAGTTCATTTCTTTGGCTGTCTCTCTTATTTTATTTGCTACTTCATCACTAACTCGAATTCCTTTCCCTTTCCCTTTCCCTTTCCCATTCATTACAGAGGATACCAGCGCTATTGAAACACCAACTTTTGTTGCAATATCTTTAAGTGATGCCCTTTTTAACATATTATTTGTTTCTTAATCTTATACTTAAGTTTCGAATAAGATGTCTTAATCAATGCAATATTAAATTAAGTCCTCAGACAAAATAAATTAACCTATAATGTAAAAATATAATTAATCGTTTAATTAAACAAATAATTTACTATACTATATTAAACATCTGCAACATTCCATATAATTTGCTATTTTAAGTCAACCTCTGATTTTATTTCAGAAAAACTTCCAGTACAGGAATCTCTACATTGGGTTTCTGTACAGGAAGTGAAAGGTTTATATCATTTTGGGTATCACCTCTTCCGGCAGAGTACCTTACTTCAGACGCATCATGAAGAAATTGAACATATTTGACTTTATCGGCCGAGTTTGTCAGAGTCAGTCTTCCCATCGGGTATACAAGTAACTGAATATATAACCGTTTGGTTGAAGGATTATATGTCAGCAGGGTATTTGCAGGAGCAGTAAAACCGGCAGGTGCCTCAGTGCAGTTATAGACCGAACGGTTATTATATCTCATCCAGTCGCCCATAGCTTTTAGTCTTTCCTGTGCTCTGTAATCAAAAACACCCCTGGCTGTCGGGCCTACGTTGAGGAGCAGGTTACCCCCTTTACTTATCGATTCGGTAAGCAATTCGATTAGCTGAGCCGGACTCTTCCATGATGTTTCGTCACGGTAATAGCCCCACGAACCGGAGAATGTCTGGCATGTCTCCCAGGGTACTCTTTTACCATTTACTTCTGGCCATTTTGTCACTTTAACCTGTTCGGGTGTTGTGAAATCCCATCCGCCTTCAACATCTTTCAGGTCGAGACGGTCATCAACAATAATTCCTGGCTGAAGTGAACGTGCAAGCTTCAGCAGGTTCTCCGAATCCCAGTCGTCGTGACCCTTACCATTTTTACCCGGGAATGAAAAATCGAACCAGATGATGCTAATCTCTCCATAGTTTGTAAGAAGTTCCCTCACCTGGTTTTTCATATATTCCCTGTATTTATTCATATCCCTGCCTTTATTCAGCCTTGCGTAAGCTGTATCGGAATCCTGGCGCTGCGGATGATTACTATCAATAATATAATCAGGATGATGCCAGTCGATTAATGAGTAATAAAAGCCGACCTTCAGTCCTTCGGCCCTGAATGCTTCGACATATTCTTTTATTATATCTCTGCCAAATGGAGTGTTGGTCGATTTATAATCGGTGTACTTTGAATCGAACAGGCAGAATCCCTCATGATGTTTTGCGGTAAGAACAACATATTTCATGCCTGCTTCTTTTGCCATTCTTGCCCATTCCTTTGGATTATAAAGGTCGGGGTTGAAGGTCTCAAAATATTTCTGATACTGTTCGCTGGTGATTCTCTCCCTGTTTTTTACCCATTCATGACGGGCAGGTAATGCGTACAAACCCCAGTGAATGAACATTCCGAACCGTGCATCGGTCCACCATTTCATCCTTTGTGTTTTCTGAGCTTCGGTTTCTTTAGGTAACTGAGCTGTCGATAACTGCGAGGTTAAAATCAAAGAAATCAATAAAATAGCTGTAAAAAAAGTTTTGCTTTTCATAGTGATTGGGTTAGTTATAGTTGCCTTTTAAAGATACAATTATCAAAAAGAATTATCCCCAAAACGGGGCACCTGTTATTCAGTAAAGTTAAATGATCCTGATAATAATTCCAATTACCATTTTAATCTTATCTCGCTACTACATGAAAACAACCCTGTTTTTTTTCATAAGTAGCCCAGCATTTCTTTTCATCCATCATTTGCCATATTACTTCTGCAAGTGCTTCTTTTAAATACCATTTATCGCATGGTGTAACATAAAGCTTTCTCAATGAGAACCTTGCATATGAAATATCGAATGCATTTCCATATAGATGAGGACTGTTGTCTGACACATTTATGTTGGTTCTTCTTAGTCCTTTCATTTTTTCGGTTGTCCTGGTCATTGATGTTACAATGAATTTCGATCCCTTTAAACCATCAGGCGCTATTTTCTCCCTGAATCTCCTTCCTATCTCATCTAAAAGAATTTTGCTGTCGCGGGTTAAATATGAATAACTATGTGTCATTCCATCAATTAAATATAGACTGCAGCTGTTTATTTTGAATAATTGCCTTTCGGATATCCGTTTAGCTATTTCATCCTTATTTTTACATACCTCTATTCCGCTCAGTCTTGCCTGAATTGAATAATCCACAACCATGTCATTAAGTTTTCTGCTGAATACAACCTGTTGATAATTCCTGCATTTTGTACTGAAGAAGGAGACCATCATTGATCTGTTCGATTTTGGGATAAAAAGAATTCCTGCACAGGTAATAAAAATCAAAATAAGTCGCCCTTTCAACCGAAACTCTTTTCTAAACCTTATTCTGATCAACCGCATCAATTCTGAATTTAAATTTTTGCTAAAGTAGAATTTCCAAATAAAAAATCAGGAAATATAAAAAAGAGTTATTCACAGAAACTGAAAATAAAATCAACATGCAAAAAGTGCCTAGAGTACTTAGAGTCAGATAACTTTAAACTTTAGTCACTTTAGTTCACTTTAGGCACTTCAACAAGCTGTACCATGATTATGCAAATTCTATTATTTTTGATGTGAAATTGAAAACCGTTTGCAGATGAACCAGGAAAAAGCTGTCGCAGGATTTATAGGAGCAGGAGGTATAGCGCGTTCCCATATTTTCGCTCTCAATTCTTTACGCTATTATTATAATGACGCACCTTTAACAGAACTTGAGGCTGTATGTTCTGCCACGACAAAAAGCCGTGAAACATTTGCAAAGTTGTACGGGTTTAAAAATTCCGTTTCAATTGATGAATTTATTTTAAATGATAAGATTGACTCTGTTTATATCCTTGGCCCAAATAATGTTCATTTCAGCCATCTTAAAGCTGCAATCGGAATGCCGGCTATAAAACGGATTTACATAGAAAAGCCGGTATGCTCAACACCTGAAGAAGAGATTCAAATGGCCCGGATTGTGAGTAAGCATCCTGATATAAAAATTCAGACAGGGTTTCAGTATCTGTTTATGCCATCTGTCCGTGAAGCATTAATCTTTTGGAGATCAGGAAAACTCGGAAAGCCTCTCCATTTTGACCTCAAATATTACCATGGCGACTATTTACAAAAGGAGTACCGTGAAAAACGAAAAACCCGGTTAACTCCGGCACCCGATGGAGGTGCAATGGCCGATCTTGGATCTCATGCATTGAGCCTTCTTATAGCTTTCCTGGGAAACAAGCTGAAAATTACCAGCGCCCTTCAGGCCGGCCATTTTAAGGATGTTGTTCCCGGTTCGGATCTTTTCAGTCTGATTACACTTTATGACAGCGTTTCGAGTTCAGTTGGAACATTATCGGCAAGTCGTATCAGTTCAGGTACAGGTGATATGCTTTCAATGGACCTCTATGCTGAAAACGGCGCCCTGCGATTTTCGTCACATTCGGCAGATTACTTTGAATATTTTCTTGAGGAAACAGGAACCTGGAACAGAATTATGACTGGTAGCAGTTATAAACCGGTAACCAGTTTCCCATCGGGACATGTGCCGCCAGGATGGTTGCGGTCAATGATCCATGCTCACTATGTATTCCTTACCGGCAACGACCCTAATTCGTTTATCCCGGATATAAATCACGGATTAGATGTTCAACGGTTAATAAGCGAAACTGCAGAACACCTGAAAAGATTCAGAGATTCAAAAGGTTAATGGGAAAATACATCATTCAACGATTTGCAAAATAAGAGCCTGAAAATTGAATTTCTAAACTCCTTTTGAACGGAGACGGGAGATACTATAGAGGTCCTTTTAACTAATTCATTTATAGAGTTTTATTTACTAACTCTTTATGAAACTAAACCGCATACCAAGGTAAACCGACCTCCCGGAATCAGGATAACCAACAACCGTTGAATATTTATTATCGGTCAGATTGCGAACCCTGACATAGAACCTTACAGGAACTTTTCCCTTTAGTGTGTACCCTCCATTACAGTCTATTGTAAAATAATCTCCAAGCGGCTGGGGCCCGGCTGATTTAGGAGCAAACCGGCTGTTTTCAAAATATGAGACATATTTGCCGAACAGGTTAAGGTCGAAACCTTTCCTGTCCAGGTAAATACCAGCGCTTGAAATAATTTCCGGATTCTCTTTATTGGTAACCATTTCAGTCCCTGAATCCATCTTTGATTTCATAAAAGTAAAATTGAAAAATGGTTCCATAAACCCAAATAGTTTTGGAAAAACTATTTCAAGCTCCACCCCTGCCTGGTTCTGATCGCGGTTAAAATACAATTCCCTCACTTTGTTCAAAACAGTATCAATGTATGTTGTGCCGCTGAGCGCGATCGCGTTTTTCTGGATCACTGCAAAAGTTGCCAGTGAAAGTTTACCGGTTTTACCCAACTGTTTGACTGTTCCAAGATCAAGTTTGATCCGGCTTTCGTTTCCCGGAACATTAAAGTTCACATCGAGTGATCCTTCCCGTGGCCTGACCTGGCCTGCTGCTGAATTAAAATTAATTGAAAGCCCGTTGCCGGAATGGTACGATGCGCCAAAACTGCCCTGCACTATTGCCGGTTCCCAGGTATTCTGGATCGCGGTCACATTTTTAAATGCGCTCCCCTCCCCCTGAATGTTAAATGCAGCATAATCGTTCAGGTATGTTCTGGTCCAGCGCAGACCGGCATCGAGGGTCACCGGACCCAGCCGCTGTTCGTCAACAAGCACTGCAGAGATAGTCTCTGTGTCGCACTTTCTGCCTGTATAGAACCTTTTTCCATTAGGAGCAAGCCAATGATCGTACAATCCACCTATTCTCAGCGTGTTGGAACTCATGAAAGCAATAGATTGCATAAAGTTCAGGCCCCATTCTATATCTTTTTCCCTGGAAGAGGTGCCGGCCACTTCATCATTGTATTTCGGATTGCGGTATGAATAGAACACCTGCATTTCAGTGGAAAGGTTCTTACGTGGCCGGTACACCATTTTGATATTTGAAAGGAGAGACCTGTAGGGATCAAAATTTTGCAGCATCGAAACATATTTCGGATCAGCCGGAGGTTGTGCAACAGTAAGCTCCCGTTTTCCATCAAGATAATAGAGGCTGGCAAGCAGGCGTAATTTTTCATTCACCTGCCAGTTTGCGCGGGAATAAAAAGTTCCCATCGACTCTTTCGAATGCTTGCCCTCAGGTCCGTTGGTTTTGTCGTACCCGATTCCGGTTGCGTAATCAAACCGGCCGATTTTATTACCGTTTGAAAGATGTGTATGAAGAGTGTTGAATGTTCCATACTCAGTCTCAATGCTTGTTTCGGGACCCTGATATTCACGGGTTTTGATATCTACCAGACCGCCGATCCCTGAAAGACCGGTCAGGAGCGCAGCGCTCGATCTTACAATTTCGATCTTCTCAATATCTGATGCTGAAAAAAAGTACGGCAGCTCTTCAAATTCCTGCTGCCAAATACCATTAAGTGCATAATCGGGATAAGGGTATTTCTGTCCTCTCACTGAAAAGAACTGTTTTACCTGGCGACCGCGGGTCTCGGTCAATCCGCCGGGAACGTAATTCATTACATCAATTACATTTAACGCACCCTGCTTCTGAATGTCATTACGGGTAACCGAACTGATTACCGGCATGAGTGAAAAGGGTTCCGTATAAGGTTCTCTTAAAAGGCTCCGATATTCCCTCGGTGCTGTTATACTGACCGAATCGATCTGATATGTCCTGGAGTACAGGGAAAATTCTGCTTCTGCATTCCCCAATGCCTGAAGATTGACAATTTTCTGCTCAGATTTGTATCCCGTCATTGATGCACGGATTATATAAACACCAGCATTTATTCCTTCAATAATGAAATCCCCTTTGCTATCTGTAAGTGTTCCCCTTGTTGTCCCAACCAAGACAATGTTTACCTTTTCCAACGGAGTTGAAGTTTCCCCATCTTTTACATAGCCGCTAATACTACCAGTTTCCTGGGATTTTAAATTCCAGGAAATCAAAATAAATAATGTAAGCAATGTAAATCTTTTCGTAATCCGGTCCATAAAATTTCTGGTCAGGTCAATAATAATATATTCCAGCGGCATAATTAGATATTAAGAATAAATAATCATAATTTTTTAATAAATATTAATAATTAAATAGATTAAATTTGGCAAGGTATGAACCTGATTCTAATTTCTTGCAGCATTAATATTAATTCTCATATTCAGAAATTATGAAACTAATTACAGTCGAAAAAATAATCTGCCTTTTTCTCAGCCTGTTCTTTTTTCAGGATGCTTTGCCGCAACATTCTGACTGGCCAATGTGGAGATACGATCACGAAAGGTCGGCATCGACACCTGAACAGCTTGGCGAAACTCTTTACCTGCAATGGCAGAACCAGTACACTGCAAGAATCCCCGTTTGGGATGATCCTCTGAATCAGAACCTTATGCAATTTGACAGGATATTTGAACCGATAGTGGCCGGTAATAAGATGTTCATAGGATTTAATGATCAGGATAAAGTGGTGGCGCTTGATCTGTCGTCAGGCAAAGAGCTGTGGCATTATTATGCTGACGGTCCGGTAAGGCTCCCTTTGGCAGCTTATGACGGGAAAATATATTTTACCGGTGATGACGGGAACTGCTATTGCCTTAATGCTGAATCAGGAACGCTTCTCTGGAAAAAGCTTCTTTCCCCGGCATCCAACAAGTTGCTGGGAAACAAGCGGTTAATATCGATGTGGCCAGCCCGAGGAGGAATTGTCATAAGGGATAATGTTATCTATACCGCTGCAAGTATCTTTCCAATGATGGGGACCTTTATTTATGCACTGGATGCACAAACAGGAGAAACGATATGGGAAAATGAAGGGACAAGTGACAATTACATTTTACAGCCTCATAATTCCCCGGCATTCGCAGGAATAGGGCCTCAGGGAAGCTTTGCCATAAGCGGAAATAAATTACTTGTTGCAGGCGGAAGGACCGTACCTGGTGCATTTGATCTTAAAACAGGGAAGCAGCTTTATTTCAGGCTTGCAGAAGGACAAAAAACAGGTGGAGCGTTTATAACCTGCAACGATAAGGTTTATTTCAACCACGACAGGAAAAGGGATACTAAAATGTATAATTCAGCCGATGGCAGCCTTATAAGGGCTTACAAGGGAGAATACCCTGTTGTAGAAAATGAAAAGATATACTTCTCGGGGAAAAAAATAACAGCTACTCAGCTTTTAGGACAAAAGCTGGATACCTTATGGACGATTGATGTACCGGCCGGAAAAGATCTTATAAAAGCCGGCGACTGCCTCTTTGCAGCTGACAGTAACATCATTACAGCAGTAAAGATAACAGGCAACACTCCTCAGAAGTTATGGAGCGTAGCCTGTGACAAAACTATTGAACGCCTCCTTGCAGCACAGGGGAAATTGATAGCTGTATCAGCCGATGGCGCTATCATGGTGTTTGGGGATGCCCCGGTAAAAAATGTTGCCTATAACAATGAAACCAGGAGTAATGCTAAAAAGCCTGCCCTGATAACCAGGCTCGCCGGAAGCGATGGTTATGCGCTTGTATTCGGGACGAAGAACTTAAAATACCTCGACAAGCTGGTATCGGGTACCGGGTACGCCATCATCGCGTTTGACAGGGACGAAGCAAGAATAAAATCTCTGAGAGAGCGATATGATAATCTCGGTATAACTGCAAGCCGTCTTTCATTCATGAAATATGAAAATGATCTTTCTGTCCTGCCAAAATATTTATCATCACTTACGATAATAAATGAACCAGGCTATCTTGAAAGCTCTGACAAAGAAGGAATCAAAGCCATTTTTGAATCTTTACGACCCTATGGCGGAAGGATCAGCATAAGAGGTAATAAAAAAGACCATGAGCAGTATTTAAGGGTTGCAGGTGAGCTTGATCTGTACGGAGCTGAATTCCGGACAGATAATCAGTTTGTCGAAATAACAAGGACAGGCGCACTGAAAGGTTCAGCTGACTGGACGCACAACTATGGCAACATTTCCAATACTATAAAATCGGATGATGACCTGGCCAAAGCGCCTCTTGGCATCCTATGGTTCGGAGGAAATTCCAATCTTGATGTGCTTCCGCGGCACGGACACGGTCCTTCAGAACAGATCATTGACGGACGTCTTATTATCGAAGGTATTAACAGTATTTCGGCACGCGATGTATATACAGGCAGGGTACTCTGGAAAAGGGAATTTGATAATCTTAAAAGTGATAACTGGCTGGTATACTTTGACGAAACATACGATGAAGAAAATCCACTTGACCCAAAATATAACCAGGTTCACCTTTCCGGGGCTAACTCAAGAGGTACCAATTTCGTTGTCACAAAAGAATTCGTCTATGTCATAGAGGGTCCGAAATGCCAGCTCCTTGATATCAATACCGGGCAAACTTCAAAAACATTCACTGCCGGTAACGATACTACATCAAATTTTGGCTATATAGGGGTTTACGACAATTACCTGATACTTGGAAATGAATATTCAGATTTCCCGGAAATAAAAATTGAAGGCGAAAAACCATCAGATGGCACACATGAAAATTATGATGTAACTGCCAGCCGCAACCTGATGGTGCTCGACAGGTTTTCGGGGAATAAATTATGGGAGATCCCGTCAAAATTCGGATTTATCCATAATTCGGTTATTGCCGGTGACGGCAGGCTTTTCTGCCTCGATAAGTTCCCGGTCAATCTTGAATCGAAGCTCAGGCGCAGGGGTGAAAATGTTCCTGAAGGATCAAGACTGCTTTTCATTGATTTAAAAACAGGCGAAATAGTGCACCAGGAGACAGAAAATATTTTCGGCAGCTGGCTGGGCTATTCCTCACCTCATAAATTTCTGCTTCAGGCAACAAGCCCATCGGGTGACATGCTCCTTGGAGAAGATGGTAAAAGGATGATCGTTTATAATACAACGACAAACGAAAAAGTATGGGATAAATCTTTTGCTTACCGTAATCCCCCGATCATTCATGATGATATTATCTATACTAACGGTGAGTCCTTTTCTCTTCTGACCGGAGATCCGGCTATGGAGAAGGATTTCATAACCGGTGAGGATCTTAAATGGAGCTTCAAGAGGGAATATGGTTGCGGGTATGTAGTTGCCAGCGAGCATCTTTTGACTTTCCGCTCCACTTCAGCCGGTTTCGTAAACCTCGATACCGGCGAAGGAACCAGTAATCTCGGAGGATTTAAGGCAGGGTGCTCGGCAAACCTTATTGTTGCAAATGGTGTACTTAATGCCCCTGATTATACACGTACCTGCCAGTGTTCGTACCAGAACCAGACTTCCCTGGCATTTATATATATGCCATGGATGAATTACTGGACTACAACCAATTACAAATGGAGCGGCAAACCGGTCAGACGGCTTGGACTGAACCTGAATGCACCCGGAGACAGGGTTTCCGACAAAAACACACTGTGGCTCGATTTCCCGAGTGTGGGAGGCATCTCACCGGAAATACCGGTTAAAATTGATACTGTTAATTATTTCACAATAAGAAAGAATGCAATTTCCGTAAAATCGGAGAATACCCCATGGATAAGCGCAAGTGCTGTCGGAGGACTCAGATCAATGGAGATTACATTGACAAACGATAACGTAACCGAAAATGGTTCGTACAGGATTAACCTTTATTTCTCAGAACTTGAAGATAAAAACCAGGGAGAAAGGGTCTTTGATGTTACGATACAGGACCGGAAAGTGCTTGAAAACTTTGATATTATGAGAGAAGCAGGTCAGCAGGATAAAGAGATAATAAAATCTTTTCCAGGGATCAAAGCAGGTAAAACCCTGACACTGAAATTCAACCCTGTGAAAGGCAATACGATTTTATCGGGAGTAGAAATAGTACAGGAAAACCTGGCAGAGGTATCGGACAATGATCCTGTTCTCAAGGTTTCTCAAACTGCTTCAATGAAATGAGCTGATGATGGTAATTTAATGATTAATAAATGAAGCTGATTTTTTTAAAAATATTTCTGGGATTAGGAGCGCTGAGCATCATGTGTACCACAAAAGTTTCGGAATGGGTATTGCTGAACAGCCTGCCAGCCGAGTATACTCTGGTATATTATCATAATCTGCCGCTGGCAGAATCGGTCCGGAAGCAGAACACCGATCTGTCTGAACGCATTAAAACTGCCAACATCCAGCTCAGGGAAGCCGGCAAAAAAGAAGCAGGTGATCCTTATTATGCATTATATTATGGCAAAAGGCTCTTTAAGACATTTCGTACAACAGCAGAGATGACTGACCTGACAACCTCCCCGCTGCGCCGTAAAATAGCTTTGGAACTTATGTCCGGGAAATTATGCGTAATGCTCTACCTGACATCTGACAATAAGGCAAAAGATGAAAAAGGTCGGAAGGAAATTGAATCTGCACTGTCTGGTTCTCCGTTCAGGGATGTTATCACTTTAATACCCATGAGCCGTAACAGCATGGACGAAAGTCAGTTTGTCAATATGTTGCTGAATGTTGAAAGTGACCTTAAGTCAATTCCCGAACCCATGCTTTTCGGCATCTTCGGCAGATTTAAAGCATTGGAACCACTGGTAGCCAACGGCATCACATCTGAAAATGTAAACCTTCTGATCAATTTTCTTACTGCCGACTGCAGCTGCCTTATAAAGGATAATCTTCCCGGTACAGATATACTTTTTACAAATAAATGGGAAAATCCGGCTCCTGCAATGGTGAATGGGATACTTGATGCGAATCCCGGACTTCAGCACTTGTAGATGGAACAGGATGCTACAGGATATGATTCCCTCACCATCAGACCTCTGCCTAAATGGCTTACAGATCAGAGGGACAGTCTTAATATTGTCCGGCCGGTAAAGCTGCAGATGAAGGAAGATAATTCCCTCGGTGTTTCATTTTTTATAACCGGGGTTATAATATTCCTGATTATCACAATATTAACTATTTATATCCTGAAAAAAAACAAGAATAAATCACTATGAATCCATTCAAATTAATTATAAAGGAACTGTTGTACAGGAAGGTCAGCTCGGCGGTAATTTTTATTACTGCAATTATAGCCTGCGGTGTTCCAGTTGCCATCTACACCCTGAGCAAAGCAAGCGAGAATGAAACGCGTAAGATAATGCGGGAACAAGGGCTTAACCTTTATATCTTCCCAAAAGGAACCAACCTGATCGACTTCTATTCAATCAACAATACACCTTCTTTCCCTGAAAATTATGTGGATGTGCTTGCCGAATCCAAAACATTTGATGCTGTCAGGCATCTGACCGGCATCCTCCAGGTAAAATTCCCTGACTGGAAAGATCCCAATGGCTCCTCACAACAGATTATTCTTGTTGGCTATAAGGATGAAGCAATGCAACGATATCTCCCCCAGCAGGAGACTATGGGATTTGATGTTGTAAAAGGAAGTGTCCAGGTCGGTGCACTCCTGTCGAGGAACATACCTGAGGGAGCTCCTTTCACCATCATTGGAAAGGATGGGCAACAACACAGTTTCAAAATAGCTAAAAGGCTTGAAGAAGGCAGGGGTTTGATCGACCAGGGTGTAGCATTTAATCTGGAAGATCTTCAGTCAATACTTGGGATGGATGGCAGGATTAACAAAATAGAAGCTCTTGGGTGTGTCTGCAAAGACGGCAGGATTAAAAATGCGCGCGGCCAGGTACAGGCAGTATTCCCCGACCTTGAAGTGACCGAGCTTAGTTCCATTGCAGATGCACGTGAAAATCAGCGGCTTATGATGAACAAGTACGGAGCATTCATAATTCCGTTTGTGGTAATAGGATGCCTGTTAATTACAGGGTTGCTCTTTTACCAGAACATCAATGCCAGACGGTTTGAGATCGGGCTGTTAAAGGCAATGGGTAACAGCACCGGAAGCATCCTTTTCATGATCCTGGCAAAAGCTTTTATTATCGGGCTGGCCGGCAGCATCCTGGGTTTCTTTGCGGGCAGCATGGTTGCTGAATATTTCGGAAAGGAAATATTCCTGTTCACTGCCATGAGTATAAAGCCCATCTGGATGGTATTTTGGGTAAGTATTATAATTTTCCCTTTTCTATGGATGCTCGGAAGCTGGATACCGGCGTTAATAGCATCAAGGATGGATGCAGCAAAGATACTTAGCGAGGAATATTAATATTTTCGGAAATGTTAGAGTTACAAAATATTACAAAGATATACCGTAAAGGTTCCAAATCATTCACTGCGCTTAAGAGCATAAACCTTAAAATTGATAAAGGCGATTTCTGCACGGTATTGGGTCCGAGCGGTGCAGGGAAATCGACCCTTCTTCATCTGATTGGCGGACTGATTCGTCCCGATTCAGGGAGCATCACATACAACAACCGTGACATATACCAGATGAGCGGCCAGGAACTTGACAATTACCGGAGGAAACATCTTGGATTTATGTTCCAGCAGTTTTATCTCATGCCATATCTTACAGTTCTGGATAACATTAAGCTGGCTATCAGTAATGAAAATAACAAAAGCGGCATAATTGATTATTTCCTTCAGAAATGCAATCTGACAGAACTGATCCACAAATACCCCTCAGAACTTAGTGTTGGGGAAAAACAGAGAACGGCTTTTATCAGGGCCATAATTTCAAATCCCGCAATATTGCTTGCCGATGAGCCTACCGGTAACCTCGATCCTGCGAACTCGAAAATACTGTTATCATTGATTTTGGACTTTAACAAGAATGGCGGGACTGTTCTATTAGTCTCCCATGACCCGGATACTTTGAAATTTTCTAACAAACGCATCACTCTTAATACAGGGAACCTGGTCGCAGCAGTGTAAAATACGGAGATATTGACATATGCACAATATTTTCAGATTCAGCATTCTGCTGTTATTTACTTCGGCATTTAATTGAATAAAACATGCCAGAAATAAAATAACGCTTAGATAAATAGATTTAGCCATCGGGGCATTATTTTAATTTAAGAGGCAGTTCAGCAGAATAACCCTTCTTCCCATGCATCCATTTACCTGCTTCATCAACAAGTTTCAGGTAAAAATCGGAAGGTTGACCTTCATATGTAACAAAAGCACTTTTCCCAACCGGGGGATTATTAGTAACTTTATATATTGCTGTTCCTTCATCAATTTCATCAAACATAGCAACATAGAGCATTTCAGCACCAGCTTCCATGGAAGCGACTACCTGTTTCCATAAAAAAGATCCTTTGTTACGCGGTATCTGGGTAGCTTTCAGACCATTCATATTTCTCCATGAAAATCCTGCAAAAACCAATGGCGCATAATCGACTTTGTTACTTTTGCACCACTCAATATCCTTTGGAATAAGCGCTTTAAATGATTCAAACGAAGTCTCATTATATCTGCCGACAAACCATGGCATTATAATATCACATTTCTTAATCAGAGCATGAAATTCAGGATCTTTCCCGGTATCATTTCCAAATTCTCTCCAGTAAGTCGGGACACCAAGCATTACGCTAAACCCCTTTAATTTAAGAGTATTTACAATTATTTCTGCTTCTTTAAGCCCGTAAGCACGCCTATCGTTAAATCCTACACCCCAAACAGTTACAAGTGGTTTCCCATTGTGATGAAGGTAAGTCGGACAAGCTTTAGCTGAGAACAAATTATATTTAGCGGTTAATTCGTCCATATCCTTTAGTAAAACCTGTTCATCACCTGGTCTCATTCCGCTAAGGTCGTACATAATACAGATAGCTCTGTCGTATTTCTTTGCAGCAGTCATTGCCTGCGACAGCACTTTATCAAAATGAATTTTCCCTTTTTCTCTTTTTACTTCTGCTACAAATCTTTGCATGAACACTCCGTCGATCCCATATTTCTTCATCCAGCTAAAATGAAGGTCGGTTGTTGACTCATCAGCCGAACTGTAAACATAGGCATTGGTACTGTCGGCCAGTTTAAAATCAGTTACATATCTCTTTTTGTACTCAGAAACATCCGGCCACAAATCAATATTGCAGCTGCCGGGTTTAAAAACACCACCTTTCCCCAGGTGAGTCCAGCCACGTTCCGAACCATCAGTAGGTGTATTGTGCCAACCCTGATAGCCACACATTACAAGTCCTTTATAAGTGGGGTATCTGAATTCAGATTTTTCTTTCTTCTGTCCTAAAAGGGAGAAAGTAAAAATGCAAATTAAGAGGATAACTGATAATGTCTTTTTCATTTATAGATGTTTAGTTTTTTGTACGTTAAATAAGCTTTTTTTTCATGATATCGTATAAACCACCTTATTAATTGTATCCATAAGAGAAGTTGAAACTCATTTCCGGCCGTCCCTTAAATATCATAATTATTATTAAAAAAAGTAATTTTCAATCGAAAAGATTGACAAAGCTTAAAGTTATTCCATTTTTGGTCATTTGCCGGTAACGATTATCATATTTCTCAAGTTTTAAACTTTATTTAGCATTGTCCGTGTTAGCTTTTGTACTTTATTTTATTCAATGTCCAGAATTATCTTAATATTTTCTACGACTTTTAATTGAAGATCGCGAGGAAGCTCTCCTGACTTATTTGTAAGTCGTCTGTTATCAATTGCCCGAATCTGGTCAATCATTATATCAGAGTCGTTTTTAAGATTTGCAGTCCCTTTTTTAATATGAACTCTAAGTATTTCACTATCAGGAGTCACGTTAGTTGTAACAGGACAAATTACTGAAGAGGGATGATCCTTTAGCAAGTTTGTTTGAACTATCAGAACAGGCCTGATTTTGCCAGTTTCTGTACCACGCTGTGGTTCAAGGTCAGCAATCCAGATGTCAAATTGTTTAATTTTCATCTTGAAGGCTTTCAAATTCGGCAAGAACAGCTAACGATTCTTTTTTAACGAGTCTGGATTCTCTGACTAGTTTTCTGGCTATCAGATTTCTTTGATTGATCCGGTTATAATAGTCAACAGCTTCATTTATATATCTATTCCTTGACTTTTTTACCTTTGTCAGGACGTCTTCTGTCTCTTTGAAGATATTGTCATCGAGTTTTAAAGATAGCGTTTTCATGTTATATACAGTAAGTATATCACAAAGATATATACTATTTATCATTCCCCAACAATAGTGGGAAAAAAAACACCTACACGATTGAATGTGTAAGTGTTTGATTTTCTTTGTAGCGAGACGGGGGGTTGAACCCCGGACCTCATGATTATGAATCATGCGCTCTAACCAACTGAGCTATCTCGCCAAATATGCGCTCTAACCTCCCGATAGCTATCGGGATGAGCTATCTCGCCATATTAATCTGAATCAAAATGAAATCGCACCTTCTCAATGTATCGGTACACTATGCTTTTTGCGGGTGCAAATATAAATAGTTTACTGCAATTTAACAATAAGTTTTTTTAAGTTTCAATATTTTTTCTATATTGCGTAAATCTATATAGAAATGATTAAGATCGATTATGAGATTAAAATACGAACTTGAATATACAATCAACTGCTCACCAAAAGTGCTCTTCTCCCGCCTCTGTACTCCTGAAGGATTAAGTGAATGGTTTGCCGATAATGTAAATGTTGAAAGTGATATTTTTACATTCTTCTGGGATCAATCTGAATCCAAAGCCAGGCTTGCTGCCATGAAGGAAAACAAACTTGTAAGATTTGAATGGCTCGACCAGGATGATGAAGAATCAAATTATTTTGAATTCAGGATCAATGTTCAGGAACTCACAGGAGATATGGCGCTAATGATTACAGATTTTGCTGAAACTGAGGAAAAAGACGATGCTATTTATCTGTGGGATAGTCAGATAACTGATCTCAAGAGATTACTGGGGGTCTGATTTCATTACAATTTCCGGTATTTCTGACAACTCTAAAAATATTCAGATTTGTACCGGTTTTTCATAAAAATCAAGTAGGTTTGTCATCAAAAATTTCAATGCAGTGAAGCAGGTCGACAGATTTGTATTAAAATCATTTATAGGGCCTCTTATATTAACTTTCTTTATCGTTCTGATCATCCTTATTTTACAGTTTCTTTGGATGTATATCGATGAACTGGCCGGTAAAGGACTTGATTATAAGATTCTTACAGAGCTGCTTTTCCAGTTCTCCCTCTCATTTGTTCCCACGGCTCTCCCTCTTGCTATATTGCTCGCATCTCTGATGACATTCGGTAACATGGGTGAATTCAGTGAACTGTCAGCCCTGAAATCTTCGGGTATCTCACTCCAGCGTATCATGAGGCCCCTGATTATACTAAGCTCTGTCATCGCATTGATTTCTTTCCTATTCTCAAATAACGTAGTGCCCTATTCGACCCGCAAATCAAGAACTTTGCTTTATGATATCCGCAATAAAAGGCCCGATATAAATATTCAGGCCGGATCATTCTACAATGGAATTGAGGGATTCAGCATAAAGATAACCACAAAAGATGCTTTAAATAACCGCCTTAATAAACTGATCATTTACGACCATCGCGGGGGGCACGGTAATACAAATGTTACATTAGCCGATTCGGGATATATGAGAATAACTCCTGATGAAACAGCTCTGATAATGACACTTTATAATGGCCAGACATTCACTGAAATAGAAGAAAAAAATGTAGGTCAGTCTGAAAAAAAATATCCATCCCGTAAAGATTCATTTAAAGAGCAGATTCTTGTATTATCTCTTTCCGGCTTTGACCTTGAGCGCAGCAAAGATGATCTGTTTAAATCAAACTCTGCAATGTTAAATATTTCACAATTAAAATATTACATCGATTCTCTCAATACCCGATTTAATACCCAACTTACTTTTCAGTTCAGAGAATTCAACACTACGAAACTTTATACTGAAAGGAATTACAATCCAAATTCTTCCATCAGTTCCGAAAACGCTTCCACAGATTATAAACCTGCTGTTTTTGACCCAAAATCATTGTTTGACTCTCTGAATGTTGAAGAAAAGAGAATTGTTCTCTCAAGAGCCATTGATGACCTGAAAAATGGCACGAGCTTTCTTACAGAGAAAAACGAATATCTCAATATCGAATTGAAATTCATAAAAAAGTACGAAATAGACCTTAATAAGAAATTAACTTTATCCTTTGCCTGTATCATCTTTTTTTTCATAGGCGCGCCTCTGGGAGCAATAATTAGAAAGGGCGGGCTGGGAACTCCGGCAGTGATATCAATACTGTTTTTTGTCATCTGGTATGTTCTATCACTTTCAGGAGAAAAGCTTGCCGAAGCAAATCACCTGGGCACAATTACAGGAATGTGGGCTTCATCTTATATATTACTTCCCATTGGTTTATTTCTGACATATAAAGCATCTAATGATTCAGTTATAATGAACATTGATACATATCTTGTGTTTCTCAAAAAAATAAAGGATTACGTGTACAGGATAATCATGAATGGCACACGGAGGAATCAGGATTTGAAAAATAAAAATCAATAATATGGACGATATTAAGCTTAACACTATTGAAGAGGCAATTGAAGAGATAAAGAAAGGCAAGCTTCTTATTGTCGTTGATGATGAAGACCGTGAAAATGAAGGTGATTTCATCTGTTCCGCCGAACTTATTACACCTGAACTTGTCAATTTTATGGCAAAGTATGGTCGTGGTCTTATCTGCACCGCGCTGCCCGAGGAAAGATGTGAAGAACTTGACCTCGATCTTATGGTAGGTACTAATACCTCTCTTCATGAGACTCAGTTCACTGTCTCAGTAGATCTTTTAAATGAAGCGACAACAACAGGTGTATCGGCAATGGACAGGGCACTGACAATCAAAGCTCTGGTTGATCCCCTGACAAAACCATCGGACCTTGGACGTCCCGGTCACATATTTCCTTTAAAGGCCAAATCAAAAGGTGTCCTGAGAAGGGCCGGGCATACTGAAGCGGTTGTTGATCTTACCCGTTTTGCCGGTTTGCATCCCGGAGGAGCTCTGGTCGAAATAATGAATGATGATGGCTCAATGGCCCGCCTGCCTGACCTGGTGAAAATAAGGGATAAATTTGATATTAAGATTATTACTATCAGGGATCTAATAAAATATAAACTTGACCGCGATTCTATAATAGAAAAAGGAGAACGGGTTCACCTGCCAACCGAAAGAGGTGATTTTGAATTCATCGCTTTCCGACAGAAAAACAACGGGATTGAACATGGCGCCCTGGTAAAAGGAACATGGACAAAGGACGAACCAGTTCTTGTCCGGTTACATTCATCTTGTTTCACCGGCGATATTTTCGGATCCCTGCGATGCGACTGCGGCCAACAGCTGCATAAGGCAATGGAGATGGTTGAAGCTGCAGGTAAAGGTGTTGTTATTTACCTTAGCCAGGAGGGAAGGGGTATCGGCCTTCTGAACAAGATCAAAGCGTACAGCCTCCAGGATGAGGGAATGGATACTGTTCAGGCCAACCTGATGCTGGGATTCGGTGTTGACGAAAGAGATTATGGTGTAGGCGCAAGCATAATGAGAGAGCTGGGACTTAGTAAAGTACGGCTTATATCAAATAATCCTGTCAAGCGGGCAGGTCTTGAAGGTTATGGGATTCAGATCGTTGAAACAATTCCTCTGATTATAGAATCTAACCCTCATAATAAGTTCTATCTTGAGACAAAGGAAAATAAAATGGGTCATACCCTTACATGTTTTAAGCATATTGTCAAGGATTGATATTTTTATTAAATTTGTCTGGTAATCTGTAATAATCCATGAGAAACCTCAGGATAATATTCATGGGAACACCTGAGTTCGCGGTGACAACACTTGGTTGCCTGCTGATGAATGGCTTTAATATTGTTGGTGTTGTCACTACACCTGACAAACCCGCCGGGAGAGGAAGAAAGATGAGCAAGTCGGCTGTAAAGGAATTTGCCGAATTCAGCTATCTTCCCATCATGCAGCCTGAAAATCTTAAAGATCCCCTGTTCATCGATCAATTAAAAAAGCTTAATGCCGACCTGTTCATTGTTGTTGCTTTCAGGATGCTGCCCGAAGTTGTCTGGAGGATTCCTGCAATAGGGACAATCAATCTTCATGCTTCCCTGCTACCTGATTACCGCGGTGCTGCTCCAATTAATCATGCTATCATCAATGGCGAAACAATTACTGGTATTACGACTTTTTTCATTGACGATAAAATTGACACAGGAAATATTCTGCACAGGGAAGAGGTACAGATATTTCCCTTTGAGAACGCCGGAGACTTGCATGACAGGCTTATGAAACAAGGAGCCAGGCTGGTAATAAAAACTATCGGGGATATTGCTGAGAATAAAATCAAACCGCTGCCACAATCAAAATTCCTGAAACCTGGAGTTCTCCAAAAACAAGCTCCGAAGATAAATCCCAATGACTGTATCATTAACTGGAATAAAGATCCCATAACGATCCATAATTTTATCAGGGGACTGGCACCCTATCCTTGTGCAAAATCGGTGCTCAAAAATGAATCGGGAACTCTCTCTTTTAAAGTTTTTGAAAGCCAACCCGAGGTTGCCGGGCATCAGTTCAAACCGGGACAGATAATATCCGACGGAAAGCATTTCATGAAGGTAGCGTGCAGGGATGGATTTATAAATATTACCAGCCTCCAGGTGGAAGGGAAAAACAGGATGAGCAGTGTTGAATTTCTCAGGGGTTTTAAAATAGCAAATTACACTATCCCTGTCAGTTAACCGGTTTGATGTTTCTTAACCATATCTTTTGACCTGCAACAGGTTCTGTTCCCTCATCCATACGATTCAATGCGTACAAACTTTTTAGCTTAATTCCGTACTTTTGTGATATCATGTACATAGTTTCACCTTCAGTGCAATTGTGATACTCTTTCCCGGGTTCAGCCGTATTGCGCTTTGGCTGGAGATAAAGTATCTGACCGGGAACAAGAATAAGATCTCCTGCTATTTCATTATACCGGGCTAACTCCCATTTAAGCAATTGAAACTCTTTTTCGAGCTTCTCCTCCGTATCCCCGTCTTTGACAATTATATATTGTATCCTGTTTTTCTCCATCACCCTGGCAGATACTGCTGAAACAGCAACGTTACCGTTAACCATAGGGGCAGCCATCTCAATAATAACACTATCCTGAACAATATTCGATGCTCTTACTGCCGGCCTTGATTGCGAAGTTGCATTAGTTACTTTATTCCCCCGGTCGAAATAATAAAGGTTGTTCTCTTCTATCTTCCTGATTACCATATTGGCATAATCAGGATTTGTTGCATAACCAGCTTTCTTTAATCCATGCGCCCATGCTTTGTAATCAGTCGGGGCAAAATCAAAAAGAGCCCTGTAACGCGAACCTGATTTCAGAAAGTCGGAATGGTCGTAAAATGATTCCTCAGGTTTCCTGTACTTCCTGAAGCATTCATTTCGTCTGTCGTCATTATGGCGTATAGTCGGACCTGTCCAGTCATTATGACATTTAATTCCAAAATGGTTATTTGCTTCCCTGGCAAGCCTGCTTTGACCATAATCAGACTCAATCATTCCCTGGGCCAGCGTAATGCTCGCCGGAACTCCTGTTCTCTTCATCTCACTAACAGCCAATTCTTTATATTTATTTATATAATCATCTGCACTTAATCCCGTACCTGAGGGTGAAACAACCGGTTTATATGCTCTACATGAAAAGATGCCTAAAATTAAAATGAGCTGTAAAATGAAAAATAACCTTTGGTGCATTAAATTTATGTTTTCTATAATATAAAAAAGTGCCCAAAGCTATGAAAACAATTTACTCTAATTACTCGCAACACCAGGCACTTTGAACTTATTTACCAATAATTATTAACTTTGCAACCCATACTGAATAAGATATTTATGATAAGGACTAATAGCGTTTCGTTCACTTTCAATGAATTTGACAAACCGGATGATTTAAATTCTGATGACAGAGAACTGGTTTTTGCAGCCAGGGATGCTGCTTTAAATGCTTATGCACCATATTCAAGGTTCATGGTAGGGGCAGCAGTGAGGCTCGAAAGCGGGGTTATCGTAAAAGGGGCAAATGTTGAAAATGCTGCCTTCCCATCTGGTATTTGTGCTGAAAGAAGCGCTCTTTCAAATTCAGTTTCAAACCATCATGATGATAAGCCTGTTGCAATAGCTATTGCAGCCATTACAGAAGATGGATTGACCGATGAACCTGTTCCCCCGTGTGGAAACTGCCGGCAGGTTATTTCAGAAGAGGAATTAAGAAATGGCAGACAGATAAGAATTATACTCTCAGGAAAGAAAAAGATACAGGTGATTGAAAGCTGCAGCCATCTCCTCCCGCTTCAATTCACAAAGAATAACCTTAATGTCAAGCTTCACTGATTACAAGCTGAAAACCGGCTCCGTGAATATTTTTAATGTTTAACCGCGGATCATCAGCCAGGAATTTCCTGAGTTTTGTAATATAAACATCCATACTCCTGGCAGTGAAATAATCATCAGATCCCCATATTTTTTTTAAAGCCATCTCCCTGCTTATAAACGCGTTAGGATTAACCGCAAGTAATTCAAGTAGTTGAGCCTCTTTTGGAGAAAGTTTCTTTTCGTCATCACCGGAGGTTAACGTACGGAGCTTGGAATTGAAAACAAACTTTCCGATTTCAAAAATATCCCGTATCCCGCCCTGGAAATCGCGTCGTGCCATTATGGCGCGTATCTTGGCTAAAAGAATATCAGTGTCAAAAGGCTTTGTAACATAGTCATCCCCTCCTGCACCATATCCTTTAAGAACATCTTCTTTCAGCTTTTTTGCTGTAAGAAAAATTATCGGAACTGTAGTGTTAATTTTTCTAATCTCTGCTGCGATTGTAAAACCATCAATATGAGGAAGCATAATATCAAGAATACAGATATCAAATACTCCTTTCCTGAAATGTTCAAGGGCATACTTACCATCGTCAACCCACTCAACAGAGTAGTCGTTTATTTCGAGGTACGATTTAAGCAC
>Ga0209429_10000419_pt1 | contig 28727 bp, 30 predicted proteins | sample BarGraNGADG00212_3_FD_184493 | JGI IMG/M metagenome (GOLD analysis project Ga0209429, IMG submission 184493) | Arctic peat soil microbial communities from Barrow, Alaska - Barrow Graham LP Ref core NGADG0004-212 (SPAdes) (version 2) | ecosystem: Environmental > Terrestrial > Soil > Wetlands >...
GTTTATATATATATCAATGTAATAACCAACAAATGAGGTAAATAAAATGGTTGAAATAGAGGGATACAAACTTCCGGATGAACTGTATTATACTAAAGATCACACATGGGCAAAAATTGAAGATAATGGCTCAGTAACAGCAGGACTTGATGCTTATGGAACAAAAGCCGCGGGGAATATCGAGTTCATAGACCTGCCAATGAAAGACGATGAATTCGAGGCCGGAGAAGCGTTCGGATCACTCGAATCGGCAAAATGGGTTGGAGGTCTCTTGATGCCTGTCACCGGAACTATAACAGATGTAAATGAGGGTGTCGAGGATCATCTGGCTGTATTAAAGGAAGACCCTTACGGTGAAGGGTGGCTTATAAAGATAAAACCGATAAACCTGAAAGACGATCTGAAGGGCCTCATACATGGATTGGATGTTGGTCCCTGGATCAAGAAAGAGATAGAGACCCGAAAGAAAAAGTAAACTTCTCGTTATAAGAAAAGCTCTATCGAAACAATTTTGCGTTCAACTTGCTCACTAATCAAAAAGCGGCTTCCTAAATTACCTTTTCAATACATGCTCATCTTCTGTCTCATCTTTTTCCTTCCTGCTCTTCTTCTCTGCCTTTGCCCCAGCCTGTGAAGCGAAAACATTTAGAAGGTCAGTCAATTTATCATATTGTGCAGTCTCAATATGCGAATAACGGATCGGCTTTTTATGCTTACGAGTATCTTTCTTGAGCTTCTTGTAAAGTTCATCTGAAAGCGAAGTGAGTTTTTCATCCGTCGTGCCTTCGATGAGCATTATGCCTGTGGCACCGTATTCAAATGCTGCATTCACGACATCTGCGTCCAATATATGGACGGAAGGAACGTTCAGGAACCTGATAAGTGACGAATACTGCTTTCGGTTGACACCTGCAATATCAGCTGCTGCATAAGCATACGGATCTATGAACACGACAACCCCAGGGGCATCACCAAGCATCCCTTTTAGCTGCGCCTTAAACTGGTTGCGAGTGAAATTCCTTATCTCTATGCCCTTGATCGGGCAGGCGGGAACGCATATCCCGCAGCCTGTACAGGCTAGAGCAGAAAGCACCGCTTTTCCATTTTCAAGAGCAAGCGCATTATAAGGACATGCTTTCACGCAATCTCCGCAGCCGTTGCATTCCAGTATCATGGGTTTTTCAGGCGGGATAAGGATCTCACCTTTTCCGAGGAACTGCGAAACCTTATGGGCAGCGCTAATTCCTTCAGTAACAGAATCATGAATATCCTTTGGTCCAAGAACGCATCCAGCCGCGAAAACTGACTGGTTCAGTGTATTAACAGGGTCAAGTTTGACATGCTTTTCTTCAATAAAACCATCATCACCAAGAGACACTCCAAGTTTATCAGCGATTTCCTTTGTACCTGCTGAGGGGATAAGAGCAGGACAAAGAACAACCATATCGAATATCTCACGCCCCTTCCTGCCCAGGTTCGTATCCTCGTACTGCACCATAAGAGCACCGTCAGGTCTGGGTATAATCTCAGCCACTTTTCCGCGCACATAATTAACACCCTTTTCCTGCGTGTGATGATAGAATTCCTCAAACCTTCTTCCTGCCGAGCGCATGTCGATATAAAATATCCACGCCTCTGCATCATCTTTCATCTTTTTCACAAGCTGCGCCTGTTTCTGTGAATAGATGCAGCAGACTTTTGAGCAGTGTTTCTTTCCTCTTCCTGTAAAGTCCCTGCTTCCTGCACAAAGAACGAAAGCGACCCGGCTGGGGAACGTTCCATCGGCTTTCTGAAGCCTCATGCCGGTCTTGCTCTTTGCTGAGAGCATCTCCTCAAATTCAACTGCTGTAAGGATGTTTGGAGAGGGATAATTATATTCTTCAATGAATGAGGGATCGATAGGCTCAAATCCTGTTGCGATCGCAACTGCGCCCACCGGAATTGTGCTTGTTATCTCTTTTGCATCAAGATCTATCGCATCACGCGGGCATACTTTGACGCATAAACCGCAGTTCTTGCACTTTGACATATCGATCATGTAAGCCTGCGGAACAGCCTGGGCAAATGGCAGGAATATTGCGCCCGCCGGGCATTTTCTTGTACATGCACCACAGTTTATGCATTTTTCGATATCCACATAACGTGGACTGTGTTTCAGGGTAATGGAGTAATCACCGGGGCTTCCCTGTACGTTTAAGACTTCAGTCTGAGTGTACATTGTGATCCTGGGATTGTTATGAACTGCTACCATCCTGGGAGTCAAAATACACTGTGAGCAGTCAAGTGTGGGGAAGGTTTTTGAGAGACCGATCATGTGGCCGCCAAGATAGGGCTTTTTCTCAATCAAAATAACTTCATGTGAATCCGCAAGTTCAAGCGCCGTAGTTATCCCGGCAATACCTCCTCCAATAACAAGCGTCCTGTCCACAAGCGTTTTTGAAAGCGGCAAAAGCGGCTCTATCAAACTCATGCGGGCGACGGCGCCAATTATTAAGCCTTTTACTTTTGCATTTACGTTCTCCTTAATTTCCTTGTCATGAACCCAGCTTGCCTGTTCCCTGATATTCGTTATCTCAAGGAGGTTGGGATTAAGACCGGCATTTTTCGCCATGCCTCTGAATGTCTCAAGATGCAGCTTTGGTGAACACGAACCTATAACCACGCGCTCAACTTTACCCTTCTCAATATCGTTTTTTATCTTTTCCTGGCCGACGCTGCTGCACAGGTAATCTTGAATATTTACAGTAACATTTTTATTTTCTTTGAGTTTCTCCGCTACTGCCTGGAGGTCAACCACATCGCCAATATTGCCTCCGCATTTGCAGAGATACACACCCAGCTTAGGTGAGGATTCTTTATTAGATAATTCGACTTTTAATGCGTCTGCTTTTGGTTCATTTGCAGGAGGCTTTTCATTTCCTGTCATTGTTACCTCCTATTTTTGCCAGCAATTTATCGGTAGGAACAAAATGTTTTGAAAGTCCAAGTTCTTTCGGATCAAGACCCATGGCAAGTCCCATGAGCTGTGTAAAATAAATAACAGGCAGGTCTATCTTGATATTATACTTTGATTCCACTGCTTTCTGTTTAGCGTCAAGCATAAGATGACACATCGGGCATGTAACAACCATGCAATCCGCGCCTGTTTCTTTTGCCATGACAAAGAGATCCTTGGCAAGTCCGAGTGCCACGTCTTCGTTCGTTAAGAGTACAGGTCCGCCGCAGCATTTGGTTTTATAATAATATTTTACAGGCTCTGCCCCTAGAGTAAAAATGAGAGAATCAAGCGATTTTGGATTCTCAGGGCTATCGAAATTGTTTTCCGGTCTTGTGAGCAGGCAACCATAATAAGGTACAGCTTTGATGTTAAGAGGTTTCTTGACTTTTTCTGCAAGTTTTGGCAAACCAAGGTCTTTCACGATCACTTCAAGAAGATGTTTTGTCTTTGTGTTGCCATCGTATTTTTCAGTAAGCGCTTCGTTCACTTTTGTTCTAAGGGCGCCATCCCCAAGTGAAGTGGATGCACGCATCAGGTTCGAATAGCAAAGATTACATGGCGTCGCCATGTCAAGCCCTTTAGCAGATGCAAGGGTTCTTGCACAGAGTGCTACCCGTACTGTCCTGTCAGGCACATGGAGAGCACCGCAGCAGTTCCAGTTCTTTATTTCTTCAAGTTCTATCCCAAGTAGGGGAAATACATTTTCTACTGAAATACGGTAGTCTACAGAGGTTCCATGCTGGGCACATCCAGGATAATAGGAATATTTCATTTTTTCTCTCCCCCATCTAATTTTTCATTCTCTTCAGGCGCTTTGCCAATTGTCGCTTTAGTTTCTTCTGTGGTATCCTTACTTTCTCCTTGTGCATCTTTGCCTTCTGCTTTATTTTCCCCTTTGATTTCCTTTTCTTTCTCCCCAAAATTTTCCCCAAGCTTAAAAATAGCATCCAGTTCTCTTGTATCTTCCATATTATAACTGGATAGAGGTAGTTTTCCTTTACGGAAAAGGGAAATACCGAATGGAAGTTGCTTTATTATTCCCGGCTCCATTAAACCGTATTTCGATATCAGCAGGAATTCCGAAGCCCTGCCGTTCTTCTTTACAACTCCTGAAAAAACATTATCGAACTTTGAATCCTTATTTTCTATCCCTTCTGCAATCGCCAGGGGTTTTAGCGTTTCCATAAGTTCTGTTGGATGAATTCCCCTTGGACATCGGACTGAGCAAGAGAAACATGTGGTACAAATCCAGATCGAATTGCTGGATAGCACTTCCTTTTTAAGGCCAAGCTGTACCATGCGTACAAGCTGCCGCGGTGTGTGATCCATTTCATGGCTGACAGGACAGGAGCCTGTGCATATCCCACATTGCATGCATGTAGGGATCTTTTCTCCTACTGGTGTTTTTAAGACAATGTCCCTGAAAACAGGATCTCTTGATTCCGGAATGATCGTTTCCTTTTTCATATATCGCTCCCTGAGGGGAAATCAGATGAAGAGTTTATTATATATAAACATTGCTACTGCATGCTCATACATGTATATTCTGAAATTGTTTTTTTTTTCGAAATTTTTATTATAACAGCAGTCCTTGCAGCCTGCTATGTATGACACTTTAATGATAATTGGCGGCCTGTTCTGGTCTATTACTTATATTCTCATTATCAGGCGTGGTTTTAAAGATAAAACATATGGAATGCCATTGGCAGCCCTTTGTGCAAATATTTCCTGGGAAGGAATATTCTCTTTTATATACCCGCATTCTCCTCCCCAACTTTACATTAATTACATATGGTTCTTGATCGATGTCGTTATCGTGATGCAATTTTTAAAATATGGACGATCAGAATTCCCTTCTCTGTCAAATAAAAAATTCAAGGCCATGTTCCTGTTTGCTCTGGCTACTTGTTTTGGCCTTGTTTTCTCAATTACCAGGGAATTCAATGACTGGCAGGGCGCATACGCAGCATTCGGACAGAACCTGGTAATGTCTATCCTGTTCATTGTAATGCTTTTTAACCGGAATGATCTCAGGGGGCAATCGATGTTTATTGCACTTTTTAAAATGCTGGGTACTGCAATAAGCAGCCTTGCTTTTTATCTGTACCAGCCTATTTCACAGGGTTCTTTTATTTTGCCATTCCTGTTTGTTTCGATTTTTATCTATGATCTGATCTATGTTATATTGATTCATCAAAAATCGCGTGAGCAAAAATATGCCGGTATGGAGAGTCTGAAAAAACCACCGTTTGCATATTGATGGATGAGAACGTCTATCATCCGGCAGTCACCGGTATACCCCGTACAAATAGTACGAGGCCTGTAGCCCCCATTTCAGGAAAATACGTTAGTATTTTCCTCAATACACATACAGATCCCCATACGGCCTCAACGACAGCGGCACAAGTTTTGTGAACTTCCCGCTCATAACCTCGTTGAAATCAAATCCGAAGTATTCGCAGTACTCCTTAAGATATCCGCCAATGAGCTTCACATCATCCTCATTCAACTCAAGGCAGCTCACTTCTTTTCCAAGATGGTATGGGTCAACAGTCCCTCGGATATACATCACCCCGCCATGCATGCCTGTCCCCACATAATCGCCAACAAGCGGGCTCTTTCCGTTCATGCCAAGAAGGATCATTAACCCGCCAGCCATGTACTCGCCAAAGAAGTCGCCAGCCGTTCCTCCTGCGATTATTACAGGGACCTGCTTCTTGTATTCCTTCATGTGGATACCCACACGGTATCCGACATCGCCTTTGATGTACAACTTCCCCCCACGCATGGCGTAGCCGATTATATCGCCCACATTGCCTTGGACTATTATCTCGCCTGCGTTCATGGTGTTGGCAATGCCATCCTGCCCGTTCGCATTAACGATTATTTTGGGTCCGTTCATGAAAACTCCCAGGTCATTGCCGGGCGTTCCGTTAATGGTGATCTTCACGTTCTCATTCAATCCGGCGCCGATATACCTCTGCCCGCCTATGTTATCAAGCTCAAATTCCTTCTCGCCTGCGGCGACAGCGTCCCGGATGATCTTATTCAATGGCCTGTAATGCATGCCTTTTGCGTCGATTCTCATAATGTTTCTCCCTTCTGGGATGAATATTCTATAGTACCATGATTGATCTGGCCAATGGGACAGAACACGGATTGCATGGATGACGCGGATGCGCACGGATTAAAAGTATCCGAGAAAATCCGTCCGATCCGCGTCATTCTTTGCGTACTTTGCGGTGATTTGATCCGACTATTTCTTTGAGAACTAATAACTAAATTATTCATAAAGATCACTGTCCTATGCCTGCATGTTTAATTCCCAGAATATCCAGAGCCTCCTGGTTAAGCCCAACACCGCGCAGGCGTTCACGGCTTCCGCGCAGCGATTCGATCGCATTTATGCCAAGTGAGCCCAGGACTTCCTGTATCTCATGACCCCAGGCCGTAAGCAGGTTGCAAAGCCTGTCAGCCGCCAATTCAGGATTCAAGCGGCGCACAAGTTCGGGTTTTTGCGTTGCAATACCCCATGCGCAGTTGCCTGTATAGCATTTCTGGCACACGCGGCATCCCATCGCGATAAGCGAAGCCGTACCTATGACGCATGCGTCCGCGCCAAGAGCGATCGCTTTAACCACATCTGCGCTCTGCCTTATGCTTCCACCAACAAGGATGGATGCGCGGTTGCGTATTCCTTCCTGCCTCAGCCTGTCATCAACAGCAGCCAGCGCAAGTTCGATAGGAATACCGACGTGATCCCTGATTATCATCGGCGCGGCTCCTGTTCCACCACGAAAGCCGTCAATCATGACAATATCCGCGCCGGCTCTTACGATTCCGCTTGCTATCGCAGCAACGTTATGGACTGCTGCGATCTTGACAGATACTGGTTTTTTATAATCCGTGGTTTCCTTTATTGCATATATCAACTGGGAAAGATCTTCAATTGAGTAGATATCATGATGCGGGGCAGGGGAAAGTGCATCAGTACCAACAGGGATCATACGGGTTTTAGAGATATCTTCACCAACTTTTTCACCCGGAAGGTGGCCGCCTATACCAGGTTTTGCACCCTGTCCGATCTTAATTTCAACCATTGCGCTGTTATTCAGGTATTTGCTCGTGACACCAAAGCGTCCTGATGCAACCTGTACGATTATCCTGTCCGTATAGCCCGCAAGATCTTCATGAAGGCCTCCCTCGCCGGTGTTCATAAGCGTTCCCATGCGCCTCGCTGCCATTGCAAGCGCTTTATGGGCATTGAGGCTGATAGCCCCATATGACATTGCAGCGAACACAATGGGTATGTCCAGTTTCACCTGCGGCGCAAGCTCTGTCTTTAGGCTAATATTTTCACCATCACCTTCAAATTCAAGAACTTCAGGTTTTGCGCCAAGATAAGTACGAAGCTCCATCGGCTCACGCAATGGATCAATTGACGGGTTCGTTACCTGGCATGCATCAATAAGCATGTGGTCCCAGTATATTGGATAAGGCTTCGGGTTGCCCATACCTGTAAGTACGATACCTCCGCTCTCAGCCTGTTTCAGGATATTTTTCCTTATCTCAGGCGACCAATTATAACCACCCTTATAATCAAGCGGATTTTCGGTGATCGTAATGGCGCTTTCCGGGCAGAACGTAGCACACCTATGGCATGCAACACACTGCTTGTTGTTCGGTAAGACCTTATCCTTGAATTCAATGGCGCTGAAGCTACAGTTTATCACGCACCGCTTGCATTTCCTGCACCTTTCATGATCTACATTTACAATAAATTCTGCGGGAAGCTGTGATTCCATTATTCCACCTCAGGTCTTAATTTCCCAAAAACAGGCGTCCCAGCCCTGGGACTCCATACCTCATCAAGGTCTGGTGCTATTTCACGAATTGCTGATTCTTCTGATGCCATATAGAGCATATCGTCCTTGCGGGCAGCAGTCATGGGTCTTAATTTGATCCTATCGTTCAATCCGACCATACCCCGGCTGTGGCCAAGGATGATACTGAACGGGCCGTTTAAAAGGGTGCTTCCATAGACCTGCCTCAGAGCCATTGCAACTTTTTTCTGCTCCGGCTCCATACGGTCGATATCTTTCCAGAAAGTAGCAGCCAAAGCCTGTATCGCCTTTTCAACCGGAAGCTTATGCTTTCGAACGAGCAGGTCAAAAAGATACGCGATAACTTCAGTATCTGTTCTCAATTCAAGTTTATAACCGAACATTTCAAGATAGCGCTTATTTATACCGTATGAAGATATCTCGCCATTGTGAACAACTGACCAGTCAAGAAGCGTAAATGGATGAGCGCCTCCCCACCATCCCGGGGTATTCGTTGGGAACCTTCCATGTGATGTCCATATATATGCGCTGTATTCATCAAGTTTGTAGAATCCGCCAATATCTTCAGGATAACCTACACCCTTGAAAGCGCCCATGTTCTTGCCGCTTGAAGCCACGAAAGCTCCTTCAATATCTGAATTGATCTTCATGACCGTTTTTGTGACATAATCCCTTTCGGATTGGAACTCAAGCTTGTTCTCAGGAACTTCAAGGAAATATCGCCAGAGTATGGGGGGATTTGAAACACCCTTCTGCCTGCATGTAGGGATGGCTTCATCCTTGTCAACATTGAAGTAATTTTTAAAGAATTCTTCAGTGTTCTCTTTAGCTTGCGCACTATCATACATCATGTGAAAAGCATACATGTCTTTTCGTTTTGGATAAATGCCATAAGCTGCAAAGCCTCCGCCAAGCCCGTTTGAACGGTCGTGCATGCAGGCAATGGATCTAATTACGACACTGCCGTCAATGCGTCTTCCTTCTTCGCTCATCAATCCTGAAATTGCACATCCGGATGGTATTCCATCACACTTCATTTTCTTCTCCTTTTTGTATTATAAGTAATAATTTCTTCAGATCCTCTACCCCGCTCTTTGGAGGTTCAGGGAGTTTCAATTTCTTTCTTACTGATGTCGGCTCACCCAGCCGTCCATCTTTCTTGAACATCTCAATACTTGCGGTAAAGCCCTGCGGGGCTTTTCCTCTTTCAATAGCTATATGTTTCAGTTTGTCAAATATCTTATTCATGCCCATTTTCTGGGGGCAGAGTTCATAACAGGTATAACAATCAACGCACCGCCATATATTATGTGACTCAATTACTGCCTCCAGATCCCCTGATAGCAGCTTTCCTATTATTTCATTGGGATTAAAATCCGGGTTCACCTTTACAACTGGACAGTCATTAACGCATGCGGCGCATTCATAGCATTTGCGGACCGCTGGAAGGTCGAATAGCTCTTTTATCGTTTTTAAGTAGTTATATTTTGAATCCCATTTTGCAAGGAAATTCGCCCCATCTATCCTGTGCATTTCCATGCCCAGTTCCTTCATTGAAAAGCCCATTGCAAGCCCCAGCAATTCTGGATAAAAAATGATCGGGACATTGAGTTTTTCACCGGTTTTTTGCATCATATACTGGCGGGAATCATATTGCATGAAGCATGATGGGCACGTTAGCGACATAGCGTCTGCTTTTTTCATGACTTCCATGAGTTTCATCCGGGCCAAAGCTGTAGCTTCTTCGGGTTCATCAACAGTATTGAGATTGCCGCCGCAACATAACATCTTAGTTTCATATTCTATGCTTTTTGCTCCAAGCGCTTCAATCAGGGCATCGAACTTTTTGGGTTTATTGGGGTCATCAAAGAATATGGACGAACTGGGGCGCAGCATATGACAACCGTGATGGGTCGCTATTCGAATCCCTTCAAATGATTTCTTTATGTGCTGTTTTATTTTCGGAATCCCGATGTCATCATGAAGCGCCTCGATTAGATGTTTTACCTGGATCGTTCCCTTGAATTCCAGGCCTGATGAAGCAAGAATAGCATTGACCTCTTTCCTTAAATTTGGATTTGTCCTTAATTCCACCTCGACTGATTTTAAAGTACTGTAGCAGCCGTTGCATGGGATAAGAAGGTCATGACCTGCTTTTTCCGCCAGGGCAAGATTTCTAGCTGCTGTTACATACCACGCAAGATCGCCGATCGGCTTTATAATGCTTTTAGTCGGGCAGCAAGTAGCTCCTTCAAGATCGTGGAGAACGCATCCAAGCTTTGATAGGACAAGTCTTGTTGATTTCTCCATGAAGGGAAAACGTGCAGGGATGATACATCCTAAGAATAAAGTATATTCGGGCATTTTTTTCCTCTCATTGGGGAAGCTGACGATAGCCGTAATAGTATTTAAACATAACTCAGAACTAGGAAGGATACTGGTGGTTTATTATATTTGCTTGCAATTAAAAGACAAACATGAGCTTTGCGCCAGCAATTACAAGGACAACTGCAAGCAGACGATAGATGGTTGCATTTACAAATTGCCGGCTGCCCAGACCGGAGCCAATTATTTCCCCCATGGATAAAAGCAGCAGAAACCCCGGCGGTCTGCTTTGTTTTTGCCCAGCCCATAAACAGGAGGAGGGGACTCAGAAATAACCTCCCACACCTATTGCTCCAGATATGAAAAAGCCGATATGCTGCAAACAACAGGATTAAACCAAGGACTTTCTTGTAGACAGGACCCGGAAGAGATAAAGCACCTCCGATAAACGCAAACGGGATAGAACCCACAGCAAAAGGCCAGAATATCCTCCATGAGAAATACCCCGCCCGGAAGAAATGCCAGGTGGCGATGATAGCCATAAGAATATTCAATACAACGCCATTGGCTTCATTACATCAGGAGCAAGGCCGAATATTGCCATTACGGCCAGATACCCTGAAGCACCGGCATGACCTACCGAGGAGTAGAGCAGCCCTGCTGAAAATATCAATTGTGCAATAAAAAAGGTGTCTTCCATAAATAAGTTATCTCAGGGGTGTGCTCCGAACTCACGTTCCATATTATCCAGTATCATATTCAATGTTTTATTCATTTCATAGACATTTGATATCTTTGAAATAATTTCATCCTGTTTCTGGATATATTTCCCATCCACAAGCTCATCACTGCAATTCTGGAACATGAGATCGATGCTCTTTCTTGAGTATTCAAGATGGAACTGCAATCCTATTGAGCGCCCATATTCAAAAGCCTGGTTCGCGCATCCTTCACTTTGTGCGATCCGTGCAGTTCCATGCGGTATTTTAAAAGTATCACCATGCCAGTGAAATGCAGTAAATGTGCCGGGAAGGATGCTGAATATCGAAGAGTCTCTTGCTCCTTTGGTTAAAGATACTGGGAACCAGCCAATCTCCTTGAATCTGTTCTTACTGACCTTGCCTCCGAGGACATCTGCGATCAGCTGTGAGCCAAGACAGACTCCAAGAAGGATTTTGTTAGCTGCAATAGCTTTCGCGATAAAATTCTTCTCTTCTTTTAGCCAGGGGAATTTATCTTCTTCATAGATGTTCATTGACCCGCCCATTATGACCAGCCAGTCAAATTCGCTGGTTTCGGGGAGTTTTTCGTTATTGAAGAGCAGGGTTCTTGTGATTATGTGACCTCTGTTCTTTGCCCATACTTCGATGTTTCCTAAACCTTCAAAGGGTTCGTGTTCAAGGGAATGAAGTCTCATCGTTTTTCCTCCAATTTATCATCTTTCCAGTTCCACCATTTCAGGAGTTCAGAGTCGTGTCTTTTGTTGGACGCATAGTAAACAGCGCAACGAAAAACATAAAGCATACACCTATCAACCTGAAAGCCCTGCTTTTCACAAAGATCATGGTAGAGTTTTTCAGGATTATTGTCTTTAAGATCTTCGACTGAACGCAAACCCATGTTCCACAAGTCCAGGGAGATTTTCTTTCCGACACCAGGGATGCGTTCAAACTCTTTCAAAACCGATTGTTTCATGTTGACTGACATATTCAACCATTATAGATTTAATAGCCCGATTTTTTCCCAGTAATATTCTCTATCTCAACCACAATAATCCACTATAATCATCAAATTCAAAACATATATTGTTATTTTTATTAATGATATCTATTTTTTTGCCTGCATTGGCAGAATGCAAATAAAGGCAATTATCCTTATATCCAAAACAAACAGGAATAATAAATGGAGAATTATCTTCAGAAAGAGCGATCCTGCAAACATTTTCTTTAAGAGCGTCCAATTTTTTCATTTGTAATGTTTATCGGATATTCTTCTCATAATACTTTCCTGCCAGGTAAACGGCAATCTACTGAATGTTTACTAGTATTTAATTATATCTCAAATATTAGAAACTTTTAAATACTATTAGATGTACATTAACTGACCGTATGCTGTGTTAGAGGCATACAAAAATTTGAGGTGATATTCAGTGTACAAAAAATTTAGAAATACAAGATGTGCGGCTTTAATTGCAGCAGTCTTTCTAATATTAGCAATGCCTGCTTTGGCCGAAGATGCGGGAGCGATCAATACCGGAGATACAGCATGGGTACTGGTTTCCGCGGCCCTTGTTATGTTAATGACGCCTGCGTTAGGACTTTTTTATGGCGGGATGGTAAGGAAAAAGAATGTCCTGGCGATCATTATGCAAAGCTTCATAATTCTTGCTCTTATAAGCATCCAGTGGGTGCTTTTCGGATACAGTCTTGCATTTGGCCCGGATACGGGAAGAGGTTTGATCGGCGGTCTTGAATGGCTTGGACTTAATGGTGTGGGAGCGGCGCCTAACCCTGATTATGCAGCAACGATACCCGCATCGGTATTCATGGTATTTCAGATGATGTTTGCTGTGATCACACCCGCATTGATAACGGGAGCCTTTGCCGACAGGATGAAATTCAGCACAATGATGGTTTTCAGTGTTCTCTGGGCGACTCTTGTCTATGACCCGGTGGCGCACTGGGTATGGGGTATGGGAGGATGGATACGCACTCTCGGTGCCCTCGACTTTGCAGGTGGCACTGTCGTTCACATAACTGCTGGTGTTTCAGCTTTTGCTGCCGCGATAATCATAGGAAAGCGACTCGGGTATGGAAAAGAAAACATGGCACCGCACAATGTGACTATGACTATAACTGGGGGGGCCCTGCTGTGGTTTGGCTGGTTCGGTTTCAACGCGGGAAGCGCCCTTGCAGCAAACGGGCTTGCTGCAAGCGCTTTCATTGTAACGAACACTGCTGCGGCTGCAGCGGCTCTTACATGGACAATCGTAAGCTGGGCACATGGGGGAAAGCCAAATGCTGTAGGCATCGTGACAGGAGCTGTCGCGGGTCTTGTGGCAATAACTCCGGCATCGGGCTTTGTGGGGCCAGTCCCGGCAATAATAATCGGCATTGGCGCCGGTATATTCTGTTACTTTGCGATGCATCTGCGCTCCAGGAAAACAAATATCGACGATTCACTTGACGTCATGGCATGCCATGGCGTAGGTGGAACATGGGGGGCAATAGCAACAGGAATCTTTGCATCCTTAGCGATTAACTCTGCAGGAGCAGACGGGCTTATTTACGGAAATGCCGGTCTTGTTGTTAAGCAGTTGATAGCGATCGTGGCTGTAATGGCATATTCCCTCATAGGGACTGCAATAATACTGAAGGTTCTTGATGTAACAATGGGCCTGAGAGTAAAGGATGAAGAAGAAATAGAGGGCCTTGACATTTCCCAGCATGGCGAGAAGGCATACTTGTGAGGAGATGATGAAAATGCATAAGATTTCAAACCATAATGTAGAGAATCTATCAATAAGTGAGTTTTTCAGATACAGGACAGAATACGGTGAATTACAATGCCACAGGCTGAAAATGCCCGAATGTATGGCAGGAGAACTTTTAATAAAAGTCCTCAATGACGAAAAAGCACTTTCCATAGAAGAAGTTTTTATTCAAAGGAAATTCAGGAACACAGGTCTTGGAAGCAGGCTGCTTTCATTTGCAGAGAAGACCGCCAGCACATTAGGATTTCGATATGTTGAGTTAAGACCTTTTTCAACAGATCCCCTTGTCTCCGACAACAAACTGAAGGACTGGTACATGAAAAGAGGCTACCGGCCTGATGGAGGAAAGATGTATAAGAGAATAAATAACGAGAATTTCGAGGTGACATCATGAAGAAGATAGAAGCCATAATAAGGCCGGAGAAGCTCGGTGAAATAAAGACGGCTCTTGCAACGGCTGGATTCATCGGTCTTACTACTTATGAAGTAAAAGGTAGGGGAAGGCAGAAAGGGATTGTGCTTTCATACAGGACCAGTGAATACAGGGTTGATCTTCTCCCGAAGACCAAACTTGAACTCGTGGTGGATGATAAGGAAGTGGAAAAAGTAGTTGGAATAATATGTGATATTGGAAAAACCGGGAATATGGGTGATGGCAAGATATTCATCCTGCCGGTTGAAGAAGTGATCCGTGTAAGGACGGGCGAAAAAGGAAAGGGAGCTATTTGAAGCTTTTGATATTTAATTTCAGTTCCATTCCATTCCGGCATGATCGAGCATGCTGGAATGAATATTTTTTTCGAAAACTTTAGAGGGGTTGAGTACAAACCTGGATTTGACATCACAGAGAAAACTCATAGCGATCCTGAAGATAATCCATAAAAGTCACGCACATGTGGGAGGACGGTTGATAGCCGACAGGATGAATTTATGAGGATATTCTATCGAAGAACAGGGTGCAAATCTTCGGGAAATACCGGGGTACGCTCTTTCAAGAGCTAAAGAAGTCCTGGGTTCACCTGCAAAAGCAAGAATAGGAGGCCTAGCCCCCTGGTGAGCACTTAATTCAGCGGTTGGGTCTGGAAAAGCTGGAATTGTGGTGTATGCAGGAACTAATGTCATGGCAGCAGTAAGTGAAATTAGGATTAAGGTGGCTACAGACCCAATTTCTTCGGTTATTGATTTCAAGGAATTGAAAGAGCTGGGATGAAAATATTTTATCAAGGACGTATGAAAGAAATATTATTATAGCATTAATGAGCAATAGGCTTCCGTATACCTTGAAATTGGAGGTTAAAAATATGCAAAGGCAGATAATAATATTCATTATAATATTGTCAATATTCGCGCCGCCAGTCTTTGGCGCGGGATCATTGGATAACGCCATTAACGGCGCAGATACTGTATGGGTACTGATCTGTGCTGCTTTAGTTATGCTTATGACACCTGCCGTTGGTCTTTTCTACGGTGGGATGGTACGGCAAAAGAACGTTCTCTCAATGATAACACAGAGCTTCATAGTTCTTGCTCTTGTTAGCATCCAGTGGATACTATGGGGGTACAGCCTTGTTTTTGGTCATGATGTCGGAGGTCACGGTCTTATCGGAGGACTCCAGTGGTTAGGCTTAAATGGGGTAGGGGCTGCCCCAAACCCGGATTATGCTCCAACAATACCTGCATCTGTTTTTATGATCTACCAGGCTATGTTTGCCATAATTACTCCCGTCCTGATCACCGGCGCTTTTGCAGACAGGATGAAATTCAGCACGTTTATCGTTTTCACCCTCGTCTGGACTACGATCGTATATGATCCGATAGCGCACTGGGTATGGGGAACCGGAGGATGGCTAAGGGATCTTGGCGCGCTTGATTTTGCCGGCGGTCTCGTTGTACATATAAGTGCAGGGTTCTCTGCCCTTGCAGCAGCGATCATCATTGGAAAACGCATAGGTTTTAAGAGCGAGAGCATGGCGCCGCATAATATCCCAATGACAATACTTGGAGGAATACTGCTCTGGTTCGGCTGGTTCGGTTTCAATGCAGGAAGCGCACTTACCGCTGGAAGTCTTGCCGCAAATGCTTTCATCGTCACAAATACATCGGCAGCAGCAGGAGCAATTTCATGGATGACAATAAGCTGGAAACATGGCGGAAAACCAAATGCCCTTGGCATTGTTACAGGAGGAGTCGCAGGGCTTGCTGCAATAACACCTGCATCCGGATTCGTGGGCCCCATTCCCGCATTAATAATTGGAGCCATCGCTGGAATTATATGTTACTTCGCAATGCATTTCAAGAACAATAAGACTAACATTGACGATTCACTTGACGTTTTTGCCTGCCATGGCGTTGGAAGCGTATGGGGTGTCATTGCTGTCGGGATTTTCGCCTCACTGGCTATTAATCCTGCCGGAGCGAATGGTTTGATATATGGAAATTATGATTTAATAAAATCCCAGTTCATCGCTGTTATTGTGACAGGGATTTATTCATTCGTGGTCACAGCTATAATCCTTAAGATCCTTGATGCAAGAATGGGTCTGCGTGTTCCTGATCATGAAGAAATAGAAGGTCTAGATATAACGCAGCATGGTGAGAAGGCATATGTTTAAAAAGCATTACGACTTATGCAAAATACGATCTGTATGGTGATGTTATGAAGAAAATTGAAGCAATTATCAGGTCTGAAAAAATGATGGATATCAAAAATGCACTGGCTTTGGCAGGCTTTATCGGACTTACAACATACGAAGTGAAAGGACGCGGGCGGCAAAAAGGCATTGTGTTGCAATACCGGACTCAGGAATACAGGGTTGACCTGCTTGCAAAAACAAAGATCGAGCTTGTCGTGGATGATGATGATGTTGAAAAAGTCATTGAAATTATCTGCGAATCCGGAAAAACAGGAAATGTTGGCGATGGGAAGATATTCATATTGCCTATAGACGAAATTATCCGGGTCAGGACCGGAGAAAGGGGCAAAGGAGCAATATAGAAAGCATACATTGGTCATCGATAAGCCCACAATTCCTCCCTGAATCGTATTCTACTAAAAATTTCAGTTTATCTATGATTTTATTTTGTCCACCAACTCGAATTGAAAAAGTCTTCCATTTTCACAATATTTAAATAGGGGAAAATCCCTTCCGCTTCCTAGTTGTTAATACAACCAAACTGGAGGACAAATGAATCTTAGACAACCAAATGCGAATGAAGCGACGCAAACTTATAATCGCTCAAAAAGTGTATCCCCGATGTCAGGAATATGCACTCGGTGTGTAGACGGATGCCGCGGAAATTGCGAGATATTTAAATCCTCTTTCAGAGGACGTGAAGTAATATATCCAGGACCTTACGGGAATATAACTGCAGGCGCAGACAAGAATTACCCCATTGATTACTCCCACCTGAACATCCAGGGATATGCAATTGGAGCATGGGGCCTTCCTGATGGAGAAGAATCAAATCCTGATACTGCAACATTCCCAAGAGTCAATACTGAGACTGAATATGGATGGGATAAGAAAGTCAGGATGAAAATGCCTGTTTTCACCGGGGCACTTGGTTCCACAGAAGTCGCAAGGAAAAACTGGGAACATTTCGCAGCAGGGGCTGCGATTTCAGGAATTACAATTGTTTGCGGTGAAAACGTATGTGGTATCGATCCTGGACTAGTTCTTGATAGCAATAAGAAGATCAAGAAATCGCCGGAAATGGATAGAAGGATCGAGACTTATAAGAAATACCAGGAAGACCATGGTGAGATACTTGTCCAGATGAACGTGGAAGATACAAGACTTGGCGTTGCTGAATATGTATCATCAAAGCACAACCTGGATACCATCGAACTTAAATGGGGACAGGGGGCAAAATGCATTGGCGGCGAGATAAAAGTAAATACTATAGAGCGTGCAGTTGAACTGAAGAAACGCGGATATATCGTTACCCCTGATCCTGAAGATCATGCAATTAAAGCCGCATATAAGGACGGCGCAATAAAAGAATTCGAGCGCCATTCAAGACTCGGGTTTGTCACCAAAGACGGATTCATGGATGAGGTTGACCGCCTCCGTGACCTGGGTTTCAAGAGAGTCACACTTAAGACCGGCGCTTATTCCATGGTCGAAGCCGCAATGGCAATCAAATACTGCTCGGAAGCTAAGATCGACCTGCTTACTATCGATGGCGCACCAGGTGGAACAGGCATGAGCCCCTGGCCAATGATGGAAGAATGGGGCATCCCGACATTCTACCTCCAGTCGCTTATCTATGAGTTCGCAGAAAAGATGAGCAAGAAAGGTATGAGAGTACCCGATCTTGCCATGGCAGGGGGATTCTCAAGCGAAGACGGGGTGTACAAGGCACTTGCAATGGGCGCACCATACTTCAAAGCAGTATGCATGGGAAGAGCACTCATGATCCCCGGATTCGTCGGCAAGAATATCGGCCAATGGATAAAAGATGGCGATCTCCCCAAGACCGTTTCCGAATTCGGAAGCAGGCCTGAAGAAATATTTGTCTGCTATGAAGAACTCGCAGACCGCTTTGGCAGTGATATAAAGAATCTCCCTCTCGGAGCTATAGGCATTTACACCTATGCCCAGAAATTCAGGACTGGCTTGCAGCAATTGATGGCCGGTTCACGCAGGTTCAATATTTCAACTATTGGTCGCCAGGATATCATGGCACTGACAGAAGATGCATCAAAGGTCTCAGGCATTCCATACGTGATGAATGCATATCGAGAGACTGCTGAAGCAATACTTGATGAGTAAAAGACCCCTGGATTGGGATCAGTCAGCGCAGATAGATGCAGGATTTTCCTGTATCTTTATTTTACAGTTATCGTTTTTTTCTATTGTTAAGACTTTAATGTTGAAAAGCAAAAATATAAGTAATGATTAAACGTGGGTAATCATCTAGATAAATATGACTAATTACTCTAAAAACATCTTCATGCAATTCATTCATCATAAACCGAAAGATATCGAAATATTCGATGTCACTCTGAGGGATGGTGAACAGACACCAGGCGTAGCTTTCACTACACAGGAAAAGATCGCCATAGCAGAAAAACTTGATAGTATTGGCGTTGATGTTATCGAAGCCGGATTTCCTGTGGTTTCTAAAGGAGAAGAGGCAACTGTGCGGGAAATCGCTCATCTGGGGCTTAATGCAAAAATATGCTGTCTTGCCCGTTCGGTGGCGAAAGATGTTGATACGGCATTAAGATGTGATGTTGATTTCGTAAGCATCTTTATCGCAACATCAGATCTGCATCTTAAATACAAATATCACAAGACATTTGAAGAAGCTACTGCTTGCGCGCTTGATGTGCTTGATTATGCCAAAGACATGGCCTTACGGTAAGGTTTGCGGTCGAGGATGCCACACGAACAGATATCAATGCCCTTATATCCATATTCAAGTCCGCGGAAGAGCATGGAGCAGATTATGTCAGTATTGCCGATACAGTAGGCATCTTGAATCCCAGTACCGCATTCTACCTTGTCAGTGAGATCAAGAAAACAATAAAAACCAAGCTGTGCATCCATTGCCACAACGACCTTGGCATGGCTGTTGCAAACACATTAAGCGCAGCCGAAGCAGGAGCTTTCCAGCTACATACCACGGTGAACGGGATCGGTGAACGGTGCGGTAATGCTTCGCTTGAGGAACTTCTTGTAAGCCTGCGGGTTCAATACGGTATTGAGAGATATGATGTAAGCAAGTTGATGGGGCTTTCAAAGCTCGTGGAACAGTATAGCGAGATACCGATCCCCCGGACAAAAGCCATCGTAGGCTCAAATGCCTTTGCCCATGAATCAGGGATACATGTGGCTGCTGTGCTTGAGGAACCAATGACTTATGAATTGTTCGCTCCTGAAATGGTAGGGGCAAAAAGAGAAATAATAATCGGGAAACACACAGGGACGAAGGCTCTGAAAGGTGTTATACAGAAAATGGGGTATGATCTCACGCATGATCAAATGTGCATACTTCTTGATAGAGTCAAGAAATGCAGCGAGGCTAAGAAAAAAGTCACATGCGGCAGGCTTTCTGAGTTTATTAAGGAACTTGAATACGAAAAAAGCCAAACTTGAAGTCATGGCTTATTAAAAATCAACAACGTGACTAACATTTATTTTACCCGCAGATGCCATAGCTTTATTGGAAAAACAAGAACCACAAATAATATTAATTGTGATAACAATCAGTCAACCGATGAAAATCTACAGGTCATATGAGGATTTACCAAAAATCAGACTTCCGCTGGGGCAGGAAGTCTTTATAAGCGATAGCACGATACGCGACGGCTCGCAGATGCCCGGAATAGTGATGAACAAAAGGCATAAGACTGAAATTTATGAATACCTTCACAAGATAGGCATCGAGAAGCTTGAGACCTTTCTATTTAATGTTCGTGACAGGGAAGCAGCAAAAGAAATGCTTGACAGGGGATATGAATTCCCTGAAGTGACCGGATGGGCACGGGCAAATCCAAAGGACATTGATTTTGTTTTAAGCATGGATTGCATAAAGGAAACCGGTATTCTAATGTCGGTCTCAGATTCCCATATGATTGACAAAATGGGACTTAAGAACAGGGAAGAAGCAGAAAAGAAATATGCCGATGCGTTGCAGTATGCGGTTGACCATGGTCTTAAGACTAGAGCGCATATCGAAGATATGACACGCGCCGATAATGAAGGTTTTGTTTTCCCACTTATTGAAAAACTTCTTGAAATTGATCCTGATTGCATAATTCGCCTCTGTGATACGGTTGGTTTCGGGATACCATTTCCCGGCGTCGATGAGCCGTATGGCATACCCCATATCACACAGCGTCTTCGCGAGATAGGTACAAAGAATATCGAAACACACATCCATGATGATTTTGGAATGTCAGTGGCTTGTTCCATCGCAGGATACTGGTATGGTGCGAACTGGTCAAGCCTTACTTTCCTTGGCATCGGTGAAAGGGCAGGGAACGCAGAACTTGAAAAAGTGGCCCTATTTTTGATCCAGAGAGTTGAAGGATTTGAGAAATATGACTTAAAGTCTATTACTGAGTTTGCCAGATTCATGAAAAGAGAGATCGGGATTCGCATCCCACGAAATAAATCAGTAGTTGGAAAGAATATTTTTTCCCATGAAAGCGGCATTCACACTGCGGGCATAATAAAAAACCCGTTCACCTATGAACCATACCCCCCTGAGATTGTAGGCGGGAAAAGAGAGCTTATGATAGGTGACTCTTCAGGTCTGGAGGTCATACGCTTCAAAGTGGAAGAAACACTCAATGAATTGATGCATATTAATACGAAGATCGACAAGAGCGACAAACGCATCAAGTCGATACAGGTCGATATTCAGAAATTGTATGATGAAGAAAAACGTGTTTCTTGTATTTCCGATGAAGAACTTAAAAAATATGTCGAGAAATATTTTGTTCTTGACTCGATCATAAAAGAAAATAGCAACAACAAAGATAATTCAGAGGACTTCGATTAACAACTTGTAGTTTTTCCCGATATTTGAACCTTCCACACGTTATAAATTGTAAACCTCTTCAATAAAATGTTCAATGTTCTGGAGGGCATCATTGAACGTCCCATACTCGTTCAAGTAACACTTCCTCATATTTAAGAGTCTTCATGTCTTAGCAAACGCATTGTCGTAAGGATTTACCCTTGCGGCTCATACTGATCTGAATACCAATATCCTTCAAATAGTTCATATATTCTATTGATACATATTGAACACCCTGGTCGAAATGATGAATAAGATTCTTCAGATCAAGAATAGAATTTGAGGCTGCAACGCCTTATTATTAATATTCGACTTACTAAGACCAGTCCGAATCAGTTCCATCGAACAGGAAGAGAGTGCTAATAATTGGCTCAGGCCCGATCCGCGCAGGCATTGAATTTGACTACAGTACAGTCCATGCAGTGACAGCGCTTCGCGAAGACTCGATTGAATCAACTGATCTGTTTACCGGGATGAAAGATACCCACTCCCCAACCCGCTCATACTGGCCGTTGTCTTTTTTCTAACATATCTATGAATACAGTAGCACCAATAAATAATATGGTGAATAATGGGTACTACTATTTTACTACCATATTGTATTTAGTGTGAAAAGATATATATATCATGAATTCAGTGTTACTTTATTAGTAATAGATTATGGTCGTAAGAAAAAATATATCACTTGATCAAACTCATCTGAAAAAACTGGACTCTTTGATACTGAAACATAATGGCAACCTCAGTGCAGCGATCAGGGATGCAATTGATGTCACTGAGGCTTCGCTTAAGCGTTATGGTTCTGTAGAAGATGCATTAATTAGAATTAACACTGACAAAAAAGAACTAAATGGAATAGAAGAATCCATAAATTCAGGAATAAATGTTCTTTTAAGCAGACCTATTTTCCTCTGGATGCTAAAATGGGTGAGAGGTATTCCATTTGAGAACGAAAAATTTGAGGACGTGCTCGACCCCCTGAAGATAAACACGATTTCAGAACTGGATAAACGGATAAATGATATCAGTCGTGGATCTGGCTGGAATTGCCAGGTATCCATCTTTTGCATGGATGACATAAATCCCACATCTGCGACCGTTTCAATTTCAAGCGAGAATGAATTATATCGTGAGTTTGTGGCTCAACTGGTCGTGATGTTCCTGGCTAATTATAAGAGTCTTGATATTGATGTTGTTCACAAAAGAGCCACGAGTATAAGGATCGACATGAAGATCAGGGAAAAAGGAATACAACCCATTACAACTATCAAGTATTTTGGATATTTGAAAGATATTATGAATGAGTTAAGGTCAAGGGAAATATTCTGGAAAAACCTTATGGAAATCTATAGTGCTGTTAATTATAATATGGTATCTATTTATAAAAGCAATTATGAAGATCTGCTTGCCTGCAATTTACCCGTGGACGTCGGAATATTCGAATCGATTTCTAAGAAACATATTGCAAATATTCCACATCAGGATTTCTTGGAGCTATTAAAGAAAACTGAAGAATCCCTGTTTGTAGTTGATAAGATCGAGATAATGAATGATGGGATTAATATTTATCACAATTATAAGAACAAAACAACGATAAAGAAAATCCAAGATTATTACATATCACTCCTGAAAGCTAACGGGCATGAATATGAAGCACAATATTCAACAAGCCTGATAGTATTAAATCATGTTTGCTGCAAGAAATAGGTCATGCAAAGATCAGATAATAATATTTTTTTTTGCAATTTCCTTACATGCAGCCATGAACCGTGATGGATCCACGGCAGGGAAGGAATCGATCAGACAAATATCGTTGTCCTTAACAGCCTTATCAAGTTTCCTGATATCGCCATGATACACCAGAACTTGTGCGCTCCCTTGAGCGCTTGCCAGTAACACAGGTTCATCCCCGATCAGTTCATGATGATCCGAATTTTCAAAATTGATCTTGATCCCAAGAATGCTTGAGTTCACCTTGAGATTCAAAATAGTATTTTCTAATGCGGGAAGCCATGCATCATTGAAGACTACTTTTTGTGCCCCTGCAAGAATACTTAACATCCCAAGCGTTCCGGGGCCGCATAGACCATCAACTACTTTGGCATTTTCAAGTTCACCTTTGAAGAATAGCTCTTCTATTTTAGTTGTTTTTGTATTATTGAACTCTATGTGGATTTTTGACTGGTTCTTATAAACGCATAAATCTCCGAACGATGATGAGATGACATCGCATCTCATATCACACCCTGCAAGTAATTCATAGGTATGAGGCGAGCTTGTCGTGTCAAGAATGCCTATACTCTGGGCTTGAATGCCAACTCTTTTGACCACTGCCTTCACTTCCGGCACCTGTATCATTATTTCATTTGCAATGTCCTGGGTCACAGAATCCATTATAAGTACCAGGCTTTTAGTATCAAGCCGTGGCGAATATGGCACTTTAAAACCAAAAGCAATAAGTGGTGTTCCCACATCTTTGAGTGCGGCATCATCAGGAAATAGCCCTTTTTCCTTTAAGATCGTAAGGACATTTCCGATCACAAAATCCAGATGCCTTTTGCCGCATTTTGGGCATTTTCCAGAATGGCTATTTAACTTTTCAGATAGGGGTGTGGATTTATTATATCGAGGGTCGGGAGGGCAGGCGCCGCAAGCCATATACTTCCCGAAAATCTCATCAATTACTTTCTCTGCTGGAAGTATGCAATCTCCGTGGCATGTAGGGCATTTCATAGAAGGTATATTTTTAATTTTATTTCAACCGACTTTTATTGTTCGCAAAAGGTTTCAAAATAATATACCAATTATATGCAAATAACAATAATGTAACAATTGCCATCATTTCAAGGAATTCAAAAAAAACCATTGAATTAGGTATATTTGATCCTTTCAAATTTAATCCTTCGAAAAATTCATGAATTATGAAGAATGAACTGAATAAAAATATATAAACGCAATTTTTCCTAAAAAATGATTCCTTAGCTAATGATTTCAAAAACAAATCGTTTTTTTCTATATCTTTCCATAGAAACCATATTTGTATTAATAAATATATAAAAATTAAATAAATTGAAAAAATAAAAAATTCCATATATTTATATACTGTATATTCGTTCATAACCTTACTTCCTATTATGGCAATGATACATATTAATTGTGATATATGTTACGGTCATTTTAAAGGCATTTTTCAAGATCGGAAATGAACAACTTAATTGACGCCTCATTCATGTGAGGCATTACGATTATTCTCATGGCTCTGGGATTTCGCGTTATTGAAGTGATCCAACCTTTTGTCCGTAATTTTTTCCGGACCTCATCCAGCCGGGGAACATCCAGAGCTACGATGTTCATCACCGGCTCGATAAGCGGTTCCACACCGAGTTTTCGTGTTCCATGTACAAGCATATCTGTCATTTTTATGCAATTTTTTACGATATGCCGGTATCCATCCTGCCCCAGGTGCTTCATAACGGCATAAGTCGCCGCTACTGCTGCACCGCTCCGTGTGCCTGTCAGAGAGTGCTGCTTCCTGATAGTAAGATATGGTGTATCTATTTCAAGCGGAAGAAGACAGGCTTCGTCTTTAAAAAGAAGACCTCCAGCCGGAATAGTCGACATTCCCATTTTATGAGGGTCGGATGTTATTGAAGTGACACCTTGAACTGAAAAATCGAAATCATATTTTTTGTCAAGGAAAGGAATGACAAATCCGCCGAAGGCTGCATCTACATGCAAGAACAGGTCATTTGACAAAGCAAGTTCTGCCAGTTTATCAATAGGGTCGATCTGCCCGAATTCCGTTGAGCCTGCAATACCTACAAAGGCAATTGTATTTTTATCGATAAGGTTTCCCACAGAGTCAATATCCACCTTAAATTCACTGTCCAGTGCAGCTTTTCGCATTTCAATTCCAAGGAGATCTGATATCTTGTCGAAAGAAAAGTGGGCTGAATCAGGAACTATCATATTTGGATGTTTCTTATTTTTGATATTCCTGGCTGTCCTTAATGCCTGTATGTTGGATTCTGTGCCTCCTGTGGTCAAATAACCGCATGCTTTGGCATCTCCGAGCATAGAGCCCATCATTTTTATCACTTCTTCTTCAAGTTCCTTTGTCCCCTGGAACAATCCAAAGTCACCCATATTTGATGAAATGAATCGCATATGGGCTTTTATCGCGATAGGGTGGGGTTTTGTGCACATTGAACTCAGGACCTTATCATATGAAGTGTCTCTTTGCCTTGCTTTTGTAAGCAGAGACAATACATCTTTTTCTAAGAGCCCTTTCTGGTTCATGTGCTATCTCAAGAATACTTGTTTATAAAAGTTTGTTTATTGCATCAATTGTTCCAGTTGGGATTTTATCTCAAGTAGTTTCAATAAATTCATAGAATTTATCCCAATCAAGGACAGTCGAAACACACCCTGCCTTTTCCAGGACGAGTCCTTCTCCGTAGAGCTTTAATTTTTCACACATTTCAAGTCCGGCCTTTATTTCTGTTATACACCCAACACCCAGTATCGCGGAAGGTTTGTGTTTTCGCACAAGCCGTCTTATAAAGCTTGAACCCGGCACAATGAATACCTTATATCCAAGCCCTTCCGCAGTTTTTTTTGCCTGCCCTACCTCACACCTGCCGCAATTTATGCATTGCATCCCCTCAGGGCTCAATTTAGAAGGACAATTGACGGCTCTTAAGCATTGCGGGAAGAATATAAGGCGTTTATTGATAGGCGTATTCCTGAATTTTCTCATGGATATCTTATTTTTTAAGGCAATACCCACATCATCCACGATAGAATCATCCATATTTATCAACCTGAACAATGCCTTTACCAGGTTTTCAAGAAGAGAAATCGCGAAAAGCATAAAACCGGGAAATATGAACTTCTCAGTCTTAAAAGAATAACCGATAAGAAGCGAACCCAGAATCGCGACTAATAGCAGGAAAAATGTAAGATATACGACAGTTTCGCCAATAATTGTGAATAAATGTTCTATTTCTATCAGCATTTAAATAGCATGAATATTTTCTAAAGCTTAAGATTATCGCAGGTCGGATTCAAATTTCAATAATTGTATTTATCTCAAGAAGCGACTTTGCATAAACTCCTGTTTTTCTCAGATGTGCAGCAAGTTTAAGGGGGCGGTTGCCTCCAGGATGGTATGTTATGACAGCAGACGGTGCACACTGCTTTGTCATGCCCAGAAGACCATTTACATCCATGTGGTCGCTGATATTGATCGTGGGAAATTTAAAATCCTTTCGCCCCGTAAGTATGAATTTACTTTGTGCCTTAAGTTCTGTTATTCCATCAAGATTGGTTATTTTTATCCCGCAGTCCGCTTCAAGATCAACAAGCTGCCCTGCATCCTGCATTAATTCCCTGGTAAGTTCGCATGATACCGCATCCATTCCGATATCTCCCGTAAAACCGGATTCCCGGATGAGTTTAACGGCGCGCTGGGCTTTTCCGAACGAATAGGCTCCAAAAGCAATATCCTCTGATCCAAGGGACTCCCTGAATGCATCCAGGTCATCCTCGAAATGGCATTTGGGGTCATCAGGGTCCCCATAATTTGCTTCCGTTACCAGACAATCACATTTTGGCAGGTCTTTTGAATCCTTGACATCACCTGTTACCATTATCTTTGTCCCGACTTCGTTCTTCCAGTAAAAAGCGCATGATCCGATCGTATGATGCGTGGGATATGTTTTCACAGTTACCCCTGAAATATCAATGGATTCACCTATATTGAAAGTCCTCCCCGCATACTTCTTGCCATAGAGTATCTCAAGTGCTTGCGCTGTCTCCTTCGAACATACGGCATTTTCAGAGAGCATTGCTGATCTGCCATGATGGTCTGAATGGGCATGGGTTATCAGGTATGCATCAGGCTGCTGGGAACGGGAGTTCGTAGTATCCACAGCAAAAGTCAATCGTTTCCCTGCATTAAAGACAAGTGAAACATGTGGTTTGAATCCCTTATTTGTCTTGTGTCTTATCGGAAGTATACCAAGATCAAATAGAGGTTTCAATTAAACCACTTTATAATAAGGCTGCATTCAGATCTGCTTCAAGGATTTTGCCCTGAGTTACGCCAGTATATCTCTTGAAAACAGCGCCGTCTTTTTCAATTACCAGGGTGGGAATCGCATGTACCGTGAATTTTGCGGCAAGTTCATTATTGTTATCAACGTCAATTTTCTTGAATTCAACTTTATCGCCGAATTTTTTCTTAAGCTCTTCGATGATAGGGTCCTGCATTTTGCATGGGCCGCACCATTCTGCAAAAAAATCCATTAGAACAACTTTAGTCATTTGATTTTCTCCTATGGTTTATATTACACCTGCTATATTACCTTATAATACTTTTATGATTTAAAATTATTGCCATTCGCATCGCAATCTATCGTGAGTATATCTTCTTACCATTTGTCAAGCTCTGCTGCAGCTTATTTGTGCTAAAAATGCCGGAAGAATGGGAAGTGGAGAGGATGAGGGGGATGAGGAAGTATCAGAACGGTTCCAGATCGACCAGAAAATCAATATCACTGCCGGCATCCGCTTCATTTCGTGCTACTGAACCGAAAATACGCACATTATATGCCCCATGTTTTTTAGCAATGCGATAAATTAAATTGCGTTTATCGAGGAGTAGTTTTTCGAGGTTAATAATTAATTATATCTCTTGCATCATGATTAATTTTTTGGTTGTGTAAAAAAATGGGATTATGTAAAAGCTGTCGAAGATAAGCTATTCCTTATCTCCCAACTCATTAAGAACCTTTATTATTTCCTCTAAATCAGGGAGCTGTGCAATAGGGTAAACCTTTACAAATACTACCTTCCCATTTTCATCAATAATAATATTCGCCCTTTCGGAAAATCCCTCTTTTTCCCTGAAAATACCATAAAGTCCTGCAACTTTCCCATGTGGCCAGAAATCCGAAAGAAGCTTTGTATTTTTGATCCCAAGTTCTTTTGCCCATGCTTTCTTTGACGGAACGGTATCCACACTCATGCCCAATGCCACTGTATTCAATTCCTCGAATTTTGCCAGGTTTATTTCGAGGGCTTTCATCTGTTCACTGCATACCTTTGTCCAGGCGAGTGGATGGAAAGATAACAGTACCTTTTTCCCTTTAAAGGAAGATAATCCAATCTCCGTTTCATCCTGGTCGTCTAAACTGAAATCTTTTGCTGTAGAGTTGATTTTTATTGTGCTCATTGTCAAAGCTCCTTATTATTCTAAAATCCAACACACTCCGATACATAATATTTGATTTTCCTTGATATTAAGATTTGTGAATGTTGGGCTTTGGGACAAAATTCTTTATAGTTGGATGGACAGACTTCAAAGAATATGGGTAAATCTCAGGTGAGGTTATCATTTCATGGAAAAACTGAAAAAAAACAATATAATTTCTAAAGTATCGCTCGTGAAATGCCAGACATACGAGATTTCAAATGTAGAGGCAGCGATCGAAAAGGCATTGGAGCTTATCGGAGGCATTGGAAATTTTGT
>Ga0209429_10000420_pt1 | contig 28672 bp, 28 predicted proteins | sample BarGraNGADG00212_3_FD_184493 | JGI IMG/M metagenome (GOLD analysis project Ga0209429, IMG submission 184493) | Arctic peat soil microbial communities from Barrow, Alaska - Barrow Graham LP Ref core NGADG0004-212 (SPAdes) (version 2) | ecosystem: Environmental > Terrestrial > Soil > Wetlands >...
TGAAGTTCTTCTCGCGCAGCTCGCGGGCCACGGGCCCGAAGATGCGGGTCCCGCGCGGGTTGTTCTGGTTGTCGATCAGCACGGCGGCGTTCTCGTCGAACGCGATGTACGTGCCGTCCTTGCGACCGAACTCCTTCTTCGTGCGCACCACGACGGCGCGGACGACCTCGCCCTTCTTGACGCTGCCACCCGGCGTAGCGGTCTTGACGGTGCCGACGATGATGTCGCCGACCGTCGCATAGCGCCGCTTCGAGCCGCCGCGGATCCGGATACAGAGGATCTCGCGCGCGCCCGTGTTGTCGGCAACTCGTAGTCTCGACTCAACCTGGATCATTTGTTTCCTCTGCCGGCTCTGCTCCTACTTGGCCTTCTCGAGAACCTCGAGAAGACGCCAACGCTTGGTGGCACTCAACGGACGCGTCTCGACCACACGCACGAGGTCGCCGATGCCGGCCGTGTTCTGCTCATCGTGCGCGTACAGCTTGCTCGAGCGACGTACGACCTTGCCGTAGCGCTCGTGCTTGTGGGCTACGTCGATGCGCACAACGATGGTCTTGTCCATGGCATCGCTGACGACGACGCCGCGGCGCTCTTTGCGACCCGGCACCTTCTCCGGCGCCTTGCGCGCGGCCTTGGCCTTCTGCCTGGCGGCCGAGACCGGCTTCGCCGCGGGAGCCGCGACGGCCTTCTTGGCGACGGGCTTCTTGACGGCGGCCTTCTTGGCCGCGGCCTTCTTGACCGCGGCCTTCTTGGCCGCCGGCTTGCGCGCGGCCGACTGCTTGGCGGCTGGCTTGCCGCTATCGGTCTTCTTCGTCGTAGCCATCAGGCTTCACCACCGGCTGCCTTGCGTTCGCGCTCGCGTTCCGCCTGCATGGTGATCAGGCGGGCGATCTCGCGGCGCGTCGCGTTCAACTTGTGCGGATTATCGAGCTGCCCGGTCGCGTGCTGAAAACGCAGGTTGAAGAGCTCCTTGCGCGTGTCTTTGAGACGCACGATAAGCTCGTCGTCGGAGAGCTCGCGGAGCTTGCTAGCCTTCAAAAAGACTCCCCTCCCTGCTCACGAACTTGCACTTGATGGACAACTTGTGGGCGGCAAGGCGCAGGGCCTCGCGCGCCACCGGCTCGCTCACGCCAGCCAGTTCGAACATGATCTTTCCGGGCTTGACCACAGCCACCCAGGACTCGGGCGAACCTTTGCCGCCGCCCATGCGCGTCTCGGCCGCCTTGCGCGTGATGGGCTTGTGCGGGAACACGTTGATCCACACCTTGCCGCCGCGCTTCATGTGGCGCGTCATCGCGATACGAGCGGCTTCGATCTGGCGGTTGGTGACCCAGCCGCACTCGAGCGCCTTGAGGCCGAACTGCCCGAACGCCACGGTCGTGGTGCCCTTGGCGGTCCCGGCCATGCGGCCGCGCTGTTGTTTCCTGTGCTTGATTCTCTTCGGCAGGAGCATCGTCTACGTCCTCTCTACCGTCAGCTGCTCTGTTCGGTGCTCGGCTTGGCCGGCTTGGCCTCGGACTTGGGCTTGGGCGCATCGGCGGCCGGAGCGGGCTTCGGCGCCGGGGCCTGACGCCCGCTGGGCGCGGTGCGGCCGGTCGGCGGCGCGGTGCGGCCGGTCGGCGGCGCGGTGCGGCCGGAAGGCCGGCCCCCTCGTCCTCCGCCGGGACCGCCGGGACCGCCGGGACCGCCGGGACCGCCGCGGCCGGGGCCGCGGCCTCCGCCACCGCCACCGCCACCGTCGCGACGCGGCGGACGACCGCCGCGGCCACGGTCGCGACCGCGATCGTCACGGCGCTGCTCGTCGCGCTCCTGGCGCGCCTTGGCCTCGTCCATCGGGAAGCCCTCGGGCAGAATCTCGCCCTTGTTGATCCAGACCTTGACGCCGATGCGGCCGAACGTAGTGCGAGCCTCACGGAACCCATAGTCGATGTCGGCGCGCAGCGTGTGCAGCGGGACGCGACCCTCGCTGTAGTGCTCGTTGCGCGCCATCTCGGAACCGCCCAGACGGCCGCCGCAGCGCACGCGCATGCCGGCGGCGCCGGAACGCATGGCGCTGGTCAGGGCGCGCTTCATGGCGCGGCGGAAGCTGACCCGGTTCTCGAGCTGCTCGGCGATGGACTGCGCCACCAGCACGGCGTCGAGCTCGGGCCGCTTCACCTCGACGATGTTGACCTGCACGTTCTTCTTGGTCATCGTGTGGATCTCTTTACGCAGCGCATCGACTTCGGAGCCGCTCTTGCCGATCACGATGCCCGGCCGCGCGGTGTGGATGTCGATGGTGATGTTGTTCTGGTCCTTGCGGATGATGATGCGCGACAGACCGGCATGGGCGAGCTTGCGCAGGATGTGCGTGCGGATGCGCTCGTCCTCGGCCAGGAACTGCTTGAACTCTTTCTCTGTATACCAGTGCGATTTCCAGTCGTGGATGATACCGACACGGAAGCCGCCCGGATGTACCTTCTGGCCCACTAGGAACGGACCTCCCTCTGCTCCACGGCGATGGTGATGTGGCTGCTGCGTTTGCGGATGCGGTTCACGCGGCCCATGGCCCGGAACTGCCAGCGCTTGAGGGTCGGACCCTCGTCGACGCGAGCCTCTTTGACGTACAGGTCGTCGGCCGCGAGCGCGTTGTTGTTCTCCGCGTTGGCGACTGCCGAGTTGAGGACCTTGGCGACCACGCGGGCAGCGTTGCGATTGGCGAAGAACAGTGTGCTGCGCGCCTCCACCACGGACTTGCCGCGGATGAGATCGACGACTTCACGCGCCTTGCGCGGCGCGACGCGGATGTACTTCGCTTGTGCTCTTACTGCCATGACCCGTTACCTTCTGGCCGAGCGGTCGCCCTTGATGTGACCGCGGAACGTGCGGGTGAGCGCGAACTCGCCCAGCTTGTGACCGACCATTGATTCGCTGATGAAGACTGGCACGTGCTTACGCCCGTCGTGCACGGCGATGGTGTGACCGACCATGTCGGGGAAGACCGTGGAGGCCCGCGACCATGTCTTAATCATCTTCTTCTGGCCGACGGCGTTCATCGCTACGATGCGCTTCAAGAGGCGCTCGTCGACGAACGGACCCTTCTTTGCTGACCTGCTCAAAAGGTGCCTCCTGCCTTACCCACGCTTGCCGCGCTTGCGGCCGCGGATTATGAACTTGTCTGACGGCTTGTGGTTGGCGCGCGTCCGGTAGCCCAGCGTGGGCACGCCCCACGGCGTGACCGGATGACGGCCGGCCGTGGTCTTGCCCTCGCCGCCGCCGTGCGGGTGGTCGACCGGGTTCATGGCCGTGCCGCGCACAGTCGGGCGCACCCCGCGCCAGCGCGTGCGACCGGCCTTGCCACCGGAGATGTTGGAGTGATCGGAGTTGCCCAGCTCGCCCACCGTGGCGCGACAGGTGAGGCGGATGCGGCGCAGCTCGCCGGAAGGCAGGCGCACGACGCCGTAGCCCTTTTCCTTGGCCTGCAGCTGCGCGCTCGTGCCGGCGCTGCGAACCAGCTGCCCGCCACGACCCGGCTGCAGCTCGAGGTTGTGGATCGTCGTGCCGGACGGGATGTTCTCGAGAGGCAGCGCGTTGCCCGGCTTGATGTCGGCGGCGGGGCCGGACTCGATCATGTCGCCGACCTTGAGGCCCTGAGGCGCCAGGATGTAGCGCTTCTCGCCGTCCAGGTAGTGCAGAAGGGCGATGCGCGCCGAGCGGTTGGGGTCGTACTCGATGTGCGCGACTTTCGCCGGCACGGCGTCTTTGTCGCGCTTGAAATCGATCACCCGGTAGCGGCGCTTGTGGCCGCCGCCCTGATGGCGCGTCGTGATGCGCCCGTAGCGGTTGCGGCCGCCGTTCCTCTTGAGAGGGGCGACCAGCGAACGCTCGGGCTCGCTGCGTGTGACGTCCTCGAACGTGTCGACCGTCATGAAGCGGCGGCCGGGCGAGGTCGGCTTGAATCTCTTGATGCCCATTACCTGCCCTCGAAGAATTCGATCTTGTCGCCGGGCGCGAGCTGCACGATGGCCTTCTTCCAGGCCGCGGTGCGGCCCTGCGAAACGCCGCGGCGCTTCGGCTTCGGCCGGATGTTCGCCGTGGAGACGCCGACGACGTTCACGTTGAAGAGCTGGGCGACCGCCTGCGCGATCATCGTCTTGTGCGCATCCGGGTGCACCTGAAAGGTGTACCGGCCGTGGTCGATCTGCGCGTAGCTCTTCTCGGAGATGATCGGCTTGATGATGATCTTTTCTGCTTCTACCATGCTCTACGCCTCATTCAGGGCGGTGAACGCCTTCTCCGTGAGGACCAGCGAGCGAGCGCGAAGCACTTGCTCGGTCGACAGTGCACCGACCTCGGACGCTTCCGCGTACGTGAGGTTGCGCACCGACTTGGAAACGGTCGGCTCGTCGTGCGTCACGACGAGCACAGGCGCCGCGATGTCCAAGTTCACGAGGAACTCGTTCATGGTCGCCGTGCTCGGCACGTCCAGGTCGAGACCGGAAGCCACATACACGTTGCCGTTCTCGGCGCGATTGCTGAGCGCCATGGCCAGGGCCTTGCGCACGACTTTGCGGTTCACCTTGATGGCAAAGCTGCGCGGCCGCGGGCCAAAGGCAATGCCGCCGCCCGTGCGCACCGGCGACTTGACGCTGCCGGCACGGGCCCGGCCCGTGCCCTTCTGGCGATACAACTTGGCAGTGGAGCCGGACACTTCGCCACGTGTCTTGGTCGACGCGGTACCGCTGCGGCGAGCGGCCTGCTCAGCACGCACCACAAGGTGCAGGGTGTTGACGTCGGCGGGCACCTCGAAGAGCGCTTTGCCGAGGGCGCGAGCCTCGACTTCCTTGCCACCGGCATCGACGACGGTCGCCACGCCGGCCTTGCCGTGCCGGAGCTCGGGTGCGGCCTTCTTGGCGGCCTTCTGCCTGGCGGAACGCTCGGCTGCCGGCTTCTTGGCGGCCTCGGGCGCCGCGGCTGCCGGCTTGGGGGCAGCCTCCGCGGTGTCGGCCTTGGCTGCTGCCGGCTTCTTGGCGGCCGGCTTGGCTACGGCCTTCTTGGCCGCGGGCCTTGCCGCCTTGGCGGCCGGCTTCTTGGCGGTCTCGCCCTTCGCCGCCGCGGCCTTGGTCGCCTTGGCGGCCGGCTTCTTGGCCGGCGTCTTCTTTGCCGCGGCCTTCTCAGGCGCTGCGGCAGCCTCTACGTCTGGGATCTTCCTGGTCTCGTCGGCGCTCACGATTACCTACCCTTGATGACGACGACGGAGTTCTTGGCGCCGGGCACGGAGCCCTTGATGAGCAGCAGGTTGTTCTCGACGTCACGGCGGACGATCTTGAGACCCTGTTGGGTGACGCGCTGCGACCCCATGTGCCCACTCATGCGCATACCCTTGAACACGCGGCTTGGATAGGCGCTGGCGCCGATGGAACCCGGCTGCCGAACGTTGTGCGAACCGTGGGTCTCCGGGCCGCGGGCGAAGTTGTGGCGCTTGATGGTGCCCTGAAACCCCTTGCCCTTGCTCACGCCGGTGGCGGTGACGGCCTGACCGTCCTCGAAAGCCTCGACGGTGACGGTATCGCCGATCTTGAGATCGCCGGGACCATCGAACTCGACCAGATGGCGCATGCCATGCTTGAGGCCGGCCTTCTTGAGGTGTCCGAGCTCGGGCTTGCTGATGTGCTTGTCCTTGCACTCCTCGAACGCCAGCTGAACGGCTTCGTAGCCGTCGGTGTCGAGCGTACGGATCTGCGTGACCGGGCACGGACCAGCCTGGACGACGGTGACGGCCACTACGTTGCCGTCCTCGTCGAAGAGCTGGGTCATGCCCACCTTCTTGCCGATGATGCCGGTCATCTCCCTACAGCTTGATCTCGATGTGGACACCGGCCGGCAGATCGAGCCGCATCAGCTGGTCGACGGTCTTCGGCGTCGGCTGATGGATATCGATGAGCCGCTTGTGCGTGCGGATCTCGAAGTGCTCGCGCGAATCCTTGTCCTTGAACGGGCTCTTGATAACGCAATACACGTTCTTCTCGGTGGGAAGCGGCACGGGACCCGAGATGGTCGCGCCACTACGCTGCGCCGTCTCCACGATGGATTGGGCGCTGCGTTCGATCAACTCGTGATCGTAAGACTTCAACCTGATGCGGATCTTCTGCTGAGCCACTCTAGCCTTCTCTGTCCTGTTCACGTAGCCGGGTGTGTCGCTCGAGCGAGCGAGCCGACACACGCCGGCCCGACGTACTTCGCAGTGCTATTCGATGATCTTCGTGATCGCCCCGGCGCCCACGGTACGGCCGCCCTCGCGGATGGCGAATCGCAGGCCCTCCTCCATGGCGATCGGGGTGATGAGCTTGACTTCCATCACCGTGTTGTCGCCCGGCATGACCATCTCGACGCCCTCTTCGAGGGTGATGACGCCGGTCACGTCGGTGGTGCGGAAGTAGAACTGCGGGCGATAGCCGTTGAAGAACGGCGTGTGGCGGCCGCCTTCGTCCTTGGAGAGCACGTAGACCTGGGTGAGGAAGTGCGTGTGCCCGGTGATGCTGCCCCGCTTGGAGCAGACCATGCCGCGCTCGACCTCATCGCGCTTGGTGCCGCGAAGGAGCAGGCCGATGTTGTCGCCGGCACGACCCTCATCAAGCAGCTTGCGGAACATCTCGACCCCGGTGACGGTGGTCTTCATCGGCTTCTCGCGCATGCCGACGATCTCGATCTCCTCGCCGACCTTGACGATACCGCGCTCCACGCGTCCGGTAGCGACGGTGCCGCGACCGGTGATCGTGAACACGTCCTCGACGGGCATGAGGAACGGCTTGTCGACGTCGCGCTCAGGCTCCGGGAGGTACTCGTCCAGGGCATCCGTAAGCTCGATGATGCTCTTGCACCACTCGCAGTCGTCCTTGCCGCAGCCGCACTCGAGAGCCTTGAGGGCGGAACCCTTGATGACGGGGATCTCGTCGCCCGGGAAGTCGTACTCGCTGAGGAGCTCGCGTACCTCCATCTCGACCAGCTCGATGAGCTCGGGGTCGTCGACGAGATCCGTCTTGTTCATGTAGACGACGATGTTCGGCACGTTGACCTGGTGAGCAAGCAAGATGTGCTCGCGGGTCTGCGGCATAGGACCGTCGTCGGCGCCGACGACGAGGACGGCGGCGTCCATCTGCGCAGCGCCGGTGATCATGTTCTTGATGTAGTCGGCGTGGCCGGGGCAGTCGACATGCGCGTAGTGGCGCTTGGCAGTCTCGTACTCGACGTGAGCGGTCGCTATGGTGATGCCGCGCTCGCGCTCCTCGGGAGCCTTGTCGATCATGTCGAACGCGGTGAACTCGGTATTGCCACCGCGGTTGTGCAGCACCAGCGTGATCGCAGCGGTGAGCGTCGTCTTCCCGTGGTCGACGTGGCCGATCGTACCGACGTTCATGTGAGGCTTGCTGCGGTCAAACTTCTGCTTGGCCATGTCTCCTACTCCTTTTCCATAAACCCGAAGGTTGAGATCACACAAAAAGCGGCACGGCAGACCGCCGTACCAAAGGTCGGCAGTATACACGAAGCCGGCATGTTTGGGCAAACGGCGTGCCGTTCGCGATGGTCAGCCACCGCGAACCTTGGCGACGACCTCCGTCGCGATCGAGGCGGGGACCTCCGCGTAGTGCTTGAACTGCATGGTGAAAGTGGCCCGGCCCTGGGTGGAGGAACGCACGTCCGTGGCGTAACCGAACATCGTGGACAGCGGCACCGTGGCGGTGATCACCTGGGCGTTGCCTCGCGGTTCCATTCCGTCGATGTGGCCGCGGCGCGAGTTGAGATCGCCCATGACATCGCCCATGAACTCTGCCGGGGTGACGACCTCGACGGCCATCATGGGCTCGAGAAGCACCGGCTTCGCCTTCTGCGCAGCGTTCTTGAAGGCCAGCGAGCCGGCGATCTTGAACGCCATGTCGGAGGAGTCGACCTCGTGGTAGCTGCCGTGGACGAGCGCTACCTTGATGTCGACGACCGGGTAGCCGGCGAGCACGCCGCTGGTCATGGCCTCCTGGATCCCGTCGTCTACCGACGGGATGTACTCGCGTGGGACGACGCCGCCCATGATGCGACTCTCGAACTCGTAGCCGCCTCCGGGGAAATTGGGCCCCATCTCGATGATCACATGACCGTATTGGCCGCGACCGCCACTCTGGCGCACGAAGCGGCCCTCGACCTTTTCGACCTTGTTGCGGATGGTCTCGCGGTAGGCGACCTGCGGCCTGCCGACGTTGGCGTCGACGCCGAACTCGCGCACGAGCCGGTCGACGATGATCTCGAGGTGGAGTTCACCCATTCCCGCGATGATGGTCTGCCCCGTCTCCTCGTCGGTGTGCACACGGAACGTGGGATCCTCTTCCGTCAGGCGCTGCAACGAGTTGCCGAGCTTCTCCTCGTCGGCCTTGGTCTTGGGCTCGATGGCAACGAAGATGACCGGCTCCGGGAATTCCATGGACTCGAGGACGATCGGCTTGCCGATCTCGCAGAGCGTCTCGCCGGTCGTCGTGTATTTGAGCCCTACGGCGGCCGCAAGCTCCCCAGCGTAGATCGCGTCGCGGTCCTCGCGGTGGTTGGCGTGCATCTGCAGGATGCGGCTGATGCGCTCGCGCTTGTCTTTGGTGGCGTTGAGCACGTAGGACCCGGCCTTGAGCGTGCCGGAGTAGACGCGGAAGTAGGTCAGCTTGCCGACATATGGGTCGACGGCGACCTTGAAGGCAAGAGCGGAGAACGGCGCGTCGTCCTCTGCCGGCCGCGCGGCCTCGTCGCCGTTGGGCTTGATGCCCACGACTGGAGGTACGTCAAGCGGCGAGGGCAGGTAGTCGACGATGGCGTCCATGAGCGGCTGCACGCCCTTGTTCTTGAAGGCGGAGCCACAGAGCACAGGCGTGATGCTGATGTCCAGCGTCGCCTGGCGGACGACCTCGCGAATGTGGTCCGGAGTGATCTCCTCGCCCTCGAGATAGGCCTCGAGAAGGTGGTCGTCGTGATCGGCGACGGCCTCGATGAGCTTGAGACGGTATTCGTCGGCCAGCGGACGCAGATCGTCCGGGATGTCCACGACCTCGAAGTCGGTGCCCAACTCGTCCTGATAGACGTGCGCCTGCATCTCGACCAGGTCGATGATGCCACGAAAATCGGCCTCGTGACCGATAGGGATCTGCAGCGCCACCGGGTTGGCCCCCAGGCGGTCGACCATCATCTCGAGGCCGCGGAAGAAATCGGCGCCGATGCGGTCCATCTTGTTGACGAAGGCAATGCGCGGGATGCCGTACTTGTCGGCCTGGCGCCAGACGGTCTCCGATTGCGGCTCTACGCCGCCCACCGAGCAGAACAACGCGATAGCGCCGTCGAGGACTCGCAGGCTGCGCTCCACTTCCATGGTGAAGTCCACGTGCCCGGGCGTGTCGATGATGTTGATCTGCGTGTCGCGCCAGGAAACGGTAGTCGCGGCGGACGTGATAGTGATGCCGCGTTCCTGCTCCTGGGCCATCCAGTCCATCACCGCCGCGCCCTCGTGCACTTCACCGATCTTGTGGGTCTTGCCGGTGTAGTACAGGATGCGCTCGGTGGTGGTCGTCTTGCCCGCGTCGATGTGGGCCATGATGCCGATGTTGCGTGTGTTCTGCGCCGAATACTGTCGCATGTTCCCTATCGTGTTCCTTCCATGCGAAAGCCCCTCACCGACGGCAGCCGGTGAGGGGCCTCCGGGTATTACCAGCGGTAGTGGGCGAACGCCTTGTTGGCCTGTGCCATGCGGAAGATGTCGTCCTTCTTCTTGAAGGCGCCACCCTGGGCGGCGACAGCGTCGAGCATCTCGCCAGCCAGGCGCTCGGCCATGACCTTCTCGCGACGATCGCGGGAGAACGTCACCAGCCAGCGGATGGCCAGGGTGCGGGCACGCCGGCCCGGCACTTCGACAGGCACCTGATACGTAGCGCCGCCGACGCGCCGGCTGCGGACCTCTAGGTGCGGGGTGAGCGCCTGGATGGACTCCTGCAGCACCTCCACCGGGTCGCGACCGGTCTTCTCGCGCACGATCTCGAGCGCCCCGTAGACGATCTGCTCAGCGGTCGATTTCTTGCCGTCCAGCAACACCTTGTTGATCACCTGGGTGACCAGCTTGCTGTTGTAGACAGGCTCGGGAAGGACTTCCCGGCGAGTGACTGTTCCTCTGCGCGGCATAGCTTACCTCGCTCCCTTACCCTTGGTTCCGTAACGGGAACGCGCCTGCTTGCGGTCAGCGACGCCGGCCGCGTCGAGACTGCCGCGGATGACCTTGTAGCGCACGCCCGGCAGGTCCTTGACGCGGCCGCCGCGCACGAGCACCACCGAGTGCTCCTGCAGGTTGTGGCCGATGCCGGGGATGTACGAGGTGACTTCCATGCCGTTCGTGAGCCTGACGCGGGCGACCTTGCGCAGGGCGGAGTTCGGCTTCTTGGGCGTGGTCGTATAGACGCGCGTGCACACCCCGCGCTTCTGGGGCGAACCCTTGAGCGCCGGCGTCTTGGCGCGCTTCACTTTGCTCTCACGTCCCTTGCGGACGAGCTGGCTTATGGTTGTCATCTGACCTTTCTGGTCGGCCGCTTCAGACAGCAGTCGTGTAGTCTAGCGAAGCAGGGCTGCGGCCGCAAGACGAAGCTCCTGCGGCCGCAGCCCGCAGCCTGATCTCCTCAAGCCTTCTTAGTCGTCACTCTCCCCGATGAACCACGAGGTGGCGTCGCCGCTGCCGCTCAACTGGCGATCGGCCTCGGCCAGGGCCTCGGCCCTGCCCGCGGGATAGATGTCGATGCCGCGGTACTGGCGCAAGCCGGTGCCCGCCGGGATGAGCTTGCCGATGATGATGTTCTCCTTCAGGCCGCGCAGAGTATCGACCTTGCCCTCGATGGCCGCGTCGGTGAGCACCTTGGTGGTCTCCTGGAACGAAGCCGCCGACAGGAAACTCTCCACAGCGAGTGAGGCCTTGGTGATACCGAGGATGAGCCCGGCCTTTTCGTCCTCGGCGGCTTCGCCGCCCTCGGCGAGGACGCGCTCGTTCTCCGCCTTGAAGACGTGGCGGTCGACGAGCTGACCCGGCAGGAACTGCGTGTCGCCGGCGGTCTCGATCTTCACCTTCTTCATCATCTGACGAACGATGAGCTCGATGTGCTTGTCGTTGATCTCGACGCCCTGCGCCCGGTACACCTCCTGCACCTCGTTCACGAGGTACCGCTGGATGGCCGTTGGGCCGCCGTGCTTGAGCAGGTCGGCCGGATACAGCGATCCGGGCGTGAGTTGCGTGCCCTCCTCGACCCAATCGCCGTCCTCGACCATCACGTGAGTGCGGCGCGCGGAGATCGTGTACTCCTTGGCCGCGCCCTCCTCGGGCGTGATCGTGACCTTGCAGCCGCGTTCCGTGTCCTCGATGCTGACGCGCCCGGACACTTCGGCGATGCGCCCCACGCCCTTCGGCTTGCGCGCCTCGAAGAGCTCGACCACGCGCGGAAGGCCGTGCGTGATGTCGGCGCCGGCCACACCACCGGTGTGGAAGGTGCGCATGGTGAGCTGCGTGCCCGGCTCACCGATGGACTGCGCCGCGATGTGCCCCACGGCGTCACCGATCTCGGCAGGCACATTGTTCGCCAGGGCGTAGCCGTAGCACTTCTGGCAGACGCCTGACGGGGCATCGCACTTGAGCACGCTGCGCACCGGCACCATTGGATCTGTCTCGGAGCTGCGCGCCAGGACCTCGAGGATCTGCTCGCGGGTCTCGACGCCGATGTGTGTGTCGCGGTCGAAAACCACCTCGCCGGTACTCTCTTCGATGACCGGGTCACCGAGGTGGCGGCCCAGGAGGTTCTCGTTGGGCTCATGCGTCCAGATGTTCATGAGGCTCGCCGCGGCACGGCCCTTCTTGACCTTGACCTTGGCGTTCGGCAGCGTGGAGTAGACCTCGCGCAGAAGACCGATCTGGGCGGGGCCGATGGCCACGCCCTTCTTGAGGACCACGCGGTCGCTGCGCGGTCGCCTGACGTCCTCGGCGAGCGTGGTGCCCGTAAGCTCCGGGTTCTCCTCGCGTCGGCGCGACCACGGCGACATGGGCACCCATTCTCTGGTGCCGCAATCCAGCTCGCTGACGGTCACGTCCTGGCAGACGTCCACCAGACGCCGCGTGAGATAGCCGGAGTCGGCGGTGCGCAGAGCGGTGTCGGCGAGACCCTTGCGGGCACCGTGGGTGGAGATGAAGAACTCGAGTACGGTGAGACCCTCGATGAAGCTCGACTTCACCGGCTGCTCGACGATCTCGCCCTTCGGGTTCGACATCTGGCCACGCCAGCCGGCGAGCTGGCGGATCTGCTTGATGTCGCCGCGGGCGCCGGAGGTGGCCATCATGTAGATCGGGTTGAGCGGCTTGAAGTTGGCCTTCGTGGCCGCCGTGATCTGCACGTCGGCCTCGCGCCAGATCTCCTGGACCTTGCCGCGGCGCTCTTCCTCGGAAAGGAAGCCGTTCTCGTACTCGTCGTGCAGCTGCTCCACCATCTTCTCGTGCGAGCTGAGGATCGCGGCTTTCTCCTTCTCGGGGATGACGATGTCGTTCTTGGAGACGGTGACCGCGGCACGCGTGGCGAAGTGGAAACCGACTTCCTTGAAGACGTCGAGGATACGGGCCACCTTGTTGGCGCCGTACAACGCGACCAGCTTGTTGATGAAGGTCGCGAGGCCCTTCTTCGTCATCGTGTAGTTGATGTAGGTGTAGTCGCCCTGGTACTCGGGGCCGAGCACGTCACGCAGGCCTTCCTCGACACGCATGTTGAAGAGGGCGCGTCCCACGGTGGTGACGACGCGCTCGCCCAGCGGCAGGCGCACGACGATCGGCCGGCGGGTGAACTCGGCGATGCCGGCTTCACGCTTTGTAGGCACCTCGCGCTGGTCCAGAATGCGCTGCTCCCAGGCGCGCTGCACCTCGGCGTAGCCGCTGTAGGCGACCAGCGTCTCGCCGAAATGGTCCGGCTGCGCCTCGCTGAGATCGTCATCCGGGTGGTAGGTGAGGTAGTAGATCCCGATGACCATGTCCTGGCTGGGCACGGCGACGGGCTTGCCGTTCGCCGGCGAGAGGATGTTGTTGGTGCTCAACATGAGCACGCGGGCCTCGGCCTGCGCCTCCCAGCTGAGCGGCAGGTGCACGGCCATCTGGTCGCCGTCGAAGTCGGCGTTGAAGGCGGCGCAGACCAGCGGATGGATCTGGATGGCCTTGCCCTCTACGAGCAGCGGCTCGAACGCCTGGATGCCCAAACGGTGCAGGGTGGGCGCGCGATTGAGCATCACGGGATGCTCGGTGATGACCTCTTCCAGGATGTCCCACACCTCGGGCACCATGGACTCGACCATCTTCTTGGCCGCCTTGATGTTCTGGACCATCTTGCGGCCCACGAGACGGCTCATGATGAACGGCTTGAAGAGCTCGAGCGCCATCATCTTGGGCAGACCACACTGGTGCATCTTGAGGTGTGGGCCGGCGACGATGACCGAGCGACCGGAGTAGTCGACGCGCTTGCCGAGCAGGTTCTGACGGAAGCGGCCCTGCTTGCCCTTGAGCATGTCGCTGAGCGACTTCAGGGGACGGTTGCCGGGGCCCGTGACGGCGCGGCCGCGGCGGCCGTTGTCGAACAGCGCGTCGACGGCCTCCTGCAGCATGCGCTTCTCGTTGTTGACGATGATGTCCGGCGCCTGCAGGTCGAGCAGCCGCTTGAGACGATTGTTCCGGTTGATGACACGCCGGTACAGGTCGTTCAGGTCGCTGGTGGCAAAGCGGCCGCCGTCCAGCTGGACCATGGGCCTCAGCTCCGGCGGGATGACCGGGACGATGTCCAAGATCATCCACTCGGGGTGGTTGCCGCTGCGCTGGAAAGCCGAGGCGACCTTGAGGCGCTTGACGGCACGTGCCTGGCGCTGGCCCTTGGCGATGCGGATGGTCTCGCGCAGCATGGTGGCCTCGGCATAGAGATCCACGCGCTTGAGGAGCTCGCGCACCGCCTCGGCGCCGGTGCCGCCGGTGAAGTACACGCCGAAGCTCTCCGGCTCGTAGCCGGGCTCCCGCCCGAACATGCGCTCCATCTGCTGGTACAGCGTCTCGTCGTTGATGACGTTGCGCGGCGCGATGGTCTTGAACTGCTCCCAGGCCTTGTCGAGCTGTTCCTTGGCGTGCTCCACGTTCTTGAAGCCGCGGTCGACGTAGTCGTCACAGAGCTTGTCGGCCTTGGTGCGCTGCTGTTTGAGCTCGTCGGGGCCCAGCGCCGCTGCGTTGACGGCGATGCGCCGGTACGACTCGAAGATGTCGAAGTAGCTGAAGTATCCGAACTCGTCTTCGGGATCGCTGCTCGTGTGGAAGTCGTCCGCCTCTTGCTTGCCGTCGATGATCTCGACGAGTTCGTCGTGCATGTCGCGGATGGCTTGCGAGCGCTTCTCCGCGTAGGCTTCGTAGCGCGCCTTGATCTCGTCGATCTTCTCCTGGAGCATCATCAGATCGTTGTCGCGGCGCTCCACATCGACTGAGATGATCACGTAGCTGCCGCCGAAATAGAGCACCTTCTCGAGCTCCTTGGGGGCGATGTCGAGCAGGTAGCCCATGCGCGACGGCACGCCCTTGAAGAACCAGATGTGGCTCACCGGCGCCGCGAGCTTGATGTGGCCCATGCGCTCACGGCGCACCTTGGCGCGAGTGACCTCGACGCCGCAGCGCTCGCAGATGATGCCCTTGTAGCGGACACGCTTGTACTTGCCGCAGTAGCACTCCCAGTCCTTGGTGGGACCGAAGATGCGCTCGCAGAACAGACCGTCACGCTCCGGTTTGAGCGTGCGGTAGTTGATCGTCTCGGGCTTGGTGACTTCGCCCTTCGACCACGCCTCGATCTGCTTTGGCGATGCCAGCCCGATGCGGATCGAGTCGAAGTTGTTGATGTCGATCACTGTCGCTCCCTCTGCCTCAGCGGGCTCAGTCTTCGTCGGTTTCGGCGTCGTCGGACTCGATGTCCGCGGCGCCGAGCTCAAGGATGTCGCCCAGCCCCTCGATAGCCGGCAGAGCGTCGATAGCCGGCAGAGCGTCGCCCTTGGCGCCGATCCGCACGTCTTCTTCGTCCGCCACGACGGGCAGGGCGGCCAGCAGCGGGTCGCCGGCGACGGCCGCCGCGTCCTCCGGGTCTTCGGCCGGCTCGTTGCCGGCGCCGATGACATCCTGCAGGGCCGAGCTGTGGACGCCGACCTGTGCCAGCTCGCCGGCGTCGACCTGCTGACGGCGCAAGCCGGCGGTGAGGTCGATGCCGAGCTCCTCGGCGGCCCGGAGCAGATCGTCGTCCTCCTCGCGGACCTCGAGCACCGCTCCCTCCTCGCTCTGGACCGACATGTCGAGAGCCAGACTCTGGATCTCCTTCATGAGGACCTTGAACGACTCGGGGATGTTGGGCCTGGCGATGTTCTCGCCCTTGACGATCGCCTCGTAGGCCTTGACGCGGCCGATGGTGTCGTCCGACTTGATGGTGAGCATCTCCTGGAGGACGTAGGCGGCGCCGTAGGCCTCGAGCGCCCAGACCTCCATCTCGCCGAAGCGCTGCCCGCCGAACTGGGCCTTGCCGCCCAGGGGTTGCTGCGTGACCAGCGAGTAGGGGCCGGTGCTGCGCGCGTGGATCTTGTCGTCCACCAGGTGCAGCAGCTTGAGGATGTACATGTAGCCGATGGTGACCTTGTTGTCGAAGCGTTCACCGGTGCGGCCGTCGTACATCCAGACCTTTCCGGAACAGCGGCGGCCGGGCGGTTCTTTCTGGTTGATCTTGAACTGCACCGGGCTCTCGGGGTTCTCCTCGCTGCTGCGGATGAGCAGGTCGTCGACCTCCTCGATGGTGGCGCCGTCGAAGACCGGCGACGCGACGCGCGCAGGCGTGTTGCTGCGCTCGCCGTCAGCCTGGAAGCCCATGTGGGCGGCCCAGCCAAGGTGCGTCTCGAGCACCTGGCCGATGTTCATGCGGCTCGGGACGCCCAGCGGGTTGAGGATGATCTCGACCGGCGTGCCGTCCTCGAGGTGAGGCATGTCCTCTTCGGGGACGATCTTGGAGATGACGCCCTTGTTGCCGTGGCGCCCGGCGAGCTTGTCGCCCTCCGCGATCTTGCGCTTCTTGGCCACGTAGACGCGCACCAGCTCGTTGACGCTGGGCGGTAGCTCGTCGTTGTTGTCGCGGCTGAAGATCTTGACGTCGATGACCTTGCCGCCCTCGCCGTGAGGCACCTTGAGGCTGGTGTCGCGCACTTCGCGCGCCTTCTCCTTGAAGATCGCGCGGATGAGCTTCTCCTCGGCGGTGAGCTCGGTCTCGCCCTTGGGCGTGACCTTGCCGACGAGCAGGTCGCCGGAGTTGACCTCGGCGCCGATACGCACCATGCCGCGCTCGTCGAGGTCGCTGAGCGACTCTTCCGAGCGGTTGGGGATGTCGCGGGTGATCTCCTCGTCGCCCAGCTTGGTGGTGCGGGCGTCGACCTCGTACTCCTCGATGTGGATCGAGGAGAGGAGGTCGTCCTTCACGACCTTCTCGCTGAGGATGATGGCGTCCTCGAAGTTGTAGCCTTCCCAGCTCATGAACGCGACCAGGAGGTTGCGGCCCAGGGCGATCTCGCCGTGATCCGTAGAAGACCCATCGGCAAGCACGTCGCCCGCGTGCACCTTGTCGCCCGGGAACACGAGCGGCTTCTGGTGGATAAGCGTGCCCTGGTTGGAACGCGTGAACTTGACCAGGTCGTAGGTATCGACCTCGCCCTTGCCGACGTCGACCTCGATGTGGTCGGCGTCGACGTAGCTCACCTTGCCGCCCTTGCCGGCCAGGACCACGTCGCCGGTGTCGATGGCGGCGCGGAACTCCATGCCGGTCCCCACATATGGCGCTTCCGGGGTGAGAAGCGGCACGGCCTGGCGCTGCATGTTGGAACCCATGAGGGCGCGGTTGGCGTCGTCATGCTCGAGGAAGGGGATGAGCGCCGTCGCCACCGACACGAGCATGGTGGGGCTGACGTCCATGTAGTCGATCTCCACGGGCGGGACCTGGACGATGTCGGCGCCGGCGCGCGAGCGCGCGAGCACGAGTTCTTCCTGGAACTCACCGGTCTTGTGGTCGAACGGGGCGTTCGCCTGGGCGATGGTGACATAGCGGATCTCGCCCGTCTTCTTGTCGACGGACTCCTGCTCTTCCTCCGACGCGTCGAGGTAGACGATCTCGTCGGTCACCTTGCCCTTGACCACCTTGCGGAACGGCGCCCGGATGAAGCCGAACTCGTCCACGGTGGCCATGGAGGCCAGCGAGCCGATAAGGCCGATGTTCGGACCCTCGGGGGTCTCGATGGGGCACATGCGGCCGTAGTGCGTGGGATGCACGTCGCGAACCTCGATGGGCGCGCGCTCGCGCGTGAGGCCGCCCGCGCCCAGGGCGCTCAGGCGACGCCGGTGCGTGAGCCCGGACAGGGAGTTCGTCTGGTCCATGAACTGCGAGAGCTGCGAGGAGCCGAAGAACTCCTTGAGCGCCGCCACGACCGGGCGGATGTTGACCAGGGTGGCCGGCACGATGGTGTCGGAGTCCTCGGTGGTGAGACGCTCGCGGATGACGCGCTCCATGCGCGCCAGGCCGATACGGAAGGCGTCCTGCACGAGCTCGCCGACGGTGCGCAGCCGGCGGTTGCCGAAGTGTTCGTACTCGTCGATCTCGTGGGCGATACGCTCGCGGCGCGTGGGCATGAGTTGCTGCGCAGCCTCGGCGTAGTCCTTGACCTCGACGTCGTTGCCGCTGTCGTCCTTCCCCACTCCGAGAAGATCCGGCAGCGAGATGAGCCGGCTGATGAGCTCGATGATGTCTTCGTTGACAAGCACGCGCACGTCGGCGTCCGGACGGTGCTTGGGGTCGACATGGTTGTGCAGCCGCACGTTGAGCTTGTGGCGCCCTACGCGCGAAAGATCGTAGCGCTTGGGATCGAAGAACAGGCCCTTGAGCATCGCCGTGGCGCCGTCGAGAGTCGGCGGCTCGCCGGGGCGCTGCTTGCGGAAGAGCTCGACCAGCGCCTCTTCCTGCGAGTGCGTCGTGTCGCGCTCGATGGTGTTCCTGATGTACACCGACTCGTCGAAGAGCTTGGCGAGCTCCTCGTCGTCACCGTAGCCCATCGCCCGCAGCAACACCGTGACGGGGAATTTGCGCTTGCGGTCGATGCGGACGTTGACCGTGCCCTTCTTGTCGATCTCGAGCTCCAGCCAGGAGCCGCGCTGCGGCATGAGGTTGGCGACCAGCACCTGCTTCTCGCGCTCCGCCTGCTTGGGCTCCATGATGTAGGCGCCGGGCGAGCGCACGAGCTGCGTGACGACCACGCGCTCGGTGCCGTGGATGATGAAGGTGCCGCGCTCGGTCATCATGGGGAAGTCGCCCATGAACACGGACTGTTCGCGGATCTCGCCGGTGTCTTCGTTGATGAAGGCGACTTTCATCGACAGCGGCGCCGAGAAGGTCATGTCCTTGTTGCGGCACTCGTCGATAGGCTTGGACGGCTCACTGAACTGGTGCTCGCCAAACTGGACGAGCAGCTTCTCGGAGTAGTCCTTGATGGGGTTGATATCGGCGATGGTCTCGCTGAGACCGTCGCTGAGGAACCACTCCCACGACCTCTTCTGGATGTCGATGAGGTTGGGAACGGCGAGTGGCTGGTCGAGCTTGGCGAAAGACGTACGCACGCGTGGCGCCTTGGGCTCGTTCAAGCGAGTCTCCTCTTGCTAGCGTGGACCAGGAAGAAAAAGAGCACACCATACCGGAGGGATCGTGGCATAGCCGCGGGTAACGCACGGCCGAAAAATATACCACAACGCGCAGTCCGATGCAACAGTTTGATGAGGGATGCCCGCAAAAGGCGGAAGGCCAAGCGTCTTCCTCGAAGACAACGAGGCCGGGGCGCCTGACGGCGCCCCGGCCCTTCGCGGACCGCCTTGGAAACGAAAGCAGCGCTCTACTTGATCTCGACGCTCGCGCCGGCTACCTCGAGCTGCTTCTTGGCTTCCTCAGCCTCGTCTTTGCTGACGCTTTCCTTGATGGCGCTGGGGGCACCTTCCACCACGTCCTTGGCCTCCTTGAGGCCGAGGCCGGTGAGGGCGCGCACGACCTTGATGACCTGGATCTTCTGGTCGCCGAAGGCGGAGAGCATCACGTCGAACTGGGTCTGTTCCTCGGCGGCCTCGGCCGGCGCGGCGTCGGCGGCCGGCGCGGCGGCGGCGGCCACGGGGGGGGCGGCGCTGACGCCGAACTCCTCTTCGAGAGCCTTGACCATCTCGCTGAGTTCGAGCACGGTCATGCCCTTGATGGCCTCGATGAGCTGGTCTTTCGTAAGGGTCTTGACTGCCATGTTCAGTTCACCTCGTGTAGGGCTCGAAAGCCTTGCTGGACAGTGTGAGTCGCGGCGAGGGCTTACGCCTCGCCGGCCGCGGCCCGCTGCTGGGCCACCTGGTCGAGAGCGCGCACGAAGCCGCCGACTGTGCCCTGGAGCACGGTGACCAGGCCGGTCATGGGCGCGGCCATGGTGCCGACGATCTGAGCGATGAGCACGTCGCGCGGCGGCAGGCTGGCCAGGACCTTGACGCCGGCGGCGTCGATGACGCTCGCGTCGAGCAGCCCGCCGCGCACCTCGAGCTGCGGGTGCGTCCGGGCGAATTCGGAGAGCGCCTTGGCGGCGGCGCCGAGATCCTCGCCGCAGAACGTGACCGCGGTAGGACCGCTGAGCATCTCCTTGATGGCGCCGCGGTCGGCGCGGTCGGCGGCGATACCGCTAAGCGTGTTCTTGACCACCCTGAAGCTCGCGCCGCTCTCGCGCAGCTTGTCGCGCAGTTCCTTGAGCTGCGCCACCGTGAGGCCGCGGTAGTCGCTGACGAACACGTTCTCCGTGTCGGTCAGCAGCTGCGTCACCTCGGCGATCACAGCTTCTTTCTCGTTTCTCAGCATGTCGACCTCTCAGTCGCAAACAAAAACCCGCTCCCGAAGCGGAAGCGGGTCCAGACGCAGACTCGTTTCGCCTCGGGTGGCGGACCCGTGGGGATCCATTCAGCTCCCGGAGGAGCACCAGCCGTCATCGGCTGCGGCGCCGCAGCGCCGCGATGCGGCAGTATAGACGCATGCGGGCGCAGCCGCAACTGCCGGTGCCCGCGCCGCAGGCTCAGCCCTCGAGCAGGTCGCGCGTACGCGCGGGGTCGAGCTCGATGCCCGGGCTCATAGTCGCCGCGATGGTGGCGCTCTTGATGTACTTGCCCTTGGCGACGGCCGGCTTGGCGCGCAGGATCTCGTCGAGCACGGCGCCGTAGTTCTCCACCAGCTGTTGCTCGGTGAACGACTTCTTGCCGATGCTCAGGTGCACGATGCCGGAGCGGTCGGTACGGTACTCGACCTTGCCGCCCTTGGCGTCGGTCACTGCCTTGCCGACGTCGAACGTGACGGTGCCCGACTTGGGGTTCGGCATGAGGCCGCGCGGGCCGAGGATGCGGCCGAGCTTGCCCACGGTGCCCATCATGTCGGGCGTAGCGATGGCAATATCGAAGTCGAAGACGCCTTCCTGGACCTGCTTGGCGAGGTCGTCGGTGCCGACGATGTCGGCGCCGGCCTCCTGCGCCTCGCGCGCCTTGTCGCCCTCGGCGAACACGGCGACGCGCATCTCCTTGCCGGTGCCGTGCGGAAGGACGGTGGTGCCGCGCACGATCTGGTCGGCGTGGCGGACGTCGACGCCAAGGCGGAAGTGGACCTCGATGGTCTCGTCGAACTTGGCGCCCGGGAGGGACTTGAGCAGGCGCATGGCCTCGAGCGGCGTGTAGAGACGGCCGGGCTCGATGGTGCGCTTGGCGGTGGTGTAGGTGCGGCCTGGCGTGGCCATTCGCGAACCTCCTGTGGTGCAGACGGCGACCGGGTCGCCTCCCACGTCGGCGGCCGGGCGGCGAGCCCGGCCTTCAGCTACCTGTCAGTGTCGCGCGTCTGGCTGCGCCGACCCGCGACGATGATCCCACTTCGTCGTTTATTCTGCGACCTCGACGCCCATGCTGCGGGCGGTGCCCTCGATGATCTTCATCGCGGCGTCGACGTCGTTGGCGTTGAGGTCGGGCATCTTGGTCTCGGCGATCTCACGGACCTGGGCCCGCGTGACAGTGCCGACCTTGGTGCGGTTGGGCTCGCCCGATCCCTTGTCGATGCCGAGAGCCTCGCGCAGCAGCACGGCGGCCGGCGACGTCTTGGTGATGAAGGTGAAGGTGCGATCCTCGTACACGGTGATCTCGACCGGCACGATGGTGCTGCCCGAACCCTGTGTCTGGGCGTTGAACGACTTGCAGAACTCCATGATGTTGACGCCGTGCTGGCCCAGTGCGGGGCCAACGGGCGGTGCCGGGCTGGCGGCGCCGGCGGCGATCTGCAACTTGATCTTGGTGAGGACCTTCTTGGCCACTGCTTGCCTCGCTTACTGCCTGGTTAGGATGTCTTCTTGACCTGGTCGAAGGCGAGCTCGACCGGAGTCTCGCGGCCGAAGATCGACACCATGACCTTGAGCCGGCTGTGGTCGAGGTTGACCTCGACGACCTCGCCGGAGAAATCGCTGAGCGGGCCTGAGGTGACGCGCACGTCCTCGCCCACGGTGAACTCGGCCTTCTGCTTGGGGCGTTCGACCGTCGCGGTGTGCATGATGCGGTCGACTTCGGCCCGCGACAGCGCCACGGGCTTGTTCTGGGCGCCGACGAAGCCGGTGACACCCGGAGTGTTCTTGACCAGCGACCAGGTGTCGTCGGTGAGTTCCATCTGCACCATCACGTAGCCCGGGAACACGCGGCGCTCGCTGGTGACTTTCTCGCCGTCCTTGGTCTCGACGATCTGCTCGGTGGGCACGACGATCTGGTGGATACGCTCCTCCTGGTGCATCGATTGACGGCGATGCTCGAGGTTGGCCTTCACCTTGTTCTCGTGCCCAGAATATGTGTTGACGACGTACCAGCTATACAAGCGACGCCCCGATCACGTGAGAACGCTGAGGACCAGGTCGACGGCCTTCGAGAACACGAAGTCGAGGACCCCTGTGTAGGCGGTCGCGATGGCGACGGCGACGAGGACGACGATGGTGGACTGCACGAGGTCTTTGCGCGTGGGCCAGGTGACCTTGCCCATCTCGATGCGCACGTCGCGCAAGAAGCGCATGAAGCCCCGCTTCTCGGCCGGCTTGCCGCCCCGCGCCTGGGCGCGCGGCTTCTGCTGCGCCTTGCCGCGCGCCGGCTTGGCCGCGGCGCGCTTGGCCGGGACGTTGCCGCCCCGAGCCTTCTTGCCCGCCGGCTTGTCCTTGCCCGACTTGCCCTTCTTGTTGTCGACAGACTTCGCCACTCAACCGCTCCGATGATCATTGGCAGGGCTGGAGGGGCTCGAACCCCCGACCCCCGGTTTTGGAGACCGGTGCTCTACCAATTGAGCTACAGCCCTACGGACACAAGGGAGAACGCCTAGCGCGTCTCCTTGTGCACAGTGTGCGTCCCGCACCAGCGACAGTACTTCTGGAGCTCGATGCGGTCCGGATCGTTCTTCTTGTTCTTGTTCGTATGATAGTTGCGACGCTTGCACTCCTGGCAAGCGAGGGTGACCAGTTGACGCACGTCGTCATCCTTTCTGACTGAACACGTAAGGATACCAAGTGCCCGCCGCGAGGGTCAACGTGACTCGGGAGCAGCCCCGTGACGCGAGCGTCGCACCGCGGCGGCCACGGCGGCGCAGTATAGCAGACGGGGGAGAGCGGGCAAAACGCCGCCGAAGGACGGCAAGACCCCGAGGCTCGGCTCCCCGGCGGATTGGCACACCGGCAGCCGAAGTGGCAGACTGCCGCCCGCCGGCCGATACAGACCAGAGCGATGCCGGACCAAGGGGAGGAACGCGCCATCGACGACCAGCACATGGGCGGTGCGCAGGAGCCGCCGAGCGACGACGGTCCCCGTGCGCCGGCGCCGGCACCCTGGGCTCCACCGGCCCGCGCGGCGGCCCCCCTGTGGTATCCGCGGCCGCCCGCGCCGCCGGCGCCCCCACTGACTCGCACGGGGACTCCCGGAGCGGGTCCGCAACCGCCCGCAACGGCGGCGCACCTGCGGCCCTCGTGCTGGACGTGGAAGCTCTGCCTCGCCGGCCTGCTCGTGGGCTTCGGCCCCGAGGCGCTGCTCACTCTGGCTGCGTTGGGCATGAAAGAGACGCGCAACGCCGCCGACAAGGTGTCCCTCGCCTCCGCGCTCGTGCTTATCATCGGCTCCCTCATCGCGTACGGCTGGCAGACGTTCGCCGCCTGGCTCTTCTCCCTGCGGATCACCGGCTTCCGGCTCGCTCTGTGGGGCTTCACGCGGCCGAACAAGGCGTTCCTCTGGACCATCCCGGCCGGGCTCGCCGGTGTGTACGCGGTCACCCTTCTGTACGGCCTCGTAGTGGACTCCAGGCAGCAGGAGATCCTCAGTGAGTTCCCCCGCAGCAGCAGCGGCGTCGTGCTCTTCCTGCTCGTGGCGGTCGTCATGGCGCCGCTGTTCGAGGAGATCTTCTTCCGCGGCTTTCTCTTCCGCGGCTTCGCCGACTCGTGGGGCTGGGTGTGGGGGGCGGTGGTCTCGGCGGCCGTCTTCGGGATCGCCCACCTTCAACTGGACGTCTTCGTCCCGCTGTTCGCGCTGGGATTCGTGCTCGCGTGGGTCTACAAGCGCACCGGCTCACTGTGGACGAGCATCGCCCTGCACGCGCTGTTCAACGGGCTCTCGGTGCTGGGCTGGTGGCTTCTGCCCCCGAGCTGAGCGCCGCGCGCCGGTGCTACCTCAGCAGTGTGGGCTTGCGCAGCTCGCGGCAGTGGCAGGCGTCGCCGTCGGGCAGCTTCTCCAGGGCCTCCAACAGGATGCGGCCGATCAGCCCGGCGTCCTCGTGGAACATCTGCGCCAGGAGCTCGTGTTCCCAGTCCCGCACCACGCCTTCACCGTAGTTGACGATGAGGTAGATGCCCGCGTAGCAGGCGCCGATGTCGCGCGCCAGCCACACCTCCGGGCAGAAGCTCTGGCCGACCACGTCGCCGAGTGTCCGCAGATGGCGGATCTCGGCCGGCGACTCGAAGCGCGGCCCCTCCGTCACGACGTAGGTGCCGCGGGTGAACAGACGGCGCGCCGGCGCCAGGCGCCGGGCGGCGCCCACGAGCGCCTCTCGCCCGGCCTCGCACACCGGGTCGCGCATGATGAGCAGGTGATCGCCCACGACCACGCCGTAGCGGTCCCGGTCGGTGGTCTGGTCGACGAAGTCGTCGACCACGACCAGATCGCCGGGGTCGAGGAGATGGTCGAGGCTGCCGACGCCGGCGTCCGAAAGGATCCGTTTGACGCCGGCCCGGTGCAGCGCGCTGAAGACCTGGCGTGAGGCGCGGCCGCGCGACACGCCCTTGCGCCAGCCGTGCATCCCGACGTGCAGCGTCGTGTGCCCGCCGAGCTCGAAGAGCGTGAACGGCGGGCTGTCGCCCCAAGGCGTCTCGAAGACGAGGTCGCGCTCGAGCACCCGTGCGCCCGAGTGAAGATCGCCGGGAAAGTCGGCCGCCAGGGAAGCCGAGCCGCCGATGACGGCACGCGTCGCAGCGGGGACGGCGGCGGCCACGGTCAGAGACCGGCCAGCTCGGGAGTGACGCGCAGCATGACCAGCTGCACGTGGTCGCCGGCGTCCGAGGTGTAGCGGCTCAGCGCCTGGTCCAGGCCGGCGGGAAAACCGCGCACCGAGCCCAGCACCGTCTCGCCGCCGGTGACGACCTGGCCGGTCTCGGCCTTGAGCCGACCGACGTGCGTGACCAGCAGCAGCAGCGAGGGATCGCTGGCCAGCCGGATGTCGACCTCCACATCGTCGTAGCGCCCGAGGATGCTGTAGCTCTTGATGCCGGCGACCTTGCCGCTCACCGGGCTGACGACCTGCGAGCCCGGCACGGCGCCCACATCGAGGCCCGACGTGGATGACGAGCGGTCGCTGCCGTTGCCGTCCATGAGGTAGTACTGCACGCCGCCGCCGGCGAAGATGTCGGCGAGCTTCTGGCCCAGGCTTCCGCCGCCGAGCCGTTCGCCGGCCGGCGAGAAGGGCACCGTGTTGGTGTTCTCGACCGGATGATAGGCGACCGCCGTGGTGACCTCCCGGGCCACCGGCAGCAGGATGTCGACGCTTTCCACGCGGGCGACGACGACCGCTCCCGCGGCGGGCGTGGCTTCGCCGAACGTGGGCTGCGCTGCGGTCTCGGAAACGCGTGCCGGGGTCTGCCCCGGAATAGCGTACGCGGCCCACACGGCGAGAACGATGAGGGTCACGAGAACGGCCAGCGCGACCGCACGCCGGCGTTTGATCTGGTCGCGTCGGCGGACCTTGTCGCGCCGCCGCTGAGTAGCCGGGCTTCTGTGCATGTCGCAAGAAAGTTACATCGGTCCGCGGCGGGTCGCAAGCCGCCGGGCGTTGCCCGCGCCGAAATGGTCAATGGGTGTTCGCCCGGACCTCTAGCACGGGACGCAGATGCCGATGCCCTGGGCATTATGGCTTCCACACTGCCGCTTGCGCGCGACGGAGCGAACGTTGGCGAGGCGGCCGGCGTGACTGCCTACACGATCAACGACGCCCGTCAGCACGGCGCGGCGCCCGCCGGCACCGCGGTGGTCGTCCAGCGCAACGGCGACGCGGGAACCCAGCCACCCCCACGCGAGCAAGACCCCCGCGGCCCTGACCCAGGGCCAGGCCGTCGGCAAAGACACCCCACCCGGGCAGGTCAAGGACGCGACGACGGCCGACGACGGCAAGAGCAAGGGCAAGCCGGACAAGACCGAGTAGCCGCCAGAGCCGGCGGCGATCACGGCGACCCTTCCCGCCGACCAAGCCGACGCGCCCCTCGCTCCGCCCTTCCTCCCCACGCAGCATCCCCACCACCGGTCGCCGACGGCCGCGACCCGAGACCGTTGTCAGCCCTGGCTAGGGAACCCTCCGCCGCACCCTCAACTCCCGCCTGCACCGGCCGATACCACCATATGGACGGATGTACCAGCAAGCGGCCATCCGTGAAGCGCACCAAACCGCTGGGCTCGGGGGTGAGCCATGAAGAAGCGCATCGCAGTCATCTCGATGTTCGTGGCGCTGGCTGCCCTCCTCCTCGCGACCGTGCCCGCCGCCTCTCCCGCTCTCACCCTGAACTCCTACGAGCAGCAGCTCGTGCAGGCCATCAACCGGCAGCGCGCCAAGCATGGCCTGGTGAAGGTGCGCGTCCACGCCAGGCTCGTGACCGCCGCGCGAAGCCACTCCGCCGACATGGGCCAGCATAAGTACTTCCAGCACAACTCCTCCAGCGGCGAGACCTGGAACGCACGCATCCTCCGCTACGGCTACACGAATTCCGGCTACCGGATGTGGAGGGCCGGTGAGAACATCTACTACGGCGGCGGCCTCTACTCGTCTCCCATTCTCGTGGTGCGCGCCTGGATGAAGTCCACCATGCACCGCGCCGTGATCCTCACCAAGGCCTTCCGCGACATCGGGGTGGGCGCCGTGAAGTGCAGCGCCGGCTACGGCAACTGCGGCGGCCCGGTGTGGTTCTTTACCCTAGACCTGGGGCGCCGCATCAAGTAGCAGCGCCAGAGACAAAGGTACAGTGAGCGGAGGGGCGCCGAGGGCGCCCTTCCTCGTTGTGCGGCCGGAGAGACGGTGACGCCGCGGCAGCCGGGCGGTCGAGTAGGATGGCGCCATGAGCGCCCGGCACAGCATCTCCCGCGTCTCGAGCAGCGCCACGCAGAAGCGCCTGCGGGCGCTGTTCCGCGAGGGCGGCCACGAGCAGATCGTGGCCGTGGCGCACGAGGCCGCGCGCAAGGGCCGCGCGGCGGAGCTGCCCGCGGACCTGCCGGCCGCGCTGCGCGAAGCGCTCCTCGCGGCCGGCATCAAGCAGCTGCACGGCCACCAGCGCGCGGCCTTCGACGCCCTGCGGGCCGGCGAGAACGTGGTGATCAGCACCGGCACCGCCAGCGGCAAGAGCCTCTGCTACCAGATGGCCGCCCTCGACGAGTACGCGCGCGACCCGCAGAGCCGCGCGCTGTTGCTCTTCCCCACCAAGGCGCTGGCTCAGGATCAGGCGCGCAAGCTGGCCGCGCTCAGGATGGACGCGCCCGGGCTCAGGCCCGCCGTGCCGGCGATCTATGACGGCGACACGCCGCAAGGCTCGCGCGCCCTGCTGCGGCGCACGGCCACCATCCTGCTCAGCAACCCCGACATGCTGCACGTGGGCATCCTGCCCAACCACGAGCGCTGGGCCGAGTACCTGCACCACCTCCGCTACGTGATCCTCGACGAGGCGCACGTGTACCGCGGCGTGTTCGGCAGCCACGTGGCCCAGGTGGTCCGCCGCCTGCGGCGGCTGTGCGCCCGGTACGGCGGCGATCCGCGGTTCGTGCTCACCAGCGCGACGATCGCCAACCCGCAGGCCTTCGCGGAGAAGCTCGTCGGTCTGCCGTTCACGGTCGTGGACGAGGACCAAGCGCCGCGCCCGGAGCGCACGGTGGTGTTCTGGAACCCGCCGCTCGTGGACCCGGCGCGCGGCGAGCGGCGCAGCGCTCTCGCCGAGGCCAGCTACGTCACCGCCGAGTCGGTGCTCGCGGGCGCCCGCGTGATCGCCTTCGCACCCACGCGCAAGGCGGCGGAGCTGGTGTTCGGGCACGTGCGCCGCCGCCTGGAGGACCGCGATCCCGGCGGCGCGGCGACGCGCGTGCAGCCCTACCGCGCCGGCTACACGCCGCAGCAGCGCCGCGACATCGAGCGGCGCCTGTTCGCGCACGAGCTGGACGCGGTGATCGCCACGCAGGCGCTGGAGCTGGGCATCGACGTCGGCACGCTGGACGTCTCGCTGGTCACCGGCTTCCCCGGCACGGTCACGAGCCTGCGCCAGCGCTGGGGTCGGGCCGGCCGGACCGGGCACGGCTGGGCCGTGCTGGTCGCCGGCCAGGACGCCCTCGACCAGTACTTCATGCGCGAGCCGGAACGCCTCCTGAGCCGCAGCGTGGAGGAGGCGATCATCGACCTGCACAACCCGCACATCTCGGCGCGGCACCTCGAGGCGGCGGCCTACGAGCGCCCGCTCACCGCCGCCGACACCATCTACTTCGGCGAGGAGGGCCTGTTGCAGGCCGAGCGTCTGGCGCAGGCCGGCAGGCTGCGGCGGCGCGGCGACGGCCTGGCCTGGGCAAGGCCGCACTCCCCCGCCCCCGACACCGGCCTGCGCACGGCGTCCAACGAGCAGTTCGTGATCGTCGAGACGCGCGGCGGCGAGATCATCGGCACCGTCGAGCGCGAGCGCGTCTTCCGCTTCGCCCATCCCGGCGCCGTGTACCTCCACCTAGGGCAGAGCTACCTCGTCAAGCACCTCGACCTCGGGGCCCGCACGGTGCTGGTCGACGAATTCGAGGGCACCTACTACACCCAGGTGAAGACCGACAAGAACGTGCTGATCGCCGGGCAGGCAGGCATGCGCCCGCTGCCCGGCGCCGCCCTCTTCTTCGGCGAGCTCGAGGTCACCGAGCAGGTGATCGCCTACCAGAAGCGCGACATGACCGACCAGCACATCATCGACACCATCAGCCTCGACCTGCCCGAGCAGACGTTCACGACCCAGGCGT
>Ga0209429_10000422_pt1 | contig 28668 bp, 29 predicted proteins | sample BarGraNGADG00212_3_FD_184493 | JGI IMG/M metagenome (GOLD analysis project Ga0209429, IMG submission 184493) | Arctic peat soil microbial communities from Barrow, Alaska - Barrow Graham LP Ref core NGADG0004-212 (SPAdes) (version 2) | ecosystem: Environmental > Terrestrial > Soil > Wetlands >...
GCGTGACAGAAGTTGCCGAAATATATATGGAAGAAAGCTCCGCGGTTCCTGTGCAGACCTCTGCTGCCGCCGAAACAACTATGTCCCAGAGCGCCAAAGTATCAGACGGCGAAGAATCGACTCCTTCTGAAGAAATTCCCTCCGGCAATACATATAATATGAAACTGACACTCGACACACAGAATCATAGTATTGGCGGAACGGAAACCGTCATGGTATGGAATAACAGTGAAGATACCTGGAATGAATTGTGTTTCCGGGATTACCCGAGTCTTTTTACTGCAGGCGGAGAAAGCGGATATGGCTGCAGCGGAGCGATATCGGATATCAGCAGCATGAGAGATCTCACAATGGACGCCGCACTGACATTTGAGCGGGATCAGAATGATGTTTCGGTCGTTTATGTGAGCCTTTCCGTTCCGCTCAAAGCAGGAGAAAGCCGTGAAATAGAATTTGACTTTACGGCATATATTCCAAAGCTCGCCAGCAGATACGGATACATCGACAATGTATATAATCTGGCTAATTTTTATCCTGTCCTTGCAGTCTATGAGAACGGCGGATGGAACACGGAGAAGTATTTTCTGTGGGGCGAATGCTTCTACAGTATTGTCTCTGATTACGAGGTCACGCTTTCCGTTCCGCCCGGTTATACCATGATATCCAGCGGTCTGTCTGCAATGAGTGCGAGCACGGATGCACAGACAACGTGGAGTATCTCGGCAGCGGATGTCAGGGATTTGGCTGTCGTAACCGGATTGGGATTTGATGTGACAAGCGCCTCTCTGGAAGGTATCAGAGTGAACAGCTACTACTTGAACGGCGACAAATCCCAGGGGGAGGCGTCACTGGAAGCAGGGTTAGCAGCTGTTGAAGCGTTTAATGAGACCTTCAGCGATTACCCGTATCCGGAGCTCGATATTGTCGAAACCTATCTTGATTCCGGAGGGATGGAGTATCCGAATCTTGTGATGATCAGGGAATCCCTTGCCGGCAGTTCGGCAATGGACAGCTATCTTAAAATAGTGGTTGCTCATGAGGTTGCACATCAGTGGTTCTATGGGCTCGTAGGAGACAACCAGTACAGGGAGGCCTGGCTCGATGAATCATTTGCCTCTTTTTGCGAACTGATTTATCAAGAGACCTTTACCGGTCAGCAGGATATTCTTAATGAGGTGGATGATCTGGAAGCCTCTCTCGAATCGGAAGGTATTCCGGAAACCAAAGAGGACTACTACGTCAACCGGTCATACGACGAATTTGAAAGCGATAATGCGTATACCTATGCGGTGTATTTGCGGGGAGAGGTTTTTCTCTACCGGCTTCGCGAAACGATGGGATCAGATACATTCAATGCGGCAATGAAGGAATATGTTGCAGAGTATTCCTTCAAAGTGGCGGATACAGACGACTTTAGAGCAATTATCAGAAAATATGCCCAGGACAATCCGGATGTATCGGCACTTCTGGCAAAATACCTGCGGGAGGACTCCTGACATCAAAAAAACAGAATCATTATGTATATTCTGCGGATAAAGGAATATACTGGTTTTTGTGCGCAGGAAACGGATTTACAGATACCGGGGCTGCTCCGCAGTAACAGGAATAAATTTGGGTCGGGGGGAAAATCGGCATGAGCTTTACACAAAATCTGGTCTATGGATTTCCGTCGGTGTTTTGGATACTTCTTGCGGCGGCTGCTGTTATTTCCGCTGCGGGGTTCATAAAATATGTATATTTTATTTGTATATGGGCAGTATCTTTCTCTTTTCAATGTATTGCAGCTGAGCCTGCTGGTGATTTACGGCGTTCGGCTGGGTGTCTTTCTTCTGGTTCGTGATCGCCGGAGTCTTTCATACCGCAAAGAACAGGCCAGATACGGTACCGGGAAAATGGTTTCCATTCCTGTCATGTTTGGCACCTGGATTATGTGTGCACTGCTGTATACGGCGATGACCGCACCAGTGACCTACCGTCTGGTCAACCGCCTTGTATTCGGGACCAAAGCGGATACCGGGATTATGGCATGGACCGGCGCGGCGATTATGGCCGCGGCAATACTTCTGGAATCCGCTGCTGATTATCAGAAATCTGCTGCGAAGAGAACTCACCCGAATCGGTTCTGTAATACCGGCCTGTTCCGGATTGTTCGCTGCCCTAATTATTTTGCCGAACTTCTTTTTTGGACAGGCCTCTTTTTATCGGGAATACGTATCTACGCAGGTGCCGTGCAATGGACGATCGCGGTCCTGGGATATCTTTTCATAGTCTATGTCATGTTCAGCGGTGCCAAACGTCTTGAGCTGCGGCAGAATGCACGTTATGGTATGGACCCGTCATACAGGGCATATATCAGGAAGACACCGATCCTGATTCCTCTGATTCCTATACACTCCATGAAAAACTGGAAATTCATCAGGCCGTAAGACAAAATAATAATGTTGATATGTGAGACATAAGAATCAGGATAAAGGATTCGAAACGATTACACCTGAGAATAAGAAGAACTTCATCTGGAATTCCCTCAGTTGATGGCAAGCAAAGACAAAAGAAGATACAATTAGATGAATATGACGGGAGACCTGACAATAAATATGACGGGAGAATAGCGAATGCTGAAATCTCAGAAAGCGTTGGGCGAGTCTCTGACTCTGCCGAAGCTCACACTGGATGAAGTTGCACACAATCAGGCTATCAGCGCTGAGAAATATACATACGGCGATGAAAGAGGGCAATATATTCTGTATTTTGCACCCTCCGAGATTCCTCAAAGCCATATCATTGTGTATATACACGGCGGGGGCTGGATCGCAGGTTCGCCGCAGCGTTATAAATATATAGGGCAGAAATTCGCAGATATGGGATACCATACCATGTCCCTCGGATACAGACATTCCCCTATATACAAATATCCTGCACAGGCAGAGGATGTTTTCTCCGCCTATTGCAAGGCTATGATCGTACTGATCGGCAAAGGCATTAAAGCACAGGATGTCATTATCATCGGATCATCTGCCGGAGGGCATCTCGGCGGCGTCCTTACATATGACAAGATTCTTCAGGAAAAATACAATGTGGAAACGCATCACATAAAGGGCTTTATTTCGATCGGCGGCGTCCTTACGTTTGGGGTCGAGTATGCGAAATATACGCAGAACCTGATAAATGTGCTTTTTGAAAAGGACTATGACCGGCGCAAAGCGGAACCTTATTCGCTTGTTGACGGCACGGAACAGACCAAAGTCCTATGTATTCATTCACAGAATGATCCGGTAAGTGAAATCGAAAACGAGACGTTATTTGCCGATAAAGTCAACCGTTTCAATAAGGGGTACGGAGAGACTTATATCGTGCGGGATGAGACCACATTTCATTCGAATCTCGTATCCGGCATCTTTTTCGAAGATCCGGAAGGCTCACCGCCGCTTCGCGAGCTTTTCAGGTGGATTGAGGCATTGCCGTCAGATTGAGATCCGGCATTGCCGCCAAATTGAGATCCGGCATTGCGAAGTGAGGACTGATCAGAAACGGAGATTTTGCCGGGATGAATTATCAGAAAAGAGGACAGCACGATGACACAAATAAACACAGTAATTTTTGACTTGGACGGTACACTGCTCAATACACTTGATGATTTGGCAGACGGTGTCAATTATGCATTGGCGCAGTATGGGTTTTCAGCCAGATCCCTTGCGGAAATCAGACGCTTTGTCGGGAACGGCGTGAAGAACCTAATGGAGCTGTCCATTCCGGGAGGACTCGATAATCCGCGGTTTGAGGCATGTCTCCACACTTTTAAGGAGTACTATTCGAAGAATATGCAGACCAAGACCAGACCCTACGAGGGAGTCAGGGAATTACTTGATACCCTCGGTGAGGCAGGTATGAAAACAGCGATTGTATCCAATAAATTCGATACGGCAGTGAAAGAACTTAATAGTCAGTATTTCGGGGACCGGATTGCCGTAGCCATCGGAGAATCCGCAAAGATTCATAAGAAACCGGCACCGGACTGTGTATTTGAAGCCTTGCTTCAACTCGGATCAACAGTCGGGGAAGCCATATATGTCGGCGATTCGGAAGTTGATGTCAGGACAGCACATAATGCTGGACTCGCCTGTGTCGCAGTGACCTGGGGATTCCGTGAGAAGGAAATCCTCATACGGGAAGGCGCAGAGTATATCATAGACCATCCTGCGGAGCTGCCGGGCATCCTGCAGCAACTGAAGAGTGACCGGAGTGAAAAATGATCAGAATTGCCGGCCTGCATGTGCCGCTGTCTTATAATCAGGAGTACCTCACAATGAAGGCGGCCGAACGGCTCTCTATTGAGATCGGCCGGATTACCGGCATTACCCTGTACTCCCGCTCGATTGACATAACGGACAAACAGGACGTTCATTACCTGGCGGTGCTGCAGGTAAGTGTCGTTGGTGATGAGAACGAAATCATTTGGAGAATCAAGGATAAAAAAATTACCCGTGAGGCCGCAGTACCCTATATACTCCCCGGAAACAGAACCATGCAGCATCGGCCTGTTGTCATCGGATGCGGCCCCGCAGGGATGTTTGCAGCCCTGATCCTGGCGCAGGCAGGGGCACGGCCTGTCCTGCTTGAACGAGGGATGGATGTCGAAAGCAGAAGGAAAAGTGTTCTGGAATTCTGGCGCTCCGGAATACTTGATACCGGAAGTAACGTGCAGTTCGGCGAGGGCGGTGCGGGAACTTTCTCCGACGGAAAGCTGAAGATAGGCAAAAAAGACGCCCGCAAAATGAAGATCCTCCAGGAATTCGTCGCGGCAGGAGCACCGCCGGAGATACTGTTTGAGAGTAAACCGCATATCGGTACGGACCGGCTTCACGGGGCGGTGCAGGGGATTGTCAGGAAAATCACCGGCCTCGGAGGCGACGTGCATTTCGGCGCAGTGGTTACACAGATCCTTCGCAAAGACGGACAGGTAACAGGAGTAGGATACGTATCGGATCATACATATAACGAACTGCCGGCAGATGACGTGATTCTGGCAATAGGACACAGTGCCCGTGATACTTTTGCATACCTTGAACAAAGCGGAATTCGCATGGAGCAAAAACCGTTTGCCGTGGGCGTCCGCATCGAGCATCCGCAGTCGCTGATCAATAAAATACAATTCGGCAGCTTTGCAGAGGATTCCCGGCTCGGCGCCGCCGATTACAGGATGGTCGTACATTTGCCGGACGGCCGGGCAGTATATACATTCTGCATGTGTCCCGGAGGCAGTGTAATTGCCGCAGCATCGGAAGAAGGCAAACTGGTGACTAACGGTATGAGCAAGTGGAAGCGTGACGGCAAAAATGCCAATACGGCACTTTTGGTAACGGTTGATAAAAAAGATCTGCAGAGTGACCATCCCCTGGCCGGCGTGGATTTTCAGCGTGCCATTGAGTCTATGGCGTTCGCGGCGGGCGGAAGCAATTATAAGGCTCCGGTGCAGCGGCTCGGGGATTTCCTTGAAGGACGGCAGACAACAGCATTCGGTGATGTACTTGCGACCTATAGGCCCGGCACGGAATTTGCCTGCCTGGATTCCTACCTGCCGGCAGGGATTGCAGGTTCCTTAAGAAAAGGTCTTGTCGAAATGGGGGAATGGATGCCGGGATATTCGTACCCCGATGCCATCCTGACAGGGGCGGAGACAAGGAGCACATCACCGGTGCGGATGATAAGGGATACCAACCTTGAAGCGGCAGAAGTCAGGGGCCTTTATCCCTGCGGAGAAGGTGCGGGATATGCCGGCGGCATCATCTCTGCAGCTGTTGACGGAGTACTGTGTGCAGAACAAATACTTAAGCGGGAATAAATTGTGAGTTATAATAATAGTGTTCCGCGCTGCGGATCGCCAGATTCCGGCTTAAAACCATCCGGAATCATGGATGACTTTCCGTTTCGTACTATCAAACAACAGGAGGAAACCGATATGCCGGAAACCGTAGCCGTCATTGATCTGGGATCTAACACGACCCGGCTTAATATTTTCGAACTTCGTGACCGGGAGACGCCGGAACTTCTGGCTGAAGCCAAGTATAAGGTGCGCCTCAGTGAAGATATGGGCGATGATAAGGTGCTGATTAATCCGGCGGCCATTGCCCGTGCAATCGATGCCATGCAGAATTTTTCGCGAATTATTTCCCAATATCCCGGCGTACGCGTGGTGGCTGTGGCTACCGAAGCGATGCGCAGAGCCAGAAACGGAGCAGCTCTTGCCGAACTTTTGCTTCAGACAACCGGCATACCGATCCGGATTATCTCAGGACAGGAAGAGGCGTTTTTTGATTTTCAGGCAGTCCGCCACTCTTTGCCCGAGAGGGACGCCCTCATTATTGATACGGGGGGCGGAAGCTGCGAACTGATCCTTATGACGGACGGACAGTGCCGGCAGATGGTGAGCCTTCCCATCGGATCCGTTGTGCTTTCAGAGAAATTCACGGATAAAGGCGACATGTCGGCCGCAGCTATTTTCCGGCTATTCAATCATGTACATGCACGCCTTTCGACGATTCACTGGCTGGCAGATGCACGTGACCTCCCGGTAATTGCGGTTGGCGGCAATCACCGGGCTGCTGCCAAGATCTGGAAAAATAATCAGGACGATGATGCACCGCTCCATGGCTATACTATCTCACGCGAGAATATCAACAGCCTGTATATTGATCTTCTTGATGCTGACAACAGCCGCCGGCAGGTCATGCTCGGCAAAAACAAAGATCGTGCCGACATCATAGCGGCAGGACTCGTGCCGCTGATCCAATGCCTGAGGATTCTTGAGACCCGCCGGATCATTTTCTGTGAGACCGGCCTGCGTGAAGGCGTCATTTTTGCGGAACATAACGGACAGACCATTCCTGAAGGGATTAAAGCTCATTAAGCAAAAAATCACGGATAAACTTGTACAAGAGCCGAATTAACTATACAATGGAGATGCCTTATCTGCGTAATAAGTTCTGATATTTGAAATTTGATATAAATAAAAATGTATAGGAGGTGATTTTACATGGGAGACAAGAATCCGAAAAAGACACTGAAAAAGAAGAAGGTAGTTGAAAAAGTCACAGCAGCAGCACCAACTGCCGCCGCTGCCGCAGCCCCGGTTAAGAAACCCAAAAAATAAGAATTATGACAGATGATAACGCTTTAGAGGAAAGGATCGCTTAGGCGGTCCTTTTTTTGTCGGGAATATTGAGCTGACAGGAGGTATATGCATGATTAAAATGCCGGTATTGTTCATAGGACACGGTTCCCCTTTCAACGATTCCTGCGTGATGGGGTCAATGTCGATGGCATGTTTTCTATTTGAATAATACATATATTACCGGCAGAACCTGAAAGGGCCGGAATCCGCAGTGGATTCCGGCCCCGATTTCTGCAGGACCATGCACGGCAAAGAGAAATTATCGTTTGCGGGCTAGTTCGACTTCCTTATCCCAGGCTTCCTTAAATGCCGCAAGCTCTTTTTCCATGACGGGTATCCGGGTTCCTGTGGCTCCGCAATGAAGACACTTGTCGTTCTTGAAGCCCTGAATGGTACATTTTTCGGTTACTTCCTGCGCACATCCGTAGTTGCCGCAGGCGGAACATCTGTATACAGGATTCTTGCACGGGTGTTCGTGCTTGATACCAACGCACTTGGCAACACGGGATTTCTCTTCTTCTGTCATTTCCAAATGACGTTTCTGATTTAATCGCCCGCCTCTTCTCCAAATTTGGTTATATGGAGGTACTTCTGGCACAACAATCACTTCCTTCCAATGAAAAATACACGATTCTTTTTGAAGCGCTGCCGCCGGTAATCGCGGGATTATCACAGGCAGTCACATGAGCCGAGGTTCGATTTTCTGCCCTCTGCTTACATCTAATTGTACCATCGCGGCTGCCTGATAGTCAACAAAACTTGAGGAATGACACGGTGGGTTTGTTGGATTTACAACGCAGCGGTACAGCGCGGCCGCAGAAGAGAAGTCCGGTTCCGGGTATGACACATAACGGTAATTATACTTGAACAGTTGTAACGGATAAGTATATGCAGTAAGATAATATATAATTATATTGAAAACTGAAATATTCGCTGAAGAGGTGGTAGCTTATGCCGGATACAGATTCAACGAAGGAAGCTGAGAATAAATCAAAAAGACCCCGGATCCTATGGATTTCGGCTATTCTTTCCACTGTCGTTATCGCTGCCGGGATTATCATATATCTTGTCATGTCAGGATCTTCACAAACAAGTGAAGATCAATGGAAGCTTGGAGAAATAGAGTCGTACAGTTATACATATGAAGGTCAGAATGATGAATGGACCGCGCGGTATCAGATTGACGGATCAGGCGGATGGACAAAAACAGACGACACACTTGGCTATGACGGGGCATATGAAGGCGTGATGACATTATCATACAGGAAGGATCTGTCGGATCTCGCCTCGGTTCATCACGCTGTAATTATATACGAACTGTATCAAGGTTTCGGAAAATTAGATCAGACATATATTGGTACCGACATACGCGGTATATTAACGTTAGCGGATGGTTCCCATGAAGGTTCATTCATATACATAAAAGGCGATACCTATTCAGTAACTTTAAATCTTGACGGACAGGAACAGACACTTACATTAGCAGAGGTAACGTAAATAGAAGATTGATGCTGCTGCGGGAGCTTTCGACCCAGCGGGTATGATCTGCTGTTGTCACGGCACGGTATGTGCCTGCACATCCGGGATATATTTGGTTGTCCACTTCCCGGAATGGAAGCGCCAGGCAAACAGGGCGGCACGGCATATCCAGTCCATGATCATCGCAATCCAGACACCAATGGCTCCGTATCCCAATACAGAACCCAGAATATAACTGAAAACAAGCCGGAAGAGACACATCGATACAATGGAAACCGCCATGGTAAAGCGTACGTCGCTGGCAGCACGCAGGGCGTTCGGGAGAGTAAAGGCTGTCGGCCACAGAAGAATGGCGAATCCGTTATGGATGAACACAAGAATATACGCAAGCTGCAGGGTATCATCGGACAGGTTGTATACCTTGAGAATCAACGGCAGGAATAGAAGGATCACTGCATTCAGGCCGATTGTAATAATATACGTGATTTTCAGTAGTTTTTTGGCATAATATTTGGCCTGGCTGAAATCGCACGCCCCGACACATCGGCCGACAACGGTGATCATCGCAAGGCTTAAGGCCTGTCCGGGAATACATCCCAGAGTATCAATGTTGTTTGCCACTGCATTGGCTGCGATCTGTACGGTCCCGAATGATGCGATGATACTGACGACGAGCACGCGCCCGAGCTGGAACAGGCTGTTTTCGAGTCCGCTCGGGATTCCTATGAACAGAATTTTGCGGATCGAGGCAAAGTCGGGGCGAAAAGATCTTCGCTGAATATAGATATCCCTTTTGGGGTTTCTGATCAGCCATAGGAGGAGGCCGGTTCCGATCAGGCGTGAAATGAGCGATGATACCGACACACCTGCGACGCCCCAATGCAATCCGTAAATGAATACTGCATTCCCGGTAATGTTGAGAATATTAATAACCAGACCGGAATACATCGGAATACGGGCATGACCCATTACACGGAACAATGCTGCACAGGAATTATACAGTCCGATAAGCGGATAGGAAATCGCCGAAATCCAGAAATATGTCAGGCCGCTGCTCATTACATCCGCATCAATTTCTCCGAAAAACAGGCGGAGGATCTGTACACGAAGCATAATGGAAACGACCATGATTGAAAAAGAGAAAAGCATGGTTACAAGAAGCAGCTGACTTGCTGATTTGCAGGCTTTGTCACGCTGTCTGGCGCCAAGATACTGGCTTACCACGACAGCGCCTCCGGTAGCCAGAGCGGCCATCAGATTGATAAGAAGGATGTTGATCATCTCTACAAGGGATACGCCCGAGACGGCTGCTTCGCCGACCGAAGATACCATAATTGTGTCTTCAATTCCGACAGTGGCGGCAAGTACCGTCTCGATAATCAGCGGAATAATCAGACTCTTTAAGTCCCTGTTGGAAAATGTGGTTGATGAACTCATGCGGATGTTTTCCTCGTTCGCCGGGCGGTGTCCGGTCATCCATGCTGTCTTTTCTGTATCTTTATCCTTAGAAGCTTAAAGCAATGTGTAAATTTATGCAATGTTTTCATGAAGGATAGTAAATCAACAGTGTATTATGATGTCATTGAAGATGACAGGCAATTGTCAATGTATCCGGAAATTGCATGTAAAGTAACTTTTGCAGCTTATCTGGGCAACAGGGACGCGTGCGTCGAGTATGCGTTATCTTTCAGTAAGGAGTAATCACATGATTAAGAATCTGTGGTACGGAATATTGGATGCCAGGGAAATCAAAGGCGATAAGCCGGTAGGTGTGACAAGACTCGGAGAGAAGCTTGTACTCTGGAGAAATAAGGACGGCAGCATCAACTGCATCTATGACCAGTGCTGCCATCGGGGGGCCTCTCTTTGCGCAGGGAAAATAGTGCATGACACTGTTCGCTGCCCGTTCCATGGATTCGCTTATGATGCGTCGGGCAAGGTTGTCCTTATACCTGCAAACGGAAGCAGCATGCCGGTTCCCGACCGGTATCACGTCCATGCGTACAAAGTTGTTGAAAAACATGGTTTTATATGGCTCTGGAACGGAGATTTCACGGATGATCTTCCCGAAATTCCCTTCTTCCCGTACTTGCGGCAGGGATTCACATACGGAGGCTTTTCCGAAGTCTGGCCGGTCCATTATACAAGGGCCACTGAAAATCAATTGGATGTTGTCCACCTTCCGTTTGTTCATACCGATTCGATCGGCCGCGGGAACAAAACCCTGGTCAACGGACCGGTTGTCACTTGGGAAGACAATTGTATGACTTTCTACGTCAATAACGTCACGGATGACGGGGTTACAGCACCTTTAAAACCGGAAGAGATTCAAAACTACAAGGACCTTTTCCATCTTCAGTTCCAGATGCCGAACACCTGGCAGAATGTCATCAGCGATGATATCCGCATCGTTGCCGTTTTTGCTCCGATTGATGACACCAACACCCGTATTTACCTGCGTTTTTATCAGAAATTCATGAAGATTCCTGTTCTCAGGCAAATGGTCAACAGCATGAGCACGATCGGGAATAAGCATATCCTGCATCAGGACAGGCGGGTGGTTTTGACACAGATTCCTAAAAAGACGGACCTCAAAATGGGGGAGAACCTCATTCAGGGTGACGCACCGATCATCGAATACCGCAAAAGAAGAGCCTTCCTGCGGGGCGAAACCTGATTTTTATCGTGTTGTTTCGAATTTGCCGATAAATATGTGTGTATTATACAAAAATATTAAAAAATCATCTTGTATTGTTGTGTGTCTTTGATACAATAAAACTATAAAAACCCAAATAGTTTTGTTGGTTCGGAGGGCTGCATGGAATTAATTGATAGAATTTTTAACGACGCCATCGAGGAGTTCAGGGAAAATGGTATCCGTTTTACCATGGATTCACTTGCGGCCCGGCTGGGAATCAGCAAACGGACGCTGTACGAGACGCTCCCTTCCAAAACTGCACTGATTGAGATGGTTATTGACCGTACTTTTGCTGATATCAAAAAGCAGCAGAGGGATATTTTCGATAATAGGGAAATGACTCTCACCGATAAGCTGAAAAGGCTTTTTACCATAGTTCCGTCCTATTCGGAAAAGATTGATTACCGCAGAGTCAATGAAATCAGGCGTGCATATCCACAGCTCTACCAGAAAATCCAGGATTGTCTCAACAGCGACTGGGACCGTACCATCGCGCTCCTTGAAGAGGGGATGAATGCGGGAATCGTCAAACGCAACAATATAGCTGTCCTAAAGGTTCTGCTCGTTGAGATTTTCGAGAAACTACTGGATGGTGCTTTCCTGATTCAGAATAATATTTCATATGAGACGGCGATGAAAGAGACACTTTCCATTATCTTTGAGGGCATTCTCACAGATTCCGCCAGAGATATTCCGGAGCTTTCCCGGGAAGGGAACAGGCAATGAAGGATAAATCGAAAATCATATTCGGGAATGTGATGAGCAGACGGACGGTAAGGAAAGCAATCCGATCCAGGAAGAAGTATATAAAGAAATTCGGAGATGACGGGAAAGCCAATTACCCGGTCAATATTGAAAAAAACGAATATATCGGCGATTCCCTGGGTGTCAGAAATATCGCCGTACTTCCGGCACGTCAGATCGGTGATCCCCGGAAAATTCGCACGGACAGGAAAAAGGGCAGCTCCGCGGGGAAAGAATCGCCTGATTTTGATCTGGAGAAGGGCGTGATCGTCGGCAATATCCGTATGGGATTCGGACATTACCGGATTTCGATGGCTATCGCATCCGCTGCCCATTCGATGGGATACACGCCGTACTGGATGGACCTTAATTCATATAAGGAGACTACGGGCGGGAAGGTCATCCGTGCGCAGAATGAACTATACTCTTTTGGATCCAGGTTGTCGGGCAAAAGCAGACTCTTCAATCATTTTGTATGGGAGCCGATGAACTATGAAGGGTTCCGCAGGATCTCCTATAATGCGGCAGATCAGAAAAACGCGGAACTGATGGCACCGGTATTCAAGAATATTCCCAAAGGAATCCCGCTTATCGCAACTCATGTATGGCCTGCGCAGGCTGCCGTCCATGCCGGTATGAAGCATGTCGTCAATGCCATTCCCGATAACTGGCCGATGGCGCTTCATCTATCGGAGGGAAGCGTCCACACAGTTCAGACGCACTCGGCCTATCTGGGATACCGCACCCTAAACGGCATGGACAAAGGCAAAATCCTGCATCCGATGCTGCCGGAAGATATCCGCTATACCGGCCATTATATAGACCACGAGCTGGTCACAAATATTGTGCCGGACTGTGCAGCAAGGATGAAGCGCGCGGACGACGGCAAACCGATGCGTTTTTTACTGACCATAGGCGGTGCCGGGGCTCAGAAAGAGATTTTTGCGGCTATTATCAACTATATGATTCCCTTTGTACAGTCCCGGAAAGCAGCGCTCTTTATCAACGTCGGCGACTATAAAAACGTATGGGAGGACTTAACGGAAGAGATTGCATATCTGAAGGAAACGGCAGTCGTACATTTCGGCAGTTGGAAGGATACGGAATCCTTTGCGCAGGCGGCTATAAGCGGCGAAGCCGAAGGCATACACGGGTTCTGGCACGAGAATATTTTCGAAGCAGTTTATTCGACAAATCTTCTTATGAGATGTTCCGATGTTATGATCACCAAGCCAAGCGAACTGGCTTTCTATCCGGTACCGAAGCTTTTCATACGGCGTGTCGGAGGCCATGAACAGTGGGGGGCTGTTCATTCTGCCGAAATCGGTGACGGAACACTCGAGTGCAGGGATATTCCCCATACACTGCAGATGATCCGGCTCTTTTTAACGGACGGGAACCTCCTTGCCGACATGTGCGGAAATATTGTTAATAATAATGCAGCAGGGATTTATAGCGGGGCGTATAAAGTTGTGGCAATGGCAATGGACATGAAAAGAAAAAACAAATAAGGAGGATGTATCTATGAATGAACCCGGCGCAAGAAGAAATCGATACGCTTTTGGTCTTGGAACGATCGGAAGGGATATGACCTACACGCTCTACAGTATGTATATGACGTACTATCTGACAGAGATCCTCGATCTTCCTACTTCCACGTTTGTCGGGGCCAGCATCATTATGCTGGTTATGAGGCTGTATGACGGATTCAACGATCCGTTCATGGGCTTTCTTGTTGACAACACAAATACCCGGTTCGGTAAATTCAAACCGTGGATTTTTGGAGGCGCTATCGGAACCGCTGTTCTGACCGTGCTGTTTTTCACGGATATGGGACTTAAGGGTACTGCTTTCCTGGTTGTCTTCGGCGTTATTTATGTCTTCTGGGAGATGCTCTATACAGCTAACGATATCGCTTTCTGGTCGATGATGCCCCAGCTCTCGGTTGATCAGAAAACAAGGGAAAAGATCGGAGCGTTTGCCAAAATCTGTGCATCGATAGGACTGGCTGCCGTCGTCGGCACCGTTGCATTTGTACCGGAACTGCTCGGCAAATATACCGGAAGTGAGAAAACGGGATTTACACTCTATACAATCATAATCGTTGTGTGTCTTCTGATCGGAACCTGCATTACTCTTTTTGGCGTCAAGGAGCAGAAAAATGTTTTCAAAGTGGAAGAGAAAGCGACGCTGCGCGATATGTTCCGCGCGATCACCAAAAATGACCAGCTTCTTGTCACAGCACTCTCCATGGCTCTTTTCATGATCGGCTACTGCACCACAACAGGCTTCGGCATCTATTTCTTCAAATATGCCTTCAAAAATCAGGACATGTATACTCCCTTCGGCATCATCCTTATATTCACTCAAATCGTGTCGTTTATCATTTTCCCTTTATTCAGCAAGCGGTTTACCCGCAGGCAGCTGTATATGGGTGCTACAGTCCTGGTGATTCTGGGATATATTTTCTTCTTCTTCGCACCTATGAACATGATTTTTATCGGGGCGGCCGGTGTTCTTCTTTTTGTCGGGCAGGCCTTCATATCACTTCTGATGCTCGTATTCCTTACTGATACCATTGAGTACGGTCAGTGGAAATTGGGCAGAAGAAATGACAGCGTTACCTTTGCCATCCAGCCTTTCATTAATAAAATCGGTAATGCAATCGGGACATTTATTGTCAGCATGACCCTTATCGTTTCCGGTATCAACGATGCCAAGACAGTGAACGATGTAACGGATCAGGGACTTTTCATCATGAAATGCGCCATGCTTATCCTGCCGATCTTTTTCATCGTTGCAGGTTATATCGTATATCGTACGAAGTTCAAGATCGATACCAAAATGTACGAGAAAATTGTTGCTGAACTAAGGGCGCGCGGTGACCTCGGTGATGGCAAGCAAATTCTCACACGTCCCGGCAATGACATAAAAGACAGCGGATCAGACAAGTAATCCTGCCGCTTGAAGGGCAGTACAAGGGCCTGTATCCGGATGCATATCGGATACAGGCTCTTTTTGCGCGGCTGTTTTTCTTGCGGGACCATGCAGAGATTGCATGGAATGTCTGGGAAAAAACAGGTGCTTTGGCATGTTTTCCGAAAGTCCGGATCGCGAAAATATCAGTTGAAAATAATTTTGAAAACCCTCTTTACAATTAAGTTCGTTAGTGATACAGTTAGTTACATAAGCAACTAACCAATTAAGAGAAAGGAGGAATCCAATTGAAAATGAATTTTGAGGATGAACGTCCCATATTTCTGCAGATTGCAGAGCAGATGGAAGACGGTATACTTTCCGGAGCTTTTCCGGAAGAAACACAGATACCGTCTACCACGGAGATATCGGTAAATTACAAGATCAACCCGGCTACTGCCCTGAAGGGAATTAATCTACTGGTAGACGGAGGCATCGTATATAAGAAAAGAGGGCTTGGTATGTTTGTAAATACAGGAGCGGTCAAGATAATCCGGGGAAAACGAAAAGAAGAGTTTTTTGAAAACTATATCACGAAGCTTGCCGGTGAAGCCAAAAAACTGGGGCTTACGCAGGAAGAGATTGTATCGATGATAGAAAGGGGTTTTAACCAATGAGCGGAATTGAAGTAAGAAATGCCACAAAGAATTTTGGAAGCGTCCACGCACTTAAAGATGTCACCGTACATTTTGAAGAGAATAAGATATACGGGCTCCTCGGAAGAAACGGCGCAGGAAAATCCACGCTTCTGAATGTTATTACCGGCCGGATCTTTGCAGACGGGGGAGAGGTTCTTGTTGACGGTGAATCAGCTCTCGAAAATGACCGTGAACTCGGGAAGATCTACATGATGAGCGAGAAAAATTACTATCCGGAATCTATGAAGATCCGTGACGTATTCGCATGGACCAAAGAGTTCTATCCGGATTTTGACATGGCGTATGCCGGGACATTCGCGGAAAGATTCGAACTCAATACGGATAAAAGAGTGAAGGCGCTTTCCACCGGTTATAGCTCGATTTTCAAGCTCATTACGGCGCTTTCAACCAATGCCCGCTACATACTTCTCGACGAGCCGGTCCTTGGTCTTGATGCCAATCATAGGGATCTGTTTTACAAGATTCTTATTGAAAAGTACAGCGAAAACCCAAGCACGGTGATTATTTCGACGCATCTGATTGAAGAAGCGGCCGGCGTCATTGAACATGTCGTCATCATCAAGGACGGACAGGTCATCAGGGATGAGTCCCGTGAAGAGCTTATGTCAAAGGGATATACGGCAACAGGTGCCGCAGGCGCCATAGATCGATTTACGGCAGATAAGAATCTGCTTGGAACGGACAGTCTCGGCGGCTTGAAGACGGCATACATACTGGGTAAGCTCGACAGGGCAGCTGTGCCGGACGGCATTGAGATCAGCAAAATGGATTTGCAGCGTCTGTTTATCCAGCTGACCAACGCGTAAGGGGGGAGAAAATTATGAAACGTAAGTCATCATCTATCTATCAATTGAATGATATGAAAAGACCGGTTGCGATTTTCTATTTTATTATGTTCTGTATACTTCTATTCGGGTTCACGGTTGCAGGCGTAAATGCATCCAGTTTCCACGGTACCGTAATTATTTCGACTACCTCAATATCCGGATCGGGATTCGTCGGAATGGAAGCGGGAACAGTGATTTTCCTGTTTGTCTGCGGCCTTAATTCCTTCAAGGAATCATTTCGAATGCTTACTCAAAACGGTATTTCGCGAAAGACCATATTCTTCGGAAGAATCATTACACTGGTATCTGTCAGTGCAGGAATGGCAGTGATCGATAAAATCATTTTGCTTGCAGGCAAGTTTATCGCGTCACATATGTCCGGAATGAACTTCGTCGGATTGTTTGAGCTGATTTATTCAGGACATGCCGCTCAGGCCGGGGCAGTACAAATGCATATAGAAGGATTTCTTTTCGATTTCAGTCTCTATCTTGCCGTGATAACAATCGGATACTTCATCACAATTGCCTTCTACAGGATGAATAAAATCGCTAAAATCACGGTAGCTGTCGGCGTACCGATGGTTCTTCTCAATGCTGTGCCTTATCTGGATATGGCTCTCCTTCACGGAGCAATCGGAAATGCACTTTATAATACGATGACCTTTGCCTTCGGGTATAAAAACGGCGGCAATCCCTACTTCGGAATAGTGACATGTCTGTTGATCTTTGCAGTATTTGCCGTACTTAGCCGGGTTACCATGCGCAAAGCCGTTGTAAAGGATTAAAGCAAACTCGAAAAAGGCCTGAACAGTCCTGTGAAAAGACTTAAAAAACCCCTGCGAAGAAGACAATAAACGGAAGCGTCACAACGGAAAGAATCGTTGTCACTGCAAAAATCTCCGAGGCATAGATTGAGTTTTTGCCGTACTTGATTGCAAACAGGGTGGCGGATGCCGCGGCAGGACAGGCAGATGCGATCACAATCGTCATCATGATCGTCTTGTCGACCGGGAGGAAAGAAAATAAAAGAAGAGTCAGAAGCGGTACGATCAGAAGGCGTATCAGGGATACCCAGTAAATGCGCAGTCCGACAAATGCTTTAAAGATATTCGTCTGTGCAATTGTCGCTCCTGCAACAATCATTGCCATCGGTGTATTCATCCCGCCGATATAATTGAGTGTCTTAAGAAGAGTCCCCGGCAATGAAATCCGCGTGACGAAGAGTATCAGCCCCAGGACCGTTGCAACGATCGCAGGTGTCTTTATGACATTCAGGATACCGCGAAGGGACTTATCGCCCTTCATGATTATGATTCCGTGGGTCCACAGCAGAAGGTTGAAAACGGTCAGGTACGAAGTCAGATAGAAAACGCCCTGGGCACCGAATACCCCGTTGACAAGCGGGATCCCCATAAACCCGCAATTGGTATAAATAATGGAGAATCGCTCAATCGGGCGGTTCTCCATCGGTGATTTGCGGATAAGAAACTGAGCGAGGATGATCGAAATGAGGACGGAAGCGGCTGCGAGCAGAAATGCTGTCAGCAGCCCTATAAGCTGCTCCATGTGAAATTCGGTCTGGTAGGAAGTAAGAATGAGAACAGGATTGATCAGGGACAGTAAAAGAGCTGAAAGCTTTGCATTCACTTCGGAAGTGATCAATTTGAGCTTGTAGCAAATGAAACCTACAATTATAAGCATCATCATTATCAGGATCTGGTTGGTGACTAGAAGGGTAAGTTCCATATAGGACCCATCGCTTTCCCGGTATTTTGCATCATATTCGTGCTGACATGATCTTTGCTCAGAGACATCATTACAAGGAATTCAATTCATACGCAGACATTAAATGAATCCGGAATAGGGTTTCTGTGCAACGGACTGCTCGAGCCAGTTAATCATCGTAATGAAATCAAAGACCGGCAGTTCTGTTGCCCGCTGTACATCCGCTGCATAGGGCGGCATATCGCTGCACTCCAGAAGAATGGCACCGACATCAGGAGCGGATGCAATGAGATCCATTGCGGCTGCTGTTACTTCCCTGCGCACTTCATTATTATCGAATTCACCGCGTCCTTCCAGTATACAGGAAAAATGCGGGGCGTGACGCAGGTCGCGGATAACAAGTCCTTCCGAAGAAGCACCGCAGGAAGCAAGCAGGTGTTCCGTAAGGGAGGAAGCATCTGCCGTAAGTACACCGATTTTCATGTCAGGACCCAAAAGTGTCCGGATCCACGGGATCTGGATCAGACTCGACATAGCGACGGGAACGTGCATTGTCGAAGCCATCTGTCTCTGGAAATTCCCGAAAAACCCGCACGCGGCGGTAATGGCGCGTACGCCTTCCTTTTCAAGCTCGGTACCGGCCAGGATCAGGTCATCACAAATTCCGGGGTCCGCCGCAAAAAGTCTTTCTATCGTAAGGCCGGCTACAGCCTTCAGGCGGACCGGATATTTGTATGTCCAGCCATTGACGACATTGCCGGGCACCATCGGATAGTACACGTCGTCAATGTAGAGGATGCCGATCGGAAATCCTGCGATATTCTGGCCTTTGCGCATCCTGATGACAGCATCATCCGAAGCGGACCGGAAATGCCCGTACTGCCTGTGTTCACATTCGCTCATACAAGTACCTCACAGGCAGGCGAGGGTTCGTCAAAGCGGGAGAAACGGAGCTTGCTGATATCGAAGTCCGTCGGCTCCCCGGCTATCATCTGTGCCATAAGCTTGCCGGTAATGGGGGAGAGGCAGATTCCGTCGCCCTCATGCCCCGCAGCGATATAGAATCCCGGGATTCCTTCGACTTCGGATACGATGGGAAGATGATCTTTGACAAAAGGCCTGACTCCCGCATAGCTCCGGATGCAGTTTATTCCGGAAAGTACCGGGAAAAAGCGCAGTCCCCGCTCAGCGATCGCTTTCATTGCCTCCCATTCCGAGCGAATATCAAATCCGCGGAATCCGCGGTACCCGCCGAGAAGGATATTGTCAGCCTTGGTATATTCGATATTAAAAGCTACGTTATATTCTTCGACCAGAGGACTTACGTTTCTTTTGAACTGTATATCTTCAAACTTCGACAGCATATAGCCGAATTCAAGGATTTTGTGCCAGGATATACGTTCCGTTTTTTCGGAAATCAGGTTCATACCTTTTCTCGGCTGGATAGGTATGTCGATTCCGACTAATTTGCCGATATCAGGAGCCCAGGCACCGGCACAGTTGACGATTTTTTTGGTTTGAATGGTTCCCTTATCGGTAACGATGGCCTGGACCGCATTCTTTTCATCAAGGCGTATTTCCTGGATCGTGCAGTACGTGAATACTTTGAGGCCCTTTTTGCGGGCTTCCTGCGTAAAGGCAAAGCAGACCTTATAGGGACTCATAGCCGCGTCTCCCGGCGTCCAGATTCCGCCCATAAGATCCTTGGCAAGGAAGGGCTCCATATCTTGCAGCTGTTTGGCATCGATCATATTCATGTCATATCCGTCGGCCGCCTGTGTCTGGGCATATTTTCTGGCAACTTCATATTCGGATTCCGTCTCACAGACATAGAGACAGCCCTTCTGATCGAATTCGAAATCATAGGAGAAGATTTTGGACAGTTCCACATAATGGGCAATGCTTGCAGCGCCCATCTGCGTATCGAGCCCCGGTTTCTTGTCACAGATCAGGGCGACGGCATCACAGTGGCTCGATGACCCGTGGGCAATATCGCCGTGATCAAGAAGAGCCACGGAAAATCCTTTTTCTACCAGGTGATAAGCAACACTGGTGCCGATGGCACCCGCTCCGATTACAGTTACATCATATGAGTTCATTCGACTTCCCCCTTTGCGAGTCTGCCGAAAGTAATCGGGCGGACGGGCGGACGGGCGGACGATTTGCCCACCTGATCCGGTGAAAGCCCGAGTTCCTGACACAAAATCTGCTGGACCATTTTCTCGCATGTTCTGCCCTGGCACAGTCCCATACCGGCCCGGACGCGCCGCTTGACTCCGGTAACATCACGGGCACCTTCGCGGATGGCCTGACGGATCTCTCCGAGCGTCACTTCTTCACAGCGGCAGACAATCATATCATCGTCGGATTCCGGTTCATTCGAAGGTGCTGCTTTCATATTTCTTACTTCATCGGCCCATTCCACGGGGACTTCAATCGTAATGACCGGAGTATGGTCATAGCTTTTCGGGTTGATAACAGATGTTACCACCGCATCACACACGATCTCGCCGGAACGGTTGACACCTTTGACCTTATCCCCCTTTTGGGGGAGAGGGTAAAATTCATAGGGGAAAGAGACCTTGCCCTTGCCGGTACTGTCCTTGCCGCTCTTATCCACCACAAAAATCGCAAGGCCGGAACATTTGGCGATGCATATACCGCAGCCGATGCATGCATCTTCGTCGAGTACCGGCAGATTGGTAATCGGTTCTCCGATAAGGATTGCGTTTTTCGGACAGGCCGCCTCGCAGGGGTTGCAGGGTATTTCCTGCACGCATTCGATGACTGCGACAGGACCCTTTTCATAGCGGGCTTCCCCCGGCAGCTTCTGCCGGCATTTGAGTTCGTTAATTGATAAGTATCCAGTATCTTCAATTGCCATGATGCATACCTCGCGCTGTCTTTTGTTCGAATTCATTGAGAATGACCTGCTTGGCAGCCAGACGTCTTTCGCCGAACGGCCCGAGACGGAGGGCGCCAAGCCGCTGCCAGATTTCTGCTTTCTTTGCCTGGGCTTCTTCTGTATCGATGTATCCGAGTTTCTCGGCGGCACTGATTCCGGCAATCCGGCCTTCTTCAAGCGCAGTATTGGCCTCTTCGACGCCGGTGGAGTCGCCCGCGACGTAAATACCCTCGCAGGATGTTTCCATGTCGGCATTATGAAGAGGAATCCAACCACCGAAGACCGGGCTGAAAGTAAATGCGCAATTCATTAAGTGTAAAAGTTCTGCGACCGGCTTAAGGCCTGCGCCGATTGCGATCACATCTGCCTCGAGTGTTTTTTCGGTGCCCGGAACAGGCAAAAATGAACTGTCGACTTGTGCAATAATGACTTTTGAGACGACACCGGAATCATCGGGAATAGCTTCAATGACTGTGTGCCGAAGGAAAACCGGCACGCCGGCCCTTGTGATTTTGGCGGCATGTACGGCGTAGCCGCCGATTTTCGGAGCTGCCTCAACGAGAGCAACAACTTCACATCCTGCCTGCATCAGCTGATACGATACAATCAGTCCGACATTTCCGCTTCCGAGCATGACAATCTTCTGGCCGGGACGGACGCGGTTAACGTTAATCATTGTCTGCGCAGCACCGGCACCCATAACCCCGGGAAGGGTCCATCCTTTGAATCGGACTACATTCTCCGAGGCGCCTGCCGCAACGATGATTTTTTTCGCATGCACGGTAAGTATCTGCTTAAGAGTTCCGTCGGTGCCTTTTTCGATGCCGACCTTATTTCCGGCAAAAAGCCCCATAACGGTGCTGTTAAGCCATATTTCCACGCCGTTTCGGCGGGCTTCATCGCAAAGTGCCGTACCGATATCCGTCCCACGGGTTCCTGAACGATGGGCGCTTGAACCGAAAAACTTATGGATCTGCTTGAAAAGCTGCCCGCCCGGCTTCAAATTCTGGTCAAGGAGAAGCACGCTTGCGCCTGCAGCTGAAGCTTCAATAGCGGCAGCAAGTCCGGCAGGTCCGGCTCCGACTACAACAACATCCTTTTCAATCATTTGCTGCCTCCTTCGGGCCGAGGCCGTCCTGTGTCTGAATTACCATTCCACTTTTTACGGGAGTAATGCAGGTGCGTACATTGGGAACGCCGTCAACTACCATCGCACAATCCGTACATTGTCCGATTCCGCAGAAGAGGCCCCTTGGCTCATGGCGTTTGGCCGTGTAACGGTTCACTTTGATACCGTTCGCAAGAAGCGCCGAGAGTATCGGCTCACCTTCATTTGCCAATATACTTTTGCCGTCCACAATAATCTCAACAGCGGCAATACGGCTGTCCTCACCGAGAACGATATGATTTGCAATTCTTGTGCCCACGGCAGTGCACCTACTTTCTTTTGTCTTGTTATCTATTTGCTGTGCTGTTTTTAAAATCAGATGAGCAAGCCCGGCTTAAGCAAAGGCTGTAAATTCCATCTCAACGATGCATCCGGCCGCCATTCCCACACACTGCGTACAGCAGCGGGCGGGATAGTTGTCTGTAAAATAGGTTCTGTAGACTTCGTTCATTGCAGGAACGTCCGTCATATCCAGGACATAGATCGTTACTTTAAGAATCTTATCCATATCGGAGCCGGCTGCTTCCAGGACGTTTTTGGCGTTCTCCATCAGCTGACGGGTCTGCTCGATAATGCCGCCGGGAACAACATCACCATGAACATCGGTTCCGATCTGTGTAGTGAAAATCAGCCCTTCATATTTGACTCCCAGGGCATAGGGACCATGGCACTCGTTACATTTTTTTGTCAGAATCTGTTCCTTCTTCATAACGTCAACCTTCTTTCTTTTTTTATCGGGCGGATGTTTAAGAGAAATGGATCGCCATTGTATTATTGACAAGATGCGTCGGAATCTGCTTTTTGCTTAAACGCTGTACTAGCTGTTCCAAAGCCATTTCCCTTGCTTTATAGAATGAATCTTCCGAAATGAAAGCCGCGTGTGGTGTAATGACAACATTTTCAAACCCGAAAAGCTCACTTGTCTCCGTGTCTTCGTTTTCGATGACATCAATGGCGGCGCCGGCGATCGTACCGTCGGCGAGAGCCTTAACAAGAGCGGGCTCATCAACAACGGAGCCCCTTGCAGTATTTATCAGAAAGGCACCGGGCTTCATAAGCTTCAGTTGTTTTTCCGATATCATATGACGTGTTTTGGGGGTCAAAGGGGTATGCAGAGACACAAAATCCGATGTTTCCAGAAGTTCTTCAAGCGTATCGACCTTTTCCACACCGAAATATGCGAGGTATTCTTTGGCTTTCGTCGGCGCGTAAACGATGATTTTCAGACCGATTGCCTTGAGCATCGGGATCATGAGCTTGGGAATCGACCCGAAAAAAACAAGTCCGATGGTTTGGCCGGTAATGCGGTGAAGTTTGGGTCCCAGAAGAGGATTCCAATGGCCGGCACGTACGGATCTGTCGAAGAACGAGATTTTGCGTACGAGGTCAATCAGCATGCCCACGGTGTGAAGGGCGACCTCCTCCGCACAGAAGCCGGGCGCGTTGGTGACGCAGATTCCGTGTTCGGTTGCTGCGGGAATGTCTACATTGTTATAGCCGATACTCTGCAGAGAGACAATTTGAAGTCGGGGAAGCCGGTCCATCACTTCTCTTGTTATCTGCTGATACTCCACGACAACGCCGTCGGCGTCCGATGCATACTCTGTAAAACTCTTATGATTTTCCTTGTCCTTGATTTCGACAAGCTCCATATCGAAAACGCCCCATTGTTCAAGAAGTCCGTTTTCATAATCAAGCGTGTCATCGATGTTGTAATACAGAACTTTTGCTTTGCTCATAATTTTCCCCTCCCGGTTATGCGGTTATCTCCTGCAGTGCTGTTTCAAGAATAGAAAGGCCTTCATCAATTTCTTTTTCCGTAACATTCAGGGGCGTTGCAAACCGCATGCCGTTGCCTTTTACTCCGCAGCTTAAGGTAAGAAGTCCTTTTTCGAGACAGCTATCCTTGATGGTACTCAGCAGATTGCCTCCCGGGGTTCCGTCCGGATTCGTGAATTCAATGGCCAGCATCAGACCGAGTCCACGCACATCCGAAATGATCGGATAGTTTTTTTGAAGTTCCAGAAGTCTCCCTTTGAGGTAGGCTCCCATTTTATTGCAGTTTTCAAGAATCTTACTTTCTTCGAATTCATCAAGGACGGCAAGGGCTGCGGCTGCAACGACAGGGTTGCCGCCGAATGTCGTACCGTGCATGCCGGGCAGCCATTTGGACATGATTTCCGGTGTGCTTACGACGGCACTCATCGGAAGTCCGCCGGCAATCGCTTTGCCGAGTGTCATGATATCCGGGACAACATCAAAATTCTCACAGGCAAACATTTTGCCTGTACGGCCGTAGCCTGCCTGAATTTCGTCGAAAATCAGAAGGATGCCGTGCTTATTACATATTTCCCGCAGTCCCTGGAGAAATGCTTTTTCAGGGACGACGTAGCCGCCTTCTCCCTGAACCGGTTCAACAATGATCGCTGCAACCATTTCCGGTGCGACAATATAATCAAAAAGAGACGTAAGTTCGCGCAGGCAGTAATCAGTTCGCTCGGAAGGGCTCATTCCCGGAGGGCAGAGATCTGCGGAAGGGTAGGGGGTGAAATAGACCGATCCCATCATCGGTTCATAATATTTCCTGTATTTTGAATTGGAGGCCGTTACGGAAGTAGCCCCGATTGTGCGTCCGTGAAAAGACCCCTTGAAAGCAATAATAGCAGGCCGTCTGGTATATGCTTTGGCAAGTTTTAATGCTCCGTCGGTCGCTTCCGCGCCTCCGTTAGAGAAGAAGACCGATCCCAGATCTCCCGGGAGAATAGCCGACAGGCGCTTTGCCAGAGTAAGAGTTGTCGGAAAGCTCACCATATTAAAGGATGCATTCATAACCTTACCCACTTGTTCGGTTACGGCAGCAACTACTCTCGGATGCGAATGGCCCAGGGAATTTACGGCAATACCCTGAACAAAATCCAGATATTCCACGCCGTCAGTTGTCGTAAGGTAGCAGCCTCTGCCGCTTTCGATGATAAGGTCCGTTGACTTTGCAAGTGCCGGGCTCAGGTAGGATTTGTAATCACCATATTTCATTTTTTCTGTCCGCCTTCCATCTCTTTTGTCTGTGTCTGTCCGGGTTTGACTGTCTGGATTATATTTGTCCGTATGCGGTTCCTGATCCGCAAATCTTTAGAATGCCTTCTCCAATATTGCGTATACATCCTTTTGGGTTAACCGTACGGGATTATCAGGAAGGAGCCGGTATTCCATTGTTCCTTTGACAATTGCCGGAAAATGCCCGGCCGTGACGCCTGCATCCTGTAATTTTGCCGGTATCTGTAAATCTGAGACCAGCTGCCTGATACAAATGACTGACCGTGATGCCGCTTCCCGCAGACTGAGTCCGTCTGTCTTCTCACCCATAAGTTCTGCAATATGTGCAAAACGCGTCAGATTTCCGGCAAGGTTTCGCTCCATTACATGGGAAAGCATCATTGAGTTCGCATGACCGTGGGAAACATGTACCACCCCGCCCATTGCCTGTGATATACCGTGTACGGCTCCGAGTCCGCCGCTTGCAAAAGCCGTGGCGGCCATTACGCTTGCGATGGCCATTTGTCCGCGCGCCTCGATATTGCCCGGATCGGAAAGTGCGGTTCTCAAGTTTGCGGATATTTTTGATATGGCAGAGACGGCATACATGTCACTGTAGGGATTTGCACGAAGGGAGACGTATGCTTCTATCGCATGAGTCAGGGCGTCGACACCGGTTGTTGCCGTAACAAAGGCCGGCATTCCGGTCTGCATAAGAGGATCGACAACTGCGAATCTCGGAAACAGGTAGGGATGGGATACGGACAGCTTGATATTATTTGCCGTATCACTGATGACACTGGCTGCCGTGACTTCACTGCCGCTTCCGGCCGTCGTGGGAACACTGATCAGCGGAAGGGAAGGGTTGGTGACTGTCTTTGATCCGCCGAACAGATAATCACGGACTGAACCGGGATTATTCATCAGCATGGCCATCGCTTTGGAGATATCAATTGAACTTCCGCCGCCGACGGCGATAATGACGTCGCACCCGCTCTCTTTGAGAATATCGGCGGCCGCATCGACAACTTCAATAGGGGGCTCCGCAACAATGTCGGAAAATACGGTGCACGGGAATCCATGCTCCTCAAGAGATGTAATGAGGCCGCGTACGGCGGGTGTGCCAACCAGATTCGGGTCTGCAGCAACAAATACTTTTTTGGCACCCAGACTTTCACATAATTCATGCAGGTGTCCGGCGGCACCGCTGCCGAAAACAACCCGGGTCGGTGCTGCAAATGTAAAGTTTTTCACTTTCTCGTCCTCATTTCTATTTGTCTTTATTCTTTTTTGTGTCTGAATGGGCATAAAAAAAGGCGCCGTTTTCTCAAACAGCGTCTTTGCTCATGTACATTGCTATTGCGTGGTAGTACCAGTAGAACCAGTTTTGTTATTATTATACCTGCCGTCAAAAGAAAGTCAATACCATTTTTTGATAATTCCTGAATTCCTTATGACGCTGCAGTACGCGGCGGACCGGCTACACATTCTCGTGGCTTCCGTCCTGCAGCTGGGTTCGAATGCACTCCATATGAGCTTTCATCGATGCGATAAGACGGTCCGTATCGCGGTTTTCGATGGCTGTAATCATATTCCAGTGTTCGTTCTGTGCCTGTACGGACCGCTGCGGATAAAGCTGACTGACCAGAAACAGCTTCTTATCAATGATGCTGTAGAAAGTTTCAACCAGAGAAGCCAGTGTACTGTTCTGGGTGCATTTTGCAAGTTCAAGATGAAACCGCATATCATCGGTCAGGAAATTGACCTGTGATTCCCTGTTTTTCTCCATGCTCTCATAGATTTCATGAAAATTGCGGATATTTTCCTCTGTTGCTTTTTCGACGGCCAGACGGACTACAGACATCTCGATAGCCTCTCGGGCTTCGAGTATTTCCAGAAGGGATGTCCGGTTTTTATAAATGGTGTATTCGATTTTATCCGAGACATCTTTGTTTTTGCCTTGTGTTACATAACCGCCTTTGCCGGGGCGGATATCCAGCATGCCTTTTTCCGTCAGGATTTTCAGGGCTTCGCGAATGACATTCCGGCTGACGCCGTAGTGTTCCGACATTTTTCTCTCGGAAGGCAGCTTCTGCCCGACAGCCAGTTCCTGATTCTCAATCTGGGATTGAATTCGATTGGCGACATCGGTGTATAGATATTCAGTCATATTGACATGACCTCTTTTCAGACCAGTAGTACCGGTAGTGCCGGTCTATATATAAGCTAATACAGTGCGAACCAATCTGTCAAGCCGCAATTTTTCGCAAACAGCTGTAAATACCCGGAAATCGCTAGCCTGCAGGCTTGAAAAGCAATTGTGAAGATGCATTCACTAAAAAATCCTGATAAGAATCTTGAAAATACTTGTTGACATTCATCGGAAAACTCAATAGAATAGGAAAAAACTGGTTGTACCGGTACTGCCGCAAAGGACCATTCCGATGCAGGATCAGTACCAGTTACAGATAAACCGGTATCTCCTGAAGACGCAGGCCTGCAGGAAATGTATGTCAGACTACTTAACAAGGACGTTGTTAGTAAAAGCTAATAACGTCCTTTTCAATTTAATAAAAACATTTGATGTAAAGGTGCATGGAGGAATTCTTCTGTGCATTTTTTATATATCCGGATAACAACACGAAAATACAAGAGGAGGAAAAAACATGAGGTATGAAGGAATTGGAAGGAAATTGGCTGCATGTCTGATGGTATCGGTAATGGTTATTTCCACGGGATGCGCAAGTGCCCAGGCGTCCGGTTCAGAGACATCGACGGATAAGACGATCAAAATCGGTACATCGTTCCCGATGACAGGCACTGTTGCAGCCGATGGAAAGTACATTGTCAATGCAATCAATTTTGCCGTTGACCAGTGCAACGAAGCGGGGGGGATTAAAGGCCGCAAAGTTGAAGTCGTCTCAGAAGATGATGCATCAGATCCGACCGCAGCAGCTGCAATCGCCAATAAATTTGCTGAGAACAAAGATATTCTTGCCGTTGTCACATCTTACAACAGCTCCTGCGCACTGGCTCAGGTTCCTGTCTATAAAGAGGCCGGCCTTCCGGCAATCAGCCCGGTCTCCACATCTCCCGATCTGACAGGCGCCAGCGACTATTTCTTCCGTACCTGTGCTTCAGATGCATATGTCGGCAAACTCGGTGCAGATTACTGCGCAGATCTTGGCTGGAAGAAAATTGCACTTCTATACGAACAGGACGATTACGGCCTTGGAATTTCCGATAAATTCGGTAAGGAAGCTGCTTCCCTTGGTCTTGATATTGC
>Ga0209429_10000423_pt1 | contig 28570 bp, 27 predicted proteins | sample BarGraNGADG00212_3_FD_184493 | JGI IMG/M metagenome (GOLD analysis project Ga0209429, IMG submission 184493) | Arctic peat soil microbial communities from Barrow, Alaska - Barrow Graham LP Ref core NGADG0004-212 (SPAdes) (version 2) | ecosystem: Environmental > Terrestrial > Soil > Wetlands >...
TCACCCGCACCAGCCTTTACCGCCACCTCCCACCCCGCCCGGCCGAACCGCTCACCGCAGGACAAGCGACCGAGCGACCGCCGCGCCCTTAGCGGAGGATCCTGCACAACTGCACCTCAGACCCCTACCTCGCCGCGCGGCTCGGCTTCACTGGCCGCGACCGATAGCGTTCCCATTCACGGTGTTCGAACATCACAGCTCCGCCACCTGAGTAGTCGCGGAACCGTGCGGCCACGCGCAGCATGGTCATCCACGCCTCGGAGGTGGCCAGGTCCGCCACGGCCTCGATGAGCTGGTAGTGCAGGGCCTCCAGCTTGTCCTCGGTGGTCGGCCAGTCCTCGCGCCGCGCGGTCATGGTCGTCACGTCCCCGTTGCTGCCGGGTGGACGGTCCCGGCGGGCAGGAGGGCGCCGGCGCACACCGGTTCGGACCAGCCGAGGTAGCCGTTGCCGCGGAGGTAGCCGGCGTTGAGCTGGGCCAGTGAGATCAGGTAGACCCCGCCGTGGTTGCCGGTGGCGGCGTCGAAGACCTCGTTGACGGTGAGCAGGGTCTTCTTGGGGTCACAGCCCGGGTCGGCTTGGACGACGACGGAGACGTGCCCCGCGGGCTTGCCACGGTGGCAGGTCGAGAGCCGCCGCGAGCGATCGCCACCCCACCGCGACGGATCGCGGGTCGCGGGGAGGTTCTAGGTCGGCAAGCGCAGTGACGATGCGTTCGGCTGCCACGGCGTCCCAGCCGACCTGGACGAGTGCTTCGGATGCCTCGGCGAACACGTCCGCCAGGATCAGCGCGACGTCGGCGTTGAGGTCGTTGCACGGCGTCTCCCAACCCTCGGCCACAAGGGCATCTAGCGAGATCGGCGTGTGCTCCTGGCCGCGGCGGGCTGCTGCGGCCAAGATCCACCCGTGGCGCGGGGACGAGGCGAACCTGGTGGCGACGACCTCGTTTAGGACTGCGCGACGCGCGGTCCGCCACAGCACACCCCACGGGGATTGCGCGGTGCGCAGGGCCGGGTTGGTCGCTTCCACCCAGACGGCCTCCCATGCGGTGGCCTCGGCCTGGGACGCTGCCGCACCGCGAAGGCCCAGGTGGATCGTCAGCGGGCGGACCAGCTCCGTGCGCAGGTACTGCAGGAGGCGGGTGCCGGCCGGCCCGTCCCACCCTTCGGCGTCGATAATGCGGAGCTGGTGCAGGAGCGACGGGCGATCGCGGCGGATCGTCGGTGCGGTGGTGTTGTCGTCGTCGGGCCCGGGCTCGAGGCTGAGCTGGAACGGGTCTGATCGTGGTGCTGGCATGGCCGCCTCCTGTGTCGTTCGGACACCCGAGACATTGCCCAGGGGGCATAGCCGCAGCGATGACGGGCGCGAAGGTGCAGGTCAGCGGGTTCGTGGGAGGCGATGACGGGGACGTCTCGTCGGGATCGTCATCGCTGGCGTGGATGTTGGCACCGATGACGGGTGGCGCCGTCATCGGTGCGGCTATCGCGGCTGGTCAACCTGGGGCGACACACATCCATCCGGAGGTCACCATGACCGCAACGACTCAGCTCCGAATCGTCGTCCCGACCGAGGCGCGGCCCTCGCGGGCACCCGTCATCCCCGACGAACAGGTCATCAACCTGACGATCGAGCACGATGAGAAGCTCCTGCTGTCCGTCGTCGAGGCCGCTCACCGGCTCGGCGTCGGACGCACGCTGATGTACGAGCTGCTCGGCTCCGGGCAGATCGAGTCCATGCACGTCGGCCGGCTCCACAAGGTCCCGGCCGAAGCGCTCAAAGCGTTCGTCGAGCGCCAGCGTCGCGGCGCCGGTCGCGGCCCTTGACGCGTGCGTCGAGCGGCTGGGCTGCAGGCAGCATCCGGCGCGACGGCATCGTCGCAGTTGCCGTTCCGGACGGTTCCAGGTGGAGTGCCTTCGTGGCGGGGCCGAACGAGATAGTGGTGGACGTCGGGGTTGGCTCTCGTAGTTGTGGGCCCGGCGAGTTGTGCGTCGGAGGGTGGGCGCCCGCTGGGACGATCACTGGATGGACATTCCGACGCGTCGTGAGCGCGAGGACCTGGTGCGACTCGAAGCGCTGTATGAGGCGACCGACAGTGGTCGAACCGAGGCGGGGCCGCCAGCCGTGCTCGAGCCGCTCGGCATAGTGGGCGACGACGCGTATTCCTGGATGCGTGATGCATCACAACGAGGCCTCGTCGAGGTTGACGGAGGGCTCGTCCCCCTGGCGAAACCCAGCAGCGCTGGTCGCGACCTGGTGGAGCGGGCCCGTCAACGGCGAGGCGACCGTGCAGCCCGCCGCCGTCTCGCGGCTTCCCGGCTGCTGGCCTGGTCGGACAGTGCCGGCGGTAACGTCACCGGGTTCATCGCGAGCGAATACGGGTGGGCCGACGGGCAGCCGCTCACGTTCGACGAGGCGGTTGACGCTGCGAAATCTCTCGACGCGGCCGCCCTCGTCAACGCCCGCACCCATGGGGCTTGGGGAGCCGACGTCGTCCGGTGCGATGTCACGATCCTGCCCGCTGGCCGCGACTGCTTGGACGAGCACGATGGCGACGTTCGGGCATACCAGGCGGCTCAACGAGAGAGCGCGCCCAGTCTGGTCATCGGTCAGATGATGGGCGCGCTGGCGGTCGGTGGGTCTGGATCCACCACCACCGCGAATTACAGCGGACTGGACGCTGCGCAGGTGCGGACACTCGCTGAGGTGCTCATGCAGGCGCGGGGGACTCTCGGGCTGGATGATGAGCAGCTCGCGGAGCTCGACGCTCATGTCGAAGTGATGCGCGACGGCAAGAACGAAGGCAGCATGCAGCGAGCGCTCACGTGGATCGGCGGTCTCGCGACGAATACCGCCGCAGGGGCATTGGGTCAGATGCTCGCAGGCGCAGCGACGGCTCTTCTTGGTGGGATTGGCTGAGGATCCTTCGAGCTCCCATCTGGCTGGGGTTGACCCCGAACGGTGGACACCTTGACGGCGGGAGGATGGGGTCGTGATGGATGTGGTGGAGCGCGTATGTGGCCAGGGCGTGCCCAGCGCGGTGCTCCTCGTCGCCGTCGACGGGCGGACCGTCTGCGAGGCGGTGGCCGGCGACGCCGTGCAGTGGGCCGACGATCGCACGCCGCTCCCGGAGGGCCGGCGGGTCCGGGCCGGCCTGGCCACCCGCTACGACCTGGCCTCGGTCTCCAAGCTGTTCACCACCGTCGTCGTCCTGCGGCTGGTCGAGGAGGGGCTGGCCGACCTCGACCGGCCCACGGCCGCCTACCTGCCGGAGTTCCGTGCCGGTGGGGAGGTGACCCTGCGGATGCTGCTCACGCACACGGCGGGTCTGCCTGCGATGGCTGAGCTGTGGCGGATCGAGGGGAGCCGCCAGGAGCGGATCGACGATCTGCTCTCCCGTCCCCTCGTCGCCCGGCCCGGCTCGGTGCACGCCTACTCGTGCGTGGGCTTCATCATCGCGGGCCTCCTGGCCGAGCGGGTGACCGGGCGGCGGCTCGAGGACCTCGTCGCGGAGATCGTCATCGCACCGCTGGGGATGACCGGCACCGGCTACTGTCCGGACGAGGGGGAGGCCTCCCGCTGCGCCGCGACCGAGTTCCAGCCGGAGACCGGGCGCGGCATGATCCAAGGGGTCGTGCACGACGAGGCCAATTGGTCCCTCGGTGGAACGGCCGGGAACGCCGGTCTGTTCGCTACCGGGAGCGACCTGCTGCGCTTCGCCGAAATGGTCCGCTGCGAGGGGAGCATTCCGGGGACTAGCGGCCAGGTACTGCGCCCGACGACGGTCGCCCGGATGCTCGAGCATCAGGTTGCCCGAGGGGTCGCGACCCCTTTCGGTCAGGGATGGGGGTTCCGGCTCGGAGATGAGGCCGTCATGGGGACCGCCTCCCATCGCACCGTCGGGCACTCCGGCTTCACCGGGACGAGCGTCGTCGTCGACCTCGACGCGGGCCGCAGCACCGTGCTGCTCACCAATGCTGTCCACCCCCGGCGGGGTCGGATCGATCTGCAGCCGGTGCGCCGGATGGTCATGGACGAGGTGCGGGCGAGGTTCCGCTGAGCTTCAGCCGAGCCGGTCGGTCATCTGCGCGGAGAGCCGGTCCCGGTCGACCTCGGGCAGGCCGAGCTCTCGTGCCGCGAGGCGCAGCGCGCCCACGACGGGCGTGTGGGCGGGAACGACCGGCAAGGACAGGGTCGCCGTGAGCCGGTCGGTCACCCGACGGCGAATTGGACCGGAGGTGGTGAGCAGCGAACCGGCGAGGACGACCTCGGCCGGGGCGGGGAGGCTCGCGCCCGAATCGGACACAGCCCCTCGAGCGCTGCGCAGCAGGGCCTCGACGCCGTGGTCGACGATGCGTTTCGCGACCGGGTCGCCCTCCTCGGCACAGTCCACCGTCACCGGCGCGAGCTCGCCGAAGCGGGCCGGGGGGAGGGAGTAGACGACGCCGATGAGGTCCTGCCGGAGGTCGGCTCCCACCCTGCCGGAATCGATGCCGAGGTGGCCGAGGATCGCCGGGACGAGGGCAGTGTCCTCACCCCGGTGGTCCAGGGCTGCGGCTGTAGCGGTGAGCGCGCACAGGCCGATCCAAACCGCCGACCCTTCGTCACCGAGCAACCAGCCCATGCCGTCGCAGCGCCCGGTGATGCGGAGGTCGACGAAGCGGCAGCTCACCGCGCCGGTTCCGGCCAGGACGAGCAGGCCGTGCGGGGACCGGGCCGCGGAGGCGTAGGCGATCTCGAGATCGGTTCGGACGGTGAGCGTCCCGTGCAGTCCGGCTTGTCGCCAGGCCAGGCGGGCTTGCTCGCTCACCTCGGCGTGCCGTGCGGGACCGGCTCCGGCGATGCCGAACAGACCGTGGGTGACCTGGGCAAGGTCATCGGGGCGGATGGCGCTCCGAAGCGCGGTGGCGATGTTCTGGGCAACCGATCCGGCGGAGGAACGAATGTTTCCGCCCGGCGCGGTCGCGTATCGCACGAGAGTCCCCTCGTGGGTCATGAGGGCGACCTTGGTCGAGGTGCCGCCGATGTCGGCGCCGACGATCAGCTCCACTGTGTCTCCTTGGGAGCGCTCCCCGAACGGCATGTATATTCGTGACATCCAAACTCTAGCGGACGGCGAGACATGACATCCAACGCCCGTCGGGTCGACCTCAGCCACCTTCTCCTCAGTCGGACCGACCGATGGGGAGCTTATGCGGGTGATCGTTGTCAAGTGGCGGTTTGGTCGAGTCGGTTGAGGATCGCGGCGTAGACGTCTTGCCGGTGGGTGTCGCCGTGCGCGTGGGCGTCGTCGCGCTGGTTCTGCAGGGTGTCGCGGGACTCGATCGTGGCCGCGAAGGAGCTGCAGGACTCGCAGATCGTCTCATAACGGCAGCCGAGCTCGGTGGGCCGTGAACAGTAGCCGTTGCCGAGAAGGCGCCGGGTGGCCTGTGCGCGCAGGCTTCGCATCTTGGGCCCTTCGGCGTCGGCGGGGAGGGCGGCTGGTTCGTAGAGGGCTTCGATCTTGGCGCTGACGGCGAAGTACTCCTCGGCTACGGTGCGGTCGGCGATTCGGGCGTAGGTCATAGTCATGGTCATCGAGCGGTGGCCGAGCAGGGCGGCGATGGCCTCGAGGGACATGCCACGGTTGATCGCCTGGGTGGCCAGGGTGTGGCGGAGTTGGTGCGGGGTGACATGCCCCAGACCCCCTGCGGTGGCGGCTCGCTGGACGGCCGAGTCCACGCGTGTTTGGGGTACTGGTCGTCCTTTGTCGACGAACATCAGCTCGGTGTTGGTCTGGGTGTCGCGGTGGGTGGCCCACTCGTGCAGGAGAGACATCACCCGGGGGTGCAGGGGGATGTACCGGTCGGTGCGGAGCTTGCCGACCGGGGTGCGTAGCCAGTGCCCGTCACCGATCTGGACCACGGCGTCCACGCTCAGACCGAGGAACTCGCCCTTGCGTAGCCCGGTGCGGGCCAGGACCTCCACGCAGACCCGGTCGAAGAGATGAGGCAGTTTGCGGGCGGCGGCAAGCAGCGCGGCGGCGTCGGCGTCGTCGAGGAAACGGGGCAGGGGGCGGTCGCGGAAAACCGGACTCGATCAACCGCCGCAAGAAAGCCGATCGGTGGATCCGGGCTCAGCGGGACGACCTGCGGGGACGGGAGGCCGTGCGGCGATTCTGCACCGCCTCGTAGGTGGCGCGCAGCGCTTCCATGCTCTCGGCGTAGGTGCGCTGGGCGACCCCAACGAAGACGCAGTCGACGACGGTGAGCTGTGCCAGCCGGCTCGCGGTCGCGCCCGACCTGAAGGTGGTCTCCCGGGCCGCCGTCGTCAGAACGTGGTCTGCGACTGCGCTGATCGGGGACTTGGGCGAATTGGTGATCGTCACGGTGATCGCCCCCCGTGAGCGGGCCAGGGACAGGGCGTCGATCGTGTCGATCGTCATGCCGCTGTGCGAGATGCCGATGGCAACGTCGCCCTTCTTGAGCAGGGCCGCGGAGGCGAGGGCGGCATGGGAGTCCGAGAAGGAGAAGGCGATGCGACCGATCCGGTGGAGCTTCTGCTGGAGGTCGGCGCCGACGAAGCCCGAGGCGCCGACGCCGTAGATGTCGACCCGGGACGCGGTCACCAGGGTGGCGACGACGGCCTCGAGCTCGGGAATCGACAGCGCCTTGGCGGTGTCCTCCACGGCACGGGCGTCGGCGAAGGCGATCTTCTCCACGACCGAGGCCAGGTCGTCCACGACCGAGATGTCGCCGGTGACCTCGGGGCGGTCCACGGACTTCTCCCGGCCGCCCATCTCGGTGGCCAGGGCGAGCCGGAGGTTCGGGTAACCGCGCAGGCCAAGTTCCCGGCAGAATCGCACGACGGTCGTCTCGGAGGTGTCGCAGACCTCGGCGAGGTCGCTGATCGTCATCGCGGGGACGCGGGCCGGGTTGTCCAGGACGTACTCACCGACGCGCCGCATCGCGGGTTGCAGATCTGGCAGGCGTCCGCGGATGGTGACCGTGACAGGTGTGGTGGATTCTGTGGGGTCCGTCGGGGCGGACGAAGGCCGTACCATGGTGGAAACTTACCTGACATCGCTATTAACAGCCAAAGGTTTCCGTCTTCCTCAGCCAGCGAACTCCCCTTTGGCTCCCGGTCCGCCTCGTCGTGGAACCGCCGGGCACCACCCCTCCCGAGCTACCGCCGGACCTCACCGTCGTCGCCCTGTCCTCCGGGACGGCGGTGGACGCAGTCGACGTCGCGATCGTCGAGTTCCGGGACCAGGACGGCGACGAGGGCCGGCAAGGCGTCCGGAGCCGGGACCGAGGCGGCCTCGCGCGGCGTGCCGTCCACGTTGCCGAGGTCGCCTGGCCACCGGACATGCGGGCCCTTAGCCTGTCGGTGCTCCCGCCCGCGCCGAGCGATACCGCCACCTGGTGCCGCCTGGACACCCAGGTCGGCCGGTTCTTCGCCACTGTGGCCACCGACGCGCTCGCCCGGGTCCACGACGCGGGATGGACGGGACGGATCGACCTCGTCGTCTCCCACGGGCAGACCCTCTTCCACTGGGTCGAGGGCGACCGTGCACTGGGCACCCTCCAGGTCGGCAGCGCCTCCTGGATCGCCCGGGCCACCGGCCTGCCCGTCCTCAGCGACCTGCGCTCGGCCGACATCGCCGCCGGCGGTCACGGCGCACGACTTGTCCCTACCTTCGACGCCCTTTGGCTGGCCGGTCACGACCGGCCTCAGACGACGGTCAACATTGGCGGGATCTCGAACATCACCGTCGTCGGTCCCGACGACGTCGTCGAGGGCCGGGACGTGGGGCCCGGGAACCGCCTAGCCGACCTGGCGGTCACGGCCCCGTCCGGCGGCGCCCTCGGCCACGACGCCGGAGGCCGGATCGCCTCCTCCGGAACTGTCCGGCGCGACCTCCTCGATAGCCTGCTCACGGACCCCGCAGTTGCTCCCGGTGTCCGGTCCACGGGCCGGGAGGTCTTCCACTCCGGGTTCCTCGAGAGCCATCGCGCACGCCTGGCCGGACCACCGGTCGCCGGGCCGGACCTCGTCGCCACCGTCACCGAGTTCGTCGCCGGCGGCGGCGCGCGCAACCCGGTCCTCCTCGCGCGGATCGCCGCCCACCTGCCCGGCGTCGAAGTCCTCACCTCCGACGAGCTCGGCGTCCCGGCCGGAGCGAAAGAAACCTACCTCTTCGCGCTCATCGGATCGCTCAGCGCCCACCTGCTGCCCGGCACGGCGCGCGGCCCGGACGGAAGGTCCAGCACCGGCGCCAGCCATCAGGTCGTGCTCGGGTGTTGGACCCTGCCGTGAGCCGCGCCAGTGCGGGGAGTCAGAACGCGGTGGGCTCGGCGGCAAGGTGTGATGAGGGTTGACACGTCAGCCTGGGTGAACACCCGCACTACCGACTCACGTCGCTGACGCGTCCACGATCCGGGATCTCGCAGGCACGCCGTTGCCTTGCGGAGACGGGAAGCGGCCCCACGCGACGCATTGGGGGCCCTGGTGTCGCTGCGACGCCGACGGTCCACGTTGTTTCCAGCGCGAACTCCTGAACGGTGCGCCAGGAGCCAGGTTCGCGGGTACCCGCGATGAGTAGAGCGCGGTCAACCCGAGCACGGGCGGGTAGGACGGCGCTCACGGCCGTCGCTGCATCTCGTAGCGCGCGGACCGTGCCGAGCTTCCGCTCACCGACGGTCAGGTGCGGGACCGGAGCTCCGGGTGCGCCGCTGTAGGGCGGGTGCTGTGGGAACGAGCGCCACACCGCGTCGATGAGCTCACGGAACGGGTCATCCGGTTCCGGCCCCAGCCAGAGCACGTCCTGCCCGAACCACGCGCACCGGGCGAACACGCAGTCGAAGGCGCCGACCGTCCCCCAACGGCGTCCCCCGCTGCGAGACGACGGCGTCGTCGAGCGCCGCAGGGTGGACGAACGGGTAGAGAGCCGGCACGCCCCAGGATGCCGCGGGGTCAAGATGACGACTGCGCTCACCCACGACGCGCTCGGCAGCGGGCATCGGCACGATGGCGGCCGTCTCAGTGGCCGGGGTGCTGTCAACCTCCTCGACCATTACCTCTCGTCTCGGGCGTGGGCTCGCTATCGTCTAGACTAGGAGTTAGCAGCGCCGGAACACAGTGCGTACCGGGCGCCGAGAGGGACGCAATGGTACCGGCGGCGCAGCCTCGTCGCGAAGCGCCGAACTCAGAACGCGGTGACGACCTCGTTGCCGCCCGACGGCGTCGCCAGCGCGACGGCGCGCGGGAAACCCTTGCCCCCGGCCAGCGCGCCGCGCACGGTCATGAGGGCGGTGTAATAATCGATGTACCGGAAGCCGTAGGTCTCCCCGCGGGCGAAGGCGTGCTCGCAGATCCCCCGGTGCCAGCGCTCGAAGGCCTCTTCGGAGATGGGGACGTAGAGATTCGGCGCGAAGCCCTCGGCGTCCTCCCAGTTCTCCGCGTAGAGGAAGGTCCCGACCCCCCAGGGCGTGCAGCCGTTCGGCCGTTCGAGCGGCAGACCGGCCAGGAAGCGCCCGCGCTCGGCCACAGCGGAGGCGTTCACGTGGTCGGAGTGGATCGAGTTGTTCCAGTGCGCGACGACGACGTCGGGCCGAAGTTCCCGGATGACGTCGGCCACCCGCAGGCAGACGTCGTCCCCGGTGCCGAGGAAGCCGTCGGTGAGGTCGTCGAACACCCGGAATCCCGCCCCGATGGCGTCGGCGAAGAACTGGGCCTCGTGCATTTTCTGGACCTTGTACTCCTCGGGCGTGAGCCGCGGATGCCCACGCTCCCCCGGAGTGAGGTCGAGGATCTCCACCCGGTGCCCGTCAAGAGCCATCTGGGCGAGCAGGGGTCCTGCCGTGAGTTCCCCGTCGCCGATGTGGGCGCTGATGGACAGGAAGGTCTTGCGGGGCGAGCTGTCGGACACCGTCCGGACCACCTTTCGGTCGTGCAATGGGATCGGCGGATCACTTCATGCCGGAGAGCACGAAACCGCGGATGTAGAATTTCTGGAAAGACAGGAAGATGACGAGCACCGGGATGATGGAGATCACCAGGCCGGCCATGACGATCGGCGCCGTGCTGGCCGGGTCGAGGAAGGACTGCAGGAGCTGGATGCCCACCGGCAGGGTCATGAGCTCGGGGTTCACCGAGGAGATGAGCAAGGTCCAGATGTACTCATTCCACTGAGCGATGAAGGTGAGCAGGCCTAGGGTGATCGCCGCCGGCTTGGCCTGCGGAAGCATGACCGAGAACCAGATCCGGAACTCGCTCGCCCCGTCCAGGCGCGCTGCATCGAGGAGCTCGTCCGGGATCGCCGCCATGAACTGCCTCATGAGGAAGATGCCGAATCCCGAGACGAGGAACGGGATGCACAGCGCGAGCAGCGTGCTCGTCAGGCCCTGTCCGCCCGTGCCGAAGATGTCGTTCCCACCGGCCAGTGGCCAGTTGACCATCATGAGGAAGTCCGGGATGAGCAGGAGGAACGGCGGGAACATCATCGTGGCGAGCACGATGCGGAAGATGACGCTGCGCCCGGGGAATCGCAGCTTCGCCAGCGCGTAGCCCGCCATCGCGGAGGTGAGCAGCACCGAGGTGGTCACGACGACCGTGACGAAAATGGAGTTGGCGAAGAGCCGGCCCAGGTCGAGCTGGGTGAACGCGGCCGCGTAGTTGGACAGCGTCGGTGTCTGGGGCAGGAAGTGATAGGGCAGCTTCCCGTACTCGCCCGGCGACTTGAAGGACCCCATGATCATGTCGAAGAACGGCACAACCATGAGCACGGAGCCCAGCGCGACGAAGGTGAGAGAGAGCCAGGGATATTTCCCCTTACGCCGGAGTGCGACTTTCTTGCTCATTCGGTGTCTTCCCCCTTGGTCCGGAAGAACCACAGTTCGATCAGTGTGATGACGAAGATGATGACGAATAGGACCATGGCCATCGCGGAGGCGGTGCCCCACTGGCCGAAGGCGAATGCCTGCTGGTACATTTCCAGCGCGCCGACATTCGTGGCGTTAGCGGGCCCACCGTTGCCCGTCATGACGTTGATGAGGGCGAAGGACTGGAGCCCGCCGATGACCTGCGTGATGAGGACGAACAACAGGGTGGGACGCAGCAGGGGCAATGTGATCTTCCAGAACTGCTGCCAGGAGTTCGCCCCGTCGATCTCGGCCGCCTCGTAGTAGGGGTCCGGGATCGACTTGAGCCCGGCCGTGAGAATGAGGATGGCCGAGCCGATCGATCCCCAGGCCGCGACCACGATGACCGCGGGCAGGGCCGTGCCCGGATCGGTGAGGAAGGGGATCGACTTGAACCCGAGGAAGTTGAGCGCCCCGTTGATGAATCCGGAAGGCCGGTAGAGGTACTTCCACACGTTGCCGACCGCGACGACCGTGGTCACCAGCGGCAGGAAGTACAGCGTGCGCCAAAACCCCTGGAGGCTGATCCTCTCAATGAACTGCGCGATCGCCACGGAGGCGATGACCGCGATGGTCACCGACCCGAAAGCGAAGACGAGTGTGTTGATGAGGATCGGCACGACGAAGGTCGAGTCGGGGCTGAGGATCCGGGCGAAGTTTCCCAGGCCGACGAACTCGATCGTCGACAGGTCGAATCCACCCCAGGAGGACAGCGACAGCACCACCGCGAAGATCGACGGCAGCAGGAGGAAGACAAGGAAGAACAGCAGGGACGGTGCCAGGAGCACGTAGGCGGTCCAGGCTTCCTTACGTCGTCCCCGGTTCTTCGTTTTCGCGACGCGCGTCGGCAACACGGGGGTCGTGGCGCCCTCCGGTTCGATCCACGGCCCAGACATCGTGGTCATGGAGGCTTATTCACAACTCGCCGCCAGCAGTTCCATCGAGTCTCTGACCTGCAGCGATGTCATGTGGGACAGAGTTCTGAATAAGCCTCATGGTCTTTCTTTCTCAAAGTGGCCGCACCGCCCACCAATGGGGAATCGCTGGGCGGTGCGGCCGGTCGGCCTGGGGATGTCAGCCGTTGCCAAGCTTGGAGTTGGCGAAGTCCGCTGAGGTCTTGAGCACGTCGGCGGCTTTAGCCTGACCGGTCCAGACGCTCTCGATGCTCTTCTGGAGCTCGGTCTTGATCTCCTGGGCCGCGGGCGGGTTGGGCTCGGGCATGGCGGACTTGAGCGCGTCGACGAAGACCTGGAGGTTGGGATCGGCAGCCGTGTCGGCCAGTGCCGCCGAGTCCTCCGGGCGCGGCGGAATGGTGCCCATCGAGTACTGGAAGGCGCCCATCGGCGTCGTGCCGTCCTTGCCCTTCTCGGCGTTGAGCCAGGTGAGGAACTTCCAGGCCGCGTCCTGGTTCTTGCTGCTCTGGGTGACCCCCATGAAGAAGCCGTAGCCGAGGGAGCCCTTCGTGCCCGCGGTCGGGCCGGGAACCGGCGCCACCCCGATGTTCTTGTAGGCGTCGCCCATCGCGGCCTTGAGGGCGCCGATCAAGTACCCGGCGTTGATCTCCATGCCCACCTGCTGGGCCGAGAAGCCGGCCACCGTGTCGAAGGACAGGTCGGTCGCACCAGAGTCGATGAGTTCCCGCTCGAACTGGAGGGCCTCGACGCCCGCCTCGGAGTCGAACTCGACCTTGGTGCCGTCGTCGCTGAGGAACTGACCGCCCGCGGCCTGCATGAGGGACAGCCACGGGTGCACGACCTCGGAGTCATAGCCTCGGATGAGCCCGAAGCCCTCGACGGTCGTGTTGCCGGCGGCGTCCTTGTGCGCGATCTTGCTTGCGGCGTCCTGGATCTCCTTCCAGGTTTGCGGGGCGTTGTCGTAGCCGGCCTCGGCCAGCAGTTTCTTGTTGTAGAAGAGCGCGTAGGTCTGCACCTCGGTGGGGTAGCCGACGATCTGGCCGTGGACGGTCGCCGCGCCGATGGCGGCCGAGGAGTAGTCCTTCTTGATCGCGGTGGCGATGTCGCCGGGGACCGGGGCGAGCACGCCCGCCTTGTCAAGCTGGCCGCCCCACAGACCATAGGCCTGGATGATGTCGGCCGACCGACCGCCGGTCTGCTGCACCGTGATGGTCTTGAGCAGGTCGGTGAAGACGACGGCTTGGGTCTTGACCTGGATGTCCGGGTTCGCGGCGTTCCAAGTCTGGACCATCTTCTGCAGACCCGACTTCAGTGGTTCTGTCCCGTAGTGGGTGAGCAGGTTGAGGGTGACGACGCCGCCGCTCGTAGGCCGGTGACCGGACGAGCCCGAGCAACCGGTGAGCAGGAGAGCACCGGCCGCTAGGACGGCCGAGACCCGGAGTGATGTGAGATGTCTCATCGAGAACCTTTCCGTTAGGCGATGACCGTGGAACTGCCGCGGGCCATCGACACTGATAAGTCGCGTCTTGACTGTGCGAATCGCCCGATCGGCGCGGCAAGGATGTCGAATCGTCGGGTGATGTGGAATTCGGTGGCCAGGTACAGATGGCCGGCCGGACTGTCCTCCCCGGTCCACAGGAACCAGGCACTGTGCGAGCCGCGGGCCTTCATGTGGTGCAGGGTCAGGTGGAGGAGGGCCTTGCCGATGCCGGTGCCGCGCTGGTCCTCCCGGACGCCGAAGGGACCGAAGCGATCGGTCGCCCCCTCATAGGTGCCGTGCATGGCCCAGCCGACGAGCCGTCCGCCGGCGTCCCTCGCCACGAGGATGTTCTCCAGTGGCATTCCGCCGACGACGGCCTCGCGGATCGCCCGGGCCCAGTCGGGGTTGAAGTGATCCCCGGCGAGAGTCACGAGCTCGGCGAGGTCGTCGACGTCGGCTCCGCCGAGGTGGTAGCCGTTGGCTCGCAGGTCCTCGACCCGGGCGGCCAAAGACTCCGGAAAGGTGTAGTCGACGAGGAGCCTGTCCATCGCGACCGCCTGGTACTGGCGCTCGAAGCCCAGAGAGGCGAGCAGCGCGGCCGCCTCCGGGTAGGCCTCGGCGTCGAGGCCGGGCAGGATGTAGTTCGGCGTGTAGGAGGAGAAGTAGACCGTCGCCGCGCCGTGACCGGCGAGCCAGTCCATCGCCGAGGTGAGCAATGCGCTACCGACGCCGTTGCGGCGGGCTCGGGGGGCTACGAAGAAGAACGGGATCCATCCCGTCGCCGGCTCGAGGTCCGTGCCGACCATCGCGGTCCGACGGCGCACGGCGTAGGCCGCGCCGACGACCTGCCCGTCTTCACGGGCGACCCGCAAGCCATCGGCGTCGAAGTTCACGTCGAGGAGGATCAGGTCGCGGAATCGCTGGAGTGTGATCGGGTCAGCGTGGATGCTCTGGTTCCACGCCGCCACGATTCCCCGCGTGTCCTCGGGGTGGTAGGCGGAGATCTCGAGCGGCATCCTTCGGTTTCTCCTGCCTGCGGTCCGGTGCGCCATCGTCACCTGTGTCGAAAATTTACCAACATGCTTCAGTCAAGTCAAGAAATGTCGCAACTTGGTGTTGGCGCTGGTCAGTACCGCGCCCTCCCGGCGGGAACCTGCGCGAGCGGGGGTAGGAGGCCCACCGGATCCCCGCCGGCGTCAACGGTCCGCCGCAGGGTGTCCGAGCCCCACAGTAGGTCGACGAACGGTGTGGGCTCTCTCAGCACCTCGGCCCCCTCAGGCAGGCGCCACGCGAAGTCCTCCGGATAGAGGCAAGCCGCGACATTGATCAGGCACACCGCCGTTCGCACGGTCTCGAATGCCTCCCGGTCCGTCACGTGCACCTGGACGCCGGCGACGACCTCACCGGCGTACTTGTGGAATGTCGGGGAGAACCACGTCTCCCGGAACACCACCCCCGGAAGGCCGAGCCGATTGAGCGCGGGGGCGAACTGGCGGTCGACCCACGGTGCCCCGATGAGCTCGAAGGGCCTGGTGGTCCCTCGCCCCTCGGAGAGGTTGGTACCCTCGACCAGCCCCGTACCCGCGTAGACGAGGGCCGATTCCGGCGTCGGGATGTTGGGGGAGGGCAGCACCCAGGGCAGGCCCGTGTCAGACCACCACATTGTCCTGTCCCACCCGGTCATCTCCACGACGGACAGGTCTGCGGGAGGACTCCCGCTCTCTGCTGCATCAGCGCCGCTGACGACCCCGGCGAGTTCCCCGATGGTCAGCCCGTGCCGCTGGGGAATCGGACTGCGTCCGACGAAGCTCGCGAAGGCGGGATCGAGCACCGGACCCTCGACGCCCACCCCCCGCAGCGGATCGGGCCGGTCGAGCACGACGACGGGCAGACCGATCCGTGCGGCGGAACGCAGACAGTCCACCATGGTCCACACGTAGGTGTAGAACCGCACCCCGATGTCCTGGAGATCCACGAGCAGCACGTCGATCTCCGCCCGCTGGAGCACCTCGTCGAGGGCAGCTCCCGTACGCAGATAGGTGTCGTAGACCGGTAGCCCGGTCTCCGAATCCTCGGCGTGATCCTCGCTGAATCCCGCCTGCACCGTCCCGCGTATCCCGTGCTCCGGGCCGAAAATCGCCCGCAACGGCGCACCGGCCGCGACGAGGGCGCTGGACGTCAGCCGCAGGTCGGCGGTCACCCCGGTGTAGTTGGTCACCAGCCCCCAGCGGCGTCCCGCCACCAACGTGGTATCGGCGACGAGGCGATCCGCTCCGGTCAGCACCGTCATAGCACGTCCTTGCTCGTCAGGGGTTTCAGGGCGAGCGGCCACCGGACCCGGCCCGTCCGGTCGACAAGATCGACGGGCAGGTGACCGTCGGCCTCTCGCTCACCGAGGAGCACTGAAGCCGCGGCGCGAGCACCGGGCCCGGTGTCACCGAACATGAGCAACATCGGCAGCCGCTCGTCCGCGAGGGCCGCGTCGTAGGGGTTTCGGGCCGCGACCACGCATACCTCCGGGCCGTCGGGCCCCAGGCTCTCGAGCCGCGAGAGCATCGCCTGCTGGGCGGGATCACGCCAGCCGTCCCGGGTGACGACGACGATCGCGTCGGCCGGGGGCGCACCCGCCTGGCCGGCGTCGGCATCGATCTCGGTCTGGGTCACCTCGTACCCCGCCTCCGCGATCATGGTGGCGAGGATGTCTCGCACCGGCGCCCCGCGAAGACCCGGATCGCGGTCATGGCCGATCACCTCGATGTGTGCGGGAGGTGGTGGCAGTCGCCAGGGTCGGGCCGGGTCCCGCCAAGTCATCGACCCCGCCGCTGCCGAGGCAGCCCGGTCGTGGTGACCGCGGGTACCGCACGGCAGGTCCGGGTCCATCAAGGAGCGGCCCAGCCCGAGCCGCGCCTTGAGGGTGAGCACACGGCGGGCTGAGGTGAGGAGCTGGTCGCGGTCCAACCGTCCCTCCTCGACCGCACGAATGACGGCTTCGACGCACCCCTCCGGGTCCGGAGCCATGAGGATCTGGTCCACCCCGGCCGCAAGCGCAGCAACGCAGGCCTCTCCGGGCCCCTCGGCGAGGCTCGCCCCGGCCATGTCGAGGGCGTCGGTCACCACGAGGCCGTCGAAACCAAGGACGTCGCGCAGCAGACCGGTGACGATCGGCTGGGAGTAGGTCGCCGGGACACCCGAGGGATCGAGGGCCGGGACGACGAGATGGCCGATCATGACGGAGTCGGCTCCGGCCCGGAAGCCGGCACAGAAGGGAATCGCCTCACCGCTCTCCCACTCCCCGCGACCGCACCGGAGCACCGGCAGTCCGAGGTGGGAGTCGACGACGGTACTGCCGTGACCCGGGAAGTGCTTGAGCGTCGAGGCGACCCCGGCCCTCGCCAGCCCGGTGACGACAGCGCTCACATGGGCGGCCACGTGCCGGGGGTTCGATCCGGGGGACCGCACGCCTATGACGGGGTTGCGGGGTTCGGAGTTGACGTCGGCCACCGGAGCGAAGGCATGGGTGATTCCGACCGAGCGCAGTTCGAGGCCACTGAGGTAGGCGAGCTCCTCGGCCACGCCGGGGTCGTCAAGGGCTGCTATGGCCATCGCGGAGGGGAAGACGGTCGCGCCTAGCCGCAGCCGATTGACGGTGCCGTTCTCCTGGTCGGCGGAGATGAGCAGCGGGACCGCGCCTGCCGCCGCCTGGAGCCGGGTGACGATCTTCCGGATCCTCTCGGGGCCGTCACCCTGGGCGGAGGAGGGGAAGTAGCAGACCCCGCCGATGTGGCGTCGCCGGACAATGTCGGCCACGGTCTCGACGTCGTCGCGCTGGGCGGTGTCGCCGTAGGCGCGGATCCCCCGGGGTGAGTGGTGGCCGACGGCGAGGCTGAAGAGCTGGCCGACAAGTCGGTCCAGGCTCCATCCCTCGAGGCCCGCCCGGGCCGTGATCACCGGGTCCTTCTGCGGCGCGGATGGCACGCTGCCTCCTCGGTCTGTTGTGCTGAGTTCAGGGACCGACCGGTGGCGGTGCTCTCACCAGTTACCGTCGGTGTAGCATATTTTCCAACATCGGCCGCCTCTTGGCAATGATATACATGCTCTGGTTCCACTGCCAAGAGGGACCGCGATCCGGCGACCCGACAGAAGGCCCTGTGAATACCCACCCCGTCCACACCGGGACGTACCTCGACAACTTGACCACCGAATCCATCGATCCGCGCTACCGGGACCTGGACACCCTGAGCATCCCCGACCTGGTCGTCGCGATGAACGAGGCAGAGGCCGAGGTGCCGCGCGCCGTCCGAGCCGCGCTCCCGCAGATCAGCAACGCGATCGAGGGGATCTCCGGGCGCCTCGCCCTGGGTGGGCGGCTCTTCTACGTGGGCGCCGGAACACCCGGACGGCTCGGAATCCTCGACGCCTCGGAGTGCCCCCCGACGTTCTCGGCCGACCCACAACTCGTCCAGGGCATCATCGCCGGAGGACTGGGCGCCATCATCGAGGCGGTCGAAGGAGCCGAGGACGACGATGCAGCCGGAGCCGTCATCGTCGCCGAACACGCCATCGGGTCCCTTGACGCCGTCGTCGGCATCACCGCTTCGGGCTGCACACCCTACGTGCTTGGAGCAGTCCGCGCGGCGCGGCAGGCTGGCGCCCTCACAGCCGGGATTTCGTGTAACGCCGCGGCTGAGCTGACCGCGAACGTGGACTTCGGCATCGAGATCGTCGTCGGGCCGGAGATCCTCGCCGGGTCCACGCGACTCAAGGCGGGGTCCGCGCAGAAGCAGGTCCTCAACATGATCTCGACGATCTCAATGATCCGCCTAGGCAAGACCTACGGGAACCTCATGGTCGACGTCCACGCGTCGAACTCAAAGCTGCGTAAGCGCGCCGTCCGGATCGTGCAACTCGTCACCGGGGTCGACCGTGCACTGGCGGTGTCCGCACTGCAGAGCAGCGACTACCGGGTCAAGCACGCGATCCTCGGCCTGCGCCTGGGTCTCGACAGCGAAGCAGCCGACATGCGCCTGGCAGCGGTCGGTGGCCGACTTCGCGACGTCCTGGAGGAAAGCACATGAGGATTCTCGGGATGATCTCGGGTACGTCGCACGACGGAATTGACGCGGCGGTCGTCGACTTCCAGCACCAGGGCACGGCACTGCTGGGCTCCGTCGTGCACACCCAGAGCACGCCCTACACCGCGACTCTGCGCGCTCGGCTCGAGGGTGCCCTGCCGCCGGCTCGCACGACGATGTCCGAGGTGTGCGAACTTGACACTCTGATCGGCCAAGCTTTCGCGCGGGCCGCCGTTGCGGCAATTGACACCGCTGGACCTGTGGACGCCATCTGTTCGCACGGCCAGACCGTCTATCACTGGATTCAGGGCGGCAGCGCGTTCGGGACGCTGCAGCTCGGGCAACCGGCCTGGTTGGCCGAGGCCACGGGGGTTCCCGTGATCTCGGACCTGCGGATCCGCGACATCACAGCCGGGGGGCAGGGCGCGCCGTTGGTCGCTCTCCTGGACCAGATGCTGCTCGCGACGGGCAATTTCACGCGTGCCGCACTGAACCTCGGCGGCATCTCCAATGTGACAGTCGTCGCTCCTGACGGCACCATCGTTGCCTACGACATCGGACCGGCTAACGCCCTGATCGACGCGGTCGTCACCGATCGAGGCCTCGACCCTGTGGGCTACGACCGCGACGGGCTGATCGCGGCGGCCGGCAGGATCTGTGAGCCGCTGCTGAGAAAGCTGCTTGAGGAGCCCTACTACCGTCTCCCACCCCCCAAGAGCACCGGCAAGGAACTCTTCCACGGTGGGTACGTCCAGGACGCGCTCGACGCCGTGGGCATCACGATCGACGACGCTGACCTCGTCGCGACCTTGACTGAGCTCACGGTCCAGACGGTAGCGGCGGAGGTACGCGCCTCGGGCAGTGCCACCGTTGTCGCGTCAGGCGGCGGGTGCCGCAATCCAGTCATCCTCGAAGGGCTCCGGCGGGTATTGCCGGGTGTCTCGGTCATCTTGTCCGACGAGCTAGGGGCGCCGGTGGACGACAAGGAAGCAATAGCGTTCGCCCTGATCGGCTGGTACACGATGCATGGTCTCCCCGCGAGCGTCGCCACCGGCACCGGAGCGCGCGAGGGGCGAGTCTTGGGTACGATCACCCCGGGCGCGGGCGCCCTGCGGCTTCCGGAGCCCGTCCCGGAGCCCCCCACGTCCCTGATCCTGACCGCGAACCGGTAGCAGGCGGACGTGTCGCCCATGACAGTGCGCCCCGCCACGAAGGCGGACATCGACCAGATCATTGAAGTCTTCCTCGCGTGCTGGCGCGAGACCTACGCAGCAGCCCTGCCTCAACGGCTCGTCGGTGCAATGTCCGACCGGCGCGCCCGTGACCTCTGGATGCGGGCCAGCCGCCAGGCAGCATCGGGCGAGCTCCTCGTTGCGGTCGCGCAGCAGCCCACCCGAGTCGTCGGCGTCACGCGGCTCGATCATGGTGTCGACGGCACGGGCCACATCGGATCGCTCTATGTCACGCCCCGCGCGCAGGGACTGGGCGTTGGGCGCACGCTGCTCGAGGCGGCGACCGATTCCATGGCCAGGTCAGGGGTGACCACGGCGACCTTGTGGGTGTTCCGTGACAATGCGCCGTCGATCGCGTTTTATCGCCACCTGGGCTGGCTCCCGGATGGTGAACACCGGACGCAGGCGGCATTCGGGGAGCCGGAGATACGCATGAGCCGGCCGGTGCGCCCCAGCGACGCAGGTGGGGCATAGATGACCGGCACCGTCCGCGCCCTGCGGGTACACCACATTGAGGTGGACCTCAAGCGCCCGTTCGTCACCGCGATCCGTCGCGCCACGAGCATCGAGGTCGTGCTGGTCGAGGCGCTGGACGACTCGGGCCTTCACGGGTGGGGAGAGGCAGCAACGAGCTGGCGGGTCACCGGAGAGTCGCCCGCGAGCGTGCAGGCAGCGGTTTCCGGACCGCTCGGCGAGGCGGTCATCGGCCGTCCGCTCGATGACCTGGCCACCCTCGGTTCAGATCTCGCGCACGCTGCGTTCCAGAACTCCGCAGCCCGGTCCGCCGTCGAGTGCGCGGTTCAAGACCTCGCTGCGGCGCGCCGGGGACTGACGCTTGGTGCTGCGCTGGGCGCCCAGCGCCAGCGTGTGCGGACCGACATCACGCTGTCGGCAGCGGGCACCGACGACCTGGTAGCACAGGCGCGGCAGCACGTCGGCGAGGGATTCACCATGCTCAAGGTCAAGGTCGGCGGCGGCCGCGACGACCGCCAAGACGTACTGGCCGTACGGGAGGCCATCGGTCCCGGCATCGGCCTGCGCGTCGACGCGAACCAGGCCTGGGACGTCGATGAAGCCGTGGAGATCATCTGGTCCTGGGAGCGGGACGGCGTCGAGCTCGACCTGGTCGAGCAACCCGTGCATGCTCGCGACCTCGACGGGCTCGCTGCGGTCACCGCTCGTGTCGGCACACCCGTGCTGGCCGATGAGTCCGTGCGGACAACCCATGATCTGCTCCAGATCATCGACCGTCGCGCCGCGACGATGGTCAATATCAAGCTCGCCAAGAGCGGGGGCCTCGGTGAAGCCCGGCGGATGGCCGAGCTGGCCGGGCAGCACGGGATCGGCGTCGTGATCGGCTGCATGATGGAGACCAGCGTGGGGGTTGGCGCGGCGGCCGCACTGGCGGCGAGCCTGTGTGAAGCGGACGCAGCGCGCACTCACGATCTGGATGCCGGGCTATGGCAGGCAGCACCCGTCGTCTATGGCGGAATTCGCTATGACGGACCGGACGTGTACCTGTCGGGCGAATCGGGCCTGGGCATCCGTGGACTGGTCACGACCGGCCAGCCGGTCGAGGACAGTGCGCCACCGTGGTAGCCGTGCTGCTCGAACGTCTGGCGACCCGAATCGTGACCGAGGTGCCGAAGGACTCCCCCGACGGCACGCGCCCGCCAGCCGGAGCGGTGCTCGCGGTTCACATGCCGACCGGCGACCACCTTGGCACCGCCGGGCACCGCACGCTCACGCCGCGGGCTCCCATGACGCCAGACACCGTCCACGACCTTGCTTCGGTCACGAAGGTCGTCGCGACAACACTGGCCATCATGCGGCTGGTGTCCGACGGAGCGCTCGACCTCGAAGCGAGCGTGTCGAGCTTCCTGCCTAGATTCACGGGCAGTCGCAAAGACGACGTCACCATCCGCGACCTGCTCCTGCATCGCGGCGGTATGCAGGAGTGGTGGCCGTTGTACATCGCCGCCCCGCAGGCCACCGGGCAGCCGGAAGCGGCCCTGGACGTCGTGGACCGGCTTCCACTGCGCTACGCGCCCAACGAGGGCCACCACTACTCAGACCTTGGGTTCATCCAGCTTGGCCGGATCGTGGCGGTGATCACCGGTGAACCGCTTCCGAGGGCCGTGCGCACGTTGGTCCTCGACCCGCTCGGTCTGGACACAATCTCCTACGAACCCCCGGCGTCGTGTCCCGTGTCCGCCAGTGCGTCCGACGACCACGTCGAGATCGAGATGATCGACTCCGGTGTGCCATATGCAGTTCCCTACACCTCCGCAGACTTCCCCCGGTGGCGTCGAGCCATGATCGTGGGTCAGGTGCATGACGGCAACGCATTCCATGCTCTGGGCGGGACCGCCGGCCATGCCGGGCTGTTCGGCACCGTCCCTGACCTCTTGGGCGTCGCCACAGCGCTAGCCCGCTACCGGCAGCACGAGGAGATCTGGCGGCCAGCGATCGCGGAGGAGTTCTTCGCCGCGCACTGCGATGCGCACCAGGCGCTGGGCTTCCGGCGGTACCCGCTGCAGATCGGCGGCCGCCGTGTCGACGCGCTGGGTCACACCGGCTTTGTCGGCGCGGCGATGGCCTTCATCCCTGGCACGGAGGTCGCCGTAGCCCTGGGGACCAACCGTCTGCTGCGTGGTGGGCGCCCGGTGCCGACCGAGCTCATGCTGCGCGAACTTCTCTGCGCGGCGACATCCCCGGCCGCAGGCCACCCGACCTCCCCCGACACCGCACACCCACCCGACACGAACCGAGGTACGTCGTGAACGACCCCACACCTCTGTTGTCCATCCGTGACCTCTCGGCCAACTTTCGCTCGCGCGCCGGCGACCTGCCAGCGGTCAGGGGGGTCAACATCGACGTGTATCCCGGCCGGACGGTCGCCATTGTCGGTGAATCCGGGTCCGGGAAGTCGACGACGGCCGCCGCGGTGAACCGACTGCTGCCGGACAACGGTCGCATCACTTCGGGGCGCGTCATGTTCGAAGGCCAGGACCTTGCGTCGTCCAGCGAGCGCGAGATGATCGCGGTGCGTGGCGCGCGCATCGGCTTCGTGCCGCAAGACCCGATGTCCAACCTCAACCCGCTGATGCGTGTGGGACGGCAGATCGCCGAGGCGCTGGAGGTTCACGGGCGAACGGCGGGCGCCGCGACGCATGCGGCGGTCGTCGAGCTCCTCGAGATGGTGGGAATCCCCAACCCCGAAGAGCGCCTCCACCAGTTCCCGCACGAGTTCTCAGGCGGGATGCGACAACGGGTGCTCATCGCCATGGGGCTGGCATGTCGACCGATGCTTCTTATCGCCGATGAACCGACCAGCGCGCTGGATGTCACGGTGCAGCGCAAGGTCCTCGACCAGTTGGACCAACTGGTCGGTCAGCTGGGCACGGCCGTCATGCTCATCACCCACGACCTCGGGCTGGCGGCGGAGCGTGCAGACACGATCGTCGTCATGAGCAAGGGCCGCATCGTCGAGTCTGGGAGTGCGGGTCAGATCCTCGATGCGCCACAGGATCCGTACACCAAGCGCCTCCTTGCTGCCGCACCCAGCCTGACGTCCACCCGGCTGATTCGCTCCATCTCCTCCCCCACGGCCACCACGGCCGCAACCAGCGCGCCGGAACCCGCGCTTGCCGAGGTGCATCACCTGGCGAAGACGTACGCGATGCGTTCCTCGCGGACAGGCTCGGTCCGCGAGCTCACAGCCGTCCGGGACGTGAGCTTCACGATCCCGCGGGGGAAGACCATCTCGCTTGTCGGGGAGTCCGGTTCCGGAAAATCCACGACGGCCAACATCCTGCTGGGGCTCGAGACCCCGACGACCGGAAGCGTGCTGTTCGACGGGGTCGACATCGCGTCGCTGTCCCGCCGTCAGCTGTTCGCGTTCCGACGACGTGTCCAACCAGTCTTTCAGAATCCGTACTCGTCGCTCGATCCTCGCTACACGGTGCAGGAGTCGATCGCCGAACCTCTGCGAGTACATCGGATCGGCGACCCTCGCAGCCGCTCGGATGCCGTGGCGGCGCTGCTCGACCAGGTAGCGCTGCCGTCCGCGCTGGCTTCACAGCTCCCCCACGAGCTGTCGGGAGGACAGCGCCAGCGCGTCGCCATCGCTCGAGCGATCGCCCTGTCACCCGAGCTCGTCGTCCTGGACGAGGCCGTCTCCGCGCTGGACGTGATCGTCCAGACTCAGATACTCGAGCTGCTCGCCTCGCTGCAACGCGAGCTCGGACTGAGCTTCTTGTTCATCAGCCACGACCTGGCGGTGGTGCGATTGATCTCCCACCACGTGCACGTCATGAAAGATGGGCAGATCGTCGAGAGCGGAACTCCCGAGGAGATCTTCGCCGCGCCACGCCACGAGTACACGCGCGAGCTGTTGGCAGCGATCCCTGGCGGACGTCGTGCAGCCTGAGCACCGCGCAGCGTCGCAGCGTGCCCGCAGGGTGCGGCCAGGAAACGGGCCAACTGACATGGGCGATGCGGCGACTACCCCACTCTCGGCGGCCCTTGCCGACGTCTTCGACGACGAACACCGGCACACCCGACCGATCGACCTGGCTGCACGTTCCCACGACGCCTCGCACTACCTCCTGACCCCAGCAGCAGCGGTCACAGCGCGGACGGCCGAGGAGGTCGCCGCCGTGATGGCGCTGGGGCGCCGGCACGCGGTACCCGTGACGTTCCGTTCGGGGGGGACCAGCCTGTCGGGTCAAGCCGGCGGCTCCGGCATCCTGGTGGACACGCGTCGGTACTTCCGAGGCATCGAAGTGCTCGACGACGGGGCCCGGGTGCGCTGTGAACCGGGAGCGACGGTCCGCGCCGTCAATGCCCGGTTGGCCGGCCACGGGCGCATGCTCGGTCCGGACCCGGCGAGCGAGATCGCGTGCACGATCGGCGGCGTGGTGGCCAACAACTCGTCGGGCATGGCCTGCGGCACCTCGATGAACACCTACGCGACCCTCGATTCGACCGTCGTCGTGCTGGCGTCCGGGACGGTCGTCGACACCGCCGCCCCGGATGCGGCCCAGCATCTGCGTGCCACAGAGCCAGCACTGGTGGCCGGTCTCGAACGGTTGCGAGACCGCGTGCGCGCGAGCCCGGATTCCTTGGCACGGATCGCCGACCAGTACTCCATGAAGAACACGATGGGGTACGGGCTGAACTCGTTCACGGACTTCACCGCCCCGCACGAAATCCTGGCCCACCTCATCGTCGGCTCGGAGGGAACCCTCGGCTTCATCGCCTCAGCGACGTTCCGCACCGTCAAAGTGCTACCGGCCGTCGCTACGGGCCTTCTGGTGTTCCCGCATCTGACAGCCGCGACCGACGCGCTCGAGATGCTCCTGGGTGCCGGCGCCCGCACGATCGAACTCATGGATCCGGCCTCGTTGCGCGTCGTGGCGCCGTCGCTCCCGCCGAGTCATCCGCTCGCCCGTTCCCCGATCGAGGCACAGACGGCGCTGCTTGTCGAGCTCCAAGCCGAGGACGGCGCCAGACTCTCCGATCTCGTCGCCGAGCTCGGTGTCGTGACAGCGCAGCTGCCCCTCGTCGCTCCGAATGAGCTCACCTCCGAGCCGCGCGCCCGCGCGGCGCTGTGGGCGCTGCGCAAGGGGCTGTACACAGCGGTCGCGGGGGCACGGGCCATGGGGACCACTGCGCTGCTCGAGGACATCGTCGTGCCGGTCCCTGCGTTGAGCCGGGCAACATCAAACCTGTCCACGCTCTTCCGCGCGCACGGCTACGACGAGGCCGTCGTCTTCGGTCATGCCAAGGACGGAAACCTGCATTTCATGATCACGCCTCACCTGGGTGACATACGCGAGCTCGCTGTGTACGAGGAGTTCACCGAGGACCTGGTGGACCTCGTCCTTGGGGAGAACGGGTCACTCAAGGCCGAGCACGGCACCGGCCGGATCATGGCACCGTTCGTCCGGCGGCAGTTCGGCGACGAGCTGTATGCCGTGATGCGAGAGGTCAAGGCACTCTTCGACCCCACGGCGGTGCTCAATCCCGGAGTCCTGCTGAGTGAGGACCCGCGCTCATATCTCCGCGAGCTCAAGATCGTGCTGCCGGTCGACCCCCAGGTCGACGCCTGTGTCGAGTGTGGGTACTGCGAGCCGGGATGCCCGTCGAGGGACGTCACGACCACACCCCGTCAGCGCATCGCCCTGATGCGCACGATAGCCGGAGCGTCCGGTGCCGTGCGGCGATCGATCCTGCGCGATTTCGACTACGCCGCCGTGGACACGTGTGCGGCTGATTCCCTGTGCGTTCTCGCGTGCCCAGTGAAGATCGACACCGGACGGGTGATGAAGGGGATGCGCGCTCGACGCCACTCCGCGGGCGTCGAGGCAGCGGGCGCCTGGGCGGCGCGGCACTGGGCAGGTCTGGGCGTGCTGGTTCGAGCGGCACTGCGAGTCGCCTCATGGATTCCACCGGTCGTGCTCACCGGTATCACGCGAACGCTTCGACGGGTGGTCTCAGCTGACTGGATGCCGCTCGTCGGCGCCGATCTTCCTGCGCCTGGGCGCCGTCGGGTCAGCGCTGCGACGAGCCCGCGCAGGGCGACGGGAACCACAACGGGCAGCGAGGAGGCAGTCTTCTTCCCGTCGTGCACGGGCTCGATGTTCGCGCCAGATCGTGGCGCGGATGGCTCGATGCTCGGCGCTTCGGAGGCGTTCACCACCCTGTGTGTACGGGCCGGAGTCGAACTGACCGTGCCGGTAGGCATCTCTGGGCGGCGTCGCGGTCGGGTTCGGTGCCCGTCGTGTGCGATGCTGCCTCGTGCACGCACGGTCTCCTGGCGGTAGGCGACCAGTTGACGGCGGAGGCCCGGGCACGGTTCGATCGCCTGACGATCCTGGACGTCGTGACCTTCGTCCGGCAGACCGTCCTGCCGCGCGTCGTCGTCACGCACCCAATCAATTCGGTAGCCGTCCATCCGACCTGCTCGACCGTGCACCTGGCAGCGGTGGACGACCTCGCAGCGCTCGCAGCGGCGTGCGCCCGCGAGGTGTATGTCCCGCCGTCATGGGGATGCTGCGCGTTCGCCGGGGACCGCGGAATGTTGCACCCCGAGCTCACCGCGGCAGCAACCGGACCGGAGGCAGCGGACGTCCGGACCGCGGAGGCAATCCGGGCAGAGTCGCACCACGACAATGCTGGTCAATTCGATGCGTACGTCTCCGCCAACCGCACCTGCGAGATGGGCATCTCACGGGCAACTGGTCGCCCATACGTCCATGTCGTTCAGCTCGTGGAGCGCGTCACCCGGTGAAGGCTCGAACCGACACTTGCTGCCCCGTGTTCGACTGACTCGTTCTGTTTGGGGCGGTCAGGACGCGTCAGCGGTCTGGAGGGGTGTCTCGCATTTAATGGGGGTCAGGCGTCGCGTCCAAGGCACTTGTTGAGCGACACCGTGGCTGACCACGTGGAGGTGGCTTGGCGTCACAGACGGTGACGATGTCGTCAAGGCAACGCATTCGGGTTGACCTTCGTCGCCTGCGACGAGAGCGTGATGACGTCCTGGAAGCGCAACGGCCCTCCCCGATTCCTCGCCGGGATGGGCGAGCTGTCGCTTGGTGCCTGGATGCTCACCGTGGTGGCGCCGTGGTCGTCGAGGTAGTCGATGAACGCGAACAACAGATGCTCGGTGCCCACCAGTTTGTAGCCCAACGACCGGCGCACCCGCAGATAGTCGCCCACCATGGCGCGCAGCTGCGCGGTCATGACCGACCCGCCGACCCCGGCCACGGCCGGGCGATCTGGGCCAACCTGTTCTGGTCGGTCTTGGCGTAGATGACGGTGGTGGCCACCGAGGCGTGCCGCATCGGCCGGGCGACCTCGTGCAGCGACGCACCCGCGTTCAACGTCTCGGTCGCTGCGGTCCTGCCCCTGGACGTCGACGAGCTGCGCCGCCCCCGCCGCGACGAGGGCGTGCGTGCCGCGCTGCGGGTCCTGGTCGCAGCCCGTGACCACATGACCGCCGAGCGCACCGCGACCGTCAACGCGCTCATCGCGCTGGTGCGCGTGGTCGACCTCGGCATCGACGCCCGCAGACCGTTGACCGGCAAGCAGATCGCTGAGGTCTCCCGCTGGCGCACCCGTGACGAAGAGATCGGTCTGACGACCGCTCGCGCTGAGGCAGTCCGCCTGGCAAAGCGCGTGGCCGACCTCGACGACGACATCGCAGCCAACACCACCACCATGGCAGAGCTCGTCCGCCAGAGCCCGGCCGCGGTACTGCTCGAGAAGACCGGCATCGGGCCGGTGACCGCCGCGATCGCGTTGACCGCCTGGTCCCACCCCGGACGGGTCCGCTCCGAAGCCGCGTTCGCCTGCCTCGCCGGCGTCAACCCCATCCCAGCCTCATCCGGGAACACCGTTCGACACCGACTCAACCGCGGCGGCGACCGGCGCCTGAACCGCGCCCTGCACATCGCGACGATCACGCGCATGACCCACGACCCCGACACCCGCGCCTACGTCGAGAGACGGCGCGCCGAAGGCCGCACAACCAAGGAGATCCGCCGCTGTCTCAAGCGCTACCTCGCCCGGCAGATCTACCGCACCCTCAACGCCGCCGACACCGAACCCAGCCCCGCTTGACAAACATAGAAGGGTCCCTAGCTGCCCTGGTCACCTGGTGGTCGGGCCCGGAGAACGCCCTGCAGCAGGATCGGTTCGAACGCACTCAGTTCGCCATCCAGGGCATCGTCCCGATCGGCTACGCCTTGTTCGCGGTGGCCCTCGGCATCGCGGCCGGCGCGCTGCTGCGCCGCACCCTGCCCGCGGTGGCCGTCACCATCGGCATCTTTACCGCCCTACGCTTAGCCCGGAGATTTCACGGGCGTAGCGTCCCGTAGACGTGAAAAGTGCCCCTGACCTGGGATGATGTGTCTTGCGAGGGACAGTTCAGACCAGTTCGAGGAGCACCTTCCAGGTGAAGAAGATTAC
>Ga0209429_10000425_pt1 | contig 28501 bp, 23 predicted proteins | sample BarGraNGADG00212_3_FD_184493 | JGI IMG/M metagenome (GOLD analysis project Ga0209429, IMG submission 184493) | Arctic peat soil microbial communities from Barrow, Alaska - Barrow Graham LP Ref core NGADG0004-212 (SPAdes) (version 2) | ecosystem: Environmental > Terrestrial > Soil > Wetlands >...
TCATTTTTATGAGGCGGCCGGTTACAACCGCAGGGATAAGACGGCTTTCATCCAGTGGCTCTGAATTTTCGCGGAGTTGTATAATAGAAACACGTACCTGCTATGTACGAAATAATGCTGGCTGTTTTTGATATTAACGCCGCGAACCGTGCGGTATCGGCGCTTCCTCAAATAACACGCTGGTATGTCGGCGGTCATTCCCTCGGAGGTGTAATGGCATCAACTTTTGCAGCTGCCAATACGGATAAGGTCGAGGGGGTCGTTTGGTAAAAGCTTCCGAATGTATGGATATTGTCAGTGTAAATCACAGGATTACTGAATTTATTGCCAGTTATTTTGATATACTTCTTGCATATAATGAAGTCACTCACCTGGGTGAAAAGCGATTGATTGCCCAGGCAAAAGCCCTGTGTAAAGAACTGCCGGATCGTTTCGAGGAAGATATCAACATGATTCTTGGTCATTCATATGAAGTCGATCTTCTGGTTGAGGCGCTTGTGTCCTCGATCAGGAATCTGAAAAGGATGCTGCATTGAATAAGAAAACAAAAGCGATATTGTTTGCACTTACAGCGGCGCTGTTATATGGAATACAGGTGCCGTTCTCAAAACTGCTGGAAGCGAAGCTCGACACGCTCTTTCTGGCTGCTTTCCTGTACCTCGGGGCCGGCCTCGGCATGCTGGCGGTGCGGGCCATTGAACTTCGTGCGGCTCCGCAAAGAAAAGAACCACCACTGGGAAGAACAGATCTTCCCTATATCATTCTCATGATCCTTCTGGATATTGCCGCGCCGATCCTCCTTCTGATGGGCCTTCGCCTGAGCAGTGCCGGCACAGTGTCGCTTCTGGGGAATTTTGAAATTGCAGCTACAGCTGTTCTGGCAATGCTGATTTTTCATGAAGCCGTCGGCAAAAGGTTATGGATAGCCATTGCCCTGATTTCAGCGGCTTCTGTGATACTCTCCGTCGGTGACCTTTCCGCAGTCAGATTGTCCCCGGGCTCACTTCTGGTCGTTCTTGCCTGCGCCGTATGGGGCCTTGAGAACAACTGTACCAGAAAACTATCCGGCAAGAGCCCCATGCAGATCGTTATCCTCAAAGGATTAGGTTCTGGATCGGGCGCCTTGATTCTTGCCTTTCTTTTTGGAAAAGCTTCCGGGTCGCTTCCCTTAATCCTGATGGCAGCAGCCCTGGGATTCGTATCATACGGTATGAGTATCTATTTTTATATCAAAGCGCAGCGGGAACTCGGAGCCGCCCGAACAAGTGCGTTTTATGCGGCGGCTCCTTTCGTAGGCGTTCTTCTGTCATGGGTTGTACTGCAGGAAAAAATAACCTGGACTTTTCTCCTGGCGCTCCTCATTATGGTCGCCGGAACAGTATGCGGCATTTCGGAAAAACACAACCATATGCATGTTCACCTGCGGGAGGTACACGAACATATGCACTCACATACCGACGGGCACCATACGCATACGCATGAATATGAAGTGACCGGCGAGCACAGCCACATGCATACGCATGAAGAAATGCATCATAACCATCCCCATACGCCGGATACGCATCACCGGCATACACACATCTAGCTTACAAGGGAGCATATAGTCTATGCCGGAACGTATTACACACACCCTTGCCCCGGTTTTTGACGCAGATTCGCATGTTTTGATTCTCGGCACGATGCCTTCCCCGCGTTCGCGGAAAGAAGGTTTTTACTACGGGCATCCTCAGAACCGGTTCTGGCGCGTGATGGCCGATGTTTTTTCGGAGGATGTCCCATCGGATAATCAGTCAAAGGAGGCTTTTTTGCTGCGTCACCATATTGCACTCTGGGACGTTCTTGCGTCATGCAGGATAGAAGGAGCGGACGACAATTCGATTTCAGATCCTGTCCCGAATGATTTGAGCATGGTATTGGGAGGTGCGGATATCCGCTATATCTTCACGACCGGCAGGAAAGCTTCGCAGCTGTACCGGAAATACTGCTTTCCGCTGACCGGAATTGATTCAGCCTATCTGCCGTCGACCAGTCCGGCAAATTGCGCAGGCTTTTCGTATTCGGACCTTGTCAGCGCGTATAAAGTGATTGCGGACCTGATTTGATATGCTTAAATTTCCGAAAACATCAATATTGTAATGTACAATTAAATCGTTTGGCCTTAAAATAATATTTGTGTAATGTGGCACATAATAAGTAAATCACATAAGAAGGAGAGACATATATGGATCCGATTAAATGGGCGATTGTTATTGTGGCAGGTCTTCTGTTTCTTTATTTGTTTATATTTAAAATTCTCGGACTGCGGGTTATCAATTCCAATGAAGTTGCAGTCATCGAAAAATGGTGGAGTTTTAAGGGATCCCTGAAGGATTCCATCATTGCTCTCAATGGGGAAGCGGGTTATTCACCTGTGCTTCTGCGTGGCGGTATTCATTTTAAGACTGTTCTTATGTACAGGATTCACAGGTATCCTCTCATAACGATCCCTCAGGGACAGATTGCGTATATCTTTGCCCGTGACGGTAAGCCGCTTGAGCCCAGGCAGACGCTCGGCAAAGTGATTCCGGAAGCCAATAATTTCCAGGATATTATGGGATTCCTCAAGAACGGAGGCCAGAGAGGTCCGCAGAGGGGTATCATCAGAGAAGGTACCTATGCGATCAACCTGGCACAGTTTATCGTTATTACTTCAACTGATATCAAGGCGATTTTCACCGGTTCCAAGCAGGACCGTTCCGAGCTTGCCAGTATGCAGCAGACACTTCTTGCCCGTAATGGATTCAGTCCGGTTATTATCATGGGCACTGCAAGCCAGACTGCGGATATGATGGGTATTGTCACGGTTCATGATGGTCTTTCGCTCCCTGAAGGCGAGATCATTGCCCCTTACGTCGGCGAGACGCATGCAAGCTTCCAGGATCCTGAGGCGTTCCTTGCAGCAGAAGGCCGCCGCGGTAAACAGATCCAGGTGTTAATCGACGGTACATATTATATCAACCGTCTTTTTGCCACCGTTGAATTCCGTCCGAAGACAGTGGTTCCGATCGGATTTGTCGGCGTTGTGGTATCTTTCTTCGGGAAAGAGGGCGTCGATACAACGGGAGTCGATTATCATCACGGAGAACTGGTAGCCAACGGCTGCAAGGGTGTTCTTGAAAAGCCCCTTATGCCCGGTAAATATGCATTTAATACGGATGCCGGTAAAGTGGTTCTCGTTCCTACGACAAATATTATCCTCAAGTGGAACAAGTCCGAAATGGGCGACCATAAGTATGATGAGAACCTGACGGAAGTCGATATCATCACCAAAGACGCTTTCGAGCCTTCGCTTCCGCTGTCTGTTGTCATGCATATCGATTACAAGCAGGCTCCCTGGGTCATCCAGCGTTTCGGAGATATCAATATGCTGGTCAACCAGTCCCTTGATCCTCTTGTCAGCGCTTATTTCAAGGATGTTGCCCAGACAAAGACGATCATTGAGCTCATTCAGGAGCGCAGTGAAATCCGCGAAAGAGCCGTAGCCGAGATGCGTGAAAAATTCCAGAAATACAATCTGCAGCTTGAAGAAGTCCTGATCGGTACGCCGAAGCCGGCCATTGGGGATACACAGATTGAGAACATCCTGATGCAGCTGCGTGACAGACAGATCGCTGAAGAGAAAAAGGTTACCTATGGCAAGCAGCAGTCAGCCGCAGAGAGCGAGAAATCGCTCCGTGAGGCTGAGGCCACTGCCGCACAGCAGGGTTTCCTGACGAAGTCCAAGATCCAGATTGAGATCGAAGGCAACGCAGGTGCCGCCCTTGCAAGTAAAGCTGAGCAGGAAGCCAATCAGATCGTAGCCCTTGCCAGAGCTAATAACACGCGTATCCGTCTTGAGGGTGAAGCCGAGGCTTCCAAGGAATCCAATATCGGTCTTGCAAAAGCACAGGCGATCGACGCACAGGTCAAGGCATACGGCGGAGCTGAATTCAGAATTGTCCAGGAAGTTACCGACAAGCTTTCCGACGCTATCAAGAACACGAAGGTCGATATCGTACCGAAGACTGTCGTCAACATGGGCGGTTCAGGGGAATCCGGAAACGGCGGTACAGGCACAGTACTTGATGCCCTCCTGAAATTCATTACACTCGATAAGCTTGGCGTCTCTGTTGCTGACATCACTAAAGCTGCAGCAGCAAAAGAAGCGGAACCTAAGACGGCATCAACACATGCAACACCTGCTGCTGCAATACCCGCAGCAGCACCTGAAGCACCGAAGGCACCGAAAGCATCGAAAGCATAATTGGAAACGGGATAATCATATAAACAGCAGAGCCTGCCGGAAGTGTTACTACTTCCGGCAGGCTCTATTTGCATATTCTAAAGGCAGCAAGTAATCCGCGTATTGATATTTATCGTCTTTTACGTTACTATTTTTCAATAAACAAACGGTTGGAACCGGAAAATATCTCCTCTGTCAGGATTCGAAAGGATACATGTATGAGCAGGCGTAAAGAGATTCTCAATGAGGTTGGGCTCAGGGACGGCAGACTTCTGGTAATAAGAAAACCAGACGCAGAAGATGCAGGGGAAATAATCCGATATATGAATACGGTCGGCGGTGAGAGTGATAATCTCTTGTTTGGCAAAGATGAATTCCATCTTTCTATAGAACAGGAGATTGAATATATTGCCGGTATGAACCGGAATCCCGATGCATACATGATCATGGCTGTGATAAATGAAGCAATTGTAAGCGTCGCTCAAATCTGCGGTTCCAACAGACCCCGTAACGCCCATAACAGTGGAATTGCGATTTCTGTCAAAAAGGAATACTGGGGCGCAGGGATCGGGACGGCTGTCATGGGAGAACTGATTGCGTATGTGAAAGCGCGCGGCAGTATAAAGACAGTGAGCCTCGGAGTCAGGGACGGCAACACCAGTGCCATTAAAATGTATGAGAAATTCGGATTTGAGAAAGTCGGCGTCCATAAGAATTATTTCGATGTGAACGGAGTGTATTATGACGAAATTCTTATGGATCTAATGCTGTAAATTCTGTTTATCAAATAGTAGGCAGAGACAATGCGGCGGGATTTTCTTTCTTGACAGAACTTCAAAAGAACTGCAGAATGACATTATATCCATTGTGGATATGATGTCATTATTGAAAAAATAAACGGATATATAGGAGCATATATATGAAAAAAATAATCGCAATTGAGGGCATGACTTGCAGTCACTGCCAGGCACGCGTTGAAAAAGCACTTAACGCCGTAGACGGTGTTAAGGCAAAAGTTGATCTTAAGAAGAACACCGCGACCGTCGAGGCCGACAGTCAGGTTTCGGATGACCTGTTGAAAAAAACCGTCGAAGAAGCCGGCTATACGGTCACTTCCATCGAAGAAAAGAAGGGCCTTTTCGGGAAATAAACAAAATTTTCTGAAACAGGATGTTTTCATGACAAAACATGGACATTTCAGTCGATAAATGCAGGATCGGACGGGTACGGCAGCAGGGAAGACCTGGCTTCTATTCCCTGAAAGAGGCTGCATTTCTTCCGCCCTTTTTCAGGACAGGGTGTACATACCGGCCTTTGCCGACGGTTGTGCCGCCATATTGAATGGCTTGCGTCGGGCAGCGGTTGAGGCAGCCGAGACACTGCGTACACGATTTGCCCCAGACCGGTTTCCCCTGGACCTTGATTGTTCCGGCCGGGCAGATGCGCTCGCAGAGACCGCATCCCGTGCAGTCGTCCGTTGCGTAAAATTTAGCCGGACTCATCGCAAACCGGTTGAACAGCGGATTGATAACCGCGCTCTTTAGTGACGGAAAGGACCCCTGCAGCAGATGGAATACCCCGCGCTGCCGTTCAACAATGATTTTACTGATGGAGGCCAGCTGCTCGTCGGCATTTTTAAGCTTTTTGCGCATGATCTCAGGGCTGTCAACATCATATCCGATGATGTAGTTGTTTGGCATCTGTACGGAAAATGCACTGTCAAGTGTAACGCCGCGGCGTAAAAGTGCCTTTTTGAGAACCTTTGTCGTATGGCCCTCTTCGTCTCCGCATGTGCAAAGTGAAAAAACATAGGATTTGCTGCCTGTGATTATTAGTTTTGAGATGAAGTCGAGAACCATTCCGGGAGGACCCCACGCATATACGGGGAAAACAAATCCCAGCGTCTCGTTGTCTGACAATTCATATCCGCCTGCCGGAACGCCGTGACTCATTTCCCCGGGAATTGACACAAGCTTTTCCCCCAGTGATATGGCAAGGTTCTGCGCGAAAAAAAGCGAATTTCCTGTTCCTGTAAAATAAAAAATCATATAGTTCTGCATCCTTTCCCGGAGTGCATATTATGAAAATATACATGTATTTTATCATATATGATGTAATGATCCGGGTGAATATCAGGTGAATTTCTGCCGTATTTTCGAATCGGAAGTGTATACTGATATGATAAATACTGTCGCTGCACAGAAAATCTCATCAGGTGAAAATAGGATCATGCATATGGGCAAAATAAAAATCTTTCAAAATACCGAGGATTCCGTACGTCTGGGCCTTCTGCTGGCAATGGTGGGAGGCTATCTTGATGCCTATACATATATCAGCCGTGGGGGAGTTTTTGCCAATGCCCAGACAGGCAATATTGTTCTCCTGGGCCTCTATGCGGCACAGGGACGCTGGATGCAGGCGATGCTTGTGGTCCCGCCGATAGCGGCTTTCGTCTGCGGTGTGGCGGTGGCCGAACTAATTAAGAATTTTGCTTTGAAGGGCCTCATTCGAGACTGGGCACAAGGTGTTCTTCTCATTGAAATATGTATCCTGATTCTTGTAGGTTTTATCCCGTCCTCGGTTCCGGATCTCTATGTGACCGTTACCATTTCGTTTATTGCTTCCATACAGGTTTCCTCGTTCCGCACCCTGATAGACTCGCCGTACAGCTCCACGATGTGCACCGGGAATCTCCGGTCAGCCTCGAAAGCATTTTATGAAGCTGTTACCAATCACGACCGGTCTGCAGCAAGGAGATCGGGCCGCTTTTTTGCCATTATACTGGCGTTCCTGTGCGGAGCCGTCCTGGGAGGCGTCCTTACCGCCCGCTTCGGAGAGCACTCCGTATGGGCAGCGGTTATTCTCTTGTCTGTGTCTTTTTGCATGCTGTTTGTCGACGAACGAAGAAGATCACGCATGGTCATATAACGCCGGTTTGCCGGCTTATATACGGCTCGGAACAATGAATTTCCCGGGATAATACTTTTTCGTTCGTTTTAGACAAGGAAAAGCAATCAAAAGCGGTTTGATTTGATGCCCACGCTATTATATTATGCCAGTATATATACTATCTGGGACAAAAAACGCATTCACTTTCGGAGGGTATCCTTTATGACAATGAAGCTTGCTTTTTCAACTCTTGGATGTCCGGAATGGACATGGACTGAAATATATACGATGGCGTACGATCTGGGCTATTCAGGCATAGAGATCCGGGGTCTCGGTGAAGAAATTATGGCCGCCCGTGCAAAGCCTTTTCTGCCGGGAGAAATACACCGGACGGCTGAAATGCTGGAGCGTCTCAAGCTTACTATTTCATGCTTTTCATCCAATTGTGTCCTTGCGTCACCCGAAGGTGCCGCTATTGCCGATACGGAGATCAATGAATACATCAATCTCGCTGCAAAAGTGGGTGCGCCGTATGTGCGTGTATTGGCTGATGCAAATCCTGCACCGGAATGCGAAGTCGATGACAAAGCTGTCGCCGTACTTCTGAGAAGACTTGCCGTCAATGCCGAAAAGAATAATGTCACTCTTCTGGTGGAAACCAACGGTGTTTATGCTGACACAAAGCGCCTGCGGAAGCTTCTTGATGATGTCGCAAGCCCATATGTGGCGGCGCTTTGGGATGTTCATCACCCGTACCGGTATTTCCAGGAATCGCCCGCTCAGACATGGGAGAACCTGGAAGGTCTGATCCGATATGTTCACTTGAAGGACTCTGTAATGGATTCAACCGGCAAGGCGAAATACCGCATGCTCGGCAGCGGAACACTTCCTTTACTTCCTGTTTTTGAACTTCTGAAAGAAAAAGGCTTTGACGGATTTGTTACCCTTGAATGGGTTAAAAGATGGTCATCCGAGCTTGAAGATGCCGCTGTCGTATTCCCCCAGTTTGTAACATTTATCCGCATGTGGGAGAACGCTGCAGCCTGTACCATCCCTGCAGAGACGGCCCCTGAGGTTATGCTTTCGAATGTGGAACAAGAGGATAAACCGGAAACACAAGTCAGGCCTGTGCGTGAAATGTTTGTGCGCCGTGAAGACGGTCAGCGCGTTTTTGAGAAAGACACGCTGATTGACCTGACATTCGGCCAGCTTCTCGAAAAGACTGCCGCCACGTTCCCGGATCAATATGCTTTTGCCTATACAACGCGTGATTATACACGTACATACAGCGAGTTTCTGCAGGAAGTCGACAAGACGGCACGCATGTTCATGGCTATGGGCATTAAGAAGGGTGATCATGTGGCAATATGGGCCACCAATTGTCCGGAGTGGTTCCTTACATTCTGGGGAGCCGTACGCATGGGAGCTGTCCTTGTGACTGTAAATTCATCTTACAAAATCCATGAGGCGGAATATCTCCTGCATCAGTCGGATACACATACGCTTGTCATGATTGACGGATATAAAGATTCCGATTATGTAAAAATACTCAATGAAATCTGCCCTGAACTGGCAGGCTCGGAGCCCGGAAAGCTCTGCAGCGCAAGGCTGCCTGTACTTAAGAATGTAATTACCGTTGACTCAAGTCAGCCCGGCTGTTATTTCTGGGAAGATGCCATGGAGCTGTCCTCCCGTATTCCGGAGAATGCCGCCCATGAAATACAAAGTACACTTCACAAGGATGACGTCGTGAATATGCAGTACACGTCGGGGACAACCGGCTTCCCGAAAGGCGTAATGCTTACGCACTATAACGTGATAAATAACGGCAAGAATATCGGCGACTGCATGGACTTAACTACAGCGGACCGGTTCCTGATTCAGGTACCGATGTTCCACTGCTTTGGCATGGTACTTTCCATGACATCGTCGATTACGCATGGCTCTACCATGGTTCCGGTTGAAGTATTCAGCCCGGCCAAGTGCCTGCATGCGATCAATGAGCGGAAAATCACTGCAATGAACGGCGTTCCGACGATGTTTATAGCACTTCTCGAGCATGCGAATTTTGATACGACCGATTTCTCGTCGATGAGGACAGGGATTATGGCGGGATCACCCTGCCCGATTCCGGTTATGGAAGCAGTAGTAAAGAAAATGAATATGAACGATATAACCATTGTATTCGGTCAGACGGAGAGCTCTCCGGGCTGTACACAGAGCCGCGTGGGAGATCCGCTTGAAGTGCGCGTCGCGACTGTCGGCCGTCCTCTTCCGGGCGTTGAATGCCGGATTGTGGATCCTGCAACCAATGAAGTTCTTCCTGACAATGTTCCGGGTGAATTTGTCGCCCGGGGATACAATATCATGAAGGGCTATTATAAAATGCCGGAAGCGACCCGTGCTGCCATAGACGAAGACGGCTGGCTGCATACAGGTGACCTGGCACTTAGGACACCTGAAGGCAATTACAAAATCACAGGACGCATCAAGGATATGATTATCCGGGGCGGAGAGAATATTTATCCCAAGGAGATCGAGGAATTCCTGTATACGCATCCTCAGGTCCGGGATGTACAGGTCATCGGTGTTCCCGATAAGACATACGGCGAAGAGATCGTAGCCTGCATCATCAAAAAGGAAAGTGCTTCGATTACTGAAGAAGAGCTGAAAGATTTCGTGCGTACACATATGGCGAAACATAAGACTCCGAAGCACATATTTTTTGTGGATGAATTCCCGATGAATGCGGCGGGCAAGATCCTCAAGTTCAAAATGCGTGAGGATGCTGTGCAGCGGCTTAATCTGCAGGCGGATGCGGCGATTGAGACCGCATAAGGATTCTCGGTCATTATAAGGATTTTCGGTCATTTGCGCAGCTCAAGCTAAAAAATGAGCTGCGCTCTGCTTTTCATACATTTTTCTCAAAGATGTTTTTCATAAAGATAGAACAGGCCTTTTCGCCATACCGCCTCACCGACTTTTTTGTAACCAAGCTTCTCGTACATGCGAAGTGCATAAGGATTGCGCGAAAAAGCGTCCAGCCGTACCGTTTCAATACCCTGATCCTTCAGCATGTTTTCCAGCATCAGCATTGTCGTTGTCCCGACATGCCGGTTCTGGAATTCAGGATTGACACAGAGTCTGTGGACAACCATAAAGGAAGACTCCTGATATGCCCAGTCACCGTTCTCGTATAAAGGATCATATTCCTGATTCAGTACAAAGACCGAAGCAAGCTGACTATCCAATTCACCTATGTACATCTGAGAGACCAGAATATCGTGTTCCAATAATTCTTCATTCGGATACAGCTTATCCCACTGGGGAATATGATTGCTGTCCATTACTGCGATTGCTTTTTTATAAACATCAAATACATTTCTTATATCAGTGATGAGTGCTTTCCTTATTGCGATTTCCAAATCCATAGCTCAACCTCCTGTCAGCTGCCCTCGGGTACAACAGGTACTTTGCCGTAATATTCTTCAAGAGTCTGCCCGGCCGCAAATAATATTCCGGCGAGATCTGTGCCGACATAGCGATAATGCCAGGGCTCGTAGACATATCCGGTAATCGCAGTTTTGTCTGACGGATACCGGAGAATGAATCCGTATTCGAGACAGTGTGCGACAACCCATATTCCGGCCGGCGTCTCTGCAAATCCGCTGCTGATCACACGCGTATCCGTTGTGCTTATATCCAGAGCCAGCCCGAGATTGTGCTCTGAACGGCCTTCCAGTGCGTTCCGGGAACAGGCGTGGGCGATTCCTTTGTCACGGATTGATTTTGTGAAAAGAGCGGCCTGATTTTCAAATGTACGGTACCCGGAACAGAGATACAGGACATATCCGGTATCAGTCTCACATGCGGCACGCATCAGGTCCCATGCATCATCGGCTTCGGTTCTGATATATTGAGTGTTGGATGAGCCTGCCAGTACCAGGTCGGGTGCATAGTCTGCAGGAATAGCGAAGTACTTGTTGATCAGAACCGTGATATCTTCCGTGGATCCGACTGCCTCCGCGGTAATCGTCCTGGGATCAGCAAACCCGTTGTACCACGCAATTCCGTCGGATGATATTTGCACAGTTTCGGAAATATCTGCCGGAGTCGGAGCGGGTGATGGCGTCGGTGATAGCGTCGGAGATGGCGTCGGCGTCGGAGACGGAGGGGGAGAGGGAGATGGCGCAGCCGTTGGAGTCGGTATTACTCCACGCGTCAGTGACGGTGCTGCAGTCGGTGAATCGGCTGCGGACGACTCTGCGGACGATCCGGATAAATCCGCAGAATGATCTGCCTGTGAAACAGCCGATGACAACAGGGACATGTGAAGAAGCCATACGGTCATCAACACTGCCGCAGCAGCAGTTAAGATCATACACAAAATGAAACGGGATTTCTTCAGTATCTTCAATTGCCGGAGCCTCTTGGATTTTTTCATCACATCTCCTGCTGTTTTGTTTGGTTATACAAACCTGATCAGGTCGTCCAAATCAATGCATTCAGGTTTCGCCCGGCATGACCTGTGATTTGCCGTAATATTCTTCGAGAGTCTGACCTGATTCATATAAAGCGGACGCCACTTCCACGCCGACATAACGATAGTGCCATGCTTCATATCCATAGCCGGTTATCCCGCCTTTATCGCGCGGATAACGGAGAATGAATCCATATTCATAACCATGTTCATTGACCCACTTGCCGGCTGTCGATTCCGCAAATTCATCGCGGATTTCCGGATCGCTTGCTATATTCATATCCAGGGCAAGTCCAAGGCAATGTTCCGAACGGCCCTGATATGCATTTTTCTCACATACCTTGTCTATTCCTCTGCGGACAATAGCATTGGAAAAACTGTATGTCTGATCAGCCCATGACCGGTAACCGGAGACAAGATAGAGCACCTCGCCGCTGTCCTTGAGGCAGGCTTCCCTCATGAGATCCCATGCATCGTCGGCTTCAGGGCGCAGATACTGCCCAGCGGAGGATGACGCCATAACCAGCTCAGGCACATAGTCGGAAGGCATGGAGTAATATTTGTCAATTAATACATCAATATCGCCCGGGTTTGTGACAACTTCCGCACGGATGGAGCGGGGGTCAACATATCCGTTGTACCAGACGGGTTCGTCAATTATCGGTTCTATATATACAGGAGCAGGCGTAGGAGTCGGTGTGGGAGCAGGTGTAGGCGTAGGCGCAGGTGTAGACGTAGGCGCAGGTGTGGGCGTCGGTGCTGATGTTAGTGCGGACGCCGTAACGTCAGTGTCCGCAACTGCCGGCGACGAGGTATTTTGAGCCGCAGCGGACGGTACAGACGGGGCGGCTATCGTCTCGTAAGATATGCGGGACGCACATCCGAAAAGAAAAACCAGGCCTATCATACAAATCAGAACCATGACAAACCGCTGTAAACACCGCATGAACGACTCCCCGGAATATGATTTAATTACTATATTACATCATAACAAATCAAGTGTATATCTTCCGCAAATCAAATTTCACCTTGACATGGTAAAATGTTCAACCTACAATAAGTATATAACTTCGGGGCGGGGTGTGACTCCCCACCGGCGGTAATGCGGCAGAATGCCGACGAGCCCGCGAGCGATAGCTGAGCCGGTTGGATTCCGGTGCCGACGGTATAGTCCGGATGAAAGAAGTAAAGACTGGTCAGCATTTTCGCGGCCGGAATTTCCTGCATGATAAGCTCTCCCGAAGATTTTTGGGGGGAGCTTTTTTAGTGCCTTGAAGAATTACAAGGAGGAATATAAATATGTTGAAAAATGAAATTCCCGCGAAAAATTCACTGGACGCGGCCGGGATGGATGGGACAAACAGAAAGAGGAACATGAGTACAAGAAAGCTTACAAGTCTGGCTATATTATCGGCACTTGCGGTGATTTTCATGTTCCTCGAAACATCATTACCCTTTATGCCGCCTTTCCTCAAGCTGGACATCAGTGAAATACCTGTTCTGCTCGGAGCCTTTGCCTTTGGTCCCGGAAGTGCAATTATTATAGAATTAATCAAAAACCTGATACACCTGCCGTTTACTCAGACCGCCGGTGTCGGGGAACTTGCCAATTTTCTGGCCGGTTCGTTTTTTACCGGAACAGCAGGTATCGTATACCATTTCAATAAAAACAAAAAGGGTGCGATCGGCGCAATGGCAGTCGGAACAATTGTGATGACAATTTTCTCATCATTGTTCAACTACTTCTTTATGCTGGATTTCTATTCGAAATTCTATGGGATGTCCATGGATTCAATCGTTGCGATGAGCGCAGCTGTTAACATATATGTCAAAGATGTAAAGTCCCTGATTGTGTTTGCTTTTGTCCCTTTCAATCTTTTTAAGGGATTCGTGGTGTCGCTGATTACTGCGGTCATCTACAAGAGGGTATCTCCGTTTCTTCACGGCAAAAAAAGGGCAGTTCCCGCAGGCGGATCTGCTGTGCCCAAACATTGACGCAGTGCCACTGCATCCCCTACAATACATATAAATGTATTTACAATAACAGGGGGGCAAAATATGAGGATCGCGTGCCGCACCATGGTTTTAAGATTGCTGGCCTTTGCCGTAGTGCTGGTTTTTCTGAGTCCGGTTTTGCTGGCTTCCCGGGAATGCGTATCGGCGGCATCATCGCTCACGTTAACCCTTACTAAAACAAACAGTTGGGCAGAGGACGGCAGCACCCGGTCACAGTTTTCTGCGGAAATCAAAAACGAAGGAGCCACCGTATCAGGTTGGATCATTACCATCACGGTCCCGGAGAATTCGTCGATGAGTGCTTCCGACGGATGGAACGGGATATATTCGATCTCCGGAACCGTTCTTACCATTACGCCCAAAGAATATAACAAACAGATTGCGGCCGGCGGTGAGACATCCGATATCGGTTTCATTCTGACAACCCCAAAAGCTGTTGAGCTTACAGGTTCCGTATCATCTGCCGGTACTGCCAATGGTACGGGCAATGGTTCCGACGGCACATTGGCAACGGCATCCGGTACGCTTGTTTCTGAACCGGCAGTCTCGGAACCATCTTCGTCCGGTTCGGCGGGCGGCGCTGAAGTGCCGGATATTTCTGCGGCATCAACACAGGATGACTGGCTTCACACAAGCGGTAATCAAATACTCGACAAAAACGGCACCGAAGTCTGGCTTACCGGAATCAACTGGTTCGGCTACAATACGGGTACCAATATTTTTGACGGAGTATGGTCCTGCAACATGCAGGAGGCACTCGCCTCTATCGCCGACCGGGGGTTCAACCTTCTGCGCATACCGATATCAGCTGAACTTGTTCTTAACTGGAAAGACGGCGTGTACCCGGCCGCGAACTTTAATCAGGCATCGAATCCTGAATTAGCGGGGAAAAACAGCCTCGAGATTTTTGATCTTGCCATTGCTGCCTGCAAAGCTAACGGAATCAAAGTCATGCTTGATATTCACTGTGCCGAGACAAACAGCATGGGGCACATGGTCAATCTCTGGTATACGGATACGATTTCAACGCAGGACTATTATGATTCCCTTTCTTTTCTGGCAAAGCGGTTTGCAGACGATGATACGGTCATTGCATATGACCTGAAGAATGAACCTCATGGCAAGCCGGGCGAAGCGGGAGCGATCTGGAATGATTCGACGTCGGCTAATAATTGGAAAGATGTTGCCCAGACGGCAGGAAATCTGGTTTTGGATGCCAATCCAAACGCACTGATCATGATAGAGGGAATTGAAATCTATCCCAAAGATATCGCTGCAGACGGCGACTTCTCATCAGCTGATGCAGCTGACTATTATTATACCTGGTGGGGCGCAAATCTGCGGGGAGTCAGGGATTACCCGGTTGACTTCGGATCCGAAGAAAGAAATGCGCAAATCGTATATTCCCCTCATGATTATGGTCCGACTGTCTATGCACAGCCATGGTTTGCAAGCGGATTTACATATGATTCCCTTAAGACGGATTGCTGGAATGATAACTGGCTCTATATCAGTCAGGAAAATATCGCACCCATCCTGGTCGGTGAATGGGGCGGCTTCATGACTGAGCCCAACCTTACCTGGATGACTTACCTCCGCACACTTATCGCAGAAAATCATCTCAGCCATACCTTCTGGTGCTTCAATGCAAATTCAGGTGATACAGGCGGACTTGTCAGGGATGATTTCACGACATGGGATGAGGAAAAGTATTCATTTGTAAAAGAAGTGCTGTGGCAGGAAGACGGCAAATTTGTCGGTCTTGATCATGCTATTGCTCTTGGTAAATCCGGCGGCGGAATCGCACTTTCCGTACTATCCGGTGCTGTGGACACTTCGCCGGATGGGAATGAAAGTGTTCAGGAGACGACATCCGGAGCGTCTGCGTCCACTGCGGGGGGAGACTTGACACCCGCAGCGGAATCGGCCGCATCACAGGAAATCGCTGCCGGTTCGGGTGACAAAAAGTCCGGATGGTCTGTGCTGGATACGTCACTTGCCGGCCTGGCCATGATTTTTGTCCTTGCAGGATCCGCTGCCGTAGGGTATCTTACATATACAGCAAACAAGAAGAAAGGCGAAGATAAAAAGTGATTCTTCGTGTGCAAATAGATGGCTAAGCCCAAATCGACCCGAAAACGCAAAATGACCGGACCAAAGGAAAAAGGAGGAAGGTTGCTTTCCATACCCTCCGGAATGCTTCTTCTGGTGATTCTTTCATTCTCAGACAATCTGCTCTCACCCTGGCAGGAGATTTTTCTGGCCGGGATAGCGGCCGGGATTGCGGTGCTTCTCTTTATAGTGACTGCCGATTATATGACCTGTGCAATTTCACAGTCAATGGGTATTGTTTTGTCGGTTACGTATTATGTGCAGATGGCAATTGTCGCGGGGAAGAGCATCGGAAGCATTCTGACTTTTGAAAAGGCCTTCCGTATTGGTCTTGTCTGGTTTTCAGGATTCCTGATTCTCGTGCTGATCCGGTTATTTTCACGGGGAAGCTGGGACAGCCCGGCCCGGCGCATGAGTTTCCGCTATGCGTTCCATCTGTCGAGTATAGTATTTCTTTTCGCATATATCGGGTTATTGGTTCAGCTGTTCATTGCACAGAGGACAGTGGACTTTGACGGTATCAGAAGCCTCAACCTGATTCCCCTCAAAGGGGCCTTTGCCGTTTACTGGCCGCATATCCTGGCGGGTGAGTTCAGACACGGTATATTCATACAGTTTTTCGGCAATCTGCTTATCTTTACTCCGCTGGGATTCTATCTGGGAGTTTACGGCAAAAAAATACCCAAAGTACTGGCATTTTTTCTGCCGATGATACTTTCAGGAGCCATTGAGGCTACACAATATTATTTCAATATGGGAAAAAGTGATATTGACGATTTCTGGATGAACGTGCTGGGATTCTGGATCGGGTTTCTACTGTACTGCATGATAGGCTGGATCCGAAGACTCGTAACAAAAGGTAAAGAGAAGAATATCTGCTGATTACTTCTCGATGGGTTTTTTCTTATATTGACTTGATCCGCAGGACATGCCGCACGAGTTGCATCCGCCTCCGCATTTATTGATGTCGGCTTTAGCTTTGCGCCTGCGCCGGACCCGAAATACAATTACCAAAATTGATAATGCGCTGACAATTGCCAGAATAAGAATGTCAATTGGATGAAGTCCGCCCATATGCGTCGCTCCTTTACAGAATAAAGCTGTGAGGCCTGATTCCATTTCCGTCATTTTTGTTAGCTTCAACTAACAGTATACGCCGGTAATTTAAAAACACAAGGCTTCAGGAGAACAATACGGAAAATTTGACTTATATCGGGGCAAAGAAAAAACCAGTTGAAAACTGGTCCATTTCTTCTGTTGATTTGCAGAATTCGGATTATTCCCCGTAATAAAGTACTTTCATCACACCGCCGGCAAGACGCTCATATTTAGCAATTTCTGTTGCTGCATATGCGCAGCCCTTTTCTGTGATGTGATAATAACGACGGCGTCTCTTGAGACCTACAAGAACATCTTCAGAAACGACATATTCGTCTGCTTCCAGACGATAAAGTGTTGTATATAAAGCGCCCTCAGTCAAAGAAATATCGCCTTCGCTGCGATCACGGATAAGACGAACAAACTGATAACCGTACTGATCTTCCTCAAGAAGAAGTTTAAGTGCGAGAATCTCTGTAAGACCTCTCTTAAGTGTAACAAGTGTATCGTACATTTCTTAGTCCTCCAAACGTTATTTGATTCTCTAAAACCAACAAATCAATACTAACACGATGAAGTGTAAGATAGCAACGAATAATATAGGGAAAATAGCATTAAATTGTAAGAATAACTGACAAACTTTATTGATGATTTTGCAGACAGTTTCCTAAATATAAAAAAAACACAATCACTTCAATACAATTATATAAAAAATAACATAGCATTATTACTTTAAAATATCATCATTTTATTATAAATTATATAATATGATATCATTTATAAATTAGCATCAAACCGATTTTCCCCTGTATAAAGAGAGAATCCGGGATGCCTGGTCAGATGTCGGGAAAATGATCCCTGTTTCGTGCAAGATGGCTGATGTAACAGGCTTCGCGGGCGCTGCCGGTATACGCGCAGCGGCAGATTCCGGTATTTCCCGGACAGGAGAAGTTAATACAACTTCGGGTTGATCAGGCAGGGCTTTTTTAAGCGGTTGTGCATCCTTTGAAAGCTTCGTCACAACGAAAATAAGAAATCGTGTCGGAAGTATTTTGGACAGCACATGAAGGATCTTCTGGGAGACTCCATAGACATATAAACCGCGGCCCTTTTTGGATACAATGATTGCTTTCCTGACAAGGCGCTGTGGCTTGACGACGAACAGCGACTTGAATCCTTTGGCTTTTGCACCGGGTATCCCTGTGGCGACGGCAGCAAATTCGGTTGCTACCGGACCGGGACAAACCGTTGTCGAGGCAATATTATGAACCCTAAGTTCCGAGTGAAGTGCGCGTGAGAAGGAAATGACAAATGCTTTGGATGCAGCGTAGGATGCGGCACCGGGCTGCGGCAGGAAACCGGCCGAAGAGGCGATGTTGAGAATACGGGGACCGGTCCTGTATGTGCATAGATCCCCGTTGGGAATCATATATGGAATACAGACGGAAGTGAATTCCGCAAGGACGGAGCAGTTGAGCGAGATCATTTTGTGGACTTCCCCGCGCGGAACCGTCTCGAAAAGACCGTTGCGGCCAACTCCGGCACAATTCACAAGAAGCCCTATCGAGGGCTTTCTTTTACTTAGCTCCTCTGACAGATCGTCAAGTGCCGAAGGGGCAGTAAGGTCTACTGTGAATACGCGGATGCGAACCGGATCGAGTTCGCTTCGAAGGGAAAGGAGGCGGTCTGCCCTGCGGGCAATCACCCAGATTTCTTCAAAGGGGATACTGCCGAATGAACCTCTTTCGTGGACGATCTGCCGAAGAAATTCTTCTCCGATTCCAGAGGAAGCGCCGGTAATCATTGCAATATTCATAGATTCTGCCTTTCCTTGCTGCCGCCGCGCAGAAGCCTGCTGTGACATCATTATACGCACTTTTGATCAATGTAATAATAGTAGCATATATCAAGGGTTTTCGGCGAAGAAGTTGATGCAGCCGACGGCAATTCCGCCGGATATGTCAGCGATGGTTGATTCATCTGTCAGGTAGCCGCGGTCCTTTTTATTCGTGATAAATCCTACCTCGATCAATACTCCTGTCAGGTTGTTTTCGCGGAGAACTGCATAATTGTCCATAACGGTGGCTGGTGCATTACTCTCCATGTCCGGTGCAGCATCAATAATTGAATCATAGAGTGACTGTGCGAGCATTTCGTTGCGCGTGCCGTCCCGGCCGTAGTAATCCTGACGTATAGGGAAATTCGGATTGTCCTGATACGAAGAATCCTCTTCAAGAGTTTTTGCCTCGCTGGCAATGACGGATTCGTCAGTGACATAATATACCTGTGTTCCGTGCAGGGATGCCGCCGGGTTGGAGTTGATGTGAATGGAAAGAAACAGGATATTGGTAAAGTTTTTTTCGAGATCCATGAGCAGGTTAAGCTCGGATCCGACACCAGTGCCTACCATAATACCCATTCCGCCGGTGTCAATCGTATCGGAATTGATTTCGATTGTGTCGGAAAGCTCGCTGATCAGGCGCGTTTCATCCGTGCCGCTGATCGTGTTGATCCCAAACTCGTCTGCATATTGAAGGCAATTCAAGTGGGTAAGGGCAATTCGGTGATACAGTGAGACCCATGAGTCATCGGTACGGAGCATGATGACAGTTGCCCCCTTGGCTTCAAGGGCTTCCTTTGTACTCTCCGCGATCGTCAGATTGATTGTACTTTCATCATATGTGGGCTTATTGGCAGGATACACACAGCCTGAATCAGTGCCTCCGTGTCCGGGATCGAGGATAATCACTTTTCCGTAAAGCGGCTTTGTGATATCTTCGGAGAAGGAAATTAAATGCGTATTGGGAATCACATTCTGCGTATTCACGGGGAGTACAACGGTAATATCTGTATTGGTACCGATTGCATGTGCAGCTTTTGTGCCGGAGGGACTACCGGTGAGAGCCCAGTTGTTCGTGCTCAGGTAGTGCCATAAAAGACCTGCGGACAGACAAAAAGCGATAAGCAGAAGTGCTTTTATCAGGAAAACGGCGGGATGTTTCTTCCTGGAAACTTTGCGCCTGCGTATATCCTGTGATGATGATCCGGCTGGCCGGCCTGCGGAATTTCCGGCTGACCGTGATGAATTGACTTTTGGCCGGCCGGGAGCGCTGTATCCCTGCCTGTTTGCACCCTGCTGTGAAACCGGATGAAAGCTGCCGTTGGAATCATAATAACCCTGCCGCGGATTTGTCCGCTGCTTTGCGGGAATGTCATATGAATTCTGAGGCTTTCCGTGCCTTCGTGGGCGCTGGTTTGGATCGGTCATGTATTTTTTGATCTCCTTGCCATTTTGCAGAAAGCAAAACTCTCAATTTCGAATATAATTATAGTCATTATACAAGACGCAATACAAGGTTTAGATGTAAACTATAGGTGTTTGTTCAGTTACATCTATTCGTTTCATGTAAACCACGCTGTGTTTACGGGAGAAAACGATAATTTTCCTGTGCAATTGTTCAATTTTCACAGGAAAGGTTGACCGGCTTGCGAAAATGCCTGTATGATGAACGGTGAATTATTAGAAATAGAGGAGATTATTATGCTTGATGTATCCGGAGTCACACTGCGTTTTGGCGGACGGACTCTTTTTGAAGATGTAAACATATCTTTTACAAAGGGAAACTGTTATGGAATCATTGGCGCCAACGGTGCCGGTAAATCAACTTTCCTGAAAATACTGTCCGGGGATATTGAACCCAGCAAAGGATGGGTGACATTGTCGCCCGGAGAGCGCATGGCAGTACTCGAGCAGGATCATTTCAAATATGATGATTACATCGTCCGTGATACAGTTATCATGGGTCACAAGCGCCTGTATGAAATTATCGGCCTCAAAGAAAAGCTCTATGCCAAGACCGACTTTACAGATGCGGACGGTATTATCCTCGGGGATCTCGAGGGAGAATTTGCCGAACTCGACGGCTGGTCTGCAGAGAGCAACGCGGATCAGCTCCTTCAGGGAATCGGAGTCGATGAAGATCTCTATGATAAAAAAATGGGTGAACTTACCGGTTCACAGAAAGTAAAGGTGCTTTTGGCACAGGCTTTGTTCGGCAGCCCCGACGTGCTGCTGCTTGATGAGCCTACCAACCATCTGGATCTTGAGTCCTGCCGCTGGCTGGAGGAATATCTTCTGAATTTTGAGAATACAGTACTTGTGGTTTCACATGACCGTCATTTCCTCAATAAGGTCTGCACGCATATTGCAGATATTGATTTTTCCAAAGTTGCGCTGTACCAGGGCAACTATGATTTCTGGTATGAATATACACAGCTTTCCCTGCGCCAGATGAAGGATCAGACAAAGAAGATCGAGACACGCAGAAAAGAACTCCAGGACTTTATCACACGGTTCTCTGCCAATGCTTCGAAATCGAAGCAGGCAACCTCCCGTAAAAAGCTGCTCGAGAATCTTGAGCTTCCTGATGTTGTCGCCTCTTCGCGCCGATATCCGTTCATTGGGTTTACGCAGGACAGGGAAATCGGGAACGACGTACTTTTTGTCCGCGGTTTAAGCAAGACAGTAAACGGAAGAAAAGTTCTCGATAATATTACCTTTTCCATGGAAAAAGGGGATGCCATTGCCCTTGTCGGAGATGACGAAGTTGCCAATACGACTCTTTTCCAGATCCTGATGGGTGAAATGGAACCGGATGAAGGGGAATTTAAATGGGGGATTACGACAACTAGATCCTACCTTCCCAAAGATAATAACAAGTATTTTGAGGGCTGTGATTTGTCACTTGTCGACTGGCTCCGTCAATATTCAAAAGACCAGAACGAGACCTATATACGTGGCTTCCTGGGAAGACTTTTATTCTCCGGAGATGAAGCCTTAAAGCAGGCAAGCGTACTGTCCGGAGGCGAGAAAGTCCGCTGTATGCTCTCGAGAATGATGCTGTCCGGTTCGAATGTCCTGATTCTTGATGACCCGACCAACCACCTCGACCTTGAAGCAATCACCGCAGTCAATGAGGGCGTCAAGTCATTCAAGGGTTCCATGCTTTTCACATCCCATGACCGTGAGTTTGTTCAGACGATAGCCAACCGTATCTTTGAATTCCGTCCGGAAGGCCTGCTTGATAAGAGAATGGAATATGATGAGTTCCTTGAAAGACATGCAGAATTCATTTAATTGCTTCACATAATATTAATAATTACGAGTTGTAATTCGCGTAGTGCCGTGATATGATTGTGATATCACAAGTATAAGGCGGTGGCGGCATGTCTGTAATTTCGAAAATTGATGTATTGGGCGATTCAATTCTTAAAGGGGTTGTTCTTGATGAAGCCGCAGGTCGTTACCGTCTGCTTAAGAACAGTGCGGTGAATGTATTTGCCCAGCTTTTTCATCTGGATGTGAAGAATCACTCGCATTTTGGCTGCACTGCACCCAAAGCGTTAGCCAACCTCGACCGTACGCTTGCTTCGGGTTTCAAAGCGGATATGGTAATTCTGGAGTTCGGCGGGAATGACTGCGATTTCGACTGGGCGGAAGTATCCGGGGATCCCGACGGGGAACATGAGCCGCACACATCCTACGATACATTTGTCGAAGCGATGCAGACCATGATTCAGATGCTTCTTGCCAAAGGTATTACTCCGGTTCTGATGAGTCTTCCGCCGATTGACTCATGCCGGTTTTTTGACTGGATCACAAAGCCGGATAACGTTGACCCGGACAAGGTTCTTACCTTTCTAGGCGATAAAGACTCTATTTACCGGCATCAGGAAAGGTATTCACTTGCCATAACAAAACTGGCTTATAAAAACAATTTGCCGCTCGTTGATGTGCGCGATGCATTCTTAAAACAGAAGAATGTAGGGACGTGCCTGTGCTTGGATGGCATCCATCCGAATGAAAAAGGCCAGAAACTGATTCAGGATGTCTTTGCCACCCAGTACCGTCTTCACTTCGCCCTGTAAATATTGTTCCTTTTGCAATCCGAATGCCTTCAGTCTTCAGAAATAACGCAATTTCTATGAAAACGTTCATCATTTTGCGCTTTTTTTGGAAAAGATTGCGGGATAACTTGCACTGTGCTAAAATATAAAAATCATTGTGACGAATGACATTTAGTTGTACAGCAGGGTAGGGTTCCTGCATATTCCGGTCATATTGTGTCTACGTGCATCAACGTCGATGTGCTCGGGCATTTTTTTATCTGGCAGCGCCGCATTTTTGCCTGATTCGGGCGGGGAAATGTGGGCAGTAGCACAAGGGGAGGCTATCAAAATGAATTCTGGCATGAGAGGATTGCCTAAAGCTCAGGGGATGTATTCCCCTGAACTTGAACACGATGCCTGCGGTATCGGGTTTGTTGTAAACATTCACGGGAAAAAATCACACACAATTGTTCGTCAGGGTCTTACGATCCTGGCCAATCTGGCGCACAGGGGCGGCGCCGGAAGCGAAGAAAATACCGGTGACGGCGCGGGCATTCTGCTGCAGATACCGGATCGTTTTTTTCGTCAGGTATGCCCTCTGATCGATATCACTTTGCCTGCAGCCGGTGAATACGGAGTCGGGATGCTTTTCCTTCCGCGTCAGGCGGACGCGCGCGAAGCCTGTCAGAAACGAATAGAAGATATAGTAACAAGTGAAGGGCAGACAGTTCTCGGATGGCGTACGCTTCCGGTTAATGAATCAACTCTCGGATCGGTTGCGAAAGCTAATCGCCCGCACTTCTGTCAGGTCTTTATTCAGAAGAGCGACGACTGTAACTCGGAGCTTGCCTTTGAACGTAAGATGTATGTCATCCGCAAGCGCTGTGAAAACCTCACCATGAATCTGGCTGAGGATGACAACAGTTATTTCTATTTTGCCAGTCTTTCCTGCCGGACAATTGTTTACAAGGGTATGCTTACGGCAGAACAGATCGATGCATTTTACCTCGATCTGGCCAGTCTGGAATTTGAATCCGGACTTGCGCTGGTTCATTCAAGATACAGTACCAACACGTTCCCGAGCTGGGAGCGCGCCCATCCGTACCGTTATCTGATACACAACGGTGAAATCAACACTCTGCGCGGCAACATCAACTCGATGCATGCCCGGCAGTCTACAATAAAGACTGATGTTTTCGGTGAAGATGTGACAAAAGTTTTCCCGATTATCAACACAGAGGGCAGTGACTCGGCAATGTTTGACAACTGCCTTGAGTTTTTGACTCTTTCCGGAAGATCCCTTGCTCATTCAGCCATGATGATGGTACCGGAACCATGGTCCAAGCATGAGAGCATGAATGATGATCTCAAGGCCTTTTATGAATATCACAGTATGCTCATTGAGCCGTGGGACGGACCTGCCGCCATGGCATTTACCGACGGCCGTCAGATCTGTGCCATTCTTGACAGGAACGGACTGCGTCCTTCGCGGTATTATGTCACCAAGGACGGCCTTGTTATTTTATCTTCTGAGGCCGGTGTCCTTGACATCCCGCCGGAGAATATTATTTCCAAGAACCGCCTGCGTCCCGGCCGCGTCCTTCTTATAGACACAGTGGAAGGCCGGATTATTACGGACGAGGAAATCAAGGAGAAAGTTGCAGGCGAGCACCCGTACCGCAAATGGATCAATAAATACACGCTTTTACTCGATCATCTGTCCGTCAAAAAGGATGCTTCCAAACCGCCGGTTATCGCGCCGGACAAGATCGAGCTCTTTCAGAAAGCGTTCGGATATTCGTATGAAGATGTCAAAACAATGATTCTTCCCATGGCCAGGGACGGAATTGATCCGCTCGGTTCCATGGGGCAGGATACGCCTCTGGCGGTTCTCTCCAATAAACCGCAGCTCCTGTATAACTACTTTAAACAGCTTTTCGCGCAGGTAACAAATCCTCCTATCGACTCCCTTCGCGAAGATATCGTTACGATGAGCAGGCTGTACCTCGGATCTACAGGCAATCTGGTTGATCCAAAGCCGGAAGACTGTCATTTGGTTAAGATCAATAATCCGATTTTGACCAACGAAGATCTGGTGAAACTTAAGAATATTGAAGAAGAGGGTTTCCGTTCGGTTACGCTTCCTATCCTGTATCCCGCCGGCGGCAATGGTCTCACGCTTAAAAAAGCACTCGATGAACTTTTTGCTGCGGCAGAAAAGGCAATTGACACGGGAGCGAACATTATTGTTTTGTCGGACCGCGGCATCAATTCCGGGAAAGCCGCCATACCGGCTCTTCTGGCTGTATCCGGCCTGCACCAGTTCCTGACACGCAAAAGAAAAAGAAAATTCTGCAGCCTTATCCTGGAATCAGCCGAACCGCGCGAGGTACACCATTTTGCGCTTCTTATCGGTTTCGGAGGCTCGGCAATTAATCCGTATATGGCCTATGCGACAGTGGAGGATCTGGTTAACCGCGGTCTTATTACAGATATGTCCGTTCATGATGCCCTTTCCCATTATGTGAAGGCTTCTGTTAAAGGAATCGTAAAAGTTCTTTCCAAAATGGGAATTTCTGCAATCCAAAGTTACAGGGGCGCTCAGATTTTTGAAGCTCTCGGCATCGGTAAAAGTGTTATCGATACGTATTTCACATCGACGCCCAGCCGTATCGGCGGCATAGGACTTGACGAAATTGCGCGTGAGAGCAATATGCGTCATGCTGCTGCCTTTGCTCCCTATAACCCTGACCAGGGCCTTGAATCCGGCGGTCAGTATCAGTGGAGAAAAGACGGTGAATACCACCAGTTCAACCCGATGACTGTCCATCTGCTGCAGCAGTCCGTGCGCAGCGGTGACTATAAAGTGTTCAAAGAATACAGCGATCATCTGAACAAGGAGACGCAGCGTCTCTGCACGATCCGCGGACTTCTGGAATTTGAACCGACCAGGAATTCAATCTCGATCTATGAGGTTGAATCAGTCGAGTCAATCGTGCGCCGTTTTAAGACCGGTGCAATGTCCTATGGTTCCATCAGCAAAGAGGCTCATGAAGCGCTCGCTATTGCGATGAACCGTCTCGGAGGAAAGAGCAACACGGGCGAAGGCGGAGAAGATCCGGCACGATTTATTACTCTTTCGAACGGAGACTCCAAAAACAGTGCCATCAAGCAGGTTGCCTCCGGGCGATTCGGTGTTACAAGTGATTATCTTGTGCATGCAAAGGAACTTCAGATCAAAATGGCGCAGGGAGCCAAGCCCGGTGAAGGCGGACAGCTTCCCGGACGCAAGGTGTATCCGTGGATTGCGCAGACTCGTCATTCAACTCCCGGTGTCGGACTCATTTCTCCGCCGCCGCATCATGATATCTATTCGATTGAGGATCTTGCCGAGCTTATCCATGATCTTAAAAATGCGAATAAATTCGCCAGGATCAATGTAAAACTCGTATCCGAAGTCGGTGTAGGCACCATTGCAGCAGGTGTTGCCAAGGGACGTGCCGATGTGGTCCTGATCAGCGGTTATGACGGAGGTACGGGAGCTTCTCCCAAGACCAGTATCCGTCACGCCGGTCTTCCCTGGGAGCTGGGGCTCGCAGAGACACATCAGACACTTCTATTGAATGATCTTAGAAGCCGTATCGTCGTCGAGACGGACGGCAAGCTTCTGACCGGCCGTGATGTTGCCATTGCAGCACTTCTCGGCGCCGAGGAATTCGGTTTTGCAACGGGACCCCTTGTTGCACTTGGCTGTGTCATGATGCGTGTCTGCAATCTTGATACGTGTCCTGTAGGTGTTGCCACCCAGAATCCTGAACTTCGAAGCAGATTCTGCGGCAAACCGGATTATGTAGTCAACTTCATGCGGTTTATCGCAGAGGAACTTCGCGAGATCATGGCGGAGCTGGGGTTTAAGACCGTTGACGAGATGATCGGAAGAACGGACATGCTCCGTGCAGATAATGCGATTGATTTCTGGAAAGCAAGGAACCTGGACCTGTCCTGCCTTCTCTTCCAACCCAACCTTGATTCCAGCGTTGACAGGCACTGCACAAAAACACAGGATCATAAGCTCGAAGATACACTCGACCAGAAGGTCCTGATTCCGCTGTGCGAACCGGCGCTTAAAGAGGGCAAGCCTGTGCGTGTCACACTTCCTGTCCGAAATGTCAACCGCGTTGTCGGCACGCAGCTCGGAAGCGAAGTAACGAGAAAATTCGGCGCAAAGGGACTCCCGGACAACACGATCAAAGTTCTTTTTAAAGGATCGGCAGGGCAAAGTTTTGGAGCCTTTATTCCGTCAGGTATTACCCTTTCACTCGAGGGCGATTCCAACGACTATGTCGGCAAGGGTCTTTCCGGAGGAAGAATTGCTGTTTTCCCGGATAAGAAAGCCACGTTTGCGGCTCAGGACAACATCATTATCGGCAACGTAGCCTTCTACGGTGCGACAAGCGGGGAAGCTTATATCAATGGTTTGGCAGGCGAGCGCTTCTGCGTGCGCAACAGCGGATGCTCTGCTGTCGTAGAAGGTTGCGGAGACCACGGCTGTGAATACATGACCGGAGGCCATGTACTGGTGCTTGGACAGACAGGCAGGAATTTTGCTGCCGGTATGTCCGGCGGTATTGCTTTTGTCTATGATGAAGACGGTACATTCGCCTCCCGCTGCAACCGTGATATGGTCGGTCTTTCAGCACTTTCAGAACCGGAAGACATCTCGCTTGTTAAACTGATGATCAAAAAACATATTGAATACACCGGAAGTGAGTATGCAGCCCGTATTGCTGCAGATTTCGACCAATATGCGCCTCAATTTGTGAAGGTTTTTCCGAAGGATTACGAGCGTATGTTACGTGCAATCAAGGAAGTGGAAGCGCGCGGATTGACAGGAGAAGAAGCCCTTATGGCAGCCTTTGAAGTCAATAATCATGAAGTGACTCGTGTAAGCGGAAACTGAAGGCAATAAAGATACGCCGATGCTGATGTGCAGTACTGATGAGCCGGTACGGAGAGCCCGTACAGATGAGCCATCTATGGGAGGATATGATAATGGGTAAGCCCACAGGATTTATGGAATATGCCCGGGAACTTCCGGGGGACCGCCAACCGATAGATAGAATGAAAGACTGGAAAGAGTTCCATTTGCACTGGGATGACGCGAAACAGCGCCTGCAGGGAGCGCGCTGCATGGACTGCGGCATACCGTTCTGCCATACAGGACTTCTCATCAAAGGAGCGGCATCCGGATGCCCGATCAATAACCTGATTCCGGAATGGAATGAACTGATTTACCGGGGACTCTGGAAAGAGGCTCTGGCCAGACTTTTAAAGACCAACAACTTTCCCGAATTTACGGGACGTGTGTGCCCGGCTCCTTGTGAGGGTGCCTGTACGGTGGGAATCAATGACCCGCAGGTGACAATCAAAAATAACGAGTCCTATCTAATTGATAAGGCATTTGACGAAGGGTGGATCGCGCCGGAACCGCCGAAACAGCGTACAGGGAAACGCGTTGCGGTTGTCGGTTCCGGCCCGTCAGGGCTTGCCTGTGCAGCGCAGCTTAACAAAGTCGGCCATGAGGTGACCGTCTATGAAAGTGCAGATCGTCCGGGCGGTCTTCTGATGTATGGTATTCCGAACATGAAACTCGAAAAAACAGTCGTACTGCGCCGTGTAAAACTGATGGAAGACGAAGGGATTCACTTTGTCACCGGAGTTGAAATCGGCAGGGATATACCGACAGAGAAATTGCG
>Ga0209429_10000426_pt1 | contig 28484 bp, 28 predicted proteins | sample BarGraNGADG00212_3_FD_184493 | JGI IMG/M metagenome (GOLD analysis project Ga0209429, IMG submission 184493) | Arctic peat soil microbial communities from Barrow, Alaska - Barrow Graham LP Ref core NGADG0004-212 (SPAdes) (version 2) | ecosystem: Environmental > Terrestrial > Soil > Wetlands >...
GCTGGTGAGGCAGTTGTGCCCGGAGTGCGCGGTGGACTACACCCCCACCCCGCGCGAGCTGGAGGAGCTGGGGCTCGAGCCGGGCAGCCAGGTCACGGTGAAGAACCCCGGCGGCTGCGAGCAGTGCCACGACTCCGGCTACCTGCACCGCATCGGCGTTTTCGAGACGATGCCCATGACCCCCGAGATCAAGGACATGATGGCACCCGACGTGCGCATCAGCCACATCAAGGAGAAGGCGATCGAGCAGGGAATGCGCACCCTCTGGCAGAACGCCGTGGAGAAAGTGCTGGCCGGCGAGACCTCCATCGACGAGATAAAGAGGACGGTGCCGAGGTAGGAAAAGGGTCTGTCTGGCGGCAGCGGGGTTCTTCTAGATGACCACTCGCAGGACTTCTTCGATCGACGTCGTTCCCTGACGGCACTTGTCCCATCCGTCCTGGCGCATCGACTTCATGCCCTGCGCGATGGCGACCTTCTTGATCTCGGCGGTGGAAGCTTCCTCGATGGTCAACTGCTCGATCTCGGGGCTCATCTGCATGATCTCCACGAGCGCCACCCTGCCCTTATAGCCGGTGCCGTTGCAGCGCGAGCAACCGTTGGGATTGGGCTTGTAGAGTGTCGGCAACTCTTTTCCATCCATGGTGAACTCGATCCTCTTGAGCAGCTCGGCGGTCGGCTCGTACGCCTGCTTGCAGGTGCAGAGGCGGCGCCCCAGCCTCTGCCCGAGCACGCACACGATGCCTGAAGCCGTGAGGAAAGGCTCGATGCCCATCTCGGTGAGGCGCGTGATGGCGCCGGGGGCATCGTTGGTGTGGAGAGTGCTGAAGACAAGGTGGCCCGTCAAGGCCGATTCGACGGCGATCTGCGCGGTCTCTTTGTCTCGGATCTCGCCGACCATTATGATGTCGGGCGACGTACGCAGAATCGAACGGAGCGCGCTCGAGAACGTGAGCCCCGCCTTGTTGTTGATCTGGATCTGGTTGATGCCGGCGAGGCGGTACTCGACCGGGTCCTCGACCGTGGTGATGTTCTTGGTCTCATCGTTCAGCACGTTCAGCGTGCCGTACAGCGTGGTCGACTTGCCGCTACCAGTCGGCCCCGTGACCAGGATCGCCCCGTTGGGCCTGCGGAATGCGCCCTCGTACTTCTCGAGCGTCTCGCCGTCGTAGCCGAGGTCGTTCAGGCGCAGCAGGATGCTGGACTTGTCGAGGATTCTAAGGACTATCTTCTCGCCGAAGACGGTCGGCAGCACCGCGACACGGAAGTCGATCTGTTTGCTGCTGACGGTCTTCTCGTAGTGGCCGTCCTGCGGGACCCTCTTCTCGGCGATGTTCAGGTCGGACATGATCTTTACGCGCGAGGTGAGGGCCGGCAGGGTCCTGATGGGCAGGCTCTTCACGTCGTGGAGCACGCCGTCGACCCTGTACCTGATGACGATCTCTTTTTCCTGCGGGTCGAAGTGGATGTCGCTGGCCCCGGCGGTGACGGCCTCGTTGATGACGTAGCTCACGAACCTGACCATCGGCGCGTCATCCGCCGCGCTCCCGATGGCCTTCGCGAGCTCCTTGTCATCCAGGCCTTCCGCGTCGAGCCCCTCCACGTCGGTGATTCCCGACGAGTCGCTGCTGTCCCGGTAGTAGGTGCGGATGGCGTCCTCGATGTCGCCCTTGGTCGCCACTACGGGCCGGACCTGGTGGCCGGTGGACATCTTGACGTCGTCGAGCGCGAAGATGTTGGTCGGGTCCGCCATGGCGATCACCAGGGTGTCGCCGTCGAAAGAGAGCGGGATGGTCAGGTGGCGCTGGGCCATCTTCTCATCCAGGAGAGCAGTCGCGGTGAGGTCGATGCGGTACTGTGAGATGTCGATGAAATCGAGCCCCAGATGCTGAGCCAGCACCTCGGTGAGCTTCGACTCTGATACGATGCCCAGCTCGATGAGCGTGCGCGCGAGGGACTTGCCGGTCTGCTTCTTGTGCTCGAGCGCCTGGAGCAGTTGCTCCTGCGACACGAGGCCGTCCTCGATGAGCAGATGTGTTACCGACTTCGCCTTTTTCTTTGCCTGCGCCATAACCTTTCTCCAGATCTCAATACCAGAATCGGAAGAGCGCGGGTTCTACTGAATACCCTGACCCACTTATACGATTCGAGGCGCACGGTAATAATATCCTGCAAAGAGGCCCTGTGCGCAATGTCAGACTTCCGGCCGCCTGTCGACGACGTGCAGTTCCTTCATGCCACCTTTGACGCGCAGGCGCTCCACGAGTTCGTCGAGCGGGAGGAACTCGATGCGGTTCGGTTTGACCTCCGTCGCGGCCTGTAGCTCCGAGAATATCTCCTCACGGACGGCATCGACGTCGGCTCCCTCGACCAGCGCCGCGAACACGTCGACCTCATCGACCTCGTACGGGTCGCCCCCCGCTTTCGACAGCTCGACCTGCCACTCCTTGATCCTGGGGTTCTTCGATAGGACCGAGAAGAAGGCGCCCTGGTCGACCAGGGTCCCCTTGAGCTTGGTGAGCGAGAAACCCCTGTCCTTGCCGTACCTGCTGATATCGCTTCCGATCCGGGGTACCATACGGCCGCATGACGGACACGGCTCGTACACTATGCCGCCTTTGACGTAGTCCCCGGTGCGAAAACGCAAAACGCAGGTGCCGCGGCCGTCAAGGCACGTGTAAACCAGTTCGCCGTCTTCACCAACGCCCACCGGCTCCTCGGTCTCGGGGTCGATTATCTCGAAGTAGTCCATGTCGGGGTAGACGTGGTAGCCGGAGTCTTCCTCGGCAACGCACTCGGAGTAGCTCTTGCGGGCCTCGGTGAAGCCGAGGACGCCCACGATATAGAAGTCCTTCGCGCCGAGCTGCTCGAGGAACTCAGCAATCTTTTCTTTCATGCCCTTCGAGATGCGCTCGCCGGCGAGGATCACCAGGCGCAGCGACGAGAAGTCGCTCTTTTCTTCAACCGCCGTGGTCAGCAGGTGGTAGACGTAGCCGGGCATCCCGATGATCCCGGTCGCCTTGATCGACTGCGTCGCATTGATGATGCGGCGGGTCCCCATGACTCGTCCGCCTCCCGTGTGCAGGCCAAGGATGCCGGAGCGGTCCAGCGCTTCGGTGGCCATCCAGAAACCGAGGTGCGGAGCGAAAGGCATTGCATTGAGCATGACCGCGCCCTCGCGGTCTATCTTCGTGCCCAGGCCCGCGAGCTCGAGTATGCGCCTGCCCGCCTCGGCCATCCTCTCCATGTCGGAGCGCGCGTACATTATCGGCGTCGGCAATCCTGTGCGGCCAGTAGTGAACTGCACGTGGACTGATGCGTACTCGTCGCGCATGGCCTTCTTTACAAAGTCTTCGCCTTTGAAGAGCCTGTCGAATCGCATCTTCGCGTGGCTCATGGCAGGCATGTACTCGTCGATCTTCTCCTCATCCGGCTTGAGGACGAAGCGCTCATAGCGATTGAGGTCATCCTGTGAGGGGGCGATGTCCGCTTTGTAGGTGAAGGGAAGCCTTCGCAGGTCGTCGACGCCCCTCACGTCTTCCGGTGCCAGCTTCGCCTCGTCGAACACCTTGCGATAGAACGGGCTGTACGGATAGAGCTCCGTGCGCACGAAGTAGGAGAGCTTACGGTCGCGGTACTCGCGCTGCTCCTCGAAAGACATCCTGTCCCAGTTCCGCGAGTAGATCTCCCTTGCCATCCTCTTCCTCTCAGGTGCTCAAAGCGGACGCATGCCGGTTATTGTCGTGTAATGATACAACTTCAGGAATGGAATTCCAGCCGCGGGTCAGTCGGGTTCGCCGTGAAGGCCGAGCGGGTCCAGGGTGTACCAGCAGAGGCCGAGGAGCACCGCCAGCGCCGCGCCCGACCCCAGGTTGACCGATCCGAGAACGGTAGTCAGTGTGCTGTTAGTCCAGATCACCTGAACCAGCAGGACTGCCCCTGTGACAAATAACCCCACCACGAGCGCGACGGTGAAATACGCCGCCGGGCGGCTCGCGCCGAGCAGGCTGAACGCGGCGATCAGGCCCGCCGCTCCGATCATGATGAGGCAGGCCGTCGCCAGATACGTGGGAAGCCTGACATACGGCGCTTCCGACAAGAATGAGTCGAAATACCTTGTCGTCATACCTTCAAGGGGCTCCAGCCCGGGGATGAGATGCGAGAGGAACCAGCCCACCAGGATGCCTTCCGCGATAAAGAGGAGGCTCGCCGCCGCCGTGCAGACCGCCAGCACTTTTACCAGCCCGGGCCGCCTGGTCTCCGCCAACAGCTTCCGGTTCATCCACCCGTTGTGGAACGACCTTCCCGCGACTCGTCTTGCTCCGCCCGCCAAATCACTCCCCCATGTCCAGGTCGCGGTCGTGGCCTCTGAAGAACCTCGCCGCCTTCCAGCCGTAGCCCGCCACGTATCCCTTGAGCACATCCCGCATCTTCAGTGGAGTGGGCACGAAGCCCTGGAACTTCTGTATCGTGAACGCTGTCTCCATCGGCATAGGCGGGCAGCCCGGGAGAAAATAGCCACGCTTCTGGTATTCTCTCGCGCACTCCCCGACGACGAGCGTCTTCCTGCGGTCGAGGTCGGACGGAAGGTCCCCGATTCCCTTGCCCACGATGATGTTCATCTCGCTCAGGGGGTAGTCTTCCTTCTCGAGCCAGGCGTCCAGGGCACAGCGGATCATTCCCCTGCAGCCGAACGCGCAGCACTTCTCCTCGCCCTCGAAGACGCGCAGTTGAGGGCTGACGCCGGTCAACTGTGTGCTCGGCCGCACGAACCGGCGCGCGTGCTCTTCGATCTTGTCGCCCACGACCTCGATCTCACCCTGTGATAGCGGCCCGACCCCCGCTTCCGCGAGGTAGGCCAGATGGCGTATCTCCGCCGGGTCGAAGCCCATCAGCCTGCAGGCGACCGCGTCGACAGCGACCCCGTTCGCCCCCCCGACCATGATGACCCCCAGCTCGACGGGGCGGGCCACCATGGGCCCCTGGCCCTCGCCCGCAACGATGCTGTCCGCGAGCACCAGGTCGGGCGGCCGCACGCGGTAGAGGTCGGCGATCTTCTCGTGAAGGGTCTCATCGGTGTGGTTCTTGACCCGGTGAGCCTGTCGCAGGAAGCCCAGGTTGTTCTTGACGGAGAGGGTCACGTTGGCGAACTGGTTCACCTTGATCTTGGGGAGGCTCACGAAAAGGTCCACCTCCGGCCAGATCTCCGGGACTATGAAGGAGTCCTGGACCAGCGCGCCCGGAACTTGCTTCCTGAGGTGGCGCACCTCGTCGAAGTACACGGCTTCGGCAAGCCCTCGGATGTGCGGGTAGATGCCCATCGCATAGAACGCCGAGCGAGCCGGGCCGATGACCGAATCCTCCCCCACCATGACCTTTGCGGCGCCCAGGTCGTTCAACGCGCGGCACACGCCGTCGATGAAAGCGGGCTGGGTCACCACTCCGACGGTCTCTGGGCTGTGGCTCGGGTAGACGAAGCTCGGCTTTACGAGTACGCTCTTGCCCTTCGGGTCGACGCCGCTGCCGGTGATGATCTCCTTGGCGACCTCGCAGACCCGCGTGGGGTCGTACTCTTTCTGCTCGTACAGGAATACTTTTTCCATCTGCGAATCCTGTTCTCGGGTCCGCCCCCCGCAACGGGAGGACTCATCTCAACTCGGTGAGAGGAACTTGCTGAACTTCATCATGGCCAGCGGGTGTGAAGCGACACCCTCCAGGCGGCACTGCCCTCCGAGGAACTTCTGCGCCAGCTTCCGGCCGTCAGGGGTGCTCAGGAACTTTATCGCGTTGAGCCCGGCCCCCATGTTCGCCATCTGCATCAGCGCCTCGTAGTCGGTCACGAGCTTGATGTCGGGCGACGGGACAACGCCCGGCTCGATAACGATGTAGCCGTCCGAGAAGGTGATGGTTATGGCCGTCTCGGGCTGCTCCACCGGCTCTATCGCGAGGACGAGGTTGAGCGTGTCCAGCAGGCGTATCTTGTCGGGGTTCTTCAGGAGCTCTCCGATGACCGATTGCATTATCGCCCCGAGCCCGCTGAGGTTCTCCTCGTCCTTGATCAGTATCCTTTCTTCAGGGCCGCCGGCAGGCACGCAAGGAGCAGGCCTCTGGCGCTGCGCGATCGCGTAGGCCAGCACCGCCATCCCGGTCCCCACCAACAGCCACCTCAGGAACCTGTGGCCCTTCTCCTCCGCATCCTTGTTGCGCGCCATCGCCGGTCTCCTTCCCTCTCGCTTCTTACGGACGGAACGCCTTGACGAACATGAAGCCTTCTTCGTCCGGCGTCAACTTCACGTCGGCGGGGTCGCCCATGAGTGCCCTGTAGAACCCGAGCACCCGGCCCGCCAGGAGCTGCTCGGAGAACGGGTTCTCTATCCTGACCAGGAGCTCGTCGCCGGTCATCGAGATCTCGGTGGGATTGCCCATCCCTTTGATCCGCAGGTCGGAGAGCAGTTCATGCATGGCCTTGTCCTCATCGACCGCGGCCGGCATCATCGCGTGTTCTTTGACGTAGTCGCTCTCGAGCTCGACGATCATCCTGGTGATCTCACCTCCGAGCTCGCCCTCGAGCTCTTTGAACACCGCGTTGAGGCTGTCGATCATCACCGTTACTATGCGCCGCCCTGTACAGACTTCTGTCGCGATACCGCGGTCCAGGTCGAACGAGTACCTCCGGGTCAGCTCCACAGGCATGTGGCAGCGCCTGCACCGCTCGACCATATAATCACCAGGGATGACGACGGGAAGCACCGGCTTCAGCCGCTCTTCCTCGACCCTTCCTTCGTCTCCGTCAGCCTCGATTACGATCAGGACGTGCTCACGGTCGCCCTCCCAGCGTACGGTGCCGGGGCGCTTCGCGAACGCTTCGAACGAACCGAGCATGTTGCCGGCGAGCACCGGCGGATTGAACGCTTCCTTTACGTCGATCTTGAGGAGCTTGTTATGCTTCTGCCCGACCACCTTGCAGTCACCGAAGCCGGCGTTCTTGCTGGCGCGTATCACGAACTCGAAGACCAGCCTGGAGAAGAGGCGGTTGCGCGCGACCATCCCGGCCAGGCCGTACACTTTTCCCATCAGGGTTTTGGTGAACTCGAGCCCCGCCTTGCGCTCGCCCTCTACGACGATCTTGCTTATGTCGAGGCCTATGCGCTCGCTTATCCCGTCGAAGATGTAGTCGAGCTCGTCCGCGTAAGCCTGGACCACGCGCGTCGAGTGCACGAAGCGCCCGGTGATGGTGCCGTCATCGTTCCAGACCGCGGCAAGGCGCACATAGATGGGCAAACCGCACAGACCGCATCTCTCGACTCCCAAGTGACACCTCCGAGCGTCGCTCTTGTTCAGGGCGCCCGTCTTCGGGCCGGAAGCGACGTACCCTTATGAATCTAGTGCGAGTGGGCTCCGGAAGCAAGGGCAACGTCCGCCGCCCGCAGCCCGCTGGAGACCGCGCCTTCGATGGTCGGGCTCATCGTCCAGTCGCCCGCCAGCAGAAGGTTGTCGACCCCGCTCCCCGCGGACCAGATCGCCCTGACCCTCGCGGCGTGCCCGGGCGATACCACCGGTCGACCGAGCTCGAAGCGGTCGACTCGCGACGCCACGGGGGCACCCGTCCCCAAGACCCTCGCGCAGTCTTCGCGCGCCGCCTCGATGAGCGCCGAGTCCGGCTCGCCGGCGAGCGCGTCCGCGACTCCGCCAGTGAACACCGCTGTCGCGACCGTGGCCCCCCCTGGAGCATACTCGGCCGCCTTGCTGGCGCCGGTGCAGACCCACGCCGCGCTGAAACCTTCCGCGCCTGAAAGCAGGACCGGCCCGCCCGGCGCGGAGCACTCCTCGTCAAAGGCGAGGTTGACCGTGACCGAGGGCGAATACTCGATCTTGTTCAGGATGCCCTCAGCGGTCGGCCCGAGTTTTCCTGTCACCTCGCGGGCCTGCGGCGCCGGAATGGCGCATATGACCGCGTCGGCTTTGTATGTCCTGGAGCGCCCGCCGGCCGTGGGAACGGCCTTCACGCCGGTCGCCCTCTTTCCCTCGCGGACGACTTCTGTGACGTGCATCCCGGTGATGACTTTCGCTTTGTCAGCGAGCGCTTCGGGGAGCGACCCCATCCCACCGGTGAAGCCACCCGTGCGGTCCAGGAACGTGTAGCGCAGGGCGACCATGAAACCTGCCGCGGAGATGCTGTTGAGTCCGGCGCCGCTCGCGTACTGCGCGACCGGCTCGGCCACGGCGCGCCTGTATCTCGCGGTGGTCCTCCTGGACAGGAAGTCGAGCGCTGTGGAGTCGTCGCCTCTTTTCCACCAGTACGGGAACCTCACGTTGTAGCCGCGATAACCGGTGAGCAGGCCGGCGCCGACCACCGGTACGTCGAACAGGCCCGACGCCCCCAGCGCTTGCCACGGGAGCAGCGTACCCGGGTCGAGCGCGCGCGGCAGGAAGGTCGAGAGCTTGCCGCCGGAGTAGATGCCTTTCGGTTCCTGAGGTATGCGGAAGCGTTCGCCCAGCCCGGCCCGGATAGCGGTGTTGAGCGTGTCGTCGTAGGAGTCGTGGAAATGCTGCGCCCCGCTGTCGAAGAGGAAGTCGCCGGACCTTACCGTCCTGCAGCGGCCTCCGACAGACTCATCCTTCTCCAGGACGTTGACGCGCCAGCCGGCGTCTGAAAGCCTGGCCGCCGCGGCGAGGCCCGCAAGCCCGCCACCGATGACTACCGCCCTGCCAGGGGCTGCTCTAGCCAACTGGTCACGCCCTTCCCGGTCGCCTTCAGATACCGAGCTTGTCGGCCAGGTAACCGAGCCCGAGCTCGTCGCACTTGGCGCGGCCGATCCTTCCTTCTTCGTCCAGCTGCCGGTACTCGTAGTACTCGCTCTTCATGAGCTCGAAATCGGGGACTGAGCCGGCGTGCGGACCTTCTTCGACCGCCTGGTAGAACCTGGGATGCATAATGTCGTCCTCGCCCCCGGAGCCGAACAGCGCCTGGATCCCTCGCTTGAGGAACCAGATGCGCTCCCCGATCTTCATGAAGCTGTCGAGGTCGTAGCCTCCGCCGGTCACCGAGTTGATGGCGGTGAGGAGCATGTCCTCCTGCCACGAGACCGAGGTGAAGAGGCACACCACGGCAGAGTTGAATATCTGTGCCAGCTCCTGGGCGCGCGCTGTAACATAGCCCTTTTCGACGCTGGACTGCTCGTCCCATGGCCCCTCGAGGCCGATCTGTGGAAGGGGCGGCGCGCTCCCCTGCTCGAGGTAGAGGTTCATGCTCGCGCAGTGGCACGCCCCGCGGGGCGAAGTCGCATAGGCCAGCGCGAACCCATGGAAACCGCGGGGGTCGTGCGCCGGCAGGTCGAGCCCGCGCACCTGCACCGCCATGTCGGGCGCTTCGCCGCCGATCTCGCGGGACAGCGCCCGGCTGCCCTCGGCCATGCGGGCGCCGAAACCTTCGTTAGAGGCGGCCATGTCGATGAGCTTCAGCATGGCGTCCGGGTCCCCCCAGGTTATCGCCACTCCGTCGCACTCCTCCTCGGACAGGAGCCCTTTCTCCTGGCACTCGGTGACCAGAGCGATCACCTCACCCATCGTTATGGTGTCGATGCCGTAACGGTTGCACATCTCGTTGCCCTTGGCGATGCTGGCGAGGTCGTCGTTGAGCAGGTTGGAGCCGAGCATGCAGACGGTCTCGTATTCCGGCCCCGCTCCCTGGGGCACGGGGTACGGCCCCTCCTCGATCTTGATCACTCGCTTGCACCCGATCGGGCACGCCCAGCAGGCATACGCCTTTACGAGGATGTCGTCCGAATACGTCGGCCCGTTGATCTTGGCCAGGATCTCGTCGTTCTCACCCTCCTGCCAGTTCTTGAAGGGTACGTCGCCGAGCATCGCGCCGACCTCGAGGTTCGCGTTGGTGCCAAAAGCCTTAAGCGACTCGACCACCAGGGACTCGGAGTAGTTCTCCATGACTTTCTCTCGCCACTCTTTCAAGGCATCGGGGTCGGCGATCTCGACCTTCTTGCCGGCGCCCACCATGGCTATCGCCTGGAGGTTCTTGGAACCCATCACCGCGCCCATGCCGGTGCGGCCGGCGATGTGGTGCTTGTCGTGCACTATCGCCGCGAACTTGACGCCTTTCTCGCCGGACGGACCGATCGCCGCGACCTTGGCCTTCTTGCCGGTCTCTTCCTTGGACTTCTCGATGAGGGTATCAGTGGTCTCGTAGGTGTCCTTGCCCCAGAGGTCCGCGGCGTCGCGCAGCTCGACGTCGTCTCCGTTGATCCACAGGTAGACCGGCTTGTCCGAGGCGCCGGTGAAGATGATGCCGTCGTATCCCGCCGCCTTCAGCTCGGGGCCGAAGTAGCCCCCGCAGGATGCTTCTCCCCAGTGCCCCGTCAGCGGCGAGCGCGCGCATGCGGCGAAGCGGTTTCCACCGGGGACGCGGGTCCCCGTCCAGGGGCCCGTCAATATGATGAAGAGGTTCTCCGGGCCGAGCGGATCGACGTCGGCGCCCGGCCATCGGTCGAGGTAGATCTTGGCCGCAAGGCCTGATCCCCCGAGGAAGTCATGGCAGTCCTGCTCGTCCAGGTCAGCCTTCTTGATCTCTCCAGTTGTGAGGTCGACTTCCAGAATCTTTCCAGCGTAGCCAAACATCAAGAAACCTCCGTGGGTTCAGGCCATCGGCCTCCGGGATAAGGAGCCACTGAATCATACCAATGCGGTCATGCGAGCCGCAATACGAGTAAAGGCTCTCTCGCGGCTTTTGATATGCCCGCGCGCCGGTGCTACCATATGCCCCAATAGCGTGAAGGCTGATGCCGGAGGTTGTTGATGAAGACAGGAAAAACCGCTCTTGTGACGTTACTGTGCCTTGCCATGCTGGCGGGAACGCTGGCGCTGCTTGCGGGGTGCACCCAGGGCAAGCCGCAGGTCATCGTGTTCATCGGGAAGAACAACCCTTCATACGCGGACACCAAAGCGATGGTCGACAAGGCGCAGAAGCAGTTCGGCGATAAGGTGACCTTCACCATTTACGACTACGACAGCCCTTCGAGCAAGAGCGCCATCGCGAAATACCACGTGTCGATGAACCCCACCATCATCATCACCAATACTGCTGGGGACACCAAACAGACCTTCATGGGAAAGCCCATGGAGGACGACCTGCTTTCGACGATCCAGAGTATGATCCCGCAGAAGGCCGGCAAGACCACAGCTCCCACGTCGTCGCCTAACGTCACGACCATCCCGGGGTCGCCGTTCCCGCCCGGCTCAGGGCCGTCACAGTCGCCGACGCCGATACAGACCGTGCCGGGCCAGTGATCACGCGCGCCTAGCCAGGAGGGAGGGGTCAGAGTGTCCGGGTTCATCAGGCGCATGAGAGCGCCCTATCTTCTCGCTCTCGTCTTCGTGCTCATGCTGGTCACCGGCCTTATGCTGGGAGGCTTCGACAAGGTCCTCGGCAACGGGATCGTTATCTGCCTGGACTGTATTGGACTGATCTAGTGCGGGCGCGTCGCTGGACGCAGGTCATCGCCACGCTGGTGGCCAACCCCTGGTTCGTCTACTTCTCATCGCGCACCATCTATCAGGGCAAGGCGAAGGGCATCTGCTTTCCAGGGTTCAACTGCTACGCGTGCCCGCTCGCACTTTACTCGTGCCCGATCGGGAGCCTGCAGCACTCGTTCGCCATCCTCTCACCCAGGGTCAGCGCCGCGTCGCACGGCGCCAGGCTGGTGGCGGCTGTCAAGAAGCAGGCCGCCTTCCCGGTGAGCGCCATGCTCTACGTCGTCGGGTTCATCGGGATCATCGGGGTGGCGACCGGCCGCCTCGTCTGCGGGTGGATATGTCCGTTCGGGCTCCTGCAGGACCTGCTGTACAAGATACCGACGCCCAAGGTAGGGCTGCCCCAGTGGATGCGCTTCGGAAAGTACTTCGGCCTGGTGGTGGTGGCGATGCTGATCCCGTACATAACCGGGGTCAACTGGTACTCGCGCCTCTGCCCGGCGGGGGCGCTGGAGGGCGCGTTGCCTCTCAAGGTACTGCCGCCCAAGACGCCGCTTCCCGGGGTGGGATGGTTCTTCTGGCTGAAGATCGCGATCCTGGTCGGGTTCCTCGCCTGGATGGTCGTGACCAAGCGGCCTTTCTGCCGGGCGGCGTGCGCGCTCGGCGGCGCTTATGCCCTGCTCACCCCGTTCAGTTTCTATCGCATGAGGGTGGACAGCGCCAAGTGCACGAAGTGCGGGGAGTGCCGGCATTCCTGCCCGGTCGACATCAACATCTACGAGAACGCGAACTCGGTGGAGTGCGTGCGCTGCCTCTCGTGCAAGAAAGCCTGCCCCGAGAAAGCGGTGAGTTCGGGCTTCCGCCTGGGCGGCGAGCCTACCGGTGAAACAGAAAGCGGGCCAGCAGCATAGCGATGAACCCGTTGACCGCCGCGAGGGCCATGTACTTCGCGAAGGCACGCCCGCCCGACTTCCCCTTGAACCGGGTCCGGTAGTGGTTGTAGCCCGCGCCGGCCAGCATGCCGATCCCGACCAGGGCTATCGGCCCCCCGGGGAAGAAAGTGAAACTCCCTGTCGCAGTGGTCATGTTCGCGCCCAGGGCCATCACGAATATCCCCGCGATCGCCAGCGCGATCGTCACCATGAACTGCCTGAACTGTTTTGCGGTGACTTCCTGCTGCATCTCATTCCTCCTTTATGATCTTGGGCCCGTTCTCGTGGAAGAGCCGCTTGAAACCCGACTGAAGGCCGCTGCTCAAGGCCTTGTGGATGGTCTTGTTCAGGAGCTTTGTGACCAGGCCGCTCGCCACGCGGCCGAAGCCCTCCTGGAAGACCTTGAACCGCGCGAACATCCCCTGGAGGCCCAGCCCTTTGAAGGTGAGCCCGATAGCCCCCATCGCCACACCGGTAAGAAATGAGGCGAGCATGCCGGAGAACGTGATGGGCTTGTGGTTCATCATGCACGAGGCGATGTTGCAGGTCGTGCCGAACGCGCCTGAGAACGCCAGATAGACGAGCTTGCCCCCGAACGCCGTCGCTCCTTCTTTGAGCACCGTGATCATGGCGAACAGGGTGTTGCCGCTCTCGTGGAGGAAGACGACCACGGTCCTCACGCTCATCGCCAGCCTGCCCTCCGAAACGCTCACGGCGATCGCCTGGAACGCCCGGCTTCCGACCAGGCCTTCCTTTACCGCCTTGCCGACCGGGCCGGACACCAGGCCGATCCCGAATGCGACCAGCATGCGCTTGACCGACACGTGACCCGTGAACAGGTAGGACGTTGACGCCTCGAACAGCATGGATAGAACGCCGTTCCCGACAGCGCTCTCGATGGTGCCGAGCAGACCCATCTCCGCGAGCCCGGCCGAGAAGGCGGCGCTGAGCGAGCCCAGGCTCAGGACGGTGACCGCCACGGCCGCCCCCGAGCTCAGGCACTTGAAGAAACACTCGGTGCAGTTGAAGCCGCTGGGGTGGGTGGCGGCGTAGTAGATGCCCCAGGCGAGGCAGGCCAGCGTCGCGCCGATAGCGGCCACTATCCCGCACACGATCGAGACCGGAAGCGTGAGCACCACGACGATGATGCCCACCACGATCACGGCCGCCGCGGCGAGGGCGAGCGCCACTCCCTTGAAATACCTGTTGCTCCAGCACCACTTCGCGGCTACCGCGACGCAGTGTCCGCACTTGCGGATGGCCGGGTAGAGGAGCTTGTCCCAGAACTCGTCGAAGCCGCTCCCGACCCACTTGCCGGCGGCGCGCACTCCGCGCCACGCGGCGCTCAGCCCGGCGCCGATCGAATGGAATGCGCTCTTGAACGGGTGCGCGACCTGACTCAGGAGGCCCTGCCTCGGGCCCGGCGCCGGTTGCCCCGCCCGCTGAGCGCCCCCGGGCCTTTCGACCGGGCACAGCCTTATGTAGGAAGCGGTGTCCATGCCGCTCATGAGCAGCCTGGGGTCGATCGGGCTGCCGTTGATGCAGGCGTCGAAGTGAAGGTGCGGGCCTCCAGTGGAGGCATCCCGCGTCCCGCCAACGGTCCCGACGGGCTCGCCTCGCCGAACGGCTTGCCCGACCCTCACCGTGACGTCTGCGAGATCGAGATAGGTCGTCCTGGCGCCGTCAGCGTGGGAGATGGAGACGAACCTGCCCCTCGGGACCTCGCCGACCCACGCCACTGTGCCGTCTCCAGCGGCGCGCACTGGCATGCCTGGGGACGCCGCTATGTCGACACCCTGGTGCCCGCCCTCCCCGTATGACCCGGTGGGTTTTTCAAAGCCACGGAGGACCGGGCCCTGGACGGGCCAGGAATAACCGCCCGAAGCCAGGGCCTCGGGCAGGGGCGCAAAGCACAACAGGAGCGGCAGGATGGTGAGCGTGAGGAGCAGCCAGAGTAAGGCGCGCCTGCGTGGTGGATGTTCGATGGTACTCCTCCGTCCATGAGCCGGTCATCGCGAGAGGGAGGGAGAGGAAGCATTACAAGCAAATTATAGGTTCACGGGTAGAGCAAGTCAAGCAACAGGCGTCGGGCGGGTGGCCGCGCCTGAACGCGCAGGGTTTTTCAACGCATTGCTGAATCGAGAGGATGAATTTTGACTAGCAGGGCCGGTTTCTCTAATATACGTCGAGAGCGCGGTGGCACCGCCGCCGCCGGAATATATCCCGGAGATTCACCTCGGTGGTCGACGGTACCCTTCCACCGGTACATCAGGTCCCACAGTGGCGGGACCAAGGAGGAGCGAGACAATGGCAGACAAAGACCTCGAGTACCTGAAGGCCAGACTCCCCGAAGCCCAGTACGCCAAGCTGGAAGCGCTCGGGCGGCCCGACATCGACAGGTTCGTGGCTGAGACGGTAGCGCTCTGCAAGCCCGACTCGGTCTTCATCGCGACCGAGTCCGACGAGGACGTCGCCTACGTGAGGCGCCAGGCCCTCGAGAGGGGCGAGGAGTTTGCGCTGTCCATCGAGGGGCACACCTGCCACTTCGACGGCATGCGCGATCAGGGCCGCGACAAAGAGAACACGCGCTACCTGCTTCCCCCTAACGTGCACCTGGGCGAGCACATCAACTACATGGTGAGAGACGAAGGGCTTGCAGAGGTCCTGGGCATCCTCGACGGCTCTATGAAGGGCAAAGAGATGATCGTCCATTTCTATTGCCTCGGGCCGAGAGGCTCGGCGTTCTCTCAGTTGTGCTGCCAGATCACGGACTCGTTCTACGTGGGACACAGTGAAGATCAGCTCTACAGAGCGGGCTATGAGGAGTTCAAGAGCGCGGACAAGAACGCTGAGATATTCAGGTTCCTGCACGCCGCCGGCCGGCTGGAGAACAACGTGAGCGCCGACATCGACAAGCGCCGCATGTTCATCGACCTCGAGGCGAACACGGTCTACAGCGTGAACACCCAGTACGGCGGCAACTCTATGGGCTTGAAGAAGCTCGCCATGCGGCTGGGGATCCAGAAAGGACTTCGGGAGGGCTGGCTCACCGAGCACATGTTCGTGGTCGGGGTGCCCGGTCCCGGGGGCCGCAAGACGTACATGACCGGGGCGTACCCGAGCATGTGCGGGAAGACTTCCACCGCGATGATAGAAGGCCAGAGCATAGTCGGCGACGATATCGCCTACCTGAAGAAGGTCGGCGGCGAGGTCCGCGCGGTGAACGTGGAGTGCGGCATCTTCGGCATCATCCAGGACGTGAACCCCGAGGACGACCCGGCTATCTACCGGGCGCTCACCTCGCCTGGCGAGGTCATCTTCTCGAACGTGCTCGTGAATGACGGCACCCCGTACTGGCTCGGGATGGGAAGCGAGATCCCGGAGAGCGGGACGAACTTCTCAGGCGAGTGGCACAAGGGGAAGACCGACGCCAAGGGCAAGGAGATAGACCCGTCGCACAAGAACGCGCGGTTCACGATCAAGATGGACTCGCTCAAGAACATGGACGAGAACCTGGAGAACCCGGCGGGAGTCCCGGTCAAAGCGATAATCTTCGGTGGGCGCGACACGGACACCTCGGTCCCCCTGGAGCAGTCGTTCAACTGGGTGCACGGAGTGATAACCAAGGGTGCTTCGCTCGAGTCGGAGACCACCGCGGCGACGCTGGGCGCAGAGGGCGTGCGGGAGTTCAACCCGATGTCCAACCTCGACTTCCTGGCGGTGTCGCTGGACACGTACCTGCAGAAGTACCTCGAGTTCGCGGCGGTGCTCGCGAAGCCGCCCTGTATCTTCGCGGTCAACTACTTCCTGATGGGCCCTGACAGGAAGTACCTCAACGGCATGCTCGACAAAAAGGTCTGGATGCTGTGGATCGAGCAGAGGGTCCATGACGAGGTCGGCGCCCTGCTGACTCCGACGGGAATGATCCCGATCTACAAGGACCTGCGGCGGCTGTTCTCAGAGGCGCTGGGCGTCGAGTACACGGAAGAGCAGTACAAGGTGCAGTTCACCATCCGGGTGCCCGAGCAACTGGCGAAGATCGACCGCATCCAGGAGGTCTACCGCAACGAGTGGGGCATCCCGGAAGTGCTCTTCGTGACCCTGGACGAGCAGAAGCGGAGGCTGGAGCAGGCGCGCGCCGAGTTCGGGGATAACGTCTCGCCGCTGATGCTGTCCCAGAGGTAACGTAGGTTACGTCGTTCGTTTTACACTTTTCTTTACACTTTCGGGAAGCTGCATCCCTGCGGTCGGTCAAAAAGTGTAAAAAAAGTGGAAAATGACCGACGTCATTGGCGGAGCCAGGACACGAACGTCTCGACCGAGCGTGGGTCGCGGCGCAGGCGGTGTTCTCCTTGCGGTAGCCCGACGAACTGCTTCGGCTCTCCCGCGGCTTCGAACAACTCCTTCCCCTGAGACAGGGGGATGAGTTCGTCTTCCTCACCGTGCACTATCAGCAGAGGAGCGTGGACGCGCGCGACATAATCCAGAGCCTCGTTTGCTTCGATGTCCTCGTAGAACCAGTCGGGGGTCGGAGGAAAGTCGGTGTCCTTTATTATGCCCACGTCACGAGCAGCCTCGATGAGCATGAGGGTGTCGGAGCGCGTAAAGACCGACGTGAGGCGGGCGGGCGCGGCGTAGGTGGCCACACGGTCGGCACGACCGTTGAGCGCGGCGTACTTGATGGCCAGCGCGCCGCCGGCCGAGAAGCCCATGAGGTAGACCTTCGGGAAAGAGCATTTCTCGTGCGCGAAGTCCATGATCGCGCAGAGGTCTTCGTACCAGCCGCCCATATAGAAGTTGCCGGTCGACTCGCCGCAGCCACGGAAGTTCACGAAAAGCGTCGCGAGGCCCTTCTCCGCCAGTTGCCCGGCCAGCAGCGCATAACCGGGGTCGGACGGGTCAAGCTTCGAGAGCGGGATGCCGTGGCACAGGACCACGAGCGGCACGCCCGGCGACGGCGACAGAAGGTCGCCCCTGAGCCGCACCTCACCGGTGACGATCAGGACATCAGTCTTGTCAATTTCACCCATCACGATCGCGCTCCTGAGCTTGCTGTTGTTCCGGTGCTTGACACTGTACACGAGTGTAAAAAATCAGGCGAAAAGTGCCTGGCACCGGTTTTACACTTTTTCAGAGCTCCAGGGACAGCCCGGACTGCCCGGGTATGAACCGCGCGCCGAACCGGTCCAGCATCCTGGAGATGACCACCGAGCCGGTGCAGTGGTTGACGACCATCCTGTCAGGGAGGATCTCCTCGAGGTAGTCCATGGTGGCTTCGATCTTGGAGAGCGGCGCGCCCATGCCGAGGTGCGTGCCTCCCACCACGGCCAACACCGGCCCGTACGTTTCCGCCGCGTGCTTCAGGATGTTGACCATGCCCGAGTGCGCGCAGCCTGTCAGCACGATGCACCCGTCGGGTTTCTTGATCACCAGCGCCTGATCGTCATCGAACGGGTCGGGCACCAGTTCGCCGTCCTTCTCGATGAAGAGCGCGGGCTCGGGCCCCTCGAAGTCAGTGACGCGAGGTATCTCGCCGGTGAGCCAGACGTTGGGGAGCACTTCGACCGGACCGCGGGACATCTCGATGGACGTGCAGATCGTCTCGCAGGCTTCCTTGCGCAGCGGTATGCCCGCGAACATCTTCTTCTCTCCGAATACGATGTAGCGCGAGGCCCAGGCCACGGGATGGGTGTATATCTTCTTGGGGCCAGCCGCGTACAGCATGGGCTGCAGCCCGCCGGCGTGGTCGAGGTGCCCGTGAGAGAGCCCGATGCCCTCCACCGCCCGCAGGTCTATGCCCAGGATGTTCGCGTTGTACACGGCGAGGTCCGACATTCCCACGTCCCACAGGAACGAGCGCCCGTCCACCTGCAGCCAGACCGAGAGGCCGTGCTCGGCACGGAACGGGGGCAGCCCCGTTGTGTTGTCTACCAGTATCGCGATCTTTACGTTCACCGGATTGTCCTTTCATGAAGGCAACTTCGCCCGTACATCTTATAATGAACGCCATCGGTCTCGGCAATGGATGTAGCGCCGGCGTCCCGCCGGCATCCCGGGAGGAACAGTGGACAACAAGACCGTGGCGCTCAAGGCATGCAAGAGTTACGGACGGGAAGAGGTCGAGGACAAGGTCGCCGAGCTCTTCGAGTTGCTCGGCGGGCCCGGCGCGTTCGCGGGTGAAGGCCAATCGGTTTTCCTCAAGGTCAACGCGCTCCTCGGGGCGGCGCCCGAAAAGGGCGTCACGACCCATCCCGAGGTCGTGCGCGCTGTAGTCAGGCAGTTCCAGAAAGTCACCGACCGGATAACCATCGGCGACAGCCCGGGCGGCCCGTTCACCACCTCGTATCTCAAGCGCGTTTACGAGAAGACCGGCTTCGCGGACGTGGCGAGAGAGACGGGCGCGGAGCTCGGGCTGGACACCTCGACCACGCAGGTCCAGATCCCCCAGGGCAAGACGATGAAAGGCATCACCATCTGCGCCGCGATGGCCGAAGCCGACTGCCTGGTCTCGGTCTCGAAGTTCAAGACGCACATGTTCCTCAACATCACCGGTGCCATCAAGAACACGTTCGGGTCGGTGCCCGGCGCCAACAAGTTCGGGTACCACTCGCGTTTCACCAAAGACACCGACTTCTCCGATCTGATAATAGACGTGCTGCTCGCGTCGGCGCCCGACCTCAACATCGTGGACGCCGTGGTCGGCATGGACGGCAACGGGCCGCGCGGCGGCAACCTTGTCGAGATGGGGATGCTGGCGGCGGGGCCGGACGCCCTCTCGCTCGATGCCCTCATGATGTCGCTCATCGGGATCGACTTCGCGAAGAACAAGCCGCTTGCCGCCGCGGTAAGGCGGGGCCTCTGCGACGGGAGCGCCAAAGGACTCACTGTACTCGGCGGCGACGCCGGCGTGCTGGCGTTCTCCGGCTTCCAGCTGCCGACCAAGAAGGACATCAGCGAGCACGTCCCTGACTTCATCATGAAGCAGTTCGGGAACCGGATAGCGCTGCGGCCGCTGCCGGTGGAGGGAAAGTGCACCGCCTGCAAGAGGTGCGTGGAGAGCTGCCCCGCGAAGGCCATCACCATCGAGGGCGGTCTCGCCAGGGTCGACCTCAAGAAGTGCGTGCGGTGCTATTGCTGCCACGAGCTGTGCGAGCAGGACGCGATCGTCCTGGACAGGCCGCTGCTCATGCGCCTGATGAGGATGAACAGGGACCTGTAGCACTCGAAGTCAGATTGCCCGGTGCTGACAGTGACGAGCGGCCGGAGTCCTCTGGTGAAGAAAATGCAAAAAGGTGCCTGTCCCCTTTTTGCATGCCTGGCACCGGTTTTACACTTTTTCAGACAGGTGGTTCGATGCTGACCGGCTCGTTGAAGTCCGAGAAGTCGATCTCGGTGTTCATCTTCAGGTTTGCGTTGACCGGCACCCCGATGTGACCCGCGAAGTTCATGGTGGCCTTCTCGAGGAAGAGGTCCTTCTTGCGGACCCAGATCTCCATGTGCGCCTGCTTGCCTTTGAAGAGCGCGGGGTCGATCCCCGAGAGGTTGAACGACCGGGCGAAAGACAGGACGTCGAGGTCGAACTTCAAGTGGTAGGTGTCGTCTTTCTGATCGACGAGCTGGACGTTCTTTGCCGACTTCAGGTACTTGGACGCGACCACGTCGTTCGGCGACGCGGCAGTCAGCGGGGTGGCGTTCTTCTTCTCGGTCCAGGTATCCGAGCCGGGGGGCTTGACCCAGGTCCGGCCACCGACGATGACCACGTCCGACCTGGCGCCCGACGACCTGATGGTCAGCTTCCAGCGGTCGGGGGCTTCGAAGGAACCTTTGTAGGACATCGACGACGACTGATTGCCCCCGGGCACCTGGAGTTCGATGTCGCTGTCCACGCTTATGGTGGCGGACTTCAGGCGGCCCTGGGCATCGATCGATTTCCTGACTATCTGCGGCGGGGTGCCGGCGGACGGCGTCCCGCAACCGGCGGCGAGCGCCGCCAGCATGACCGCGGTAAAGAGCACGGCGGCGAGGCGTACCTGAGGCAAGCCAGTTCTCTTCACCCTTACCCCTTCGGTACGCGCCCGGCGGGCGAGTCGAACTCGAGCTCCCACTTCCCGCAGCGGCCGCCCCAGCACGCCAGCACCTCTCGACCGGTCTTGATCTTCACGATCTCGCAGTTGTTGGAGCAACCCTGGCAGTTGAAAGACGAAGTGTCGTAGACGAAGTCGGCGAGCGAGAAGCCGCGGAAGTTACTCTCCGGTATGTAGTCGGACTCGTCCATGGTAAGGAGCGCCACGCCGATGGCGCCCATCACGTCGTGGTACGGAGGGATGTTTATCTCGACCCCGAGGGCGTCCTCGAACGCGCGCTTCATGCCGATGTTAGCGGCGACGCCGCCCTGGAACACGACCGGGGGCTCGAGCTTCTTGCCCTTGGCGAGGTTGTTCAGGTAGTTGCGCACCAGCGAGCGGCACAGGCCGAGGACTATCTCCTCTATCGGGTAGCCGACCTGCTGCTTGTGGATCATGTCGCTCTCGGCGAAGACCGAGCAGCGCCCGGCTATCTGCGCGCCTTCCTTCGCCTGGAGCGCCAGGTCGCCGAACTCCTCCACCGGCACGCCCAGCCTCGCGGACTGGTGGTCGAGGAAAGAGCCGGTGCCCGCCGCGCAGACCGTGTTCATCGCGAAGTCGGTGACGATGCCGTCGCGAAGCAGGATGAGCTTGGAGTCCTGGCCCCCGATCTCGAGCACCGTCCGGACCCCGGGGACGATATGGCTTGCGGCGACCGCGTGGGAGGTGATCTCGTTCTTCACCAGGTCGGCGCCGATGACCACACCGGTAAGGTACCTCGCGCTGCCGGTCGCCCCGGCCCCTCGGATGACCACGCTGGCGTCCAGCTTGCCGCCCACTTCGCGCATGCCTTCCTGCACAGCCTTGATAGGTTGCCCCATCGTGCGCAGGTACACCGAGGAGAGCACGCCGCCGTCCCGGTCCAGCGCCACCACGTTGGTCGAGACGGATCCTACGTCGACCCCGAGGTACGCGTCTATCGTCTTCCCGTTAGGGCTGTCAGTCTCGTTCGACAAATCAAGGCCTTCCTTGTGTTCGCATTACTATGAATACGGGCGCGGGCATCACGCGGTTTCGCTACTCCTGCAGGAGGTCTTCCTCCGCGGGGTTCTCGAACTTGGAGAACGACCCCATCCAGTAGAGGTTGAACTTGGCGGTGCGTCCGTTGCGGTGCTTGGCGAGGTTGATCTCGGCCACGCCCTTGATGTCATTGTTCCGCGGGTCGTCGACCTCCGGCCGGTATATGAGCACCACCAGGTCGGCGTTCTGCTCGATGCCGCCGGATTCCTTGAGGTCCTCCAGGCTCGGGTCCTTCTTCTGGACTGTCGGCGGCGGGCGCCGCAACTGCGATACCGCGAGCACCGGCACCTCCAGGTCCATCGCCATCACCTTGAGGTCGCGGGCGATGCGCGAGACCTCCTGGGCGCGCGACTCGGTGCGCTTGTCGCTGTACATGAGCTGGATATAGTCGACGATGATGAGACCGACGTTCTTCTCGGTAGACATCAGTTTTCGCGCGATCGACCTCATCTCCAGGAGCTTGAGGTCGCCGGTATCGTCGATGTAGATGGGCGCGTTGCTCAGGGTGCCCGCCGCGTGCACTATGCGCTCCATGTCTTTCTCGTCGACGTCACCGGTGCGGTACTTGCCGGAGTCGACCCTGGCCTCGCTGAGCAGCAGGCGCTCGGCGATGTCGGTCTTGTTCATCTCGAGGCTGAAGATGAGGACGCCGATCTCCTCGCGGACCGCGGCGTGGTGTGCGACGTTCAACGCAAAGCTGGTCTTGCCCATCGAGGTGCGGCCCCCGACGATGACCAGGTTCGACGGCTGCAGCCCGCTCGTTATCCGGTCCAGGTCGTAGAAGCCGGTGGGCACGCCGGTCACCATCTTGTGCGCCTCTTTCGCCTCGGACATGCGGTTGAAGCTGATCAGGAGCGGGTTCCTGATGTGGGTGAGGCCCTCGCGCCGCATCCTCTTGCCGAGGTTGTACAGCGACTGCTCGGAGCTGTCGTAGAGGTCGGCGAACTCCTCGCCCACGCTGTAGCCGAGGCCGGTGATGTCGTACCCGATGTCGATGAGGTTGCGTCGGAACGCCATGTCTCGGACTATGCTCGCGTAGTGCTTGACGTTGTGAGGATTGGGAGTAGTGTCGGCGAGCATCAAGAGGTACGCGCGGTCGCCGACCGTTTCCAGTTGCCCCCGCCTCTTGAGCTCCTCGGCGAGCACCACGTGGTCGGTCGCCGAGCCGCCCGCGTACAGCTCGATCAGGGCTTTGTAGATGGTGCGGTGAGCTTCCTTGTAAAAGTCTTCGGGGCTGAGGATGTCCAGCACCTCAGCGGCTGCCTGGTGGGAGAGTATCATCGAGCCAAGGACCGATTCCTCGGCCTCGAGGTTGTGAGGCGGGACGCGGTCGGACCTGCTGGTTGTGAGTACCGGCTCCAGTGCCATTCGACCCTATTCCTGCTCGGATTGCGGCTGTTCGGAGCCCTCGTCCCCGCCTGCCTCATCGGCGGGCTCGCCGCTCTCCCCCTCGGCTGGTTGGTCTTCGGCTGGTTGGGCCTCGACCGCCTGCGTGGTTGCCTGCGCATCAGACGCGGCCTCGATCTCTTCCTCGGGCGGTTCCTCGGCCTCGTAGCCCTCGCCCTCGACCTCAAACTCTTTGGAGATCTCGACGTCGTGGTGGAGCTTGATCAGGGCCGTGTGAGTGCCGACAGTCCTTATCTTCTCGTCGATTGTTATCTTGTGGCGGTCGACGTCCTCGCCCGTGGCTTCTCTGATGGCGTCCGCCAACTGGCGGTTGGTGATGGACCCGAAGAGCTTGCCCGAAGCGCTGCAGCGGGCCTTGATGGCCAGCGGCTTCGCCATGATCTTCTCGCCGACCGACGCGAGCTGCTCGCGCTGGCGATCGGACTTGACCTTGAGCACTCTCTTCTGTTCCTCGATGTCCTTCATGGTGCCGCGGGTGACCCCCACGGCGAGGCCTCTCGGGATGAGGTAGTTGCGCGCGTAGCCTCCGGCGACGTCTTTGACTTCGCCCATGCGCCCGACGCGGTCTATGTCTTGTTTGAGCAGGACCTTCACGGTTTCACCGTCCCGGTGTTGGTTGAGCGGGGACTATTTGCGCGGATACGGGAGGAGCGCCACCTCTCGCGCGTTCTTGATCGCCTTGCAGAGGTCGGCCTGGTGCTGAGTGCACGTGCCGGTCACCCTGCGGGGCCTTATCTTCCCGCGCTCGGAGAGAAAACGCCGCAGCATGCCCACGTCCTTGTAGTCGATGTAGTCGATCTTTTCCTTGCAGAAGTAGCAGACCTTGCGCTTCTGCTTTCTCGGATACGGCGATTGCTTCTTTTCGCTTGCTATGACTGAAACACTCCTTTTATTACCGTGGTTGGCCTATTGGCCACCTGCCTTACCAGGGGTAATCTTCCCCGCCCTCGATTGGCGGGACATCTATACCGGCAAAATCGTCTGACGGGCCTGCCTGCCCTCCAGGGCCTCCGGAGCCCTGCTCGCCCCCACGCGGCAGGAACTGCACGTTCTGGGCCTCGACCTCCACGACCGAGCGCTTCTGGCCGTCGTCGGTCTGCCAGGAACGGTAGCGGAGCCGGCCGTCGATCGCGACGCCCGAGCCCTTGCGCAGGTACTGGTGGGCGGTCTCGGCCTGCCTGCCGAAGACGACGATGTTGAAGAAATCGACGCCCTCGATGCGCTCGCCCTGGTCGTTCGTGTAGGGCGTGCGGTTGACCGCGAGGCCCAGCCTGGCCACGGGCTTGCCCGCGGTGGTGAACTTGAGCTCGGGGTCCCTGGTCAGGTTACCTACCAGCACCACCCTGTTGAGGCTTGCCATCTGGCGTTATCCCTTCTCGCGAACGAGAGTCTTGGTCCTCAGGACGTCGTCCCTGATGCGCATGACCCTCTCGAGTTCCTTCACGACACCGGTGTCCGCCTCAAAGTTTATCACAGCGTAGTGACCGCTATCCTGGTGCTTTATGGGGTACTCGAGGCGCCGCAGGCCCCAGACGTCGATACCCTTGACCAGCCCGCCCTCGCGCACGATGAGGGCCGCGACTTCGTCGAGGAGCGCCTTCAACCCGGGCTCCTCGAGGTCCGAACTCGCGATCAGCAACGTCTCATATCTTCGCAAATTAACCTCCGGTGATTGGTGATGCCTACGCCATCATCCGTGGAAATGGGCAAAAGTAAGGGCATTATAGCAGAGGGGTGGAGCAGATACCACAGCGTTCCCAGGCCTGCTCCTGCCGGGGCGCGGCCCGAGGGCAGTCTGCGCTGATCGTCATCATGTGCCGGTTCTCCCGGGTCGCCGGGCCGTGATATAGTTGTCTCAACCGGACCCGGACCACTGCGACCGCGTCGCACCCGGGTCTTGCGAGCCCGATGGAGGCGACCTTGGAGCTCACCAACTTCATGGAACACGTGGTGACCGACTACGTGGACGAAGTATTAGCCGAAGAAAATGAGTTCTGCGACTGTCCGCGGTGCCGGCTCGACGTGATCGCGATCGCGCTGAACGACGTGAAGCCCAAGTACGTGGTGACCACGAAAGGTTACGCGTACGCCCGCATGGGCGAGCTGCAGGCGCAGTTCAAGGCCGACACCATCGTCGCCGTCAGCCGCGCGATGAAGATAGTCAAAGCCCACCCCAGGCACGAGGCCTGAGGCCCGACCGCGCCGGGAGCCACAACGGAGGGCAACTGATGGAGTACCGCACCCCCAAACCCTACCTCCACGATTCGTGCGAGCAGTGCGGGACCTGCCTGTCCCTCTGCCCTGTGATGCGGATGCCGGTGGACGAAGCCAAGCGCGAGATCGCGAACCTGCGCGAGGGCAGGCCGTCACGGGTCCTCAAGGAGTGCACGACCTGCCTGGACTGCGACTTCTTCTGCCCCAACTCCTGCAACCCCGGCGAGCTCATCATCAACCGCTTCGCAGAGGTCGTGGCCGAGCGCGGGCTGCCGGAGCGCGCGAGGTACTTCCTCCCCCACTCCCCGGTGAACTTCAGGACGGCCATCCTCAAGGGGATGACGCCGAAAGAGAAGAAGATCATCGAGGCGTGGCGCGACATGACGCCGGCAGACGAAGTCTGCTATCCGGGGTGTAACATGATCGCGACGCCGCTCCTGACACAGACGCGGTCACTCGAGGGGCTGGACATCCGTGGCGGGCTGGAGTTCTGCTGCGGCGAGATGTACTGGAGGATGGGGCTCTTCGACCAGTTGGAGCAGGTGGCGCGCAAGACCACCGCTTACTTCGACGCGCTCGGAGCGAAGAAGGTGACCATCCTCTGCAGCGCGGGTTATTACATGTTCACGCGGGTGCTGCCGCACTTCGGCGCGGACTACCAGTTCGAGATGGACTCGTACCTGGAGGTCATCGACCGCAAGCTGGCCTCCGGCGAGCTCGAGATCAAGCAGCCGCTCGACATGACAGTGACCGTCCAGGAGTCGTGCTACGGCAAGCAGTTCGGCCAGGAGTACATGGACCTGCCGCGCCGCATCCTGGAGCGCGCCGGGGCTGAGGTCGTAGAGATGGGTAACTCGGCGGAGTGCATGCTCTGCTGCGGCATCGGGGCGGGCTTCAGCCCGTACAGCGCGTACAACCCGTGGAAGATCACGCCCTACACGCTGAAAGTCGTGCGGGAGGCGGCCAGGACCGGGGCCGACGCCATCGCGACGTACTGCTCAGGGTGCCTGCAGATGTTCCTCACGGGAAAGCTTCTAAACCCACTGGGGCCGCCGGTCTACCACGTGCTCGAACTGCTGAGCATGGCGCTGGGCGAGCAACTGGAAGAATGGCACGGGCGGTTCGCGCGGAGGATGCTGGCGGGCACCATCCTGCACCAGGGGCCGGCATTGCTCACGCCGAAGAGGTTCAAGCCGGGCGACATAGACGAGGGCCTCTAGGGCAGCCTGCTCAAGGTAGTCCGTGAGTCTCCCGACTGGATCATCGAGACCCGCACCAGCATCGCCGCAATCGCCACCGGTATGGACCTCTCGAGCGATGCCGCTCTCATGAAATCCGTGACAAATCCCGGGCCGAAGAATGCCGCGAGTGGCGGCGCTAAGAGGTTGAGGCTTCCCGCCGTGTCGGTCTCGCGGTCGTGATTTTCAGGTGGCTCGGGCGGCTCGGGCGGCTCAGGCTTCTCTGTGGGCTCCGGTGAAGGCTTGGGCGCCGGCGTCGGTTTCGGTGATGGGGCAGGCGCGGGTTGCGGGGTCGGCCCGGTCGTGGTGTCCGGCGGCGCAGGGGTGGGACTCGGTGACGGCGAAGGCGTGGGGTTCGGCGCCGGGGTCGGCCCGGTGGTCGCGTCTGGGGCAGGCGTCGGCTGTGCGGAAGCCGGGGCTGATGGTGTCGCCGATGTCGTGGTGTCAGGCGAACCGGGCGCTCCGGTGGTCTGACTCGAAGAAGATGTGGTGGTCGCGCTGGTGACCGCGTCGGCGGCCGGCGCGGCGCCGGGTGCCGCTGTTCCGCCATTTGGCGTCGCTGAGGTCACCGCGTCGCCAGCAGGGGCGGTCCCCTGCGCGTCGTTGCCCGCCTCTGTCGTCGCGCTCGTGGTCGCGTCGGAACTCGCGGTCCCCTGTCCAGGGACGGTTTTGTTCACGAACTCCATCGAGACGTAGGCGAGCGACACCAGTGCGATCACGAGCAACATAGCCGCCATTCGCCTGTACTTCATTTCCTACCCCCTGACTTTCCTCACTTCGGCGGTGTCGCTCCCGTGGTCGTATCGGTCGGTGTCGGAGCCGGCGCTGGCGCCGGGGCGGGAGCGGGCGCAGGAGCCGGGGCTGCTGCTGGCGCGGGCGTGGGAGCGGGCGCTGCGGCGGCTGCCGCCTTGGGCTGTGCGGCCGGCTGGGCAGCAGCAGGTTGTGCCGCGGGCACAGCGGCGGGAGCAGCAGGCTGCGTTGCCGGCGCCTGGGCCGCGGGCGCCGTGGTTTCGGCTTTCTTTGTCGTTGTGGTCTTCCTGGTCACCTGCGCGGACATGTGCGACTTGCCGTTGTGGAAGAAGAAAAGAGAAATACAAGCGAGGACGAGTAGCACTACCGCCACCACGATCTGGAACCCTCTCAGATGCTTCATCTCGTGCCTCCTTTACTTCGGCGGAGTCGCGCCGGTGTTGGTATCTGTGGGTGTCGGGGTCGGCGCGGGCGCCGGGGCCGGAGCTGGAGCAGGCGCAGGAGTGGGCTCCACCTGAGCAGGCGCCGGTGTCGGGGCAGGTGCAGGAGCCGGCGTCGGCTCGGCTGACTGCTGGGGCGCGGGCGACTGAACGGGCTCCGGTTGCGCCGCGGGCTGTGAAGCCGGCGCCTGAGGCGCGGAAGCCGGCTGGGTGGAGGGCTCGACGGTCTTCTTCGCTTCTTTTACGACTTTTTTCTGGCTTACTGCTGCTCCGCACCCCGCGGCGACGACCACGAGGGCAAGAGCAGTGATGAGGACGATGGCGAGCGTGCGCCTGGACATAGAGGGTACCTCCCACTCGGAACCGGATGCTTTTGATTCTTTATGGGAGTTGCGGAGGAAATGTTACACGCGGCCTCACGGGCCGGAGGGAGTCGTTCACGACGGGCAGGGCGTTATTGTCACCGGTTCGCTTGTGGGCGAGGACAGCGGGGCAGGCGCCGAGGGTGCCGTCACCTCCGGTGGCAGGACGTCGGCAGGCGGAGCAGCGGGGGACCAGGTGCCAACATCGGTCTCGCTGGAAGATTCACTCGAGTGTTCAACAGTCGCGGCCGGGGCCGCTTGAGGCACCGTCACTCGCGGCATCGAGAACTTGAAGGAGATGTCCGGGGTGGTCGCGGCGGTCTTCGCCTGGTTGCTGCCGCAACCGGCACAGAGGAACCCGACCAGGACCAGGACGCATATACACGCGACCGCTCCGATTCGCTTCATGCCCCGACCTCCAGAGTGCTCGGGCGTCTGCTGCTTATACGTCGGGCTGAGGTTCTTTGCGCCGACCGGCGCCTATTCTTTCGGCTGTCAGCCCTTGAACATGCGC
>Ga0209429_10000428_pt1 | contig 28460 bp, 26 predicted proteins | sample BarGraNGADG00212_3_FD_184493 | JGI IMG/M metagenome (GOLD analysis project Ga0209429, IMG submission 184493) | Arctic peat soil microbial communities from Barrow, Alaska - Barrow Graham LP Ref core NGADG0004-212 (SPAdes) (version 2) | ecosystem: Environmental > Terrestrial > Soil > Wetlands >...
CGGGTCTTTTCCGCCTTCTCATCGTCTCCCTCAGTCGTCGCAGGCTTCGACTGCGCCTTCTTCACTCAACTTCGAGAAGCCGAAAAATCCCTCTTCGCATCGGTGCATTACTGCTTTCAACTGGTATGAGCTGTTTATTCTCGATCGTGTCTCTCTTTTCTTCGCGCTTCGCGAGAGAAGATACAGCCGCAGTAGTCCTGCCGATACAGCCCGTATTCTTTTGACAGCTGTGTGGAGCGCAGGTAACCGCCGCGTTTTTTGAAGTCGCTGGGGAGGAAGGTGACGCCTTCCTCCTGGCCGATAGCCCGTCCCAGCTGGTTGAGCAGGGCGGCGTTTTTCATGGGGCTAATAGTGAGCGTGGTGGTGTAATAGTCAAAGCCGTTCCGGGCGGCATAGACAGCCGCCTGACGCAGGCGCAGCTTGAAGCAGGCTTCACAGCGCGCGCCGCCCTCCGGCTCCCCTTCCAGACCGCGAACCGCCTGATAAAATGCTTCAGGCGTGTAGGGCAGGATGATGGGTTCGGCGCTCAGGCCGCTTTCGCGTGCAAGACGGCCTAACTCTTCAGCGCGGCGCGCGAATTCCGTCTGTGTATCGATGTTGGGATTATAGTAATAAAGCGTGATATCAAGCCGCTCTGCCAGACGCTCAAGCACCGCGGTCGAGCAGGGCGCGCAGCAGGCGTGCAGCAACAGCCGCGGCTTTGGCACCTTGTGCGCAATCGCGTCAAGCAGGGCCTGCATGCGCAGGTCATAGTTGTTGGGCTGTGTTTGCTTATTCATGGCGCTGCAGGGTCTGGCGCAGGGACATGTCACGCAGGGCGTCCGTTACATAGCTGTCCAGGCTGCTGCCCTGGCGATAGTCAGCGGGGGCGATGAAATCCACCCGCCCCTGCTGGTACAGCGGCAATACGTCCTCGCGCTGGGTATAGACAGCGATGGAGCGGCCGCCGCCACGCTTGGTAAGGCGCATGATGGGGATATCCGTCATGCCATCGCCAAAGAATATCATATTGTGAAAGGGGACCGGACGCTCATCCTCAGGCGTGAAGCGGTTGAGGTCCAGATCGTTTGATACGTCAAGCACACCCTTGTTGATGCGGAAGAGGTACTGCGTCTTGCCGGTGTAGTTGACGACCGTGGCCGGCCACTGCGCGTTACCCTGCTCATCGTAGAGGTAGTCACAGGCATAGACCATGCGGAAGTGCCGTGCGATGTCTGTGCCCATGATGATCTCGCGCAGGCCCGCTGAGATGATGTAATGATCCACCTGCAGGTGAAGATGCCTGCCCAGTTTGTTGATGCGGTCAAACCAGCCGCTGACGCCCTCAAAGAACTGGACTTCTTCTCCCAGCTGATGCAGGGTCTCGCGCCTGATGGGCTGCCCCTGCGCCTTGGCCTCCTGCATCATGAGGTACATATAACACAGGACCCTGTCCATCTGGCCTTCCCTGGCAAGACGCGCGGACTTGTCCCAAAAATCATCCGGCGTGTACCCCAGACGGGGGATAAACCCGTAGTCCAGCATGTCATGGGTGGACAAGGTCTTGTCAAAGTCGTACATCAGGGCGACCTGCGGATAACTTGTCGTCATGGGCCATCCTCCTTGCCTTGCTGTTTGATAGTCTCATTCTATCACAAATCACAGGTCAAGAGAATGCGCAGGCAGATTCCGCAACCCCTCGTGCATGAATCTTCCCGCCTGTCTCGTTATATAAATACAAACGCTTCTCAGGTTTGTGGCTTGGGATTTTGGGGTATAATGTAGTGATTGCATCAAGCAAAGAAGTGAGGAATTCAGGATGAAATTGAGGAGTATGCATCGGAGATTGCTGGCGTTACTGGTGGTCGCCAGCCTATTGATTAGCGTCCTGCCGGCCATGGCAGATGGCACCAATGTGATCGGTACGCTTCTTGTAACCAACACAAGTTATGTCAACGTCCGCTCAGGCGGCGATACCAGTTATCCCATCGTTGGACAGGTAGCGCCGGGCTCCACGTACCAGGTAATCGGCGTGGCCACTTCTGGCTGGTATGAAATCGTGTCGGATGACGGCACGACCGGTTATGTTTCTGACCGTCTCACTATCTTCACGCCTTACGTAGCGGGCCCTGTGGTAACCGCTGCGCCTAATGTTGACCTCACCAAAGTGCGCGCGACCATCACTGTCAGCTATCGTAGCGACACCGGCCAACAATTGGCCATGGACTATGTGCAGCTGGCCTATGGCACCAACCTTGTCTCTGCCAATGACTCCAAAGTGCCGGCCGGTTACACCCTGCTCTCCAGCCGCCGTGTAACGGTTTACGTCAGCGCTTCGGGCGTTGCCACGCCGTCTGGTGTGATCTTCACCTACGCGGGCGGCTACGTTGTTCCCACCCAGGCGCCCCAGGGTCTTACCCGGGTGCCGGTTTACTACAAAGATATTTACGGCGCCCTGCTTAACACTTCCTACGTGGATCTGGTACCCGGCTCCAGTTTGATCAGCGCAAATAGCGCCATGGTGCCGGCAGGCTACACATTGGTTGGCGTCCGGGACGCCGTCGTCTCGGTTTCGGCCTACTATGTCGCCATTCCCTCTTCGGTCACCTTCCTCTATACCCGTTCTGTCCCACCCACGCAGCCGTCGCAGGCCAGTGCGGTGGTGCCAGTATACTACATGTCTGCAGGTGGCGCCTACCTCAACACCGTGTATCTCACTCTGGGCTTTGGCGTCACAACTGTCAGCGCCAACAATGCTCTGGTGCCCGCGGGTTACACGCTCATGAGCCCGGCCAGTGTCAATGTGCAGGTCAACGCCTACAATGTCGCTTCGCCTTCCAGTGTGGTGTACACGTATCAGGTGCAGGTCACGCAGCCGCCGTTGAAAGTGGTCAATATCCCTGTCTATTACAAGGCACAGGACGGTAGTCTGCTCAACACCGTCTATGTCACAATCACTCAGGGCGTCAACACCGTGCAGGCCGACAACGGCAACGTGCCAAACGGCTACGCGCTTCAGGGCGCTGCCAGCCAGCAGGTGATGATAGACGCCAATGGGACTGCCACGCCGTCCACGCTCACCTTCACCTACGCACCGCCGCTGCCCCCCGTCAGTGTCAATATTCCCGTCATCTACAGCGATCACACAGGGGGGCAGCTCAATGCCATCACTGCCACCGTATCCAGCAATGTGCAAAACCAGGTAACGGCCGATAACAACTATGCTCCGGCCGGTTGGGTGCTGGTAAGCGTCAGGACAGTGACCGTGACTGTCACCCCGCAGGGTGTAGCAACGCCAGCTCAGGTGGTGTTCACCTACCAGGATCCTGCCACGATCATTGACCCCGTGTACCTGCCGGACTTTGTCAAGACCAAGCCCAACGAGGGCAGCTACCCCGTATACACCGGCCCTGGACCTGACTACTATCGCGTGGGCAACGCAACGCTGGGCGGCGGCACCATCCGTGTTTACGGAAGGGAGGGCGACTGGGTCCTGATCGGTTACGGGCTGTCAAACGGTGGCTATCGCATCGGCTTTGTGGAGATCAGCGCGATCCCCAGTAGTATTCAGCCGCAATCTTTGATCCTGGTGCATGTGCCGAAGACCAACGTTTCGACCTCGCTCTTCGTGGATGATCCCATCGTTTCCACCAACCGCGAGCTGGAGAAGCGCATTGAGGGCGGTGGCAACCCCTTCACGCTGCTGGCTTATCTCAATGATTTCTGGGCCTATGTAGAAATCGACAACTTCGAAGGCAGCGGACAGCCTGCGCGCGGATTCGTCAGCCGCAGAAGCCTGGGCGTTTAATAATACGGTTAAATAGTATCAGGGGCGCTTGTGAAAACACAAGCGCCTCTTTGCTGATGTCGTTTGATTTATTGCCGGAGGATGACCAGCCCCTGCGTATCCACCTGCAGGTCAAGCGCCTGCCAGCCGCTGGGCAGCACAGCCTGCACCTTGGGCAGAAAATCCTCCTGAACGTGTATGCACATCAGGGTTGGGCCGGCGCCGCTGATGCATATCGCGGCCCCCAGTTCAAACACAGACTCCCACAGGCGCTGTGCCCCGGGGATAAGTGGCAGTCGATAGGGCTGATGCAGTCGATCACGTATGGCGCGGCGCAGCAGCGCCATATCCCCGGACTTCAAGGCCCCCAACAGCACAAGGCTGTGGCTGATGTTGTAGACGGCGTCCTGTCGGTTAACCACCCTTGGCAATACCGCGCGGGCTCTTTGTGTGGACAGCTCAAAATCCGGCACCAGGGCGGTGAAGCGCAGGGCCGGGGAAAGTGGGCAGGGTACACAGCCATAACACTCCCCCTCGCACATGGAGGCTCTGAGCCCGCCGTACAGCGCCGCCGCCACATTGTCCGGATGCCCCTCGATTGTGGCAGCCAGGTCAAGGATCATCTCCCGATCAAGCTGCAGCCCTTGCAGCGCGCAGGCACCGGCGATACCCGTCACAATGGCCGCGGCGCTGGAGCCCAGGCCACGCGAAGGTGGGATGTCAGAATCGATCACCAGGCGCAGGCCTTTGAGGGGCAGTGCCAGTTTCGATATGGCCGCCTGATAGGCGCGATAGACCAGGTTGTCATCATTGGCATACTCCGCCGGGCAGCCCTCGACAACCAGGCCCTCGTCGTCCTGCTCCTCAAAGCTGCATCGCATGTACAGGCCCAGCGCAACGCCCAGGCAGTCAAAGCCGGGTCCCAGGTTGGCAGAGGTGGCAGGAACCTGCACATTTACCATATCAGTGCCTTCTCCTTCACGTAATCTGCCATTGCGGAGACTTCAATAGTTTCCTGGTGCAGAATGGGCCGTTGGAAAAGACCCTCCAGCGCCCGGGGGAGAGGCAGTCCCGTCTCCGATTGCAGGGTCCGCAATTGTTCCTCTGGCGTCTCCGGCACCGGGATGCGGAGGGCCTGTAAACAAGCGGCGGGGAACTTGTAGGGGGAGGCAGTGGAAAGCATGATGCCGGCACCCTGCAGGGCGCCGGCCTGCTGACGCGCCTGCAGCGCGTGCCAGGCAGCGGCGCTGTGGGGATCCAACAAATAGCCCTCTTCCCGCCATACCCGGCGCATCACGTCCAGCGCCTGGGCGTCCATGCATACGTCGCTTGAGAAGCTGCGCTGCAGTCTGTGAAATACTGCCAGGGGCAGCGCGAGCCGGCCTTCCTCTTCCAGGGTGCGCATCAATGTTTTGCACAAGGCGCTGTCCCTTTCGCAGGATAGATAGAGCGCGCGCTCGAAGTTGGAGGAAAGCAGGATATCCATAGAGGGCGAAAGTGTCTTGACCAGCTCGCGCCGTCTGTCATAAACGCCATTTTGCAGCGCCTCGTGCAGCACGTTGTTGGCGTTGGTGGCGCAGATCAGACCCACGATGGGCAGACCGGCGAGCTCCGCTAGATAGCCCGCAAAAATATCACCGAAGTTGCCCGTGGGCACGGCGAAAACCACTTGTCCTTGAGCGCCAAGCTGCCGGAAGGCATCAAAATAGTAGACCATCTGGGGGATCAGACGGCCGATGTTGATCGAGTTGGCACTGGAGAGCAGCAAATGCTGCGCCATGCTGTCGGCCTGGCGGAAGATCGCCTTGACGCCCGCCTGCGCCTGGTCAAAGTCACCCTTGATCGCGATAGCCTTGATATTGCCTCCCGCCATGCGCTGCATCTGCGCTGCCTGCACTGCGCTGACGCCATTGTGCGGATAAAAGACGATGACCTTGATGCCCGGCATATTGCGAAAGCCGGCCATTGTAGCCGAGCCAGTGTCGCCGCTGGTCGCGGTGAGCACCAGGATCTCCTTTTCAGGGGCCAGATGGTCGCGCGCATACGCCATCAGGCGGGGCAGCATGCTCAGCGCGATGTCCTTGAAGCTGGCCGTCGGCCCGTGAAAAAGCTCCAGGACACTGTAGGGACCCACAGCCCTTAGGGGGGTGATCGCGTCATCCTCAAATCGTCCAGGCGCGTAAGCCGCAGCCGCCATCTCATACAGGGTGTCGCGCCCGTAGTCACTGCCAAAGGCCGCGTCAAGGATCTGCGCGGCGCGGCCGGCATAATTTGTTACATCAGCGTCAATAGCAATTTTGCCTTCCGGCATGTACAGACCACCGTCGGATGCCAGTCCCCGCAGGACGGCTTCCATGGGGCTGGCCGATACACGGCTGTCCCTGGTGCTGCAAAAGTTCATGTTTCTTCCTCCGAGGGCACAGTGTCCTGCTGGAGGAAGCTTTCCTGCGCAGGCTGCTGCGTGGGAGCGGCCTCAGTTTTGCGCCAGTACTTGATCAAGGCGATGAGCACCGCCGTGATCGGCACGCCCAGCACCATGCCGGGGATCCCCATGACAGCGCCAAAGAACATCACCGAAAACATCACAACCAGCGGATGCAGACCCACGCGGTGGGAGATAACGCGTGGGGTGATGAGGCCGGATTCCGCCTGTTGTACCATCAAAATCAACAACACCACCCATAGAGCCTTGATGGGCGTGGGACCCAGCAGAGCAATCAGCACGGGCAGCAAACCACCCAGCCAGGGACCGAAGTAGGGGATCAGGTCAAACACCCCTACCACCAAGCCGATTGTCAGCGCGTTGGGCAAACCCAGCAGTAGGCAGCCAAGGCCGATCAGCAGGCCGACAAGGGCCGAGATGATGATCTTGCCCTGCACATAGCCTCGCAGCAGCTTGCGTATCTCTACGCCCAGCAGCCGCAGGCGCGCCCTGCGCACAGGGTTGAACAGTGAGAGGAAGGCCTTAAAGATAGGCTCCTTGTCCTTGAGCAAATAAAAGGTGATCACTGGTACCAGAAGGATATCTATCAGGCTGCCCAGCGAGGACATCAGGCGGGTGAGCAGGTCCCGCAGCAGTTGGATGCCCTGGCCGCTGAGTTTGCTGAACTCGCTGTCCAGGTCAACCACATCGCCGATCAGATCCCCCAGCCACTTCATCCCCGCATCCATCATCACTTTGAGGTTATCGATGCCGCCTGTCAGGTTCTTGAGCATCTGCGACAGGTCCCTGATCAAGGATGGAATGAAGAGGATAGAAAACAGAACCAGCAACAGGAAAATTAGAAGCACCGTGGCAAGCGTCGACCAGACGCGCTTGACACCCTCTTTTTCCAGCAGGGTAATCAGTGGATCCAATAGGAAAGCGAGGATCGCTGAGTACAGGAAGGGCATCAGCGTGGCGACCAGATCCCTGCGCACGAAATACAGCAGGACAGCCAGCACGGCAATCAGGAGGCCCTGCCAGATCGTCTTTGTGTTTTTGGTGACCCAGTTGCTCTCCATACGCTGCCTCCTCCGCGTTCCTGGCACCATTCTACCACAAACGGCAGCGCTTTGCGCTTCGGTCAAAGAAGTGCCGCGGCACATTCTTTGACCGGGCTGGGACGGAGCTTTCCGCCGCCTGTGGCGGCAGGCTCCATCCCCAGACCCCAGATGACAAGCGTGTGATTTGGTTTGCTTGACAGGGGGAAGGGCTGGCGATACAATTCATATGGGGAAATTTACCGTAAGGAGGATGCTGGTGTCGGAAAGTCGGCGCAGACGCAGCGGGCGTATTGGCCAGTCCACCGTGTGGGAACAACGTGGCGCGGACGACGCGCAGCCTCGCTATGCCAGTTTTCCGGAGGAAGAAGAGGCGCAGGCGCCCTTCCCGCCTGAGCAGATCAGCCCTGATGAAGCGCCATGGGTGGATTCCTGGCCTCAGCAGACTGTCCCCGATCATGACTCCTGGCAGCCGCGTCCGGTGCCTTATTTGGTTCAGTCAGCACCCGCGCCAGCCATACAGCAGGGCTGGGCGCAGGAGGTGCCGCTGCGCCCAAAGAGCGCCAGCGGCCTGCATCTCATTGTCATCATCGTTTGCCTGATCCTGCTGGCGGCGATAGGTTTTTTTGTCTTGACAGCCGCACAGGCCCAGGGCGAATTCAAACAAAAGCTGACCTTCCTGCAGCGCGATACCTTTTTTGAGGGCATCAGTGTGGACGGTCATCCCTTGGGCGGGCTCCGCCCGGATGAGGCGGCAAAGCTTCTTCAACAAAGCACTGCCCTGCTGGATGCTGATATGAATCTTCAAATACAGGTGGATGGCAAGAACTATCAGATCCCCGGAGACCAGATCCCGTTTTCCCGCAATAGCCGCGCGCAGTTGTCATCGGCCTGGGCGTTGGGTCGCCAGGGCTTTGCCTGGGGCATCGGCTCTGACAAGACACCCTTTGACATCAGGTGGGAGCATACGCGCCACATTGCTGCCACCAAGCCCAACTTTCAGACGGCCAGTACCTATGATAAAGCGGATGTGCGCCGCGTGGCGGACCTCATTGCCTCCCAGGCGGACCGTGAGCCTATCATTGCCATCATTGCCAGCTTTGACTTTGACACCAAGGCCTTCACTGTCACGCAGGATGTGCCTGGGGCCAAATTGGACAGCCAGGCGCTGTATCAGGTGATTTGCGATGCCCTGGACGCTGGCAGGCGCAATGAAACCATCAGGCTGAACGCAGCGCCTATCCTGCCGCAGGTGACCTCTGTGGAGCTGCAAAACGGCTTCAAGCGCCTGTCGCAGTTCAGCACCAATACGACAGCGGATGAGAAGCGCAACACCAATATCCTTTTAGCCGCCCGCAAGATAAGCGGCAGCACCGTAATGCCGGGCGAAACTTTCTCCTTCAACCGGACAACGGGCGAGCGCTCGGCCAATAAGGGCTATCAGATGGCCCCTGCCATCGCGGGCGGTGTCACCTTTGACGAGATCGGCGGCGGGGTCTGCCAGGTCTCCAGCACCTTGTTCAATACGGCGGCCCTGGCCGACATGACCATCATCTCCCGCTCGCCGCACGCCTGGCCCAGCAATTATGTTGACAAGGGCCTGGACGCCACTGTCAACTGGCCCAGCCTTGACCTGGTTTTCCGCAACGATAAGTCCACGCCTGTATTCATCGTGGCTGGCTACGCCAAACGCCAGGTGACGGTGGAGATCTATGGCATGCGCGCGGGCCCTGGTGAGAGCATCCGGCTGGAAACCGAGTTGATTTCTGAGATCCCGCCGCCCCGTGAGTCAAGCTTCGTGCAAAACCCCCTGCTTGTCCCCGGCACGCGCCAAGAGCTGAAGAAAGCACGCACCGGCTATACTGTGGACACCTTCCGCGTCTACCTGCTCAACGGCGTTCCATATCGGCGCGACAAGCTGTTTACCTCCACTTATCCCATGATACAGACAGTGATCGAGTACAACTAAGCGTGCAGAGAGGGGTGCGGGCATGCATAAGGGCGACAAGCGCAAGGCAGATATTCTTACTTCGGCCAGTGAGCTTTTTGGCTTAAAGGGCTATCACAAGACCACTTTGCAGGACATCATCTCCCAGGTGGGCTGCTCCAAGGGCAGCTTTTATCATCACTTTGAGTCAAAGCTCCAGGTGCTGCAGGCACTTGCCAATCAGCGGGTGGAAAAGGATTACCGGGCCTTTGCGGATAGCCCGCTGCCACAGGGGCTTGACAAGCTGAACCGCCTGCTTTACTTCACCTGCCCCTGGCGGCAGGGTGAAGAGGGCTTCATGGCGCAGGTGCTGAGTTTGGGCTTGCAGGAAGAAGGCGCGGTGCTCACTGCTCACCTGCGGGAAGTCCGCAAGCAGGCCTTCTACATGGAACTTGTAACTTTGCTTGAGGCGCTCAGAGAGCAAGGGTTGGCTTATTATTCGCGCTCCAGTCTCCCTGAGCTGCTGTGGGATGCGCATATAGCTTTTGCGGACACCCTGACGGGGGAGATCTGCCGCTTGATCGTTTCCGGCGGTACGCCCGCCAGCAGGGCGCTTGATATGCTGGGCACCGCGCGCTTTCAGTGGGAGCGCCTGTTGGACCTGCCCTTTGGCAGCGTGGACATCGTGCCGGCCAAGGAGATGCTTGAGGTGGTAGAAACGGCAAGCCGGTGGGTACGGCTGGAGGATGGGCAGCTGCGCTTTGACGCGGGCTATGCCGTGCCTTGTCAACAGCTGGGGAAGACGCTATAATGGGTGTGGATTTCCCCGGGAGGTGCCGGATGAAGTCTCGCCTTTGGCTGGCTGCTTTGGCAGCATTGCTGCTTTGCCTGGGCTCCGCACGGGCGCAAACGCCCCCGGAACTTACGTTGATCAAGCCTGCTTTCCCTATAACGCAGGAGGTCAGTCAGCTGCTCAAAGTTGCCGTTGGGGAAATGGGCTACAAGGAGCAAGGCGGCGTCAGTAAGTACGGCATCTGGGCGGGCGACCCCCAGGCGCAATGGTGCGCTGAGTTCCTGTGCTGGGTGGTGGACCAGGTGGATCAGCAGCAGGGCACCAGCCTGCTCAAGAGCAGCTATCCTCTGTACAACAGCAACAACACCGGGCGGGATTGGTTTTTAGCGCAGGGGCGCTATATTGCGCGCAGCGGTTTTGTTACCAATTGGGGCACCCAATGGTACAGGGGCGCCAAGGATTCCATGGAGAAGAACAGCTATGTGCCCCAGCCAGGTGACTGGGTCTTCTTTTCCTATTCGGCCTCAGGGGATACCGCGCATGTCGCCATGGTGGAGAACTGCTACCGCAGCGCCGATAATCAGGTCGTTGTGCAGGTCATCGAGGGCAATAATCCTGATGCTGTCGCCCGCGCGCAATACAAACTGACGGATTGGCGCATCCAGGGTTATGGCACCGTGAGAGATATGGCCGATATTGTCCTTCGCATGGGCGCCGAGGGGGAGAAGGTCAAAACGCTGCAGCGCACGCTATGCGACATCACCCTGCTCAGTGAAAATGATGTCACGGGCATCTACAATCAAAGGACCTCCGACGCCGTCAAGGCTTTCCAATCTGAAATGGGGATGCAGACCACCGGGATCGCCAACCAGCTTACCCAGCTGCGCCTGCAGGATTATTATGCACAGTACAAGGTCCAGCACCCCGAGTTCTGGACAGTGGACGCGGCGCGCTGATACAGGAAGGACAAACCATGCAAGATATGTTGCTGGTGCTCAATTATGATAATCGATACGCCAGTCAGCTGGCGATGAAGCTGCGCGCGGAGCGTTTTGACTGCCGCATCCTGCCGGGGGATACGTCCCTTGAAACCGTGACGCAGCTTGCGCCCATGGGCCTGGTGCTGGCAGGCAATGTCAGCGGCGAAGTGCCCATGAGCCTGGATGGCAGGCTGCTGGCCTCAGGCATTCCCATCATGGCGATGGGGGATACCTCGCTTGCGCTGTGCACACTGCTGCGGGGACACCTTGAGGATACACAGGCAGTGCATGTAGTACAGACAGTTCACTTTTTACCCTCGCGGGTAACAGAGGGGCTGGGTGAAAGCGAACGCTTTTTGAGCACGCTGCGCCCCATGTGCCTTGGCGAGGACCTGCTGCCCCTGGCACTGTGCCAGGATCAGGTGATAGGCTTCAGGCATATGGCCCTGCCGCTGTACGGATTCGCCTTCCAGATAGAGCAAAACGACCCGGACGGCATGAACATCCTGATGCGCTTTGCCCAGGATATTTGCGGCTGCACCCAGCGGCTAACCGATAGCGCTTTCATTGCCGCTGCCAAACAACAGATCCAGGAGGCAGTGGGGGAAGGCAAGGCGCTGTGCGCGATGACGGGCGGGCTTGACTCAGGCGTCGCGGCCTTGTTGGCGTATCGTGCGATAGACGACAGGCTGCAATGCTTCTTCATTGACACCGGACTGCTGCGCGAGAGCGAGGCCGATGACTTTCTTTATTACTATCAGCAGACCCTGGGGCTTAACATCCGCCTGGTCAACGCGCAGGACAAGTTCTATGAGGCGCTGGAGGGGGTCACGCAGGCAGAGCAAAAAGCCACCATCATTGCCCGTGTCTATCGGGAGGTGCTCAAACAGGAAGCCGGAACCTTTGATTTTTCTGCCGTCATCCGGGGCACCAGCGCCAATGATGTCTTGAGGACAGGGGATGAGTATGTCACCCCCGGCATTCCGACCGAAAAGACGGCCGTTGAGCCGCTGCGTGAGCTTTTCAAGGAAGAGATCCGCCGCATCGGCGAGGCCCTGGGCATGCCGGCGGACATTTACCAGGCGCAGCCCTTCCCGGGGACAGGTCTGGCACTGCGTGTGATGGGCGCTGTCACGCGCCGCCGCCTGGCTATCCTGCGCAAGGCGGATGCTATTTTCCGCGATGAGGTCAAGCAGTCAGGCTTGGGCAGACGGCTTTGGAAGTACTTCGCGGTGCTGTACCATCTAAGCTATGAGGCAAATGAGGATGCGCTGGCTGTCGCCCTGCGCGCGGTCACCATCGGCAGTGTTGGGGGAGAGATGCGTACCCTGCCCGCCCGGCTGCCCTATGACCTGCTGGAGCGTTATACAGGCCGCGTCATGCAGGCTTTTCCGGAGGTCGTCAAGGTTGTCACAGATATCACACCGGGCAGCAGTTACTCACAAGTCGAGTGGCGCTAATCAAGTTTTAGGAGAGGCTATGCGTTTATCACACCCTAACGTACCCTACCAGGGGATACCGCCTCAGGACGTTTTTTTTGCCGCCAATGACCTTTATGTCCAGTTAGGTCTGGGTTTTGTAGTACTCTCGCTGAACCAGGAGATGTATCCGGAAAAACCGCTTGAGATCTATCTCTCCATCGATGCCCAGCCCACTGCGCGCGATCTGTTGCTGGGGGCGCTGCTGGGCCGCGCCGAACAGCTGCGCGCGCAGTTTCCCCATGTCAAAGGGCGCATCTATACGCATTTGTCACCTTCCAGTTGGGAAATGCTCAGTTTTTATAATCGCAATGGGTTTGCCAACGCCGACGCTCAGGAGGAGCATGTCTTCCCCCTGCCCACGCTGCCGGGGCAGACGCCCATGGGCATCCAGTTTGCTTCCGTGCCGCTTGGCACCCTGCAGGAGCAAAATGCCTTTCTGGCTCGCCTGAACGCATATCGCATGACGCCCATCACGCTTGACTTTTTGACGCTGCAAATGCAGCAGCCCTATTTCATGGCGCTGGGCTATTACCGCGCGGGCCAACCGCTGTGTGAACTCATGATGACCGGCGCCAGCCAGGACAGCTCGTCCCTGGTGATGCTATATACCAGGGCTGACCACCGCCGCAAAGGCCTGGGGCGCTCGCTGGTCTTATCTGCTTGCGGCCTGCTCAAGGACCGCGGCGTGCATCAGATCTTCACCCACATTTACAGCCGCAGCCAGGCGCAGACGGGCCTGATCAAGTCGCTGGGCGGTACACGCCGCAGGATCGTCAGTATCCTGCCATCCATCGAGATCACATCGTAACAGGATAGACCGTCTTCAGGTACCCTCTGCCACTCTCTGCCGCTCCAGCTCTTGCAGCGGCTTTTTGGCGCAGATCAGGATAATGAAGCCTATCATGAAAAGCGTCAGCAGGGCCAGCGTGCCAAAGGAGCTGCGGCCTGTCGCGGTGCCGATGAGGGCATAGAGAAGCGGGCCTATGAAGGTGGCGAACTTGCCAAAGATGTCAAAGAAGCCAAAGAACTCATTGGAGCGCTCCTTGGGCACCAACTTGCCAAAGTAGCTGCGGCTGACCGCCTGGATACCGCCCTGGACTGTGCCGACCAGAATGGCCATCGACCAAAACATGATCGTGCTGCGGCTGATGGCCTGCTGATAGCCGCTGATGGTCGTCGTGTTTTCCTTCTGGTAGGAAGCCAGCTGCTGGCTGAGCGTCTGATTGACTTCTTCCTGAATGATCAGGTCATCGGCGCTTGCGTCCTTAATGGTAAAGGTCACAGCGGTGATGTCTTCTGCCTTGCCGCGCAGCAGTGCGCCCTTCATGTCCTTGTGGTAGGTATCCAGCGCTCCCCGCGCGCCTTGCTGATCGGCAAAGCTGGCAGGGATGCTCTCCTCCACAGCCGCGAAGGCCGCGGTATAGGCGCTTTCAAAGGCATCCTGATGGGGCTCCAGGGTGAAGCCCATCACAAAGCCCACGCTGCAGATGAGCATATAGACTGCGATGCCGATCAGCAGCGCCTTTCTGGTGCTGATCCTGTGGGAGAGCTTGCCAAACAGGATGGAGCAGGGCATGGCCACGATCTGCGTGACCAGCAGTGCCAATATCATGCCCACCGCGCCCAAACCCAGGGCCGTGCCATAGGCTGTGGAGATGGAGATAATGGTGCCAACGCCATCAATGTAGAAGAAGTAGGCGAGGATGAACAGCAGCAGGCCCTTCCTGAGCGCGATCTCTCTGGCGGTCTTTATCACGTTTTGAAAGGTCTGCCCCAGGAGATTGTGCTTGGGGCGCTCAATATAGTGCACCTGATGCACATTTTTAAGGAAGGGGATGGAGAAGCCCAGCCACCACAGCGAGGTGATGAGGATGGAGAACTTCTGCGCGATCGGGCTGCCGTAGCCCAACCACAGCAGCATACCGATGGACAACACAAAGGGGATGGTGCTGCCGCCAATGTAGCCCATGGCATAGCCCCAGGAGGAGACCTTATCCATGCGTTCATTGGTGGTGATGTCAGTCAGGAAGCTGTCATAAAACAGGTTGGCGCCCGAAAAGCCGATATGCGATATCATGTAGCCTATCAGCATCATGTGCCAGTCATTGGTCAGGGCAATCGTGGCCGTAAAGCCCGCACCAATAAGCAAAAAGAGCGTGAACAGCTTCTTCTTCATGCCCTTGTAGTCCGCGATCGCGCCAAGTATAGGCGAGAGCAGGGCGACCAGCAGGGTGGCCAGTGAGGTGCCCAGGCCCCACCAATAGTCACCGTCTTTGCCGACGAAGCTGACGAAGATGGTGGGGAAGATGGCGGCCATGATATTGGTGGCGTAGACTGAGTTGGCCCAGTCGTAGAGTATCCAGCTCTTTTCCTGGAGCGTGAACCGCTTGCCCTTGTCTGTTTGCATGGGGGCCTCCTTTGATGGTTTGCTGACAGCGCCATTATAGCCTCTGCGAAGGTAAAAAGATAGAATCGAAGGGCCGTTCAAACAAGGCGCAAGAATGGTTCGCGTGAAATCTTTCTTGTCCAGCGCATGAAAAAAACAAAAGAGAACTTTTGACGGAAATAGTATATTATGCGAAAAATGGAATCTATATGAAGATTCGCCTCTATCGCTTGTGGTCACTCTCGCACCTAACAACTACCGGTTGCACCAGGAACTTATCAACAGCCCTGGCAGTATACAGTTTTTGGGCTGTGGCATCCCTTGAAAGACCGGAGAGGATGTGGTAGGATACATTTGTATTTGGGGAGGCTGCGGGTTTATCCACAGGGACTTATCCACAGCTGCGATGAACACACTGTACAGGCTTGTTTTTTTAACCACAATAGAGTCAGGCAGGATGCATATTTCAATGCAAAGCGAGGGCGAGCACTTGGAAGCAAAAGCGGTTTGGGAGGCAGCCTGCCAGCTCATGAAAAACGACATGAGCGAGGTGACCTATTCCACCTGGATCGCTTCGGCGCTGAAGCCGCTTGACTATGTGGCTGAGCAGTTCTATGTGGAGGCGGTTGCGGACTATTACCACACCTTCGTGGTGCCGCGGTACTCAGTCATGATCCAGGGCACGCTCAAGCAGGTGACCAACAAGGAGATCAAGCTGTACATCCTGACGCCCAAGCAGGCAGAGGAGTACCGTAAGGGCTCCAACCCGATCAAGAAACCCTCCCCCAAACTCAACCCCAAGTACTCCTTTGATACCTTTGTAGTCGGCAATGGCAATCGCTTCGCCCACGCTGCCTCATTGGCGGTGGCGGACGCCCCGGCGGCCGCCTACAATCCCTTTTTCATCTATGGCGGCGTAGGTTTGGGCAAGACGCACCTGATGCAGGCTATCGGCCAATTCATCCTCGCCCAGCAGCCTGATACGCGGCTTGAGTATGTGACCAGCGAGACCTTCACCATCGAACTGGTCAGTGCCATCCAGACTAATCGCAACGTTCAGTTCCGCGAGAAATACCGCAATGTGGATGTGCTGCTGATAGACGATATCCAGTTCATCGCAGGGCGCGACAGCACACAGGAGGAGTTCTTCCATACCTTCAATGCCCTGCATAACGCAGGCAAGCAGATCATCATCTCATCTGACCGTCCTCCCAAAGAGATAGCCCGGCTGGAGGAAAGGCTGCGCAGCCGCTTTGAGTGGGGTTTAATCGCTGATATCCAAAAGCCCGACATGGACACTCGCTGCGCCATCCTCAGGCGCAAAGCCAACGATGACATGATCCGCGTCAGCGATGAAGTGCTGCAGATGATAGCCCAACGCGTGGACAACAATATCCGCGAGCTGGAGGGTTGCCTCAATCGCCTGGTGGCCTACGCCACACTGTCCGGCAAGGAGATCAGCATGGCGTTGGCTGAAGAAGCGCTGCGCGAAGTGTTCTCCGCCCATCAGCCCCGCTCGGTCAGCTGCCAGGATGTGATGGAGGCTGTCAGCCTCTACTACGCGGTAACGATGGAGGATCTCACAGGCCCTCGGCGCAACAGGGTGTACACCGTTCCCCGGCAGCTGGTGATGTACTTGGCCCGCAAGCTGACCAACACCTCCTTACCCAAGATAGGTGAGCTGCTGGGCGGCAGGGATCACACGACCGTGCTGCATGGCTGCGGTAAAATTGAGGAACTCGCCCGCGACAGCGCGCCGCTGCGTGCCGCAATCGATGATATCTCCAAACAACTGCGCACAGACGGATAGATATGGCCAAGCCGGCGCGTATATCATCAATGAGGCATTTCGGGGCCTCTTTTTGTTGGCCATATACCTTCTCTATGCAAATCCCAAAGGCTGTGGTAATATCTGGACAATTCCGGCAAATATGTCAAGGAGGATACGCTACATGTACCTGAAGAGGCTGCTCACTGCCCTTGTGCTGCTTATTTCCCTTGTGGCTGGCCTGGTCTTGGGTTACCAACAGATACTGCCTCCCGTGGCTCCAAATGGCTTTATGGAGCAGGCCACCACGCTTGATCAGGCGCAGTCCGGGCCTGACCTTGCCTTGATGCTCAGCCACCTCAAGGCGATGGCTTCGCAGGTGCACAGCGTGGACAGCGACGGCATCCGCGTCACCCAGACCTACCTCAAGGATACATTGACGCAGATGGGCTATAGCTACCGGGAGGAAAGCTACGCCCTCACGATGGAGGAGGTATTGCAGCTGCAGCGGGAGAGCAATGAATACCGCAAGATGCCTTTCAATGGCACCGCGGAAAGCGTCCGCGCCGAGGCGGGCATAGGGGATAAGCCCACCATGAACTTGAACAATATCGTGGTGCAAGTTGACGCGCCGGGCACACAGGAAACGATCATCTTTGTGGCGCACACCGACAGTGTGACGGCCGGACCGGGCGCCTTTGACGATACAGTCTCGGTTTCCGCCCTGCTTGAGGCGCTGCGCCTGCTCAAGGATCAAACGCCCCTGCGCGACCTGGTCTTCCTCTTTGCCAATGGCGAGGAGCAGGGCATGCTGGGCGTTGCCAAGTTCGTGCAGGACCATCCTGAGCTGCAGGCTGTCACCAGGATGGTGTTCAACATCGAAGCCCGGGGTAACCAAGGCACGCTGATGATGTTTGAAACAACCGGCAACAACTTCGCCATGGCGCAGGCATATGCCAGGGCGGTGCCGAGGCCCTTTGCCATGTCCATCGCCGGAACAGTATATAGAAGCATGAAAAACGATACCGACCTGACCCGCTTCATGATGGCCGGCTATCCCGGCATGAACTTTGCGGCCATCCAGGGGGCGGAGGTCTACCATACCAAGGACGACAACTATGCAGGTTTCAGCCGCGACAGCGCCTGGCACTATCTGCAGTCAGTCACTGGGCTGGTCCAGTTCGCGGCGACAAAGGACACGCTTGACTTGCAGGCACAGGAGGATGGCGTTTTTTTCCCGTTGTTGCCCGGCAACCTGCCCGTCATGCGGCAGAGCACCGCCAACATCCTGGCTTATGCGTCCACGGCACTCTTTCTGGCTGTCGCACTCTTCCTGCTCATCAAGGGCAAAGCCAGGCTTGGCACACTGCTGGCGGCGGCCGGCCTGCAGGCGCTTCTGATGGCATTGGCAGGCGGGATAAGCTATTTGGTGGTCAAGCTGGTGCTGAAGGCCAATCAGCTCAGCAACTACTATGATGTCCTCAGCTTCAAAGCAGCTCAGCCCATCTTCTACGCGATGCTGGCGGCGCTGAGCCTGCTTTGCGCCCTCATCTTCTTCTTTGCCTTCAGGAAGGTCACCTCCCCTGTCTCTGCGGCGCTTGGCATGCTGCTGATCCCATCCGCGCTTGCCTTGGTGACGACCTTTGTGTTTCCTTCGGCCAACTATCTCTTTTCCCTCAGCGTGCTAGCCGGGCTGCTGGCCATCGCGCTAAAGAAGTTCATCCCCCTGGGCATCCCGGCCGCGGTGTTCAGCTTTGGTACCCTGCTGCTGTTTGTGCCTCTGTGCGCGCTGGTCTTTATCGCGCTGAGTTTCAACACCGCCTACGCCGCCGTGGCGCTGTGGATGATGCCTTTCACGATGCTGCTGGGGATGGCCCTGACCAGCTTGCAAAGCGAGCAGGCATAAGCACCCCAATGCACCCATCTTGCCTTTGATCACAAACAAAAATACCCTCCGCGCCGATTCAAAACGCGGAGGGTTTTGTGGTTTGTTTTCTTAATCCGTGCTGTAGGGCAGCAGGGCGATGGCGCGGGCGCGCTTGATGGCCTCGGCCAACTGGCGCTGATGCTTGGCGCAGGTGCCCAGCATCCGCCTGGGGGAAATTTTGCCGCGCTCATTGATGTTGCGGCGCAGGCGATTGACGTCCTTGTAGTCGATAAAAGCGACTTTATTGGCACAGAAATCGCACACCTTTTTCCGGGGCCTGCGGCCACCGGGGCGGCGCATTTTTCTGTCGTTGCGATCCTCAGACATAGGGGTCCTCCTCTTCGAAATGCGCTGCCTTAGAAGGGCAGCTCTTCATCGTCTACCTTGACAAAACCGCTATTTTGGCTGGCCGCGGTCGCTGGGGTGGCACTGTAGCCACCGGCGCTTGGCGCGTTTCCGCCTTCATTGCCCTCACCGCGCGGGGAGAGGAACTCCACATCATCTGCGGTGACCTCGAGGCTGGCGCGGGTGGTACCGTCAGTGCCTGTGAAGGTGTTGACGGTCACTGAGCCTGTCACGCAGACCTTGCGCCCTTTGGCGAGATAGCGCGCGCACAGTTCACCCAACTGACGCCAGGCCGATACGCGGAAGAAATCCGCCTCAGGCTGCTGGCCGGCTTCTGCGTTGCTTGCCTTGCGGCGGTTAACTGCGACGGTGAAGCTGCATACAGGGATGCCTGCTGAAGTGCTGCGCAGCTCAGGGTCGCGGGTGAGGTTGCCGATAATGATCAGCTTGTTCACAGCCTGTCTCCTAATTCTGCGTCGGGCTCGAGGGACGGTTCAGCTTCTTCTTCCGCTTCAACAACCAGCGCAGCCGTTGGTGCGGGCGCAGCGGCAACGTTCGCGACAAAGCTCGCGCGGGGTTTGACGTTGCTGTGCTTGATCTCGATGCGGGTGGTCAGGTAGCGCAGGATGCCCTCCGTAATGCCAAGGTTGCGCTCGATCTCCTTGGGGACTGTCGTCTCAGCCGTGTAGTGTACCAGCACATAGTACCCTTCAAGCTTGTTAAGGATCGGGTAGGCCAAGCGCCGCTTGCCCCACTCTTCAACCTTGTCGATGGTGCCGCCATTTGACTCGATCATGCCGCTAAAACGGGCGATGAGTTCTTTGCGGGGATCCTCTTCCAGTGCAGTGTCGATGATGTAAACCAGTTCGTATGTCATGCCTTTCACCTCCTCATGGACGTATGGCGCCGCGACCCGCGCGGCGCAAGGATGTGCCGATCTGTAATGATATACCGGAGACAAAGATATTTCAAGCTATTTTTTCCGAGGGCTGATCTTTCCCACTAGCTCATGCACCCGGGCGCTTCCATGCGTGGGATGAAGTTGTCATGCAGGTGCTTGATGGCTTCGATACGCTTTTTGGCAAAGACCTTGGCGGCTTCCTGGCTGGGGATACCCTGCGCTTCCGCGATGGCCAGTATCTCCAGCAGCCGGTCATAGATCTTCTTGACCTCCGCGTTGACATGTTCCCGATTATAGCCCTGGATCTCATGGTAAACGTTGATGATGCCACCGGCATTGATAACAAAGTCCGGGCAATAGACGATGCCGCGTTCCGTGATCATTTTGCCGTCTGCCGCCTCATCCAGCAGCACATTGTTGGCCGTGCCGGCGATGACGCCGGCCTTGAGCAGGGGAATGGTCTTGCTGTTGAGCACACCGCCCATGGCACAGGGGACAAAGACATCGACTTGCTGGGCATAGATGTCGTCGGGCTGAACAAAGGTGACCTGCGGATGCTCCTGGGCCATGCGGTCAATGTGCTTTTGGTTGATTTCAGTGAAGAGCACCTTTTTAGCGCCGGCTTCCAATAGGTAGCCAATCAGGTAGTAGCCTGTCTGGCCCGCACCCTGCACAGCGAAGCTGTAGTTGGAGATCTCGGCGTCGCCGTACTTCTTGAACAGGCCGGCCTTGATGCCGTGAAAGGCGCCCAGGGCGGTCACGGGCGAAGGGTTGCCGCTGCGGCCCTCCAAGCCCACCACATGGCGTGTCTCCATGGCGACGTAGCTCATATCCTTGGTGGTGGTGTTGACATCTTCCGCCGTGATGTAGCGGCCGTTGAGGCTTTGCACGTATCGTCCCAGCGCCCGGAAGTAAGCCTCGGATTTGACTTTGGCCGCATCGCCCATCAGCACAGTCTTGCCGCCTCCCAGGTTGAGGCCGGCAGCGGCGCTTTTATAGGTCATCCCGCGGGCAAGGCGCAGGCAGTCGATAAGCGCTTCCTGTTCGGTGGCGTAGTTCCATATGCGGGTGCCGCCCAAGGCTGGTCCCAAGGTGGTGTTGTGGATACAGGTGATCCCCTTGAGACCCGTTGAGCGGTCATAAAAATGGATGACCTGCTCGTATTGATGCTCCTCCATGGCGCTGAAAAGAGAGAATTCGCTCATACACTCCTCCATCATGTTTTTTTATTGTACTAATTGTACAGCTTTGGGACCGATTGCGCAAGCCCCCAATTCCGTACGATCCCGGTCCGCGGGTCTTGAGTTTTTGCTCCTCTTGTGCTATGCTGACAACAATGAGAACAAACCACAAGGAGCCATGTACGAAATCGCAAGGCAAGCCCGGCTGCTAGCCGGCAGAGCCGTGCCCATATATCTATTTCCGAAGGAGCATTCAATGAAGGCACGCGTCAGTTTCAGGGAGGATCGCTGCAAGGGCTGCGGCTTGTGCGGGAGCGTCTGCCCAAAGCACATCCTGCGGCTTGACGAATCACGCACCAATATTAAGGGCTACCACCCCTCCGGCATCAACGATCCATCCCAATGCATTGCCTGCGGCAACTGCGCCAGGATCTGCCCTGATTCTGTGATCACGGTCGAAAAGAATGTGGAGGATGCCTGAGATGCAGAAAACTTTGTGGAAAGGCAACGAGGCCATTGCGGAGGCGGCGATCCGGGCCGGCTGCAGGGCCTATTTTGGCTACCCCATCACCCCTCAGAATGAGATCCCCGAGTATATGAGCTGGCGGATGCCGGAGGCAGGGGGTGTCTTTTTGCAGGCGGAGAGCGAGATCGCGGCCATCAACATGGTCTACGGTGCTTCCGCCGCGGGTACGCGCGCCATGACATCCTCCTCCTCGCCAGGTATCAGCCTCAAACAGGAGGGTATCAGCTACCTGGCCGGTGCGGAGCTGCCGGCGGTTATTGTCAATATGATGCGCGGAGGGCCTGGCCTTGGCACCATACAGGCTTCCCAGGCAGACTATTTTCAGGCCACACGCGGCGCGGGGCATGGCGACGCCCGCATGATCGTCCTGGCGCCGGGTAATGTCCAGGAGGCTGTTGATCTGGTGCAGGAGGCCTTTGACCTGGCTGACCTCTACCGCATGCCTGTTACCCTCCTGGCCGATGGGATGATAGGACAGATGATGGAGCCTATTATCTTTAGGGAGATGCAGGGGCGCACGCTGCCGCCAAAGGATTGGGCAGCCCGGGGCCGCGCGCAGGACGGGCAGACGCACTTCATCACTTCCCTGCGCCTGGATGCCCCCGATAATGAACTTTTCAACCTGGCACTGCAGGAGAAGTACAAACAGATCGCCCAAGATGAGGTCCGCTATGAGAACCTTGGCTGTGAAGGCGCGGACATCCTGATCGTGGCATATGGCACTACGGCGCGTATCTGCCTGTCTGCCATCCGCCTGCTCAAGCTGGAGGGCATCAAGGCAGGTTTGTTCCGTCCCATTTCGGTGTGGCCCTATCCCTATGATGCGCTGCGCGAACTGGCCCTGCAGGATTGTGTGAAAGCTGTGCTGACGGTTGAGATGTCCGCAGGACAGATGCTTGAGGATGTCCGCCTGGCGGTCCTTGGCGTGCGGCCAACGCCCTTTTTCGGGCGCATGGGCGGCATGGTGCCCCAGACACAGGAGATCGCACAGCAGGTTCGCCTGATCTTGAAGGAGGCAATCAGATGAGCCAGATCGTCTACGCGCGCAGCCAGGGCCTGAAGGATGTGGAGATGCACTACTGTCCGGGCTGTCACCATGGCATCGTTCACAAGTTGATCGCTGAGGTCCTGGAGGAGCTGGAGATAACGGCCAGGGCAGTTGGCATCTGTCCGGTTGGCTGCAGCGTCTATGCGGGCAATTACCTGAACTGCGATTTCATTGAGGCTGCGCACGGCCGTGCCCCTGCCGTTGCCACGGGCGTCAAACGCACCCATCCCGATATCCCTGTCTTCACCTATCAGGGGGATGGCGATCTGGCCTCCATTGGCATGGCGGAGATCGTCCACGCGACCATGCGCGGCGAAAAGTTTACCACTATCTTTGTTAACAACGCGGTATATGGCATGACAGGCGGCCAGATGGCCCCTACGACCCTGGTAGGGCAGAAGACCAGCACTTCCCAGCAGGGGCGCAACCAGCCCCAGCATGGCCTGCCCGTGCGCATGGCGGAGCTGCTCAGCACCATGGACGGCATGGCCTTCGCCCAGCGCGTGGCGGTTTATGATATCCCCACCCTTTTGCAGGCCAAGAAGGCCATCAAGAAGGCCCTCACGCTGCAGCTGCAGGGGATAGGACACACTTTTATCGAAGTGCTGTCCACCTGCCCCACCAACTGGAACATGAGCCCGGTGGAGGCCAGCGCCTGGGTGAAATCCACTATGAGCCAGTATTATCCCCTTGGCGTTTTCAAGGATGTGGAGGTGGGCAAGTGATCAGGGAGATCATCGTAGCAGGCTTTGGCGGCCAGGGCGTCATGTCCATTGGCAAGACCCTGGCGGAGGCTGGCCTGCAGGAGGGCTTTCACGTCACCTGGGTGCCCTCCTACGGTCCTGAAATGCGCGGCGGCACGGCTAACTGCTCGGTGGTCATCTCTGATGAACCCATTGGTTCGCCTGTTGTGACGCATCCCAGCGAGCTGATCGCCATGAATGGACCTTCGTTGATGAAGTTCCTGCCCTCAGTCATTCCGGGCGGTCTGGTGCTGGTCAACGCCTCGCAGGTGCCTCGGCAGGTGGATCGCCGGGACGTGCGCAGCTACCGCATCCCCTCGATGGAGGTGGCGGGCAAACTGGGTAATTTCAAGGTGGCCAACATGGTGATGCTGGGCGCCTATATCCAGGCGACCGGCGCGCTGCACATGGACACCATCGGTCGGATGCTGGCGCGTCTCTTCACAGGTCCCAAGGCGCACCTGCTGGCGCTGAACCTGGAGGCTCTCAAGGCTGGGGCGGCGTTTATCAGCTAAAGCTGAAAAGGATCCCCGCGCCTGCCACGATCCTGTACTCACCTTGTTTTTTGGCTTGACAAGGCCTTGGGCGAGGTCCTATACTGCCTGCATCCATAGGAAATGCTGAAGAGAGGGTAAGATCATGAAACGCGCAGATACCATGGGCATGTGCCATATGATGCGGCTGATGTATGTATCAGGCGTTCTTGGGTCATGCCCTGTTCAATCATAGACGGATACCCGTCGTCGCATGATGAGGCTGATCTAAAACGATCAGCCTCATTTTATGATATGCGAAAACCTTGAAAGGAAGTCATCAACATGGGACTATCTCGAATGCGCAGGCCGCGAACGCTCGGTGTTCTGGTGGCAAAACAGTAACAAATAAACGTGGAGGATATCATCATGAAGAAGCTGAGCAGCCTTATCCTGGCCCTTGTACTCCTGGCAAGCCTGTCCATCCCGGCTTTGGCGCAGACGACAGTCAAGCTGGGCCTTGTTGGGGAGGTATCCGATCAATGGCAGCCCGTCGTCGCCAAACTGGCGGCTGAAGGCGTGACGCTGGAACTGGTCAAGTTCGCTGACTACACACTGCCCAACCGCGCTTTGGCCGATAAGGAAATCGACCTCAACGCCTTTCAGCACTATGCCTTCCTGAACAAGGAAATAGCAAACTTCGGCTTTGACCTGACGGTCATCGGCGATACCATCATTGCCCCCTTGGGCCTGTACTCCCGCAAAATCAAGAGTGTGAGCGAAATCAAGGATGGCGACAAGATCGCCATTCCATCTGACGCCACCAACGGCGGCCGCGCGATCAAGCTGCTGGAGACGGCGGGTCTGCTCAAGGTGGACCCGGCAGCGGGCTTCGTGCCTGAGAAGTCTGATATCACAGAGTATCTGGTCAAGGTGGAGATCATCGAGGTGGAGGCTTCGCTGACGGCTGGTCTGCTGCCCGATGTCACGGCGTCCATCATCAATGGCAACCACGCGGTGGACAATGGGCTCTTCCCGGCAACGGACGCCATCTTCCTGGAGCAGGTAGGCGGCACGACGGATAACCCCTACATCAATGTCCTTGTTGCTCGCACAGAGGACAAGGACAATCCCCTCTACCAGAAGATTTTGGCATACTATCGCAGCCCCGAAGTGGCTGAGATCCTCGCCACTGTTTTCAAGGGTGCCTTAATACCCACCTGGGATGTCAACGCGAAGTAAACGAATATGTGATACAATGCATCCCAGCCGCGCACCATGCCGGCTGGGATGCAATTCATGGCCAACAAAGGACGGGCACATGCTGACACTTGAACATATAAGCAAGACCTTTAAGGACACGAAGCAAAGCGTGGAAGCGGTCAAGGACGTCTCGCTCAGCGTGGCTGAGGGTGAGATATTTGGCATCATCGGCGTTTCGGGCGCCGGCAAGTCCACCCTCGTGCGATGCATCAACCTGCTGGAGCGACCGGAATCAGGCAGGGTGATGCTTGGCGATGTGGAGCTCAGCGCCTTGCCTGAGAAGGCGCTGCGCGCCCAGCGGCGCAAGATCGGCATGATTTTCCAGCACTTCAACCTGATGGCTTCCCGGACCGTTATGGATAATGTGCTGCTGCCCTTAAAAGATTTGCCCACCAGTAAAGTGGATGCCATCGCCAAGGCGAAGGCGCTGCTGGCCCTGGTGGGTTTGTCTGACAAGGAGCAGGCTTATCCCTCCCAGCTTTCCGGCGGGCAAAAGCAGCGTGTGGCCATTGCCCGCGCCTTGGCCAATGACCCGGTGCTGCTGCTTTGCGATGAGGCGACCAGCGCTCTGGATCCGCAGACCACGCTGTCTATCCTGGCCCTGCTCAAGGAACTCAACCAGAAACTGAAACTCTCTATTGTCATTATTACGCATGAAATGGCTGTAGTGAAGGAGATCTGCCAGCGTGTCGCCATCATGGAAGACGGAAGGGTGCTGGAAATGGGTGATGTGTTTGATATCTTCTCTCAGCCCCGGGAAGCCGTGACGCGGGAGTTCATCGACACCACCTCGCCGCTGAAGAAGATACACCGCCTGATAGCCCAGGATTCGCCTGTCGTGCGTCTGCAGCCCGGCCAGCAGATCCTCAAGCTCAAGTTTGGGCGCAAGAGCGCGTCGCAGGCGCTGATTTCCGAGGTTTCAAGGCAATTTAACGTTGACATGAACATCATCTTTGGCGATATTGAGATCATCCAGGACGCGCCGCTGGGGGGCCTGGTGGTGATCATGGGCGGCGACAAGGAACATATGCTGTCTGCCATCGCTTGGCTGTCCGGCCAGGATGTCAATGTGGAGGTGATCAAAAGTGCTTGAGTTTTTTGCGGGCATTGCCCCAAACTTTGTCAAGAAGCTGCCTGAGTTTTTTGCCTCCATTGGCCAGACGCTGTACATGATGGCCTTTTCAGGGCTTGTCTCCTTTTTTATCGGCTTGGCGTTGGGCGTCATCCTGATCGTCTGCAGGCCGGGGGGCATCCGGCCCAATAAGTGGCTTTTCACCTTTCTGGATAGGCTGATCAACATCTTCCGCTCCGTTCCCTTCATCATCCTGCTCACCGCGCTGATCCCGCTGACGCGCCTGATCGCCGGCACCGCCATTGGCACCAACGGGGCCATTGTCCCCCTGATCTTTGGTACCGTTCCCTTTTTCAGCCGGCAGGTGGAGACCGCCCTGGCGCAGGTGGATGGCGGTCTGATAGAGGCGGCGCAGGCCATGGGTATGAGCCCCGCTGCCATCATCTGGCGTGTGCTGCTTAAAGAGAGCATCCCTGGTATCGTGCGCGGCACAATGATCACCTTTGTCAGTTTGGTGGGCTTAACGGCGATGGCCGGCGCCGTGGGCGGCGGAGGCTTGGGCGATTTCGCCATCCGCTATGGGCACCAGCGCAACCAGGTGGATATCACCTGGGCGACAGTGGTGGTGCTGCTGCTCTTGGTCAGCGCGATACAGGCGCTGGGCAGGTGGATCGTCAAGAGGACAACGCACTAAGATGGGGCCATCCCTTTATCAATTGCTCCAGGCGCAGGACAAGCTGCCCATGCACATGCCCGGGCACAAGCGCAACGTGCTGCTGGCGCCCTATCTGCAGGGGCTGGGGGCGGCGCTTGACATGACCGAGATCGAGGGCCTGGATAACCTGCACAGGCCCCAGGGGATCCTGCGGGATTCCATGCGGCTGGCGGCCGGGCTTTATGGTGCGGCGGTTTCCTTTTACCTGGTGGGGGGCAGCACGGCCGGTATTTTGGCAGGCGTACGCGCCTTGACCCGGCCCGGGGACAAGGTCATCATGCAGCGCGAAAGCCACCTGGCAGTCCACAACGCTGTCGCGCTGTGCCAGCTTGATCCTGTATACCTGTATTCTGCTGTCCTGCCCGATTTGGGCATCACGGGTAGCCTGACACCCGAAACACTTTTGCGCAGCATTACCGAAAATCCTGACGCCAGTCTGCTGATCCTCAGCTGCCCAAGCTATGAAGGGGTGCTCAGCGATCTGCCGGCTTTGGTGACGCTGGCGCGATCCGCCGGGCTGCGCGTGCTCGTGGATGCCGCGCATGGGGCGCATCTGGGCTTGAGCGCGCAGTTTCCCGCGGGCGCTGTGGCAAGCGGCGCGGATATCGTGGTGCAAAGCCTGCACAAGACCCTGCCCAGTTTGACGCAGACCGCTATCATTCATGCGCTTGATGCAGCCACCGCGGCTTTACTTGCGGCGCAGCTGGACGTTTTCCAAACCAGCAGTCCCTCTTATCTCCTGTTGGCTTCAATGGACGGTTGTATACGCTTGCTGCGTGACCGGGGCGAAGAGCTATTCAGCCGCTGGCGCACGATGCTTGACCGCTTCTATAAGGAGACCGCGAATCTGGCGCATCTCAAGGTCTTCAAAGGGCAGGATCCCCTGGTCTTTGACCATGACCCCAGCAAGCTGCTGATCAGTTGCCGGACGGCCAACATCAGTGGTCATGACCTGATGGCGCGGCTGCGCAGGGAGCATCACATAGAGCTTGAGATGGCAGGCAGTGACTATGCTCTGGCCATGACAGGCATGGGGGATGAGGAGGAGAACCTGACGCGCCTCTCTTTGGCGCTTCACATGGTGGATGCGTCTCTGTCGCCTGCGCGGCGCGATCCCGCTGCGTCTGTGCCCACCCCTGAGCGGGTCTGCCTGCCGCACGAAGCCCTGCTGGGCGAGGCGGAGCTGATTCCAATGGCCCTGTGCGCAGGCAGGGTCTGCGCCGAATACCTCAGCGTCTACCCGCCGGGCTATCCCCTGCTGGTGCCGGGCGAGCGGATGACGCAGGCTATGCTTGCGCGCCTGCGGGCTTCAGCGCTGCTCAAGTCGCACAGCAAGGACGATCCGGATTCTGTCATGGTGTTGACATAAAGTGAACAATCTGTAAAGTTCCGGCACGCCGCCCCAATTTCTTGCATTTACGGGGCGGCCTGTGCCATAATATGGCATTGACCGATATGATCGGATGTAAGGAAGGACGATAAGATGTTTAGGAAAATGTTGGCCCTTGTCTTGGGGGTAATGATGCTGGCAGGCAGCATGGCGACCATGGCTGAGGCTGTCGCCACCCCTGCTGAGGCTGTCGCCACCCCTGCTGAGGCTGTCGCCACCCCTGCTGAGGCTGTCGCCACCCCTGCTGAGGCTGTCGCCACCCCTGCTGAGGCTGTCGCCACCCCTGCTGAGG
>Ga0209429_10000429_pt1 | contig 28446 bp, 22 predicted proteins | sample BarGraNGADG00212_3_FD_184493 | JGI IMG/M metagenome (GOLD analysis project Ga0209429, IMG submission 184493) | Arctic peat soil microbial communities from Barrow, Alaska - Barrow Graham LP Ref core NGADG0004-212 (SPAdes) (version 2) | ecosystem: Environmental > Terrestrial > Soil > Wetlands >...
GGCGGGACGGCTCAAGGCATGAAGGGCAAGGTGCGTCAAGACTGAGTTATTGAAATATCGTATTGACCTGCTGACATATGACCTGCGGACTGAATTTTCACATAATACGTTCCCGGGGTCATCGGTGGAAAGAGTATTGCAGAACCCCATGTGTCAGAAGGACTATAATCCGAACCCGAATCATCATCTTGATCCATTACTGTAGTTCCATTGCTCGCGTAAAGATACATATAAGTATTCAAAGAGTCGGAGAGATTTGAAGTTAGAATTTCGTATGTATTTCCTGCTGTCGCATCAAACTTAAACCAATCTTCATCCGTTTGGGGTGAAATGGAATGCGTTTGAAGTTCACCGTCAGCAGCTATGCTGCCTGCTTCTAGATAGGAATTGTCCGGTTCATACTGATCACCCACAGTATACGGCACAATAAGCCAGATTCTAACTGATCTGTCGGGCCATACATCAACATAGATGCGGGCTGTTTTTGTTCCATCAATAACTGTGATTGTTATTGCCATACCTGGGCCTACTGATGAAATATCAATCCTTCCTGTAGAACTATTGACTGCGACTGTTGCTACCATATTATTACTTGATACGGCTGATGTGCCTACCAAGCCCAAAGTAGCAATGTCATTTAATGTTGAACTATTTATAAGGGCTACCAAATCAACCCGTGCATCCGTGATCGCTTGCGTCGCTATGTCAACTTCGGTCTGCGTATTTTGATTCGTTACCACGTTCGCAGTAACCACTTTCTGGTATGCTGTCCAACTTTCTGTTGTATAACCGGCTTCTGTGGCGGCAGCAAGTGTTGCATTATAAGCGGTCATATCTACTGCTGCTGCTGTTACTGAAATATCGTATTGACCGTATACAGAGAGATCATAGCCCGTTACACGTATATAATACGTTCCGGTAGATGTTGGAGTAAAATTAATTGTTGATCCATAACTAACACGAAAGCCGTTTATAAAAGTATCATCGTTCCAGTTAATTAATGTGGTCCCATCGCCGTCGTAAAGATACATGATTGTATCCATACCGGAGGAAAGATTCGATGTCTGTATTTTATATGTTACTCCACTTACTGCATCAAATTTCATCCAGTCTATATCCCCGGAGGGGATAGTATGGGTTTGAAATGTGCCGTTAGCAAGTATACTGGTTGACAATTGATAGGAATTGTCCGGTTCATACTGGTCTGGTGCGATATAAGGTATAATACTGTTAATAGAGATACTTCCATCGCTAGACACGCTGACATTAATAGTGGCTGTTGAACTATCTATTATTGCAATTAAATCAGCCTGTGCTTCTATGATCGCCTGCGTAGCTGCATCAACCTCTGCCTGTGTGTTTTGATTGGTTACCTGATGTGCATTAACTACTGTCATATAGGCTGCCCAGCCTGCTGATGTATAGTCTGCTTCAGAAACGGCTGCCAGTGCTGCGTTATAAGCTGTCATATCTGCTTTTTCTACCAGATTTGCCTGTGCAGTTGTGATAGCTGATGTCGCTACATCAACCTCTGCCTGTGGGATTTGATTGGTTACCTGATCATTAACTACTGTCATATAGGCTGCCCAGCTTGCTGATGTATAGTCTGCTTCAGAAACGGCTGCCAGTGCTGCGTTGTATGCTGTCATATCTGCCGGTACTTTAGCAGTCGCTTCACTGGTCTGGGTACCCGTAAACCCACCTGTTCCACTAACAGTAACCTTGATATACTTTCCCGTATCATCGCTGGTTAATACATAGCGAGGCGATGCCGCCCCGGTAATATTTGCAAACGTTCCTGTTGATGTGTCACAGCTCATCCACTGATAGGAAACCGTTGCATTGGAAGGGTTTGGAGTCGCTGTCAGTGTCTGACCTGCTACAGCATTCCCTGTAATGTTAACGGCACTAACTACATTCGATGTTACATAACTCCCGCCTTTACTTGCACTGTCCTGAACTGTTACCATGCAAGCAGCTGACTTACCCCCACCGATGCTGTTATTGTTGCCGAACCAACTGCAACAGGTGTCACAACACCATTTGATACCGTTGCTACTGCTGTTTTATCCAAGGACCAGACAATATTACTTACTTCACTTGCAGGATCAACTGTCGCCGTTATGGTTCCTGTGCTCCCCCTGCAGTCAAAGTCATAGAAGGTGTTATGGAAATAGAATTAACGTTTGCAACCAGCCTGATCTGGATCGCTTCCATTCGCTTGCCCTGCCCGACTGTTCCTGCAATAGAACCGTCGGATACCCAATCCATCCAGCCGTAATCCTGTACGTGTACGCGATATTCAATGGTGTAACCAGTCACGCCTGTAATGGTCATTTTAATTGCTTCAAGCCTTTTACTTTTACCTTCTGTACCTGCAGCGGCACCATCACTTACGACTGGCATCCAACCGTAATCCTGTACGTGTACCTGATAATTGATGTGAGCGCCGGCAGGTGCATTTGTCAGGTTGATTTTGAGAGCTTCTGTTCTTTTGCTCTGACCGGTCGTACCGGCAAGTGCGCCGTCAGATACAGGTGACATCCAACCATTATCCTGAACGTGAGCCAAATAGGATACACCAACCGAAGGTGTCGCTGCAAATGCTGTTGCAGTAAAACATGTTGCTATTACAGAAGCTGATAATACGACACTTAGAAATTTTCTGATTATATTTTCCATATATAAGTCTCCCCCCAATGATGATTTTGTTTTTACAAAGAAATACCGGTTACATTATTCTTGAATATGTGCTTGCCTTGATGTTTCAATACTCTGAAAACATTCATTATTTCATTTGTTTTCTTGCAAATCATTGCTTCTTGATTATATATTAAGACATTATAAATGTTTCTCTTTCTTTACACGTTAAATTATAGATTAATTGCATGGAATCACATTGTCAATCGCAAATCATGCAATTCAAAATTTTATTTTTTATACTGCTTTTTGATATGTATGGATTCTCTCCCACCAGCAAAAAACCGTCCTGTCTTTTGTCGCAATGACTAAAACAGAACGGTTATAATTTCTGCAAATACGAATATTTTCGCATTGGAATATTCTTGATGTTTTTATTATCCAAGCGAAAATAGATCCCTGGGTTATCTTCTGCTTCTCATCCCCAGCAGACGGATCAGAGTAATAATCGCGGCAGCAGCGGCGGCGACATAAGTCATCGCGGCGGCGGTCAGTACGCTTCTGGCTCCGGACAGCTCGGTTTCCGTCAGAATATTATCTTCCTTGAGGATTTTGAGCGCGCGATGGCTCGCATTGATCTCGACCGGAAGAGTGATCAGATAGAAAATCACCGCAAAGAAGAAAAACAGAATGCCAATATTAAAGAGAATATCTCCGAATGTCGTTGAAGGCATGCGGTTAGTAATCAAGACTCCGATGATCGCCATCCACGGACCGAACTGGGATCCGATATTGGCAACCGGTACCAGAAATCCCCTGATCTTGTTGGGGATAAATCCGCTCGCATCCTGTATGGCATGCCCGCACTCATGTGCGGCAACACCAATTGCTGCGACAGAAGTGCTGTCATATACACTCTCCGACAGATGCAGGATCTTATCCTTGGGCGAGTAATTATCGGTAAGGGATCCGGCTATCTTCTCAATCTTGACGGAATAGCCGTACCCGAATTTGCCGGACAGCTGGTTTGACTGCAGTATGCGCTCGGCTACATCACGGCCGGTAAGATTGCGGCTGGATTTGACCTTGCTGTAACGTTTGAATGTTGACTTGGTCCATGCACTGGCAGCAAGTGAAAAAACAAGTGCCAGAACGGCAAGCGGCCAACCCCATGTAAAAAAATAGAACGGCATGAAGACTTCCCCTTTCGTCTATTACAGAGAATGCAAATCGGCGCTTCAAAACCGAAGCGTAAGGGATCCCCCTCACAAATCCTTTCGAAGCGCCGACCGAATCAAAACTGTAGCTGTCCACCGTCCGCCAGACACACTGCGTCAGCGGGCTGTGAGCGGATTGCCTGAAATCAGGCGTTGCAGATAGCTGCGAAGTCAGGAGCCTTCAGGGAAGCGCCGCCGACCAGACCGCCGTTGATATTGGGCTGTGCGAAAAGACCTGCTGCGGAGGTCGGACTGACTGATCCGCCGTACTGAATGGTCATAGCATTTGCATCTTCTGTCGTATAGAGTCCGGCAACAACGCCGCGGATGAATGCACAGACTTCTTCAGCTTGTTCATCAGATGCGACTTTGCCTGTTCCGATAGCCCAGATCGGCTCATAAGCGATGGTGATCTGGCAAAGTTTCTCAGTCGGGATATCCTTGAATGCACCGACGATCTGTCCTTTGATCCATTCGAAGGTTACACCGGACTCGCGCTGTGCGAGAGACTCACCGCAGCAGACGATCGGCTTCAGGCCCCAGGCAAGGGCTGCCTTTGTCTTCTTGTTGACAGTCTCATCGGTCTCAGCAAAATACTCGCGTCTCTCGGAATGTCCGAGAATCACATAAGTTACGCCGAGTTTGGCTAGCCATACGGGAGAAATTTCTCCGGTGTATGCACCCTTCTCGTTGAAGTGGCAGTTCTGGGCGGCAATCTTTACATTGGTATAGGCGGCTGCTTCAAGAGCAGCAGGAATGGCAAGGAAAGGCACGCCCAAAGCAATTTTGGAAGTAGCATCCTTAACAAGAGGAATCAGTGCGGAAATCAGTTTGGTGGCTTCATCCGGAGTACCGGCGTTCATCTTCCAGTTTCCGGCTGCAAAAGTGCGGCAGGGAACCTTGTCCTGAAGACCGTCAATACCGGGAAGAACCTTACCCTCGAGGAACTCAAGGGAAGCGCCGCCGCCTGTAGAAATGTGTGTAACCTGATCGGCAAACCCGAGCTTCTCCACTGCAGCAGCAGAGTCGCCGCCGCCGATGATTGAGATGGCGGAAGAATCGGCGATTGCTTTGGCAACAGCACGGGTTCCTTCTGCAAATTTATCAAATTCAAATACGCCCATAGGTCCGTTCCATACTACTGTCTTTGCGCCGGAAATGGCCTCTGAGAAAAGTGCGATCGACTTAGGCCCGATATCAAGACCCATCCAGCCGTCCGGAAATTTCTCATCGTCAACTGTCTGTGTGTTTGCGTCGGCAGCAAATTTATCTGCAACAACGTTATCAAGGGGAAGAAGGAACTTAACGCCCTTCGCAGCTGCTTTTTCAATGAGTGATTTGGCAAGGTCAAGCTTGTCGGCTTCGCAGAGAGATGTTCCGATCGGGAATCCCTGTGCAGCAAAGAAAGTATAAGCCATACCGCCGCCGATGATAATGGTATCGGCTTTTTCGATAAGGTTCTCAATAACACCGATCTTGTCGGATACTTTGGCGCCGCCGAGGATTGCGACAAACGGGCGTGCCGGGTTCGTAAGAGCACCGCCGAGGAAGTCGAGTTCTTTCTGTATCAGGTAGCCGGATGCTGACGGCAGGAAATTGGCAAGTCCTGCGGTGGAAGCATGGGCACGGTGAGCCGTTCCGAAAGCATCGTTGACATAAAGATCTGCAAGAGATGCAAGAGATGCTGCAAACGCAGGATCATTCTTAGTCTCTTCTTTATGGAAGCGGACATTCTCAAGCATCAGGACTTCTCCGTCCTTGAGAGCAGCGGCCTTGGCTTTGGCATCATCGCCGATAACATCGGACGCAAGTGTGACAGTCTGTCCAAGAAGCTCAGACAGGCGATCTGCTGCAGGCTTCATTGAGAAGGCTGCTTCCGGACCGTTCTTCGGACGGCCAAGGTGGGAAACAAGAATAACTTTTGCATGATTCTTAATCAGATACTTAATGGTGGGCAGTGCACCCTGGATACGCTTGTCGTCGGTGATTGCGCCTGTCTTCTTATCAAGCGGCACATTAAAATCAACACGTACGATTACTCTTTTACCGGAGACCTTCAAATCTTCTACATTTTTCTTTGGAACCATTGCCATGTTAGTCACACTCCTTGTATTTTATCGCCTTAAAAGGCATTGGATGGCATTTTTCATGCTTTTTTACGGTTTTTCCGCGAAATCAAGCGGTTCTATTATAACGGGAAACCGGATTCGTTTCAACGAAATTTCAGTTAACAACCCGCAAACTAAGCGGTATTCTTCGTGTAAAAATGCATAAGTTCTCCGCAGAACACACTATTTCGGTTATATTATGCCATTTATTTTTCGAGGCCGACAAGGTTCACGCTCTCGGAGTTGTTCTGCATATCATTGATATGATATCCGAGACTTTGATAGAACAGAATATTGCCGGTGCTTTCGGCTCCTGTGAAAAGCTCAAAACGCGCGCCCGCATAGCAGGATTCAATCGCTTTCATCAGGCGCGTTCCGAGTCCTTTGTGCTGATAATCCGGGTGAACGACCATTCGACCGATATGGCAGGTTCCGTCTTTCTCATATGCGCGGACCGAGGCGATGATGCGGCGGTCCTGTACAATCTTCAGAATGATGACCGCCTTGCGGGGATCACTGTATTTTTTTGTCAGGTCATCGATCGTCTCCGCCAACGGCGCTATAGTGAAATCATTATATCGAATTGCTTCCCCGGTAAAAGCCAGTTTCTGTAGGACGAGGATCTCATCAAGATCTTCCGTCTGAGCCATCTCAACGGCCGGAAACCCATAGGTCAGACCTGCTGCTTCAATCGCTTTTCGTGTCCATGGACATACAAGTACACACAGGCTGCACATGCTCATTCCGGGAGCAATCCTCCAGGATCTTTCCACGCAGGTTTTCCGGCACGCAAGTACATCCAGAAAATCCTCCCTCTTCGAAGATACCGACCAGAGCGGCCCGAGAGGCGCCTGACCGGGACAGTTGCGCACGCACATGCTGCAGTCCGCGCAGGATGATTCATTGACCGGATCCGCACACGGAAACGGTGCATTGGTAAGCACCGACGTAATCCGTACCGCACTCCCGAGCTCCTTAGTAACAAGCAGGGCATTCCTCCCGATCCATCCCATACCGGCACGTGTCGCGGCAGTCTTATGCGGAAGTAATGAAGTATGCCCGCGAAATGATTCCGACACTTCATCACCGATCATCGGAACAGCGGTATATCCTGCCTTCCCGAGAAGGTCCGCCGTCAGCAGGGCCAGCCTGTTTAAAAGCACATTGGTCCGGTTATATTCAGCATGATATGCTGCGGTCATGCCTGTGCCAAGCTGATTAACAACAGACAAATCCAATGGAACTGCGATGGAGATTCCCCGCGGCATACCTTTTCTCTGTTCCTCCGGGAGAGCCGTAAGATCACCAAATCCGATTTTGAAAGCGCCCTCATTCATAAGAGTCACTTTCAAATCTGACAGCCATTTTCCTTCGGTTTGAACAATATCCATAAACGCCTCCCTGTTGTACACTTTCATGCCGGTAATGTTATTACTATAACAGAAAAAGACACACCCTTGACAAACTCTGTCTTCAGGATTTATCATAAACAAATGTAAAAACAAAAAAGGAGGTGAGAGGTTTGAAAATTTCAAAATTCTATCGTCATGACCCATATTTCTATATGTCCGCTATGCGCGCCTCTCGCCCATTTTCATAACGATGGTACAATAATCCTCCCATCATATGTGATCTGGTATCCCTGAAGGCAGCAAAAGTCTATCAGGGATTTTTTGTGTCCCCTGATTAAAGAAAGGCCCATGCGGAAGCGCGGCTTTAAGGTGTTATATGACTGATGCATTTCTCGCTCGATCATGTTGGGGAAGATAGGATGCTTTTTTCGCTCAGTCATGTCCTCGGAATAGATCCATTAGCTTTCTCACTCGGTCATGTCCTCGGATTGCGCTGCAATCCTGCGGAATCTATTCGAAAGCTAATGGATCTATTCTTGCTTTTTGATAGGAAGCAGAACCTGATACTTTGTCTTTGCGGAATCTACTCAAAACACACACTGCATTCTCTGTGAGGCGTCCTTCGGACGCTAAGGAATCAGATCTTAATCTTTGTCATATAATCCGGTATTTATTACTAAGGAGGGTGTTTATGGATTTTCAATTAGTGAGGGCAACTGCAGATGATGCGCAGGATTTGCTGAATATGCAGAGAAAGTGTTTCAAAAACCATTTTGAGCGGTATCAGGATCTTTCCGGCAGCCCCTATAAAGAGCTTCTTGAAAAAATGCTTTTCAAAATAAATCATGAACAAGGCAGCTATTATAAAATAGTCTCATCTAAAGTACTCATTGGCGCTATATGGATTTTTGAAAAAGAATCGAAAATATTCCGTGTTGGGATACTATATATTCTCCCTGAATACCAGGGCAAAGGTGTCGGGCAAAAAGCATTGGCAATGGCAGAGAATTTGCATGGCGACGCGAAGGGCTGGGAACTTGAATGCCCTGAAGATTTATCTGTTAATCGCCGCTGTTATGAAAAAGCGGGCTATATACTGACCGGCGAAAAAGAAATAATCAACGACAGGTTAACCCTGCTTTACTATAAAAAGGCTGCCCTAAGCTGAAACCCCGATTAAGGTTCCCACGAAAGGTTCTCCCTGAAAAACGGTCCGAGGTGATCCTGAATTGGTTTTTGCGGGATCTGGTGTCCTCCCTTAAAGGCAAATTCTGTCGGTTCAATTCCCTTTTCACGGAGAAGCTGTGCAAAATATGCCGATCCGGCGGGAATCCATGTATATCCGTCAGAGTCTCCGTAACTGATTCCAATAGCAGCAAGAGGCGTATCCAAGGCAAGATAGGCATCAAGTTTCAGTCTCCAGTTTCCAAAACCGCTGTACCATTGTTCCGTGATTTTGTCATCTTCTATCGTTCCGCTCAATGCAGGGATTTTTCCGTAATGTTCATTTCCGTCACTTATATCCGGAGCAAATGCCTGTGCATACGCCCGAAGGAAAGTGGAATCCCCCTTCCAGGTACCCATGGCCTCCGGGAGGGCATCGTCCTTCATGATTCCAGGGCTCATCGCATATACGGCCGCAAAAACATCCGGATGCAGAAGCGCCAGATTCATTGCACCGAATCCGCCCATCGAAAACCCGCAGATACCCCGGGAATCGGCTTTATCCATCGTCCGGTAGTTGGAATCCACAAAGGGAATCACTTCATGAATCACATAGTCATCCCAGTTCCCGGTTACAGGCGAATTCACATAGAACGACCCGCCCGAGTATCCTGAACCTGCAACCTCGACCATGATAAATTCATCTCCTCCGTCTTTGAACAATGTATCCAGCTGACTTTTGGATGAATTCAGAAAGTTTCCGGGGGATTCGCCGAATCCATGAAAATAATACACAACAGGATAGGCTGTCTCGCTTTCATAGTACGTCGGAGGAAGATATACATATATTTTTTCCTTGCCCGGATCACCCGACAGATTATTATCCCCAATACAGGCGGATTTAATTTCCGCCGAGAAAAACCGGTCCGGTTCGGCAATCGTTGATGCAGCCGGTTCCTCCCCTCCGGCCGTCGGTTCGGCAGTCGGTGCGGAAGCTTGTGCGGAAGCTTGTGCGGTCGTCTGGGATGCCGCTTCGGTCGTTGTCTCACCGGCTGTCATGGCATCGGCAGATGGCGTTGATGAACACCCTGCAGCAAATCCCGCCGACAATATCACCGCACATATACATAATGAAAGTATTCCCCTGATCATTTTCTGATTCCTCCTCAGTTTGATGCGTTGACGACACAATACCCTTAGTACATACTAAATTTGTTCGCTGCACCCAACCGAATTTGCTGTTATTTATTTTCTCCCGGAAACTTGCGTCAAAACAGGAGTCGATATATGAGTATCGCCAGCCGTGCACTGATAGAGGAAGCCATCGATCTGATCGAAAAAAATCTAAAAGAACCACTTTCTCTTACCGATGTTTCAAAACACCTTCATATATCCAAGTACCATATGCACCGGCTATTCAAATCCTTGACGGGGCAGCCTCTCATGACATATGTCCGGGGACGTCGCCTTTGTGCAAGCGCCGCTGAATTACTGGAGACGGATCATAATATCATTGAAATTGCAGAAGAATTTCAATTTGATTATGAGCAGTCCTATGAACGCGCTTTCAAGAGACTTTTCCGTCTTACCCCCGGAGAGTTCCGGCGCAGGCGCTGTGAAATCCCTGTAATACACAAGATGGACTGCGGCCTGATTTATGACTTGCCGCAGGGAGTCCTTCTGAGCCCCCGTTACTGTATTGTTCCGGAATTTTGTGTCGCGGGAGTAGAAAAGCTGATAAACCACGCGGAAAATCTGGAAAAAAGCACCGCCAATACCCTTGCGCTGGATTTTTATAAGACCCTTCGTGAAAAAGTGCCGAACAGGAAAAATGATACCGTATATTACGGACTGATTATTTACAGCGAAGATCCTTCCACTGCCAATCTCTATATGCCCTGTATTGAAATCATGGGTGAGCATCCTTTACCGACGCCGTTTCTGTGCCGCACAATTCCCACGCAGACTTATGCTGCATTTCGCTATGTAGGATTCCACCCACCCGCCGACCTGTCGATGCAGAACCTTGGCTTTTTATATGATTTGATCGATCGCTACTGGTACCCTCACACCCGGCACGAACAGGCTGCACCCTATCATTATGAGCGTATGGACCTGGCAAAATGTTCATCCACATACTGTGAAGCAGAAATATATATGCCGGTTAAGAAATAGAGACATTAGCCTTTTGAGTAGATTCCGCAGGATTGCAGAGCAATCCGAGGACTCTAAGATCTTCCTTAGCGTCCAAAGGACACCCTCGCAGGGAAGGGATAATGCTTTTCGAATAGATTCCTTAGCGCCCAAAGGGCGCCCTGCAGGAGCAATTTACTTGCTTCCGAGTAGATTCCGCAGGATCGCAAAGCGATCCGAGGACATGACCGAGCGAGGAAGCAAGTGAATTGATCCCTCCGAGGACATGACCGAGCGAAAAACACACCCTCTCTTCCTAGGCGAACCCTGTTAATCTCTGGACCAGCAGCGACACCGCCGCAACCGCCGTCCAGCAGCAGAGACCCAGTAAAAGCGGTCTTGTACTTTGCGTCAGTAATTTTTTAAGATTGGTATTCAGTCCGATGGCTGCCATTGCCATAACAATCAGGAATTTTCCTGCCTGAACAAAAAATGCGGACACTGCTGCAGGAATCGGAAGGAAAGTATAAATGAGTGCAGCAGCAAGAAATCCAAGGACAAACCATGGGAATATTTTAACAAAAGAGTAGTTTCCGGCAGCCGTCTCCGTGTCCTTCTTTGCCTTGCGGGAAGTATAGACAGCCAGCACCAGCGTGACAGGAACAATCATCAGTGTTCGTGTGAGTTTGACAATCGTTGCAAACTCCAGTGCAGTACCGTTCCCGGCCTGCTGGCTCCACGAAGAGGCAGCGGCAACTACTGAGGATGTATCGTTTATGGCAGTTCCCGCCCACATGCCGAATCCAATATCACTGAGTCCGAACAGGGATCCCAGCGCCGGAAAAAGAAAGACCGCTATTATATTGAAAAGGAAAATCGTGGATATCGCCTGCGCTACGTCTTCATCCTTTGCCTTAATGACCGGTGCGGTCGCCGCTATTGCCGATCCGCCGCATATTGATGTACCAACTCCGATAAGCACGGCCATATTCCCGGGCACTTTCAGGACTTTTCCGATAATAAACGCCGTAACGAAGGCAGCCGAGAGAGTGAAAAGCATTACAAATAATGACTGCGTACCGACCTTTATGACATTCCCCATATTCATCTCAAAGCCAAGCAGAATAATGGAGTATTGAAGTATCTTCTTTGATGTAAAGCGGATTCCGGCATCACAGGCTTCCGGCCGTCTGATCATAGCGGCAAACATGCCAAGTACAATTCCGAAAACGGCACCTCCTATAATTGTAAACTGTCTGCCGAGAATCCAGGCGATTACAGCTATTACCAGACACGGAATCATTCCCGGAAGGTACTTTCCAAGTGTCTCGAATATTTTTTTCAAGTATGCAGCCTCTTTTCTTATGTATTGGATCATCCCGTTGATTGTAATTGTGTCGCGTGATAAAATCAAATTATATATATTGATTTTATTATTTGTTTTACTTATAGCTCAGAAGTGAGGTCATAATGTTAGATTTCAGGTTGGTGACATTTCTTACCCTCTGTGAAGAGAAAAGCTTCACCCGTACTGCCAAACGTCTCTGTATATCACAGCCCGCGGTCAGTCAGCATATTCATTACCTTGAAGATTACTACGGGACCAAATTATTCACCTACAATCACAGAACTCTGCTGCTGACGCCTCAGGGCGAAAAGCTTGAGGAATTTGCACGTCTGTCAAAAGCAGACTGGGCAAAAGCGGAGGCCGGAATCCGAAGTGTCAAAGATAAATCACGAATTTCTTTCGGTGCAACGATGACGATCGGTGAATTTGTTATGCCGCAAATTCTGGAAGAAATGATGGAGGATCTATCCGGTACAAATCTTACGATGCTGGTCGACAACACACAGACTCTTCTGCACAAACTCAGACAGGGTGAAATCGATTTTGCAATTGTAGAAGGGTTGTTTAATAGAAACGATTATACAACACGGGTTTTATCAACCTCCCGCTTCATAGCAGTATGCGCCGGCCGACATCCTTTCGCAGCCCGGCGTGTTTCTTTTGGAGAGATCTTCACGCAGCGTCTGATTGTCCGTGAGCCGGGAAGCGGGACAAGAAGTATATTGGAGCAGGCACTTTCTGTTCACAATCAGAGTATCCTAAGTTTTCCGGAAAAAATCGAGATTGCGAACCTGAACGTAATCAAGAAGTTGGTTGAAAAGGGTTTGGGTATTACTTTTCTTTACGAAAAGGCAGCAGAAAAAGAACTCCGTGAGGGCAGCCTGGTACGCATCGATCTTGAAGATTTTGATATTGTCCGGAATTTCCAATTTGTATGCCTTAAGGGAAGCCGGTTTGAAGATGAGTACCTTTCTTTTCTGGAACAATGCAGAATCGCTCTTGCACGGGCAGGTTACTAATTTCTTTCTGCGGCGGAATGTCCGGAAATTAAGCCCTTGATTGCTGCTTTTTCAAATATTAAACTGACAATATGCTCTACGGGTACTATAATAAGGGTCGATCATAATTGAGCTTGTTTTGTCCTATGTCTACAGGTAAATTTTGGGAAGGGGCACGTGAATCAGCATGGTAATTGTTATTGTTACTGACACATTTGATGCAAACCGCGGCGCTCCTCTTGCTGCCCGAAAGCTGCAGGCACATCTTTCTGCTGCCGGACATGAGGTGCGAGTGGTCGCATGCGGAAAATCAGCGGAATCTTTCCGTGTCAGGAAGCTTTGGATTCCCTACTTTTCATTTATGGCCAAGTGGCAGGGTATTTCATACGGCAGACCGGACGAGACTGTTCTTCGCAAAGCCTACAAAGGTGCTGATCTTGTGCATCTGATGCTGCCTTTCCCTCTTGAAAAAAAGGCTGAAGATATCGCACGGCGCACCGATGTTCCCGTTATCGCTTCTTTCGGAACAAATGCCCGCGGCTTTCTGAACATCGCCGGTATCGGCTGGTGCACAGCTGCATCGGGGATCGTTTACCGCATTCTCCGTTTCAGCTTATACAAAAAATGCAAAAATATCATCTGCCATTCACAGCAGATTCATGACGATCTGCTCAGATATGGCTATCCCGCCAAGCTGCACGTCATCGAAGAGGCAGACTTTGATGACGGTACGGCCGGTCCTAAGCTCGACAAAGCATATGCACAGGCTATTGCTGACGACAGGATAACTTACTCCGACAAGAGCCGGCAGATTTTCAAGAGAAACTGGGCTATCTTCCCTTCAAGTATTGATATTGCCCATCCATACAAGAATAAGCGCCTGTTCTTCCGCGCCTGGTATATGTGGTGTTACTACTGGACTGTCTTCATCGCTGCTATCGGCTCTTCTCTGTTGTTTGGAATTCGTTCGGAAGGCCGGAAGAATTTGCGTGATGTCAGGGGCGGCGCCATAACGGTGAGCAACCATATTCACAATGTTGATTCGGCCATGCTGGCAGTCGCAATGGCTCCCCAGCGAATCACTTTTACAAGTATCGAGGGCAATTTCAAACTGCCGGTGGTCCGATGGGCAATTAAATGGGCAGGAGCTGTACCCATTCCTACTTCCACTCACCTGCTGCGCGATTTTTTCAACCTTACCATACAGCAGTTAAAAGACGGCAGGAAGGTTCATTTCTACCCCGAAGGTTCCCTGTGGCAATACTATACGGGGATTCGCCCTTTTAAGAAAGGTGCCTTTCACATGGCAATCGATGCCGATGTACCGATTATTCCGGCCGTACTGGTTCAAAGACCCTGTACAGGACTGCGCCGCCTGATCCGCAAGAAGTCTCTGTTTAAAGTAATTATCTGTCCTGCTGTTTATGCTGATCCTGCCCTTTCCGGAGTCAGGCAAGTCGAGGAATTACGCGACCGCACCCACAAAATCATGTGCAATGCACTCGAGAAAGACCAGTACAGCCAGAACATGGTGACGTCTCCTGAAGTTTTGTATACCGAAACGGACGAAGGTGCATCCATGGTAAAGCAGCACGGATAAAAGAATCGGTAATAATCACGCACATGCAAAGAGAGCGCCTTCCGGAGCTCTCTTTTGTGCATCAGCAGATTATTTGATTTCTGTGCAGATTTCTATAATTCCATCATCTTAACTGTCAATTCTCCGAGTTCTTCTATTTCTTTTTTCATTTCCATGATTTCACTGTCGGAATTCGCTGCAAATTCAAGTAAAATATAGCCCTGCTCACTGCATGCCGTTTCCGAAACTTCATGAAACCCCAGACGTGTGTTGATAATACAGCCGTGGCGTGTAAGGATATCCTGTAATGCCTTGGCGGTCTCATTTCTTTGATTGAGTTTGATTCCCATAATGATTTTCGCCATTGTGAAGCCTCCCTTTACAAGTTTGCTGTGGATTTTCTAATGTTCTTCGCACTGTGTCCTTCGTCCTGAATGTTGCTTTTCCGGCTTAGTTTATTGTCTCAGTGTCAGCTGCAAAAGCCTTTTCACGCATAACTAGAATCATAATCGGAAAAACGACGGGGAAGATCGCGCATATTACCGTATTGATAACGGCATTGTCTCCCTCGAAAATTTTAAAGAAACGGTACATGACATATATGCTGGCCGCAAGGACCGCGGGCCCAAGCAGTACAGAAAGAACCCAGCCGATTACCGGTATGATACTCAGAATTCCGGCAATAAACGAAGATCCATAGATAATTGCAACATATATCCACGGAAACTGAGGAATCTTGACCGTTCCAATCTTCATCTCCTGTCCGATAATTTCCGCATACAGGTAGGTCTGTGCAAAGGGAATCCATGCAAGCCATGCATGATCAATTCCTTTGCGCTGCGCAATACGGTACAGACCGATTGCCTTGAGCACATAAAATCCGATTCCAACCAGGATTCCAATAAGAATCATTACAAAAATAAACGCACCGAATGCTGCTACAAACATCCCTGCCGCTGTATCTGAATTCATAAATTTCCTCCTCTTGCGTATCACGCATACATTTTTATGTATCAGTTTTACCGTACTGCGTTTTTAAATACATGTCAAGAATACCGGGACAATACCCAGACAATAAGACACTGAACTGCGAGAATGAGCGGTATTCCAAGTCTAAATGACAGGTGCCTGGTTTTATGCCGGAAGAAAAACATGCCCAGGAGGACACCGATACTTCCTCCGATCGCAGCGGTTAGAAACAGTGTTTTTTCAGGGATACGCCACTTGTGCCCGGCGGCTTTTTTCTTGTCCAGACCCATCAGTATAAATCCGGCAAGACTTGCCGCTCCCACATAAACGATTATCCAGCCGATCCAATTTAACGGCATTCCTGATGCCTCCGCTTACTATTCATTCAGGATTTACCTGCAAGTTCCTGGAGACTTTGAATCGCCATCTGAATTTTCATGATGCTCTGCCCGTTTTCAGGGATAAAGCGATTGATTGTGCCGCTTGCTTCGGCCAGTTCAAATCTCTTCCCATAATCTGCACTGATGCCGCGTATTTTCTGTACTTCAAATGTCTTGGTAACCACTGGTGCATGATCAAGCGCTGTACGGTCCTTAACTTTGTTTGTGTTTTTACGTGCTGCTTTCAATTCCTTTTTACTGTAGGATATACCGTCTTCAATATCGCACTGTGTCCCGTGATATATGATCTGTCCGTTTTCGATGCGGATCTCGCCTTCACCGACTTCCCGGTATTCATATTCGCCCCACGTCTGAAGAAGCTTTGTCTTTTCTACAAGCAAAAAGTCCGGACTCAAGACATTGGCTTTCATGCGGCTGCGTTCCCATTGTGCCCAGAGATGCAGATCCTCAAAAGCTTTGTCCTGATCACTGACGGGATGAAGGAAGCCGCTGCTGTCCATGCGCACCTGGTTGCCGCATGATCTGCAGCGCAGAATATCTGTAAAAGAATCCATGACGTTATCCTTTTCACAGCGGGGACAGGCATGTGCAATATTCTGCGCACCTGCAGCTATTGCCTTGCTGTGGAAGATCCGGGGGTTCTTTCTAAGCCAGTCATATTCGTTATATGTCATCTGTTCATGCATAATCCGGATCAGATCTTCAAGACTCAATGTCTCGACTTCATCAGGCGTAAGCGCCATTTTGACGCCACCCTCTATACGCCCGCGGCGATATGAGTTCGTACTCCATCTCGGCCAGGTCAAATAAGCCCCGTGTGACTCGATAAATGCGACCCCGCTTCTTGTTTTCTTGATCATCCGTGCGAGTGCATCATCGAAACGAATCGAAGTTCCGTCTACAAAACGAGTTCCTTCCGGAAAAATTCCAAGTGTTCCCTTATTCTTCAAAACAGTGAGCATGGCCTTGACTGCGCGGGCATCCGACCGGAATTGTACTTTGGGAATACATCCGCCAGCTGCAAAGAGCGGTCCGATAAATCGGTCACGGAATAGAAAGGCACCGGCTACAAGGTTAATCTTACGGCCGTATACAGCACGGGCCATCACAAAAGGATCAAGGTAGGACGGGTGATTGCCTACACATACAAGCGGTCCTTCCATTCTGGCAACTTCCTTGTTTCTTTTGACATGTATACCGTATCGAAGGCAGGCAAAAGGAACCACAACACCCAGTCCCATAATTTTGAAAATGAACGTACTGGGTGATTTCCCCAACTTTAACTGCTTGTGTTCGGACATAATACTCTCCCTTTTACATTAAAAGCAATTTGTATCAAAAGCTTCAGCGTTAGTCCGCTTTTCTGACACAAATTGATAACATCTGTTTCGTATTATACAGGAGGCAGCTTCATTTGGCACGAAAGATGATGGGTTTTTCGTGCTTATTATTTTAGTCGGAGGAACATCATAAATGGCAAGGTATTGTTTCTATTGCGGGCGGGCATTATCCGCCGGGGAGCGTTGTCATTGTAAAGATTCATCAAGGGATGGTAAATACCAATCTTCCGGACCTGAAAAACGCAAGGAATCATCAGACGACAGTGCATCTTATTCATATCAGACAGCAGGAGCATCTGCAGGTTACGGAGGCACATCCTCCGGTGCTAAAACACGTTCTTCCACAAAGACCAGACACTCCTCCAAAACTGCCGGAAATAAAAAAAGCACCAGTATCGTCCAGGGGTTTATGGAACGGGCCGGGCGCGTACAGAAAGCTTTTTTCCGGATCCGTACGTTTATGGATCAGGTACGGACGCTGCTTCCCAATATCACCAGGGGTTTTACCTCGGGCATTCAATTCATAACCAGACCAGCCAGTAAAATCCGACAGGAATCCATGCGTGTCAAGATTCCCTATTCATATGCAAACGCAGCACTGTTCTCTCTTCTTTCCGGGCTGCTGGCTTTGCTGATGAGCCGTTCAGGATCACCCTTGTTTATAAATATGCTGGCCCTGGTTTTTGGAAGCCATCAGTCTTTTCTGTTTTCCAACCCTCTGCTGTCGTTCTTTGGACTATCTGGGCTTGCTTTCATGTTTGTCATGACAATGGGTATCTCCTTTTATATTGCGGCACGATTCAGCAACAGGAAGCCAACCTACCGAAAAGTGATAGATCTCCTTTCCATTTCCCTGGTCTACATGGTAATCATGGAATTTTTCGTACTGATTACCATTCTTTTAGGAAGCCGGGGATCCATATCCCTTCTGATTGTCAGCCTGCTCCTGATGGGAGTTACACATCTGCTGTCTTTTAGAAATGCACTCGGACTAACCGAGGATGCCGTGTTTTTCTTTCTGATTTTTGTGTATATATTCTGTTATATACTCTTAAAATTATTGCTTTATCTGACAGCACAATTTTTGATTTTAATATAAATTTTACCGGCATGCAAAACGCCCCTTTTCATCTGCGAAAAGGGGCGTTTGTTATATGGTCTTTTTATTGATCTTGGGGCTCTTTAGACTCTTTAGACTCTTTAGACTCTTTAGACTCTTTAGACTCTTTAGACTCTTTAGACTCTTTAGACTCTTTAGACTCTTTAGACTCCTTTGGTTCCTTTAGAGTTTTGGGTGCTTTGGTTCCGCCCGCCTTGACGCCAGTCACTTTTGCAGCAGCCTTGTCCTGGTCTGCCGGTGCACTATCCGCAGCGGGCACCAGTGCAGGTACAGGGCATATGTCCTTCCTGCTGATGAAGATCTCCCCGTCTTTAACGTCAACCAGTGCGGTATCCCCGGTATCAATGATCTTGTCCAGCAAAGCCTCAGAGAATTTATCCTCTACCAGCGACTGGATCGTTCTGCGCAGGGGTCTGGCACCATACTGCGGATCATAGCCCTTCTGTGCCAGCAGTACTTTGGCGTCATCCGTTAAATCCATACTGATTCCCAGCTCGCCGATACGTTTGGACAGCGTTGCTGACAGCAAGTCAACAATCTTAAGAAGTGACTGTCTGTTGAGCATCCTGAAGAAAATAATCTCATCTACCCTGTTAATGAATTCGGGGTTAAATGCTTTCTTCAGCTCTTCAAGAACAAGCGTCTTTGCTTCGTCGTAGGTCTTTCCTCCATAGAGATGCTCGGCGGACGCTTCGTCAATGGTGACGAAACTCTTACCTGTCTTCTCATCGATTTTTGCAGGGGCCGTGAATCCTATTTTTCGTCCGGCCGCAGAAGTCAGCATGCGTGCACCGATGTTGGATGTCATGATAATAATTGTATTTCTGAAGTCAACCGTACGTCCCTGACTATCCGTAAGACGTCCGTCATCAAGAATCTGAAGCAGCGAATTGAATATATCAGGATGGCCTTTCTCAATCTCATCAAAAAGCACTACCGAGTAGGGGCGACGTCTGACTTTTTCCGTCAGCTGGCCTCCTTCGTCATATCCGACATAACCCGGAGGCGAACCGATGAGTTTTGACACATCGAATTTCTCCATGTATTCCGACATATCAACCCTGATCAGTGCATTCTCGTTGCCGAACATAACCTCTGCAAGGGCTCTGGCCAGTTCTGTTTTTCCGACACCGGTGGTGCCCAGGAAAATGAAGGATCCGGCCGGACGTTTGGGATCTTTAAGGCCAAGCCTGCTTCTCCTTATTGCTTTGGCAATAGCTGTAACAGCTTCATCCTGACCGATTACACGTTTGCGGAGCTCATCCTCGAGGGTCCTTAAGCGTTCTGCATCGCTCTCATTGATCTTTGAGACCGGTATTCCGGTCCAGCTTGCGACGATATCGGCAATGTCATTGGGAGTCAGTGACTCCGGCAGACTCCGCTGCTTCTTAACAAGTTCTTCGCGAAGGTTCCCGAGACGCTTTTCAAGAGTCACCTCTTCGTCTCTGAGCTTCTGTGCAGTCTCAAAATCCTGCTTCCCGACTGCTTCCTTCTTGAGTCTGATAATCTCATTAATGCGCTCACCCAGGGTTCTGTTTTCTTTGGGCTCATCTGTTTTCTTAAGACGGGCGCGGGATGCTGCCTCATCAATAAGGTCAATTGCCTTGTCGGGAAGAAAACGATCGGTTATATACCGGCTTGACAGGATGACTGCAGCATCAATAGCATCGTCGGGAATGAGGATGTGATGGTGCTGTTCGTATTTTTCGCGGATGCCCTTGAGAATCAGGACAGCATCCGACGTACTTGGTTCCTTGACTATAACCTGCTGAAAACGGCGCGCCAGTGCGGCATCCTTTTCAATATGTTTTCTGTATTCGTCAATCGTTGTAGCTCCAATGACCTGCAGTTCTCCCTTAGTCATCAGGGGTTTAAGAATATTGGATGCATCCATGGCGCCCTCTGCGTTGCCTGCTCCAATGATGGTATGCATTTCATCGATAAAAAGGATAATATTACCCGCAGAACGGGCTTCTTCCAGTGCCTTCTTCAAGCGGTCCTCGAATTCCCCCCGGTATTTGGATCCTGCTATCATTGATGCTAAGTCCAGAGATATCAGACGTTTTCCGCGAAGGATATCAGGAACATCATCTGAAATGATTTTCTGGGCAAGACCCTCTGCGATGGCAGTTTTTCCGACACCCGGTTCTCCTATAAGGGCAGGGTTATTTTTGGTGCGCCGTGCGAGAATCTGCATAACCCTGTTGATCTCTTCATCCCTGCCTATAATGGGGTCAAATTTCCCCTCCCTGGCCATGACGGTCAGATCGCGGGAGAATTTGTCGAGTGTCGATGTCTTATCTTTTGATTTGCCTTGCGGGCCGGAATGCGTCTCGGGCTCCGTACGGTCCCCCTCCATATTCATTTCACCATCTTCCTGCTCGAAAGAGTTGCTTTCGTCAATATTCATATCTTCTTCGGAAATATTTTCCGAATTATCCGTCTGATGAAGAATTCCCTTAATGATTTCATTTCCGGAAATACCCAGGCCGGCAACAATCCTGTAACCCGTGCACTGTCCGTCCCTCATGATTGCCATGAGGATGTGTTCCGGTTCAACTATATTCTGATGAACGCGTTTTGCCAGGAATTCAGCAAGATAGATGATGCGCTTTGTACGGTTGGTGCACATCGCAAACAGATCATTGGGATTCATTGTGGCTTCGACAAACTCTGTCGGCTCATGACCCGCTATCTTAGCAATCTCACGCAAAACATCTTCCTTTTCGAGACCGTAGTCCCGCAGAATCCGGCCGGAGACGCCGTCTCCCTCCAAAAGAGCAAATAGAAGCTCTTCTGTGCCAATATAGTCTAACGAAAATGCTGCCGAGCAAAGATATGCCCTATATAATGTTTTGATTGCTCTTTCTGAAATATTCATTGTATCCTCCAGTTCTCCGATATGTAACAGGTATCGGATGAAGAGAAATAAATCTCTTCCTTACTTATTTGGTGCTCATGCTTTTTTGCGCGGACTTCTTCCGTTATTATCAACATCCTTCGACAATAGACTTCTGATCTTCTCCGCCCTGTGTATTTCCTGCTGTCGCTGTGATATCATCTCACCGCACTCCTTCTGTACACTTGCAGGGCCTATGTATGCCGAAATCTGTGCCATCTTCTCTTCGTTCTGTTCTGTGAAAATCCCCAGGGCAATCCCCAGACGCAGGTCGCTGATTTTTTTCATTGCTTCCACATCGGTCATCATTCTTGCGTAAAGGAGTTCCCCGTATGATCTGTATACTTTGTCGGTGATTTTCATCGGGTTGCCCTCGTAAATCTCTTTACGGAGTTTGCGCTCAAGTTCAAGAACTTCCTGCACCATTCTTTCAAACCCTGTCAGAATATCCGTTTCTGATATTCCCAGTGTGATCTGGTTGGACAACTGATAAATATTGCCGTCCGCCTGACTGTGTTCCCCGAGATATCCCCTGACGGCAAATCCAGCCTGGATCAGTCCGTCGATCAGCGGCTTCATACGTCCGGAGCTTGTAAGGGCCGGCAGATGCACCATGACTGAGGCGCGCATACCTGTTCCCGTATTCGTAGGGCAGGCTGTCAGAAACCCATATTTCTCAGAGAATGCAACCGGCAGACTTTTCTCGAGTGCAACGGTAATCGCCTCCGCCCTCTTATATGTTTTTTTAAGTGAAAAACCTGCATCCATGACCTGTATTCGAAGATGATCTTCTTCATTGATCATAATGCTTACAGATTCATCTTTGGAAATGCAGACACTCTGTCCGACTCCGCCTCTGGCAAGTTCATCACTTATCAGATGTTTCTCCACCAGAGCCTGACGGTCCGCATCCGGAAGAAGGTCCATATTGAGGTTTACAAACCGGTCATCTGTCTTCATATTCATGGAGCGTACAGATTCTATGACACGATCACGGACAATTATTTTTCCCGGATCTTCCATAAGGTGCGGAAAAGAATATCCGTCCAGATCACGTGCAATTCTTACACGGCTTGATAAAACAACGTCCCAGTCGGGGCCTTTTGATAAATACCAGCTCATCTGCCTTACTCCTCTTTCTTTTTGCATAATGCAGCAATCTCATCTCTGATTTTTGCTGCTTTCAGATAGTCCTCAGCAGCGACCGCCGCCGCAAGTTCTGATTTCCTTTTTGCGATAAGTCGATCCATATGCTGCTTTTCGAGAGCAATAAGCTCCTCGGATTCCTCTTCCGATTTTGCCGGCAGGGCTTCCCGTGCAGATAGTTTTCTTTTCTTTGAAGGTTTATCTGCAGGTGTTTTATTGGGGGCAGCAACTTCATTTTCGCTTCCGCCGGAAGATTCAGGATCCGTTACATGAATCCCGGCTGTATCCTCCGGGACCTTTTCATCCGGCAATCCTTTCACTGATCTGGAGGCCGGCTTTCGTCCGGAATGTTTATTCCCCATCTGTGTCCTTGAAAAAACGGGATCCATCTGCGATGCAAACGTCTCATAGCAATGCGGACAGCCAAGATACCCGGTCCTCTTGAATTCATCAAAAGTCGTATTGCACTGGCTGCACTGATTCACAGGCTTCTCGTTTATTTCGTCTGCGCCAAGGCCAAGATTTGTCTGAAATATATTACCCAGTATGGAAAAAGGATTAGATGACACTTTACCTGTCATTGGAAACGTAGGCATCGAGATTCCCAGTTCTCGGGCACACACATCACAAAGCATGAAAGTCTGCGGCTTTTTACCGGAAATCTGCTGCATGATCTGGACATTTGCTTCGCGTTCTTTACATCTCTGGCATTTCATTGTGGATACCCTCCATAGTTATTCTTCTGAAAATTCTCGGGAGCAATCAGACTAATCAGCATATTTTTAAAAATATCCATTCTTACAATTGCTTTTTTATCTGCCTCAACCGTCGTAAGGGACTTATCTGAGAGTGCGGCCTTCATCAGCTGTGCCTGTTTGAGCTGAATAATCTGATAATCGACAAAATTCTGCAGGTACACGGCTGCCTGCTGCTGTGACAAATCCCCCCCGAGGGAATTAATCGTGTGCATCAGATAATCTGTTGAAGACAGGCGCTGTATGCGGGCTATTCGTATCTGTCCGCCTCCGCCTCTTCTGCTTTCCACAAGATAACCTTGTCCGTTAGTAAATCTCGTTGACAGGACATATGTGATCTGTGAGGGTACACAGTTCACCTGCTCGGCAAGCGAGCTGCGGCTGATAATCGTTGTACCGTTATTATCTTCAAGCATTTGCTTAATTAGACATTCAATAACATCACTTAATCTGGCCACTGTGTTCTCTCCTTCCGTAAACAGCTTTTTAAAAATACAAAAGCTGAAATATCTATGATTAATCTGACTTTGACTATCTTTGACTTACTTTCATTATATTCATCCGTCGTATCCTGTCAAGATGCATTTCAAAAGAAATCTTTCCGGCGGACCTGCATGGTCATTTGCTGAAAGGCATATAGTAATCCCGGCCTCGCTGATTCTGCTGATTTTTCCGTTTTCTAAATTGTAATTGATATAGTCATATGCTATAAACAAATAGTAGACTGTTTGTTGTACTGGTATTATTTTTAGAGAGATCCTGCATGATATCTGTTTCCCCGGATAATTTGAATATTTGGAGGAGAAAAATATGAAGAAGGCACTGCTACTGGCAATATCCTTAAGTTTGTCGCTGACACTTCTGACCGGCTGCCTATTCCTCCTGAATCCGAATAATTCCAGATCAGAAAGCACCTCTAGTCACACGAAGCCCGATGAGGAGGAGACTGATCCGGAGGAGACTGATACCAGCGATACCAAAGAGACTAAAGCATCTCAGGACGGCGCTTCACAGGCAAAGTGGACGGTACTTCTTTATATGTGCGGAACCGACCTGGAGAGTCAGGGCGGTGCTGCAACGGATAACCTTATTGAACTTGAAGATGTGCAGTACAGCGACAATATCAATTTCATCATTGAGACCGGAGGAACATCATACTGGCAGAACGATCTTATTAATCCGGACTACTTGCAGCGATATAAGTCTGACCAGGACGGGCTTACACTTTTAGACGAGCAGGAAATAGCCAGCATGGGAGACCCCTCCACGCTTTCCGATTTTCTATCCTGGGGAATCAGTGAATATCCTGCCGATAATTACATGGTATTGTTCTGGAATCATGGCGGCGGAAGCCTGGCCGGTGTTGAATTTGATGAACTCTATGATTCTGACAGTCTTACCCTGCCTGAACTTGATCAAGCTTTTGAGGAGGTTGGACAGCAATTTGAGGTAATCGGTTTTGACACCTGCCTGATGTCAACACTGGAGAATGCCTCCATCCTTTCCCCATACGGGAATTATATGGTAGCTTCTGAAGAATATGAACCCGGCGGCGGCTGGGATTATACAGGATGGACGCAGTATCTGATGGATAATCCGGACTCTGACGGGGAACAGCTCGGCAGGGAAATATGCGACACATATTTTTCCAAATGCGCGGAATATGGTGAAGAGGCGATGGCAACACTTTCTGTTGTGGATCTCAAGACTGTTCCGGACCTTGTAACTGCATTCGATAACATGGCCGCAGAGATGACAGGCATTACCAGTGAAATTACTTCTCTTCAGGCATACGTCCGGGGAGCCATACGGGCGGAGAACTTCGGCGGGAATACGGATGAAGAAGGCTACACAAATATGGTCGATTTAGGCGATCTGGCGCTGAATACAAAAAGCGTAGTCAGTAATACAGCTGAAGCTGTGCTGGGGGCGCTCTTCAAAACAGTGGTTTATGACGTACACGGCTCAACCCGCGCCCATGCCAATGGACTTTCTGTCTTCTTTCCTCTGTCCGTGAGTGAAGGTGAATGTGATTTATACGGGGAAATTGCAACAAGCGGAAACTATCTGCGTTTTATTGATGTTGTAGTATCTGACTGGTCTGTCTCTGAATCAGCCGCTGATATTAATCCGGCAATTGCACTGCCGGATGAGAATCTGGATTCCGTTGACTCATCCGATTATGCGGTGGATTTCAACACCTGGATTTCTGATGACGGTTACTACTATCTGGAAGTCACAAACGGCTTGGATTCCCTCCAGAGTGTTATGTTCAATTTTTACTATATGGATTATGACTACGGCGAATATATGCTCATGGGTACAGACAATGATGTAATCGGCGATTGGGAAAACGGAATTTATTATGATAATTTCAGAGGAGTATGGCCTGCCCTCAATGGTTATTATGTCGATATAAATCTTATTGAAGAGGGTGACGATTATAATTTGTATTCCATCCCGATCCGCCTGAACGGTGAAGAAACCAATCTGCGCGCCGCATATATATGGAATAGTGACGGCACTGGATATTTTGAAGTATATGGCTGCTGGAGCGGACTCGACAGTGAGACCGGTATGAGCAGCCGGGACATTATTCAGCTTGAAGACGGCGACGAAGTCATCATTCTGATGGATGGTGAGAACTGGGATACCGGCGAAACAATCCAGTATGAGATAGGATCGTTTATCGTTGACGGACCTGTTGTCCTTGAGGAGACTGAATTATTTGATGGCGACTATTTGTTTGAATATGAGGTCACGGATGTTTTCGGAGATAAATATTACTCCGAACCGATCATTATGGAATATGCTGACGGACAGATCACTGAATGGACCACCGAATAAATTACTTATGCTATGATTCTGCGGATGCTGACAATAGGATACATATCGACATCACCATATTCTACGCGGTCACGTGTGGATGATGCATGAATAACCTGTCCGCCGCCGACATAGATTCCAACGTGCTCGACAGAGGAAGATGCCCCGCGGATGTCCCAGCATACAATATCTCCGACAGCAATATCAGAGCGGTTGATACTCACGCCGCATTTTACCAATGAATTCGACTGATGAGGAAGGCCAATGCCAATCTGGCGGTATGCATATACGACCAGTCCGGAACAATCGACGCCTCCGCTTCTTGATTCACCGGCCCATGTGTAGGGAACCCCCAGCATGGAAATACAAATATTGACTATACTCTCCCCGTTGACGCCGGTAATCTTAGGAAGGCTTGCTGTATTGCCAGTCGACTTGGTGCCTGAACTGGTGCCTGTGTTCGTTTTTACGGCTGCTGCCGGTTTCTTTGTCGGAGCGGGTGTCGGCGTAGGAGGCGGTGTCTTGGTTGTATATGAAACATATACATATCCCACCGTCCCGTCTGATGTCGTCACTTCATACCATTTGTCGGAAATAGCAGTACAGTGAAGCGGTGTATCCTGTGATAGAGTCATCAGGATTTCACTGCCCGTGGAAGGCTCGGCACGAAGCTTCAGCGATGACGAATCCACCCACACGGTACGGTCAATTGCAATAAACAGCATATCTTTCGAAAGGCAGTACGTAGGAACATATCCCTCAGCACCGTCTTCTGTCCTGATTTTTGACCAGGTGTCTCCGATTCCGATACGTGTTACACCTTTGCCCTTGTTAATTGTTGATACGGTCACAGAAGACATATCGGGTGTTTCCTTAAGGAGAGTACTCTCCGTCTGAATATAAAATGTTGATTCATCCGACAAAAAGGTGGACGAGTCCAAAATCTCTACCGGAATGTTATCTGCATCGCTGTACTGGACAATCGTCGCGGTAAGGATTCCGGAATATGGATCAGCTGCAGCACCTGACGGTGCCTCGCCTTCAAGGTATGAAGCAGAGACCGTCTGTCCCTCACCGACCACAACAAGCCCTGCATTAGGGTCGTCCGCCGCAGGAGTGGTGCCGTCTGCCGCAGGAGTGGCCGACTCCCCGGGTACACCGGTAACGGCCGTATTTGCAGCTGTTGTTTCTGAAGCTGCCTGTGAAGTATCCGTGGCATCCTGTTCGAGACCATTTACAGGAGTCTTCAGTGAACCCGCCGATATTGCATAGTCCTCAATAAGTACAGTTGTCTTATTGGGGTCATAGGGATAGGTGGCGGCATATGCCCTGTCCACCAGAATAAAAGCCGGAGCCCCCGAACCGAGCCCGACCGGTATCAATAAAATAGGCAGTGTGACCATTGCACTCACTGCAACGGTCAACACTGCCATAAAATCTTTTCGTTTCCATGTAAAGCGAATTTGCATTATGCCTCCGATAGCTGCAGATTACTCTGCAGGTTCCTCCGAGGCATCTTGATAACCCTGCTTGACGGAGGACATTTCCATTCCCAGAAAAACATTGTTTTCAGGAATTACAGGTACGGCTGTGATGTTGCGATAACGCGGCATCCCCGTTCCTGCAGGAATTAATTTACCAATAATTACGTTCTCTTTGAGACCGTACAACGGATCTATCTTACCCTTTACAGCGGCATCTGTCAAAACACGGGTTGTTTCCTGGAAGGAAGCAGCCGACAGGAAGGAGTCTGTAGCCAGGGAAGCCTTCGTAATACCAAGCAGTGTGCGCTTGCCCTTTGCAGGGATTGCACCAAGAGCTTCGGCCTTAATATTGGATGCATCATAATCAAACATGTCGACAAGACTGCCCGTCATAAGCTCGGTATCACCCGGATCATCGATACGGATTTTACGCATCATCTGGCGGGTAATAACTTCAATATGTTTATCATTGATGGTAACACCACCACTCTTATACACCTTGATAACCTCGCTGATAATATACTTCTGAACACCGCGCACGCCCTTAACCTTCATGATCTCCTGCGGGCTTACGGTACCGTCTGTCAACAGGTCTCCGGCTTCAACCATATCGCCGTCTTTGATCTTGGCTGTTGCTGAATAAGAGATGGGATATCTCTTCTCTTCGAGGCTTCCGTCTTCTGTCTGTGCTGAGGTTACAACGATCTCGCGTTTACGCTTGCTTCCCTCTTCTATACGGATAACACCGTCGATCTCAGAAATAATAGCTTGTCCCTTGGGCTTTCTTGCTTCGAAAAGTTCTTCGACACGGGGAAGACCCTGTGTAATATCCTCTCCTGAAGCGATACCGCCGGTATGGAACGTACGCATGGTAAGCTGAGTACCAGGCTCACCGATGGACTGAGCTGCCATGATACCGACAGCTTCGCCGCCGATAGTAGGCTCTCCGGTTGCAAGGAGATCGGAA
>Ga0209429_10000430_pt1 | contig 28422 bp, 25 predicted proteins | sample BarGraNGADG00212_3_FD_184493 | JGI IMG/M metagenome (GOLD analysis project Ga0209429, IMG submission 184493) | Arctic peat soil microbial communities from Barrow, Alaska - Barrow Graham LP Ref core NGADG0004-212 (SPAdes) (version 2) | ecosystem: Environmental > Terrestrial > Soil > Wetlands >...
TTGTCTTTGATATTGAAACCGCATTGTTTTCAAGTCTCGGTCTATTAATCAAATCGCTCCTGATCGACACATCGGTCTCGCAGCTTAACCGCTCCAGGATGGTCAATATTATCTGTGATCAGCCCGGACAGATCTGCGATTTTATCATTGCGGACATACACAGGGACGCAACCTATTATGAAGCCAAAGGCGCATACAGCCAGAAGCAGAAATACATTATCATCTGTGTTCTCAAGCCGAAGCAGGAAATCAAGCTCCGGAGGTTTATCCGGGACAATGATCCGAGCGCCTTTATCCTTGTTTCTAATTCAAGTCTTATCTTCGGCAAAGGCTTTTCAGATATTTCGTAAACATACAGGGAATTTGCGGCACTGATCCGACCCAAACCTATGTTGACAAAGTGTCTGCCGGGTATTATTCTAGTTATCATATAGAACTAGTATGATTTAAAGCAGAAAGTACGGATGGATACTGCGGCAGGAAGCTGCTGCCAATGAAAACAGAGAAGGGCGGAAAAAACGATGACGGACAGCAGGGAACTCGATCAAATCATGCAGGATGAGTACGAATGGCTGCACCGCCATCCGGAGATTGCATTGCAGGAACTCAATACAACGGCGCACATTAAGACGTTCCTTCAAAATCATGGCATTGAAGTGCTTGATCTTCCTCTTGCGACGGGTGTACTCGCTGTTATCAGGGGTAAAAGACCGCATCCGGTTGCCGCCCTTCGCGCGGATATCGATGCGCTGCCCTTGCAGGAAGAAACAGGACTGCCTTTCACATCGCAGTGCCCGGGGATGATGCACGCATGCGGGCACGATTTCCATACGGCGTCTCTGCTGGGCGCGGCCATACTTCTGAAGGAACGCCAAAATGAACTGGAAGGTACGGTCAAGCTTCTTTTCCAGCCGGCGGAAGAGTCGGCGAGCGGTGCCCGGAAAGTCCTGGATACAGGCTTTCTTGACGATGTCGATGTCATATTCGGTCTGCATGTACGGGCGGATTCGATACCGGGTACCATTTATATTAAAACGGGTGCGGACCACGCTGCCGTCGACCGCTTCCTGATAGACATCAAGGGGAACGGTGCCCATGCGGCTCATCCGAATCTCGGCACCGATTCAATCGTTGCGGCAGCGGCCCTCATACAGGGGTTTCAGACGGTTGTCAGCCGTAATGTCGATCCGATGAATCAGGCCGTTGTAAGCATCACGAGAGTGGAATCCGGGACGACGTGGAACATTATTCCCGGCACTGCGCAGCTTGAGGGAACCGTGCGAACATTCGACGACGGCACACGTACGACTGTGAAGAGCCGACTTGAGGCAATCACCGCAGGTATCGGCTTATCATACGGCACAGAAATGAATTTCTCGTGGGTATCCGGTATGCCTGCGACAGATAATGATGCAGCCCTCGTTGCATTTGTCAGAAAAACGGCGGCAGATATCGGCCTTCCGGTGGAGGATCTTGTCGCTTCCATGGGTGGAGAAGACTTTTCCATCTATCAGCAGCAAATTCCCGGTGCGATGTGGCAGATCGGCGTAGGCAGCAGCTATTTTTTACATCATCCGAAATTCTCAGTGGATCGAAGCGCACTGCCGAAGGCCGCCCGCCTTGCAGCAGCCCTTGGCGAACGTATACTTCTTGAGAAGAACAGATAATTGCCTGACAACGACAACAGGGAGAAGTGAGGGACGTTCAATGAAAAATCCGCTGAATTATCAGACAACCGAATATGACTGCGGCCCGACGACGATGAATAACGCAATCAGCTATTTATTCAAGCGGGAGGAAATACCTCCTGATGTCATCAAGCATATTGTGTTATACAGTCTGGACGCCTATAACGGCAAGGGAGAATTCGGTAAAAGCGGCACATCCGGCATGGCGATGATGTTCCTGTGCAACTGGCTTAATCAATTCGGCAAGGCCAAATCCTTCCCGATCCACGGTGAATTCCTGACCGGCTCAGAAGTATATATCGGACAGAAGAGCAAAATCTCCGCAAGCCTCCAGCAGGGCGGAGCCGTCATCGTTCGCCTGATGTACGGATGCTGGCATTATGTTCTTCTGACAGGGACCGATGAGAACAACACATATCTGTTTGACCCGTACTACCGCAAAAGACCCTTTACCACGGAAGGTCTGCAGATCATATCTGACGCACCGACAACGACGAACCGACAGGTTGCCAACAGAATTCTCAACAGTGAAGAGAAAGCAGCATACGCACTCGGCCCGGTGGACACACGGGAAGCGGTCATTTTTTTCAACAAAACCACACAGAAGACACCCGAAAGGACAATAGAATATTTTATCTAATTGTCATATGGGCAGCAGGTGCCTGATTTACGCGCTTTTCGAGGTTGGAAATGTACAAGTCCTCAGAGGTCGTCAACCAGTGCAGTGGACTTGGCATAGGCCGTGCTTCTTGCTTCGAAGAAATCCGTCTTGATGATATTGGCATTGCTGTACTGGCTTACCCAGGACATCGATTCCGGTTCCCTGTCATAGCCTTCATATAGTGGCTCGAATCCGAGATTCGTGCACCGCAAATTGCCCAGATAGCGGATATAATCGGTGATCATCGATTTGTTGAGGCCTGAGATATCATCGCCGATAACATAGTGCCCCCAGAGGATTTCCTGCTCGACACCCTCGCGGATCATATCCCTGCACATAGCTATATTTTCCTTTGTGAACATGTCGGGTTCCTCTTTCTGGAGTTCAAGAAGGATGGAGCGGAACAGCCACAGATGTGTATTCTCATCGCGGTTGATATAGCGGATTTCCTGGGCAGAGCCGGGCATTTTGCCGTTTCTTCCCAGATTATAGAAAAACATAAATCCGGAATAGAAATACACGCCCTCCAGAATATAATTGGCAATCAGCACTTTAAGGAAGGTCTGTGTATCTTTATTAACCTGAAACTCGTTATAGAGGTCCCCGATAAACTGATTGCGGGCCAGCAGATGTTCATCGCTTTTCCACTGGTACAGGATTTCCGTCCGTTCATTGGGTGAACAAATCGTATCAAGCATGTAGCCGTAACTCTGGGAGTGTACAGCTTCCTGAAATGTCTGGATACTCAGGCAGAGATTAATCTCATTTGCCGTGATATATTCCCCGACAAAAGGAAGATTGGCTGTCTGGATGCTGTCGAGGAACACCAGAAAAGACAGGATCTTATCATAGGCGCGTCTTTCGGCCGGAGTCAGACGGGCGTAGTCATGGACGTCGGCATTCATGTTGATTTCTTCAGGAATCCAGAAATTATTCATCGCCTGCCGGTACCAGTCACTGACCCAGGTATATTTGAGGTTATTGAAGTCGTTGAGATTGGTCGTATTTCCGCCCAGGATGCGGCGGCTGCGGACATCTATATCGCCCTGCGGATTAAAAAGCGGTTTGCTGTGCATTTTTGTCATGACGTGTACTCCTTCTTTTTGTTGGGTCTTTCAGGAAGAACAGACATCGCACTCTGTGACTTCGAGTGCCTTGCTTCGCGTATAGTACAGGGTCTTGACGTTCTTTTCCCAGGCCAGGATCATAAGCTCGAGAATCTGCCGCAGACTATAATCATTTGTAATATAGAGGTTTACCGACTGGGACTGGTCGAGATGCTGCTGCCTGACCCCTGCCGCCCGGATTACCCATGTCTGATCAATCGTATGGGCATTCTTATAGTACCAGAATGTTGCGGGACTAAGCTCAGGCGCCACCCGCGGCACCATGCTGTTCTTCTTTTCCTCCAGGAAATACCGGCTCATAATCGGATCGACACCGGCCGTTGTACCGGCAAGAATAGAGGTGGAACTGGTTGGGGCGATCGCCATAATATAGCCGTTGCGCAGGCCGCCGGATGAGACAGATGCCTGCAGCTGCTGCCATTTTGCGGATGAATAGCCGCGCTTCTCAAAATAGGCGCCCGTCTGCCAGTCCGATCCCTCAAAATAACGGTAGCTGCCTTTCTCTCTGGCAAGTTCACTGCTGGCCTGAATCGCGCTGAAATTAATGCGCTCGAAAATGCGGTCGACAAAATCAAGGTGTTCCTGACTCTCCCATTTGATAAAATGTTTGGCGAGCATGTGGTGGTAACCGCTGACGCCAAGGCCGACCGCCCTGTATTTGTGGTTGGTGATCTGTGCATAGGGGATCGGGTAGAAGTTCAAATCAATCACATTATCCAGGGCTCTGACGGCACTTCTGGTAATTCGCCGGATCTCTTGCTCACTTTCGACATCGATGTTGCCGAGCGAAAGGGAGGCGAGGTTACATACGACCAGATCTCCGGGGCGTGTGATGGTTACGACAACTGTCTCCCCGTCAATCTCTCTGATCTCTTTGCTGACGGATTCAATCGCGCTCATATTCTGTGCGATTTCCGTACACAGGTTTGAAGAGTAAATAACCCCCTCATGGCTGTTGGGATTCATGCGGTTGACATGGTCCCTGTTGAAAGTGAAGGGCGTGCCGGTTTCCACGGATGATTTGAGAATCATCCGGATCAGGTCCTTTATGGGGATGGCGCGCTTGGTGATTCTGTTGTCATCGACACAGTCAAAGTATTTTTTCTCCCATTCTTCCCCGTATGAGTCTTCAAGGGAATATCCTTTTGTCTTGAGGATTTCGTGCGGGCACATCAGATACCAGGTGCCTTCAATATCTTCTTTTGCCATTTTCCAGAACAGATCGGGATAACACACAGCCGGGAAAATATCGTGCGCCTTCATTCTGTCGTCGCCGTTATTTGTCCGCAGTTGTAAAAACTCAGGGATATCCTTGTGCCAGATATCCAGATAGACGGCCAGGGCACCCTGCCGGACGCCGAGCTGATCAACGGCCACCGCCGTATCATTGGCCAGGCGTATCCAGCGGATGACGCCTCCCGCGGAACCTTCGAATCCGCGGATAGAAGATCCGACAGCGCGTACTTTGCCGAAATAGAGTCCCATTCCGCCGCCGAATTTGGATATCTGTGCAAAATTATCAATGCTTCGGTAAATGCCGTCGAGTGAGTCCGGCACCGTGTCAATAAAGCAGGATGACAGTTGGTGATAGGGTTTCCGGGCATTGGAAAGCGTCGGGGTTGCCATGGTAACCTGGAGTTTGCTGAGCATATCGTAGAAAGACTTCACCCAATACATGCGGTCCGTCTTTTCGAGCATCGCAAGATGCAGGGCAATGCCCAGATACATCTCCTGGGGGGATTCCATCGGTGTATGCTGCCGTGTCCTGATGACATATCGCTTCAGGAGAAGATCCAGTCCGCTGTAAGTAAAGAGGGCATTGTGCGTATCGTCGAGAAAGGTCTGTGCTTCATCCAATTCCAGACGGGAATAGTTCTGCCGGATGTATTTGCCGTAAAGATCCTGCTCATCGAGGTAGGATATTTTCTCATAAAAAGTCCTGATATGAAGCTTGTCCATCTGTCCGGACAGCTCAGAGGAGAACTGATGCATGAGAAGACGGGCGGCAGCAAACTCCCACCGGGGCGCTTCCTGCGTGGTCAGCTCAACGGCAGCCTTTATCAGCATCGGCAGCTTGTCGGATTCGGGCATATCTTCTTTGTAAAAAGAGGAAAATTTGTTGTACAGGATATCCAGGCTGTATTCATCCTGCGGATAGTCACGCTGAATCCCTTTGAGCACCGTGTCAATCTCCGGCAACAGGAAAATCTCGGCGAGCTTCCTGCGGGCGGCGCGTTTTCTCATTCTCGATTCACGGTAGAGAATATAACTTTTGGATACTTCATAATAACCGCGGTTCATGAGAACCTTTTCGACCACATCCTGAATAAGCTCCACCTGAATCACTGTCCCCCGGCTTTCGAGCAGCAAAAGGTCCTTTTCAACAGCCCGGGTAATATCGGTAAGAATATCCTGCGATGCATCCTGCCCGACACTGGCAAAAGCCCTGGCAACCGCATCGGTAATTTTCCTGCTTTGGTAAACTTCATTGCTTCCGCTTCTCTTTACAATCTCCATTACACACCTCCATGACACAACCCAATGATAAGGAACTGTTGTAATATTAACATTGATTCAAATTTGGAACAAGTACAACTAGGGCTGCGAAACTCTTTTTATAGGGATAAGAGGGAAGAATATATGATGACGGCAAGTCTCCTGCAGGCCAGGGGAAAGAAAGTGAGGATGTGCAGAGAGTAATACATTTACCGGCTTACATTTACCTTGCATTTACCGGCTGAAGGATAACATTGAAAACATATAACAATAGTATTATAATGCGAAGCATATATCATATTACGAAGATTATCAACCGAAGATAATGTTGTCGAAAATTTCTCTGCACAAAGGATGAAGGACGAGGTATTGACATGCAGAATTCTGAACTTGCTGTCATTAGACCAGGTACACACAAACTCGGACGAATGCAGAAGGTGTTTAGTCTGTTTATTTGTCTATTGATGATTGTTGCCATTACCGGCTGTTCAATTAACGTGAAAACAGACAAAGATGCTCCCGCAAATACCAGCAGTACTGCCGGTACGGCAGCAGTGAATGCTGTCTCTGGAGAAACAGTTTCTGCTGAGACGCCGTACTATTCTCTGAATGAGATTATGTTATATACCCCCGGTACGGATGGCGATTATGTCAGCGTGCGGTCTGTTATCCCCTGCAAGGATCAGACTGCCGTGTTGTTGGAAGCGGGAATATCGGATGAGGCTTCCGGCGAATACACAACAAAGTCAATAATTATGCTTATTGATAAAACCGGCAGAAAAACAGCAGAAATTGACGTGAACAAGGGAATAGGCTCTTCCTGCGCTGTAACATACATGGCTGCAGATGCTGACGGGAACTTGACTGCCTTTGTTGAGGATAACAGCCTGGAGACGCGTAAGTATTTAATGTACAGATTTAGTTCTGAGGGAATCCAAATCGGGACTCCGATAGAGCTGCAAACGAAAAAAGACATGGTCATATCAAGTGCGGCGATTGATAAGTCGGGTGATATTTATCTTGTTTCTTTTGGACAGATAACGGTTCTCGATAGTTCGGGACAGGAGAAGTACATCATTTCAGACAACAAAATTGAAAGCTGCGTTTACCTTATCGGCGATAAACTGTATGCAGAAAGCAGTAAAAGTGCAAATCTCGAAACGGATGGTAAGCCGAGTCTATACTATCCTGTCGATACTGAAGCAAGAAATCTCGGAGATGCAATCGACATTTCCCAGTATAGAGCGCAGGGTGCTATTATTGCGGGGAAAGCCGGATTCTACGTAAACAGTCCACAAGGGATCTTCGCGATAGATTTGGAGACCAAAGAACAGAAAGAAATTCTCCAATGGAAAAATACAGACGCTGATATGTCCCTTTACGGCGGCGGACAGACTGTCGTTTTATCGGATGATGTGATTGTCTGTACCGGGCAAAACCAGACTGTCAGCGGAATGCCATGCTATCTGGGAATCTTTACCCGCCAGCAGAATAATCCGAACGCAGGTAAGAAAGTGATGATTCTGGGAGGAGTAGATATCTCAGGCGACAATAATTTGGCCGCGGCTATTTGTACCTTCAACAAAGCAAGTAAAGAGTATCGCATCGAGGTCAAAGATTACGCCGCTGAATTTAATAAAACCAGACACGAATTTACATATGATGAAATATTAGATGAACTGCAGCGTCTCGGTGCAGTCATGCAGCAGGATGTAGAATCCGGGGAAGGTCCCGATATTATTATTGACTACACAGGGACGTCCTTCAATCTTTTGGAATCCAAGGGTCTTTTGTCGGATCTATACCCGCTTATGGTAAAAGACGGCGATTTCAAAAAAGACGATTACCTTTCAAGCATCTTCACACTTTGTGAAAAAGATGGAAAGCTCAGTAAAATGATTGCTAATTTTGATATATCATTACTGGCAGGAGCCAGTAGTGTTGTCGGTGAACGCTCGGGGTGGACCGTTGATTCCTTCAACGAGATGGCAGGCTCGCTTCCGGACGGAGTTGCTCCGCTTGCAGGAATGTCACAGTCGCAGCTGTTATCTGCTTCCCTCTGCGGATCTTTGCAGTCTTTCGCAGATGTTCCGACTGGAAAAGTTGACTTCAATTCAGATTCTTTCCTGTCGATGCTGGCATTTGCAAAAACATACGGGATCCAGGATACTACGGATAACAATAGCAATATCGCCATTGCGGATGATCTTGAGCTGGTTAAAAACCATGCTCTGGCGCTTGCACACTGCTATATCCATTCAGCCTATGATTATGTAAGGATAGAAGCCGCATTTGGTGAGCCGGTATCGATTGTCGGATATCCTTCTCCGGATCAATCTGGTGCGCTGTGTGTTCCCGGCTGCATGTTTGCTGTTACTGCAGCATCTAAATACCCGGATGCTGCCTGGGACTTCGTAAAGATCCTCTTATCGGAACGCATTCAGGAAAATGTCATAGGGATACCGGTTCTGAAATCGGCGTTCGAGAAACAGATTGATAACGCAATAGACCCGTCAGAAGATATGATAAAGTATGGTGTTGTCAGCGGACCTATGAGCCAAATACAGGCGCAGTCATATCGGGATCTGGTATATAACCTCAACACACTTGCAAGCACCGACAGGGAAATTCTGGGTATTATTATGGAGGAAGCGCCTTCATATTTCTTTGACCAGAAAAGCGCGGAGGATGTTGCTGCACTGATCCAGAATCGTGTACAGACGCTGGTGGAAGAGAGCCAATAGAATAACCGATACGCCGCGCGGTGAACCGGCATTGACAACGTTCCAATTATGAAATAGAATGTGACCAAGAAGTCATATGACCGGGCGGTCGCATTAGAGACGGCCACTTTCATAGACGGCCGTATAACTGCTGGGTTATACTGCCGGACGATCACATTCTAACCAGAAGAATCACGCGGAGGCCGCCATGCCAAAAAGCACTTTTTACAACCTCGAAGAGAGTAAACAAGACAAAATTATCAGGGAATCCATTAAGGAATTTGCACACAAGGGTTATGACAAAGGGAATATGGAAGGGATTGCAAAGAACAGCAGCGTGGCCAAGGGGAGCATGTATCAGTATTTTGACGGGAAGAGAGATCTTTATATCTATAGTGTAGAGAAAGCTCTGGATATATCGCTGCGCGGTATTCAATATGTATTTGATAATTATAAAAAGGAGAATCTTTTTGATTTCATGTACCGCGGTTTTGAAGCTGTCTGGCCGCTTCTGGAAAAGGAGCGGGATGTTTTCCTCCTGCTGAGAAACGTCAATTTTGATGCAGATCCGGCAATAAGAAATCGAGTCATCGACAGGGTAAACAGATCATCTGAGGAAATGTTCCTCAAAATCATAGAGGATAACAAGGCGCGCGGACTGATCAGGGAAGATGTCGACAGCAAAATCATCTTGCTGTACATTGATGGAATTTCCGTGAAATTTAAATCCTGCATGCTGGAACGTGCCATGAATAAGGGCAGCGATATTCTCGATACGAATTTTGCCGAAAATGAAAAACTCATTGCCGGAATGATCGATTTGATGAAGAACGGGATTGCAGTGCAGCCCGTAAGGAGTAAATCTAATGGAACTATTTTATAAGGAATCAGGAAATCCCGATGCCCCGATGATCGTGTTTCTCCATGGCGGCGGAGTAAGCGGATGGATGTGGAACAAGCAGGCCGAATTTTTCAACAATTACCATGTGCTGGTACCGGACATAGAAAGCCACGGCAAAAGTCACAGCGAACATTTTGTATCGATAGAGGAGAGTGCCGGGAAAATAATCCGGCTCATTACATCCAAAGCTAACGGCCAAAAAGTAACCATCGTGGGACTTTCACTCGGCGCACAGATTCTGGTTGAAATACTTAGCGAAGCACCTGAGATCGTCGAGTGCGCGATCATCAACAGTGCACTGGTGCGTCCAATGAAAATAACTAAGAAAATGATAAAGCCGATGTTCAGGATGAGTTATGGGCTGATCAAAAATAGAAGATTTGCCAAACTTCAGGCAGCACAGCTGTATATCAGCGATGAGGATTTTGAAATCTACTTTGCGGAATCCAAAAACACATTGCTCGAGGACTTGATTCAGGTCCTCGAATCCAACATGTCATACACACTGCCGCCGGAATTTCGAAATGCAAAGGTCAAAATCATGGTGCTTGTCGGAGCCAAAGAAAAAGGCGTCATGCTAAAATCGGCGCAGGATATGCTGCAGAGTAATAAATACTGCACCGGCTACTCGGTGCCGGGAATCGGACACGGCGTATCCCTGGCAGATCCCGAATTATTCAATCAGCTTACCAGGGGTTGGATTGAAAACAAAGAATTGCCGGCGGAACTTACGGCGATATCGTAAAGGGAAATTGCAGCCGTACAGGATTACATATACTATATTGAAACAATGCGTTTTCAGCATGAAGTTTCTGCTTTTGGAAATACATTCACACAGCTTTTAGCAAACACTATTTTCAAATATTATTTACAAATGCATAGTCGACTGCTATAATTAGATTACCTTAATGGTAATTTAATTATGAGGCGGTTGTTGCGTGCAATGAAAATTAAATACAAGAATCGCACTGCAGAACGACAATTTGATCCCGGATGCGAAGCATTTTGGCAATACCCGAAGGCTGTCTCAACAAAGTTGAAATCGATGAGTACATTTATTGAAGCGGCATCTTCCTTGTCCGATTTAGTACATTTTCCACCATATCATTTCCATCAACTACGAGGAGATCGCAAATGCGAATGGGCTCTGAATGTTGGTCATACGGGGTATAGAGTTACTCTTATACCACTGGATGACCAGGAAAAAGAGATTGTAGATGGTGATATAGTACATATCTACAGGATGATTAAAATAGTTCTAGTTACGGAGGTTTCAAACCACTATGAATAATATAGAATACAAAAATATAATCGCATTTCATCCGGGGTACTTTGTCAGCGAGGTTATCGATGACATGGAAATTACACAGGAGGAATTTGCGACGAGGCTGGGAACGACACCCAAAACAGTAAGCAAGCTTCTTAGCGGCCAAATAAACTTATCAAACGACCTTGCACAGAAACTATCCGCTATGCTTGGGACAAGTTCGGAGGTTTGGTTAAATCTGCAAAAAACGTATGACCAAAAGAAGTTGGAAATTGACAAGGCGAAAGTAATAGATGAACAGACCGCAGTGATTGATCTCATAGAATACAAGTTTTTTGTTGATAAAGGGTTACTTCCTCCGGCAAGGAGATCAGATGAAAAAATCATAAATCTCTGCAGTTATTTGAAAGTGGCAAATTTGTCAGCATTTGGAGAACATGATTTTCTAGTAAATTTCCGCACAGGTGTAGCCCAGGTGCAGACAAAGAACTTAATCAATGCACAAATATGGATTCAGACAGCAATGAACATCGCAAAAGAGACTCCGGTTAAGGTATTTAACGCGGGACTTCTGCGGGATTATATTCCGGAAATCAGACAAATGACGCTGCAGACTCCGGAAATCTTTTTGCCGAGGCTACGCAGCATATTTTGCGAATGCGGTGTCTCTTTTATTCTTCTTCCGCATTTGAAGAATTCAGGAATTAATGGCGCAGTACGCTGGATAGGGGCAGAAAAAGTAATACTCGCAATGAATGACCGCAGGAGTTATGCAGATACTTTTTGGTTCTCTTTGTTTCATGAAATTGAACATGTCTTACAGCAGAAATTGAAAACAACATTTATCAGTGCCAATATACAGGAAATGATGCAGACCGATGAAATGCTTGAGCAAGAGGCAGATGCATTTGCACAGGAAGTACTGATACCTGGTGAAGCGTATTCAAAATTTGCGGTGAAAACCTACTATTCTGAGGCAGAAGTTATAGCTTTTGCCCAAAGTATCAGGATTCATCCTGGAATTGTTGTGGGAAGAATGCAGCATGACAGCTTACTAGCGCAGAATTGTTTATGCCATCTTAAGGAAAAATATCAGATCAAATAGACTATAAATAAATATCATTTATTTAAGTTGATTATGTGCTTGAATTTTCCGCTTTTGTCATGCTGTTTCGGCGGTTCTTCTGAAAGGGAGATTTCTGTGTCCGTCACCTGCTGGGTTAGAAGAAATGCCTGGAGCGCGTCTTTCGCTTTTACAAACGCTGCGTTCATATCTGTACCGTCAGCCGGCTCAAGCCTCAGTTCAATTTTATTGCCTTCCTGTGCGACGAGCTGAAAGCGGCGCAGTTCGTGTACTTCCTTGAGTGTCGCATATAGCGGAAGCGGCGCGACCCTGATTGTTTTGCCGTTTCCGGTAAAGCTCACTACGTCGTCGGTGCGTCCCTCAAGCGTGAGCCATGGCGAGGAGCTGCCGCATGCACACGGCTCGCGGTGCATAATCACGCGGTCCGTTACCTCGTAGCGGATAAACGGCTGTGCGAAGTTGAACAGGTTGGTAAGCAGTATTTTGTCCGACTGCACGCCGTCCGGCACAGCAATATTATTCTTATCAACCGGCTCGACGATTACCCAGTCGTCGTTAATGTGAAAATGCTGCTCCGTGCATTCGCACGCAATCGTACCGCCCTCCGTACAGGAATAGGAGGTCTGCACATAACATCCGAACGCCGCGGAAAGCCTTTTACGTACGTCCTCCGAGAGATATTCCCCGCCTGTCATGATGAGAACGGGGTGTATATTTAGCCGTCCGGTCTTTTGCTCATCGATCAGAAGTTCGAGATTGGAAGGATAGCCGCCCAGCAAAGCGGGCAGAAATTCATTGAGCTGCCTGACAATCTCAGGTACCGGCAGAAGAGCACTCGTAACGGCTATTTGTCTCTTTTTCCACGGCATGGCGAAGAGACGTGCCCGTACCGAACTGTTGCCAAGATAGAAGCCGCCTGTGGCAAAAACCCCTATTGTTTTACCGCCGCGAAGAAGAAAATCCTTCAGGTCTTCTCTGCGGGCGATGGAGCGGCCGGCATTTATCGCAGACATCATGTTGTTGGCCGTGCCGTCGCATAGTGCGACAAGCGGATTTCCCGTCGAGCCGCTTGTGGTGAAGACCAGGTACCTGCCCATGAATTTACGGCCGATATTGTCGGGGTCTTTCATGAACTCATTGATATCGGAAAGCCTAACCTTGCGATCCGTGACCCATTCGTCAAACCGCGCCATCAATTCGACTTTGCTGACAGGAGGGAGATCCGTCAGGCTGAAGCCGCTGTCAACATTTTTATAAAGTTCAGCGTAGTACGGGCTGTTTTCTTTTGCCCATAAGACCATCCTGTGCAGACGTTCCTGCCGTACCTTTTCCTTCTCCGCCTCATTCATTTTCTTGTATCGGGAACACAGCTTCATGGACTTCAGCAACCCTGTCTGCTTCATTTTTCCGCCTCCGCTGCGACGCCGTATAACATAAGGCTGATATATTCCTTCATTTCTGCCTTTATAGCATCCGCCTTCTCGAAGAACTCGTCGGGGGTGTCGCGGTACATAAGCAGATACTTATTTGTTACAGCGTTGACATAGAGAGTAAGCGCCTCTCCGGCCTTTGTTTCGCCGGGAGTTTTAAGAGGCAGCGTCCTGACCGCGCGGGCCATGATTTCCGCAGATTCAGCCGTAGTTTTCGCCAGATATTCCGTGAATATCTGATTCTTGCCATCGGTGACCTCACCGCCGGCTTCCCGCGCCGCCATGTTGACAAGCCTCATTTCTCCGGGGTATTCGCGGCACAGACGAAACTTCTCATCCATCAACGAGAAGATGATCCCGAAAAAGTCACTCTTTTCCGGCCCGGGCGTAGGGGCAATCAGCTTTTCAAGCGACTGCGCGAGGCAGAAAAGATAGAATTCCTTTTTTGAACCGAAATAATGGAACAGTAACCCTTTTGATATACCGCAGTTTTTTGTTATTTCATCCGTACTGGCGTCCGCATAGGACTTATGTGAAAATTCCTCAACGCCGCTTGCTGTGATTGCCGCTTGTTTTGCTTCCGGCAGCTTGTAAAAAGATTCGTATGACATATACACCTCCCGTTGACCTTTCAGTCAATCTTAAGAGGATCATACACCATATTGACTGGCGGGTCAATACGGCCGGTCAATACAATCAGTCAAATAATAAGTCAATTGGCCGGTCAATCAATCAGTCAGTCAATTTCGCCTTTTCGATTATTTGGGCGATTTCTTTGGCTTTCAGGACTTTGCCGGCGGAGACAACTTTGTCGTCGATGACAAGAGCCGGCGTAGACATGACGCCGAAGGCCGCCATCTCGGCATAATCGGTTATTTTCACGATTTCCGCATCGATGTTCAGCGATTTCAAGGCTTCCCTGGTGTTTTCCGTAAGTGCCGCACAATTTTTACATCCTGATCCGAGTATTTTGATGATCATATAAATTTCCTCCTGTTTGTTTTTATAGATAGCTGTTTACATATGTTTGCATTTGTTTACATCAGAAATGAGCCGAAAATATTGAATGCATATCCGATAATAAGAATGCCCAGAGTCACTATGCCGACAAATGTAAAGAGCAGTCTGGATTTGACGACTTTCTTGAGCATGATGATCGAGGGAAGGGAAAGTGCGGTTACAGCCATCATGAAGGACAGCACGGTACCCAGACCCACGCCTTTGCCGACAAGGGCTTCCGCTATGGGAAGAGTTCCGAATATATCAGCGTACATGGGTATCCCTGCGAAGGTTGCAAGTAGTACGGAATACCATTTATCTGCGCCAAGAATGGCAGATATGATATCCCGCGGAATCCAGTTGTGAATAGCCGCACCGATACCGACACCGATGAGGACATACAGCCAGACTTTCTTAACGATACCCAGTACCTGCTCAAGGGAGAAACCGGCTCTGTCCTTTACTGTGAGATCTGCCTGTTCCACATCCAATACTTTATTGCTGAAAACGAACGGCTCGACATATTTCTCCATTTTGAGCTTGCTGATGATGGTTCCTGCCGTAACGGCAAGAACTACCCCTACCACGACATAGGCAATAGCAATCTTCCAGTTGAAAATACTCGCCAGTAAAAGGACGGATGCCAGATCGACAAGCGGGGAAGAGATCAGAAAAGAAAAAGTTACGCCGATAGGCAGTCCTGCATTGGTAAACCCGATAAACAGCGGGATTGATGAGCAGGAACAAAACGGAGTAATTGTACCCAGCAGCGCTCCCAGAAGATTTGCCCAGATACCTTTATAGTGACCGAGGATTTTCCGTGTACGCTCCGGCGGGAAGAAGCTCTGGATATAGGAAATGATAAAGATCAGAACAGATAACAGGATGAATATCTTGATCGTGTCGTACAGGAAAAAGTGGATACTCCCGCCAAGCTGTTTTGTAATATCCAGTCCGAAAACATTCTCGACCAGCAGCTTGATCAGGTCGGACAGCCATGTCATTTTCAAGAGTTGATCGTTGAGCCATTCCAGTATAAACATTATTTCGTTCTCCTTGTTTGTCAGTCGTGTTAGGGGGATAATTAATTGGCACAGCTCCCGGCCGATTGCTGATTTGCTGTCTGCATATAGAAATCGAGCAGATTGCGGGTTGCTTCAAAATTCATGTTATTGATTGAATAGTGCATCCAGAGTCCGTCTTTACGTCCCTTCACCAGGCCGCTCTGGACCAGAATCTTCATATGATAAGAAAGAGTCGGCTGTGAAATCGCAAAATGCTCCTGGATTTTGCAGGCGCAAAGCTCTTCCTCGTGAAGCATATGCAGGATTTCCAGTCTCGTCTCATCTGCCAACGCTTTCAGTACCGGAACACAGCTGGTATAATTTCGCTCCAAAATAATCATCTCACTCTCATTTACTTTCTGAATGTTGTCGTTTAGAAACAAATTACATTGAATTCTTTCTATATAGTAACCCATACATCGAAAAAAATCAATATAGTATTTGAAATGGTATGGTAAATCTGGATATGATGAAAATTGATAAAAAATAGAGATTTAAACGGTACAATAGAGTGGGTGGTATTAAATATGGTCAAACTATTAATAGCAGATGATGAAGCGGATATTTTGAATCTTCTGCGTGATTATTTTGAGATAAACGGATATGAAGTTCTGACTGCGAAAAATGGAGCTGAGACGCTTAAGCAGGCAGAAAAGCACCCGGATCTCATCCTGCTCGATATCAATATGCCGGACGGCAGCGGCCTTGAAGTCTGCACCCGTATTCGTAATTTTGTGAGTTGCCCGATCTTGTTTCTGACGGCAAAAGTGGAAGATTCTGATAAAATAAACGGTTTCCGTGTAGGCGGCGACGATTATATCATCAAACCGTTCAGCATAGACGAGCTTGGCGCGCGGGTCGCGGCTCACCTTCGACGGGAAGAAAGACATCAGACCGCTGCAAAAGCAAAATTTGCAGGAGACCTCTCCATCGATTACACCTCCCGCACCGTTACCTGCGCCAGCCAGCCAATTGCACTTGCAAAAAAAGAGTTTGAAATTATCGAACTCCTATCCATGAATAGCGGTCAGGTGTTTGACCGGGAACGTATCTACGAACGGATATGGAGATATGACAGTGACGGCGACAATTCCGTCGTCGCAGAGCATATCCGAAGAATCCGTTTTAAGCTCTCGGCGGTAAGTGACAAGACCTATATTGAAACAGTTTGGGGTGTGGGATACAAATGGGTAGAATAGAGCAGGCAATCCATAATCTTTCCATAAAAAAAACATTTATGCTATACATGCTTCTGTTTCTGCTGCTCGCTACTGTGCTCAGCTCCATCAGCATCAATGTTGCGGATAGTATCGCCACCAACATTGAACTTTCTTATGCGGGCACAAGCGAGCAGTTTACGCTTCAAAACAGCAAGGGTGAGATTGTAACCGCTGCGCAGCAGTCTGATGCCGATTTCGCGCCGAAGGACAGGGCAGTTGTTACAGTCTGCAGCATTGTACAAATCTGGTCGATACCCTTTTTCTTCGGGCTGTGCATTATCGCATCCGCTCTTCTCTTTTATCGGAACAAACTCAAAAAACCGATTGAACTTTTGAGCGCAGCATCGGCGAAAATAGCCGGGAACGATCTCGACTTCCAATTAAGTTATGACAGCAGGGATGAAATGGGACGCCTTTGTACTTCATTTGAGACGATGAGGTTGGCGCTTCTTGAAAATAACCGGGAGCTATGGCGGACACTTGAAGAACGCAAACGGCTGAATGCCGCTTTTTCTCATGATCTGCGCACTCCGCTGACCGTGCTGCGGGGCTATACCGATTTACTAAAAACCTATGTCCCTCAGGGTAAAATCAGCGAGCAGAAGTTGCTGTCTGCCGTTTTCACCATGTCGGGACAGATTGCCCGGCTCGAAAGCTATGTTCAGACAATGGGCGAGGTGCAGAAGCTGGAGGATGTTGTATTTTCACCGGAACCGATGCTGACCTCTTCTTTTATTGTACAATTCCAGGACACAGCTCGTGTTTTAACACGCGGATCCGGACGAAACCTTGATTTTTACAGTGAAATCCCCGACCTGGGGGTATTGGCGGACTTGTCCATTGTTTACCGTGTCATCGAAAATCTCCTGTCTAATGCGGTTCAGTATACCAAGGATACCGTTATCGTCCGATGTCATTATGAACATGAAATACTATCCATCACGGTGGAAGACGATGGGCCGGGCTTCACCGCAGAGGACCTAAGGCAGGCACCGAGGCCTTATTACAGGAACAAGGAAACTTCCGACGGCACGCATTTTGGATTAGGGCTTTATATCTGCAAAGATCTATGTGAAAAGCACGGCGGACAATTAAAACTGCAGAACAAAGCAAAAGGAGGTGCGTTTGTCACCGCAAGTTTTCTATGCCGGCAAACGACATGTTGATAAGATAAAAAGAAAGATAATAAAAAACAGAGTTGATAGAAAGCAGAGTTGATAAAAAGTAGAGTTGATAAAAAGTAGAAAATTGCATAATATACTCCCCTTGTAATCCAAATTACAAGAGGAGCATTTTTATGATGGAAAATCGGATTGAAATTCAAAGCCTTACTAAAACCTATCAAAGAAACCATGCCTTAAATGACGTCAGCTTATCGATCGGTCAGGGAATGTTCGGCCTGCTTGGACGAAACGGTGCGGGTAAAACGACACTTTTAAAAATTCTCGCTACACTTCTGCCCAAAAACAGCGGAACGGTTACTGTCTGCGGCGTTCCTATGGAAAGAGCAAAGGAAGTCCGGCGCATGGTCGGCTATCTGCCGCAGGATTTTTCCATGTACCCCGGCATGACGGTATATGAAGCGATGGATTATCTTGGTGTGCTGTCCGATCTTGACGGGCCGACCAGAATGAAACGCATTCCTGAGCTTCTTGGCAGAGTAAACCTTCAGGACAACAGCAAAACAAAGGTAAAGGCGCTTTCCGGCGGTATGCGGCGCAGACTCGGTATTGCGCAGGCGATCCTGCACGACCCGAAGGTACTTATCGTGGACGAGCCTACAGCCGGACTTGATCCGGAGGAACGCGTCCGTTTCCGAAATCTGCTGTGCGAGCTTGCCGAAAACCGGATTGTCCTTTTGTCCACACATATTGTGGGCGACATTGAGGCCTCCTGCGAAAAAATCGCTATTCTGGATGAGGGAAAGCTCCTTTTCACGGGGCAGACCAGTGAACTCATAGAGACGGCGGAGAACAAGGTGTTTACGGTATCTGTTCTGCAGAAAGATCTGCAGACGCTAAAAGATAACTATCTTGTCACAGGAATGCATATGCAGAAAGGTGAAGTATTGGTTCGCCTGCTTGCGGACGATACACCTCCGCCAAATGCAGTTTTATGCTCTCCGACGATTGAGGACGCCTATTTTTTCTGTATGCATAAAAGCGGCATAAATAAGCAATTGCTAGGAGGTGAGCTTTCTTGAGAAACACGCTTTTTTTCAAGGAATGCAGGCAGATTGTCCGCAGCATACCATTCCTTGTATATGTAGCTGTCCTGCTTTTCTTTTTTATAGCACAGTACGAGTCCGATTTTACTAAAGTAGAAAAACCGCAGCCGGGACAATCCGACTACGGTACCAAAATATCCGACGATCTCAGAATTATTGAGCCTGCCGCCGTGAAAAGCTTCTACAGTGAGTTTGTCAGGAATTCCTATACGGCATATCCCGTCGGATTCTATAAAAATGTCAAGCTGAACGCCGGCCAGCAGAGAGAGATGGCAGGCATTCTTTCGGAGTTAACCGGGAACCCGGCAGATCAAATTACGGACTCGTCGATCAGCACTGTAAAATCAGATCTGACAGCTGAACAGTTCCAAGCGCTGATGGGCCAGGCAGATAAACTGATCGGGGGCGGCTCCTTATATGGTGATACCTACTTGTCCCGCTTTGGCGAGGTTTCCAAAACCTATGAGGACGCACTCAAAGATTATGCCGATATTGTAAAAAAAGACGGAGTTACCGGAGCCTATGCGCGATACTTCTGTGATTATCTTGGAATTGTACTTGCCCTGTTTCCGGTATTTTTGGCCGTATCCTCCGGGATGAAAGACCGAAGGACTGGAATGCGGGATATTATCTATTCGCGCAGAGCTTCATCGGCGAAAATTGTGATGACAAGGTATACGGCTCAAGTCACAACATTATTTCTGCCGGTTATTCTACTCGCAGCATATGCTACAGCACAAGTTGTAACCGAATATCCCGATTTTAAGCTCCAACTATTAGCATTTATTGGATATTCCTTCGGGTGGCTTTTGCCCACACTGATGGTATCTGCGTCAGTAGGGATGATACTTACCGAATTGACCGATTCGGCGGTTGGTATTGTGGTTCAGGGTCTTTGGTGGTTTTTAGGGCTGTTTGCGGGCGTCGCTCATATCGATGGCGGATATGGCCGGGATCTGGTTCTTCGACACAACACAGTTGGAAATACGCAGGTCTACCTTGACAGCTTCATCACCCTTCTTTGGAACCGCATTGCCTATGCGGTCTTTGCCTTGATTCTTGTAACTTCTGCTATTTGGGTTTATGAACGAAAAAGGAGGGGGAAATGGAATGTATATTTCGGCTTTCAAAAAAATCCGAACCATCACCGTGTCCAATCTGCGTCATAATTTTCTGCCGCATTTAATTCTGTCGGTGCTGCTGCTTATGACCCCGTTCGTATTTGGCACAGCCAATGTTGATGTCAAAACAGCGGCAATTCCTCTTGAAATGTTTGTTTCGCTGATTGGAATCATCCTTATCACACCTGTCTTTTTACCAGAGCAGCAGGAAAATATTCGGGATGCGGTAGAATCAAAAGCCACTTCCCCGGTTGGTGTTTACGTTATCCGGATCGGTATTTCCCTGTTGACCATGTTGTCACTGATTACGATATTCGTTTGTTATTTGAAAGGAAATGGCTGTGCTGTCAACTTGACCGAAGCCGTTTACGGTACATTCTCCGGCGGCGTTTTTCTCGGTGCGCTGGGATTGCTTGCATACAGCTTGAGCCGTGTGATAACTGTCGGATATATGGTCCCAATAGTCTATTACATGCTTAATTTATTCGGAGCAAAAATTTTTTTCGGGAATCTATACCTGTTTTCCATGTCGTCAGGGAGTATGAAGGAAAAGCACTGGCTGTTCGCGACGGGGCTCATTCTCATTGCATTCGCTTTATTAATCAGAAGCAAAGCAGTACGCCTTCATTAATCCGTAACTGAATGTATCCTGCCCCCCAAAAAACAAGGGTTTGGGGGGGGCAGGATACATTATTATCGCTGCACACGTCCGGAAGCGTTGCCATTTGCAAGAGCCTGTACTTCTTCCATTTTCACCGTATCCAATCGTATTCATTGCTTCAATTATTGTCCCTGCAAAAGGAGAGCCGCTGCAATCTTGTTTTCAATTTTAAAAATAAGCTAATGATTGCATAGTCTGACTGGCATCTTCCTTGCTGCTGCTGTGGATGTTGTAGCGCAATTACCGCCGATTTCCAATTTGTGGTACTATACGCAGCAGATTGGACGTGCGTTCAAAACAGGCAAGAAACGTGGATGCACAGCTAATAAGAAATGAGACCGCCCAGATAAGTTCGTGTACTGTCACTTAGATTTCCTTTTTCAAGAAGAACGGTTATTGCAGATTGAGGTAAGTCAGCTAGTGTGATTTGATCGGGAGACATACCTATATAGAAAGCGACGAACATCCGGATTGAGCCGGTTCCGATCTCCTTCTCGGGATTGCCGAAATCGATGCTTTCCAGTTCTTTGGCTTGGAAAGTCGATGCCTGACTTTCTGACAGCTGGAATGCGCTGGCCAGATCGGCAAGAGGAATATTGAAGTTATCCCGGATGTTGGTGAATTTGTAAGAACCGCGAATATCCATCGGGTCTGCCTGACCGGTGAAATCACCGCTCTGGATGGTTACCGGTACTTTTGTAGAGGTTGTCTTCCACCAACCCAGCTGCCCGCTGACTGCAATCCCGCCAAACAGGAAGACGATCAGAAAAATTGCCAAACCAAATGCTCGTATTTTCATAATTGATCATTCTCCTTAATGTTTCATTTCGACGGTGTCGGAAACCGGGCATGCATTTTCTGATGTACAGCGCATACAGGAATTGCATGACAAATCACGGACGATTGACTTAGCGGATACTTTGATCTTCATTGGGCAGGCGTTATCGCATTTTTTGCAGCTGATGCAGGTTGACGTCTTCCTGCGTATCCTGAATATCCGAAACAGATTTGTCAGGCTAAGCAGCGCTCCCAAAGGGCATGCGAAACGGCACCAGGGTCTTTCAACAAATAACGAGCCAAGAAGTGTCAGTCCGAGAATCACTGTCGCCTGTATCGCAGCTTCACCGCTCCAGAAGTTGAACAGAGCATAGTAAGGGTCAATATTTGCAAAGAGAAGCTGCCCGCTCTGTGCTGTTACATAAATGACCCATACCAGAACCAGATACCGAAACCATTTGAGAATATTCTCAAGCTTCGGGTGCAGGAAATGGTTGTACCGTTTTTTGAATATTTTAGACCCGAGTTTACCCAGCCACTCCTGCAGGGATCCCAACGGGCAAAGCCAGCTGCAGAACACGGGTCCGAACAAAAGGGAAGTAATACCGACAAGTCCTAACAATACCACTGATGATGCATGGATTTTTTGAACGAAAGTACCGGCTGTCACCAGCGAATAGATTGTGACCACACCGCCGAAGGGACATAATGCATGAAGAGAAGCCAGTGATATCAAGGGTATGGAAATACCAATTGTTTCCAGATAGCTGTTAAGTGCGGTGAGTGCAATGAGTGCGAAAAATAGAATTTGAACGATAAAGCGAATTCTTTGACTTGTTTTCCGGGAAGCAAGTGCTGTTTTTTCCATGAGAATTATCATCTCCTTTGGGTTGTCGGATAAATTTAGTTTATTCCCGATATGTACGGGAGAAGTGTGCAAGGAATATTGAAGTTATGAGATATTTCTGATATTACGCGTATGTATGGATTACTTGCACTGTAAGTGTGAAGAGACATCTATCTCTTTACGTCGTAGAATGAAAGGTATCTGCAAGATGTCGTAGATATTATATGAATAGAAAGGGAAGTTCCCGGCAGGTGTTAAATAATAAGGAGACGTATCATGGGAAACAAAATGTATCTGAGCATCATTCAAATGAATGACAGTCATGCCTATTTTGATATACATCAGGAAATATTCTGGGAGGATGGACATGCAGTATATCGTCCGGCTGGCGGATATGCCCGCATTGCGGCAATCGTCAGACAAATACGCACGGAAAACCCGGAGCGAATGCTTTTCTGTGATTGCGGAGATACACTGCACGGCACATATGCAGCGCTGAAGACCAACGGGGAGGCAATGATCCCTGTTCTAAATATATTGGGCCTTGATGCAATGACCGCCCATTGGGAGTTTGCTTATGGCCCTGATATTTTTAAAAAACGTGCTGCGGAACTTGACTTCCCTATGCTTGCAATCAATGTGTACGATCAGGCATCGAATAACCGGATTTTTCAACCTTATACTATAAAAGAAGTGGGTGGACTACGGATTGGCCTTGTCGGAATCGCTTCCAATATCATTGATAAGACTATGCCGCCGTCTTACAGTGAAGGAATCAAATTCACGCTGGGCCGTGATGAACTCCCTGATATCATTGAAATATTGCAATCGAAAGAAAAGACGGACCTGATCATCCTTATCTCGCACCTTGGATTTCCACAGGACATGAAGCTTTTATCAGAGGTGCAGGGTATTGATATCTGCCTAAGCGGTCATACACATAATCGTCTTTTTGGCCCGGTTCTGCAGGGGAAAACGATTGTCATACAATCCGGCTGCGACGGCTCCTTCCTGGGGCGACTTGATTTAGAAGTAGAAGACAAAAAAATTGCTGATTACCGGCACAGTTTAATTGAGGTCGCATCCGATGTCATTCCCGATCCCGAAGCAGATGATCTCATTCAACGGATACTTGCACCCTATACAGCGGAATTATCCAAAGTAGTGGGTCAAACGGCGACGGCTCTGAACAGAGCAACTACACTGGAATCGACGATGGATAACTTCCTCCTTCAGGCGCTGCTCGAGAATACCGGGGCACAACTGGCCTTTTCAAACGGTTGGCGTTTCGGCGCACCGATTGTACCCGGGGATATTACGATGAATGATCTTTATAATATGATTCCGATGAACCCGCCCGTCTCGACCGTAGAACTGACGGGAAAAGAACTTCTGGAAATGTTGGAGGAAAACCTCGAAAGAACATTTTCATGTGACCCTTATTTGCAGATGGGGGGGTATGTCAAACGTTGTCTGGGTCTCACCTTTTACTTTAAAATCGAGAATCCTTCCGGACACCGTATACAGAAATTGTTTGTTGGCAATGAGGAGGCAGCACCGGATCACTACTACACGGCTGCTTTTGTAACGATGCAGGGAGTCCCTTTGAAATATGGCCGAAATCGCAAAGATCACTCCGATCGGATCATAGACGTGCTGCAGAATTACCTGGCAAAGCATAGTCCTATCCACGCAGAACTCAGGGGGACGGTTATTGTTGTGTAAGAGTTGAAGTTTAAATAGTACAGCAATTTCTGGGAGCCGATGCATGATGAACTTTTCAAAGTTCTTTCTGCACCGGCTCTATTTTTTACGGCAGGAAGAAATTAAAAGCCGCAATGTAACATAGTCACAGAAGGGCTTTCAGGAAAGCTGTATATTGATGTGGTTATCGCAGAAGGAACTTGATATACAGGAGGCAATATGCAAAAAGTAGTCGTGAAAAGATATACAAAAGAAAGCGCGAAGTGCAGTAATTTGAGCTGCGGCAGCAATCTTGGCTTTATCGATATCGAACTTGGGGAGAGTGTTCTGGATCTTGGCTGCGGCCGCGGCAACGAAACGATTGAGGCTGCCAGACTTTCCGGGCAGAATGGAAAGGCAATTGGCCTTGATATCACGCCGTCCATGATCGTTCAGGCCAGTGCACAGGCCAAACACGCCGGAATCCGGAATATTGATTTTGTCCATGGTGATATAGAAAACCTGCCTTTTGAAGATATGACATTTCATGCGGTTATGAGTAATTGCGTGATTAATCACGCCCGCAGTAAAAAAGCTGTCTACAAAGAAATCCACAGGGTCTTAAAACCCGGCGGCCGGTTTGTTATTTCTGATGCCGTAACCAAAGACCCCCTGCCGGATTCCGTCAAAAATGACCCGCAGGCGTGGGCTAACTGTTTTGGTGGAGCTATTACGGAGAAAGAATACATGGAGAATATTCAGTCGGCCGGTTTTGAAACGGTTGCCATTCTTCATCGCAGAGAATATGTGAAAAACGGATATGATTTCATTAGTCTGACGATTCTTGCACACAAATGACAGCCAAGACATCCGTTTGGTTCTTTTCCACAGCAAACGGATCTTGATATAGATAATACGATCAGGACAGGAGGTGAGATTTTGAAAAAAGTAACTAAAAAGGCTGGAGCTACCTGCTGCAGCGCATCCTTTACTACAGCTCAGTGCTGCTCTAAGTCATCGAAGATTGTGGCTGGCTGTCACAACTGATTAAAGATGGGGCGGCTCTAAAAGCTGCCTCATCTTCTTTTAAAAAACATGGAGGTCCAAAATGATTTTGGCGAAAAATAATATTGTAGTTAAAATTGAAAAATCGAACCCGCAGTCCTATACCATTATGAATCCGGTTTCCGGCAGCTTTGACATCATGGGGGAACGTGAGAATCAGTGGCTGAAAGATCTTTCAGCAGGAGAAAAAGTTGATACGGATTTTTCCGGTTATTTGCTGGAACGCGGGTATGCATATATAGACAAGAACGGTCAGGATGCAGCTATCGAAGATGCTTACAAGGCCTTTAATGAAGAGATCGGGCATTCTCAGGTACAGCTGATGTTGATTCCTACATACGGGTGTAATCTGTCCTGTACATATTGCTACGAGCATGGCATAGATGACCGGCCGGTACTGATTACCCGGGAGACGGTGGATGCTTTCTTTACGTATGCGCAAGAGACGTTCGGGAATCGTTCACCTAAGCCATTCATTACATTATTTGGCGGAGAACCGCTGGTCAATTCTCCTGCACAGAGGGCAATCATCGAATATATTATCGACAAGTGTGCACAGGAAGGCTATGAAGTGGCTGCCGTCACCAATGGGTACGATTTTATTCATTTTGTCGATATGCTGAAAAAAGTCAAGGTCAAGGAAATGCAGTTTACATTGGATGGGACAAAAGCCATCCATGATGCGCGACGGGGCACTGCCAATAAAAAGGGGACATTCGATCAGGTTGTCGCCGGCATCGAAGCTGCAGTAAATAACAATATACCTGTTAACCTTCGTTCCGTAGTTGATCTGGAAAACATTCAGGATCTGGTAAACCTTGCTGAATTCCTTGATTCCCGGGGGTGGCTGGATCTGCCGCCGCAGCTTTTCAAGACACAGCTAGGCCGCAACTATGAATTATTTGCCTGCTATTCCAAGCCGCAGCACCTGATGACAGAGGTTGCCTTATGGGGTCAATTTGCAGAGCTGAGTAAGACGTATCCCATTCTTGCCAAATTTCACCGGCCGGATTTCAAAGGGATGCGGCGCATTGTAGAGACAGGTGAAATGTATATGGCAACCTACGATACATGTCCGGCAGCCAAAACCGAATGGGTATTTGATCTGGACGGAAATATTTACGGATGTACCGCCAGCTGCGGACGTGAAGAATATCTCCTGGGAACATACTGGCCTGAAGTCAACCTCAAGCAGGATGTAATAAGTACCTGGCAGAAGCGGGATACCAGACATATCACCAAATGTGCAGACTGTTCTTATGACGCTGTCTGCGGCGGCGGCTGCGGCGTTGTGGCGGCTAACCGTGATCACGGCAATCTTCTTGCGCCGGACTGCCGGCCGATTCAGGAGCTCCTGGAAATAGGCGTTAACTATTATGCTGACGAGCTCCTTTCCATGGTTGAATCAGAAGACGGCAGCGAGGCACCCGTTGAAACCGGATGCTGCTGCGGATGACAGGCGGAAGTAAAAAATGACCAGTAGGACGTATTCGGAAGTAAACCATCCTCACGGAACAGGCATCTTTTTCAGGCTGGAACAAAAAAGAACAGAGGGCTGCATGGTCTGCGGGCAGAATTTGATTTATCTGAAGGAAAAAACAGAAGAAAACTGTATGATCTGCGGTCTCTCTTTTCCGACGCATGCCAGATGTACTAAGGGACACTACGTCTGTGATACCTGCCACAGCAAAGATACGCTTGAGCGAGTCGAAGCACTGCTTGTACATAGTCAGGATACGGATCCTGTAAGACTTGCCCTCAAAATATTCGGGATCCCCGGTCTCAATATGCACGGACCCGAATACCATAGTATTGTACCGGCAATACTGATCGCCGCATATCAGAATGTAAATAAGAGCCGCGATATTTCTGCTGTCCGGGAAGCAATCGAGAGAGGCCGTTCCGTCAAGGGCGGAAGCTGCGGGCTGCACGGGAATTGCGGAGCCGGTGTCGGAGCGGGCATTGCCGTGTCCATCCTGGAGGAAGCCAATCCGCTCTCCACTGCATCGCGAAGTGCCGCCAACCGCGCCACAGCCCTTGCCCTTCTGGCGATCAGCAGGAATGCCGGCCCGCGCTGCTGTAAACGCGATGCGATCACATCTATTGAATCCTTTATCGACTCGACAGTCTACTTTTACAACAGACCATATGATACGTATGCCTGCACGCAATTTGCCGCAAATAAAAGCTGTATGGGGAAAACATGTCCTTATCATCCTGCTGCTCTGCAAAAAATTCAGATGAATTATTAAAGGGGAAACAAATACATGAATGACAGAATTCTGCATATAAATGCCGCCGATTTTCAGTCCGTTGTCCTTGAAAGCCCGATACCGGTCATTGTCGATTTCTACTCGGATGAATGTCCTCCCTGTGAGGCACTTGCGCCGATTTTCGAGAAGATGGCTGATAAATATGGTGAACATATCAAATTTGTCAAAATCTTCCGCCAGGATAACCGGGAGTTTGCGAAAAGCATTGAAGTCACCGGAAGTCCGACCGTTTTGTTCTATCATAATGGCAGGGAAGTCGGTACACGCTTAAGCGGTTTGATGAACAAGCCGCAGGTACGCATAGCGATCGAAGATATTCTCGGAAATGTCATTCCCAAAGACGAAATGAAAGAAGTCGAGTGCGACATACTGATCATGGGGGCAGGGCCTGCAGGTCTTTCGGCAGCGATCTATGCAGCAAGAGCTAAGATGAGCACAGTTGTCATTGATGAAAGCGTACCGGGAGGACAGGCAGGATCAACATTCCATATTGCCAATTATCCGGGAACGGCGGGTGTTGTCCAGGGAACCGACCTGATAAATAACATGAAGAGTCAGGCAGAGTCGTTTGGTGCCGCAATCGATGACCTGAAGGAAGTTTTTGAGGTTTCCCTGATTGGCAATACGAAATTCGTCCGAACCGAAGATGTGACATACAAAGCCAAGGCCGTGGTACTTGCATCCGGATCCCGCCCTCGCTCGCTTCCGGCCGAAGACGCCGGGAATTTCAACGGGCGCGGAGTTCACTATTGTGCGACCTGCGATGGAGCCATGTACCAGGACCGCGAAATCATTGTGGTAGGGGGCGGTACATCTGCCATGGAGGAAGCAATCTATCTGACAAGATTTGCTTCCCGCGTAACCATCATTCACCGCTCTGCCAATTTCCGGGCTACATCGGCCGACGTTGAGCTTGCACGTAAGAATCCAAAGATAGAGATAATTACGGATACCGTTGTGAAAAGGGTCGCGGGAGAAGGCTATGCATTAACAAGTGTGCAGCTTAAAAATGTAAAAACAGGTGAACTGACAGACTTCCCTACGGAGGGTGCTTTCGTCTATATCGGAGCAGAGCCGCTGACCAGGATGTACAAGGGTCAGGTGGATC